>Ga0182024_10009479_pt1 | contig 20117 bp, 16 predicted proteins | sample P32metaG_FD_120480 | JGI IMG/M metagenome (GOLD analysis project Ga0182024, IMG submission 120480) | Permafrost microbial communities from Stordalen Mire, Sweden - P3-2 metaG (Illumina Assembly) | ecosystem: Environmental > Terrestrial > Soil > Wetlands > Permafrost | place: Sweden: Stordalen... | reverse complement strand
GTTGTGGCAAGGTATTCGCGACTCGGAGAGGACCAAAAAAAAGACTTTTGTGATTCGCTTTTTGTTCGCTATAATGCAGGCATGTCAGTTACCCGCCGGCAAAAAGAAGTGCTGGACTTTATCAGCAATTTTGTGCAGCGCAATGGATATTCGCCGTCTTTTGAGGAGATTGCCCGAGGGTTGAGCCTCAAGTCTTTGGCCACGGTGCACAAACACATTACCAACCTGCAGAAGAAAGGGCTGCTGCAGCGGGCTCACAACCGCAGCCGGTCGATCGATGTGCTGCCCCCCCGCAGTAAGACGCGGCGTTCGGATCGGCTGCCGCTGTTGGGGCGCATCGCCGCCGGGCTACCGGTTGAAGCATTGGAGACCAACGAAACCATCGCGCTGGGCGACATCATTGGAAATCGCGAGGTCTTTGCACTCCAGGTGCGCGGGGATTCCATGCGCGACGAGCACATCGTGGATGGCGATTATGTGTTGGTAGAGCACACCAGCACTGCGCGCCAGGGGGAGATTATCGTCGCTCTTGTGCGCGGCAGTGAGACCACCCTGAAGCGGTACTACATTGAAGGAACCATGGTCCGATTGCAGCCTTCCAACGCTGAGATGGAACCTATTTATGTTCCTCTTTCGCAGATTGCGATTCAGGGTCGTGTTCTGGGTGTTTTGCGCAGATACGCTTAGGATCGGTTGCCGTAGCAACGCGAAAAAGCCCCGGGTTTGCCGGGGCTTCTGTTCCTGACTGCGGACCCACCGCTTAGACTGCGATCAGCTTGTTGATGCTCTTATCGATCTGGTCTTTGGGCACAAAGCCTACGATCTGTTCCGCTACTTTGCCGCCTTTGAAGAGCAGCAGGGCCGGAATGCCACGGATGCCGTAACGCATCGGTGTTGCCGAATTCCGATCCACATCCATCTTCATCACCTTGAGTTTGCCAAGGTACTGCGCGGCTACTTCGTCCACGACCGGCGCCAACGCCCGGCAAGGCCCGCACCAGGCAGCCCAAAAGTCGACGAGAACAGGCTGGTCAGACTGCAGCACCTCCTGCTCAAATGTCGCATCGTTTACTTCAAAAACCCCTGGTCCTGCCATGTTCCTCCTTCGCTTCCCTGGCTGAGCATAGCATCCATGCCACACTACCAGCCTGAACAATTGATGCAGGACGCAGCCAAAAGGTGCATAGCGACCTAAAACCAAAAGCGCCCGGGCCTTGCGGCCACAGGCGCTAGAGCAGCCCTCCCCCAGAACTGCCCACGACGCGTAAATTAGGGCTTAGCAAACGGCGTTGTAAATAAAACTTAAGTAACGATTTAGTAACATGTGAGGAAAAAGCGCTACTCTCCGACGCTCATGCCGGCACCCTCGCGGCAAAGACCCGCGGGAAGGATTTCTACCGGACACACGGGCCGTGCAAGCTCCAGAATCGCTTCTTTCAAAGTTGCCTCCTGGGTGGTTTGCGTGAGCAGCATGACCGCCGGGCCAGCGCCGCTTAGCGTAACGGACATCACTCCATGGCTGCCAGCCAACGGCAACAGGGCGGGCAGGAGAGGGCAAAGCTCCGCACGGTAGGGCTGGTGCAAGCGGTCGAAGGTAGCCAACTGCATCAGATCCGACCTGCCCGTGGCAAAAGCAGCTGTCAACAGTGCCACGCATTGCACATTCGTGACTACGTCTTGGCGGGGATAGCTTTGGGGCAGCATGGATCGTGCCTTGGAGGTGGCCACCGGAGTTTCCGGAAGGATGAGAAGGGCTCTCCAATGGGGTGGCGGAGGGAGAGAGATGATGGCCAGTTGCTGGGTATTGGCAGCAATCGTCAGGCCACCATGCCAGCAGGCCGCCACATTGTCCGGGTGGCCTTCGAGACGGACGGCGTGGTCGACGATCCTGGCTGCGTCCCAATCGAGGTCTCCGAAGGCCGAGGCGAGGGCAACCGCGGCCAGTCGCACCGCGGCTGAGGATCCGCAGCCCATGCCTACAGGAATGCCGTTGCGCATATTTATCTCGAGCGGCACGATCTGTCTTTTCTCGGCGGCAAGTACCGATTTGTAAGTCTCGACCAGAAGGTTTCTGGTCAATCCGCCGCAGATATTCGGATTGCGCCCGGTGGCCTGAATAGAGAACTGGGAGGCGGGCACGGCGTCGATCTCCAGAAAGAGCTCGAGGGCCAGCGCCATGGCGTCAAAACCCGGGCCCAGGTTGGCCGAAGTAGCAGGAAGCCGCAGGTGCACCGTCTTCATGCCTGTATCGCCGCCTCAAGGACACGAAGCACGGCATCGGCAGAGGCCTCTAACGAGAGCGTGGCCCGACGCTTTTCAGAGATTTCCCGCTCCAGCCCAGCGGTCTCTTCCTCCCGTAACAATGTGCCTCGATGAAAATCGATGGTGAACTCAGAATCTTTCAACGTGTGCCCGGTCAGGAGCAGCACGACCGATTCGGCACGGTCGATCCTGCCGTCACGCATCAGCTTTTTCAGGCCCGCCAGGGTGACGGCGGATGCCGGCTCGCAACCGATGCCCTCCTGTCCGATTTCCGCCTTTGCCAGGGCAATTTCCGCTTCACTCACTTGTTCGCAATAGCCTCCAGTCTGCTGGATGACGCGTGCCGCCTTGCGCCATGACGCCGGATTTCCAATGCGGATGGCGGTGGCTCGGGTGTTGGCTTGTACGGGCTGGATCTCTTGCCCATCGTGATGCAGAAGGCTGGTGTAGAGGGGGTTGGCGCCTTCGGCTTGCACCACGGTGATTTTCGGAACCTTGGTGCTGAGTCCTAAATGCTTCATTTCAAGAAAGCCTTTGCCCAGGGCGGAACTATTGGCCAGATTTCCCCCGGGCACAATCAAGTGGTCGGGAATTTGCCAATCGAACTCTTCAGCGATCTCCAGAGCCGGGGTCTTTTGACCTTCCAGCCGGTAGGGATTGACTGAATTGAGGAGATAAACGGGTGCGCGCTGAACCACTTCCGCCAGCACGCGTACGCAGCCGTCAAAGTCTGTGTTCAATTGGCAGGTGACGGCGCCATAGTCGAGCGCCTGGGAAAGCTTGGACCACGAAATCTTGCCCTCGGGCAGCAAAACCAGGCTGTTCATGCGGGCACGGGATGCGTAGGCCGCCATAGCGGCCGAGGTGTTGCCGGTAGAAGCGCAGGCCACCCACTGGAACCCGCGCTCGCGCGCCTGGGATAGCGCAGCCGTCATGCCCGTGTCTTTGAACGAACCGGTGGGGTTCATCCCCTGGTGTTTGGCGTAAAGCTGCTCCAGACCCAGCTCTTCTGCGCACTGCAAGAGCCGGTAAAGGGGGGTGTTGCCTTCGTGCAGCGTGACTGCCTTTTCGGGATACAGCAGAATGGGCAGCAGCTCACGAAAGCGCCACACGCCGCTCTTATCGATGGGGAGCCTGGACTGAAGCCTCTCTTGCCACAGCCACCGGAGGGCGCCGGGATTTGGAGTACGACGGGGTCCTGTTGCGAGGGCCGGAATTGGCGCGCCTGCTGCACTCCACGAGGGATATTCCACCTCAAGAAGTTCACCACAATCGACACAACGAAAGTCTTTTTCTACCGCGTCCGGGAGGATGACGGCGCTGCAACCGACGCAGCGCAGTTGATGAGAAACTTCTTGCATGGTTTAAGCCTAGCGTAGAACGGGGATGGATGCGGGCAAGATCCGGCCGCAAAGGGGCGGGTGTAGCTAATCGGCAAAGATGGCGGAGTAGTCGCGGAACTTGTAGTCCTTGCGATGCGACCGCCCGGTAGACCAGTTCACCCGTGCATGGAAATGCTTGGTGCGTGAGATGTGATCGTCCAGGATGTCACATGCCTTGGAGACGTTTCCTGCGGTGAGCAGTTCGAGTATTTTGTTGTGCTCGTCAAAGGCTCGATTCCGGTATACGGCAGTGTCCATGAAGCGATAGCGCAGGGCCTCGACGCTGTGCCCGATATTTCCGTAGGACTGGATGAGGTAGCGATTCTGGCTATGTTTAATGAAGGTTTGATGGAAATCCGTATCCAGTAATTTGCTTTGAAACAAGTCGGACGAACGATACGCGTCATTCATTTTTTCGACGATTTTCTTGAGCGACCGCAACATAGCCGAGGCGGCATTCTCCATGGATACGCAGAGGGCGCGCTGCTCCAGCAGCAAGCGGAAATCGCATAGCTCTTCAATCTCATCGCGCGTGGGGCTGAATACGTAGCTGCCCGATTGAGGGATGACGACCACCAATCCTTTCAAGCGAAGTTCATTGAGGCTTTGACGAATCGGCGCCTTGCTGACGTCCAGTGCTTTAGCGAGGTCGTTCTCAGAAAGCGGCTCCCCCAGATCCAGGCGGCCATAGACAATGGCGTTGAGGATTTTTTCGTACGCCATCTGGGTGAGCTTGGTATCGGATGCAGGGGTGCGCGGAGTTTCAGGGGCAGGCCTGACAGGCATCGGAAGTCGTGCGACCTTTGCACTCATAGGGCGCTCGCGATGGCCTTTCCCAATTCACTGGTGGTGGCGTTGCCACCCAGATCCGGTGTGAGGCGACGATCGGGTGCGGCCAGGACGGTCTCTAATGCATGGAGAATGGCTGCGCCCGCCTCGGGCTCCCCTAGATGCTCGAGCATCATGGCTCCCGACCAGATCTGGCCGATGGGGTTGGCAATTCCCTTTCCGGCGATGTCCGGAGCGGACCCGTGCACGGGCTCGAACATGGATGGAAATATCCGTTCCGGGTTGATATTTGCCGAAGGGGCAATAGCGATTGTGCCGGTGATGCCGGGACCGAGGTCGGACAGGATGTCTCCGAAGAGATTGCTGGCAACGACCACGCTGAAGCGCTCGGGCGACATGACAAACCGGGCGGCGAGAATATCAATGTGATATTGGTCGGCGCGAATCTCAGGATATTGGCTGCTCATGGCCGCGAAACGCTCGTCCCAAAAGGGCATGGAATGAAAGATACCATTGGACTTGGTTGCCGAGGTCACGTGATCGCGCCCCAGCCGCTTGGCCAGTTCGAAGGCGTAACGGAGAATGCGGTCAGTACTCCTGGAATGACTGCGATGGTGTAGGTCTTCATAACGTTTGCAGGAGGTGCGTCATTACACGCAGCGCCCGCCGTCAACCTCCATACAAACCCCGGTGATGAACTCGGCCTCATCGCTGGCCAGGAAGGCGCATGCTTTGGCTATATCGATGGGCCGGCTGAGTCTTCCCATAGGGATGGTGCTGATCACCTTCTGGCGGCCGACTTCAGCATCGCCGGCGGGCAGAAAATACTCGAGCAGCCCGGTTTCTCCCATCACCGGGTTGACAGCATTCACACGAATGCCATCTGGAGCCAGTTCGACCGCCATCGACTTAGTCAGGAGGTTGGCTGCGCCTTTCGAGCCGTTGTACCAAGTCAGGCCTGGGCGGGGCCGGACTCCGGCGGTGGAAGCAACATTCACGATGTTGCCTGAGCCTTGGCGGCGGAATACCGGCACCGCGTGGATCGCGCCGAGGTAGATGCTCTTGACGTTGACTGCATACACCCGATCAAAGGTCGCTTCATCCACATCGAGCATGGGCATATTCTTGTGCGTGGTTCCTGCGTTGTTCACGAGAATATCCAGCTTCCCGAAACTGCTGAGTGCAAGTGCAACCATGTGAGCGACCTGCGCGGTCTGGGTTACATCGATATGCGCAGGCACGGCATCGCCGCCTGCGGCTTTGATTTCTTTCGCGACCCTTTCCGCTTCCTCACAACGGATATCGGCCACCAGAACCTTCGCGCCCAACTCGGCGAAGTGCTTGGCGATGCCTTCGCCAAATCCCCCGCCGGACCCGGTAACAATTGCCGTTCGACCTTTGAGTTTCATGGTGCCTTTCGTTGCGCTTTAGACGCCGCCCATACAGAGGTACTTCACTTCGACGTATTCTTCGATACCGTACTTTGAACCTTCTCGCCCGATGCCAGACTGCTTCACGCCTCCGAACGGAGCGACTTCGGTGGAGATGAGCCCCTCGTTGATGCCCACGATGCCATACTCCAAAGCCTCGGCCACGCGCCAGACGCGCCCGATGTCGCGAGTGTAGAAGTAAGCGGCCAGGCCGAACTCAGTGTCGTTGCTCATGGCGATGACTTCCTGCTCGGAGGAGAAGCGTGTCAACGGAGCGACCGGGCCGAAGGTTTCCTCGTTCATCAGCTTGGTTCCTCCGGGCACATCGAGAAGGATGGTGGGCTCGAAGAAGGTACCGCCGAGAGCGTGGCGTTTGCCGCCCAGGGAAATCTTGGCTCCGTGGCCCACTGCGTCGCTGATGTGGTCTTCGACCTTATCTACGGCTGCCTGGTCGATAAGCGGTCCGATGGTTGTGCCGGGGCTCATTCCGTTCCCGACGATGAGCGCTCTGACTGCATCCTGCAGCTTGGCTGTGAACGCGTCGTAGATGCTGTCCTCCACAAAGATGCGGTTCGCACAAACGCAGGTCTGGCCGCCGTTACGGAACTTGGAGATCATGACGCCGGCCACAGCCCGGTCGAGATCAGCATCGGCGAAGATGATGAAAGGTGCGTTTCCGCCTAGTTCCAGCGATACCTTCTTGACCGTACTCGCGCACTGCTCGAGCAATAGGCGGCCTACTTCCGTCGAACCAGTGAAGGATAGTTTTCGGACTACTGGACTCGCAGTGAGCACGCCGCCCACCACCTCGGGCTGCCCGGTAATGATGTTGAGGACTCCCTTCGGCATGCCCGCCCGTTCCGCCAGCTCGGCAAGAGCGAGGGCGGAGTACGGCGTTGATTCAGCGGGCTTGATCACGACCGTGCAACCCGCGGCCAGTGCGGCTCCGGCTTTGCGGGTGATCATTGCGTTGGGAAAATTCCAGGGAGTGATGGCCGCAACCACACCGATCGGTTGTTTGATGACTACGATCCGGCGGTCAGCGGAGGTAGCCGGAATTACGTCACCGTAGACGCGCTTGGCTTCTTCGGCGAACCACTCGATAAAGGATGAACCGTAGGCGATTTCGCCGCGTGCCTCCGCCAGAGGTTTTCCTTGCTCAAGTGTGAGGATCATCGCCAGGTCATCCTGATTCTGCATACATAGGTCGAACCAGCGGCGTAGAATCTGCGATCTCTCCTTGGCAGTTTTCGCTCGCCAGGCCGGAAACGCCGCCTGCGCTGCGTCGATGGCGCGTTGGGTGTCTGCCGCGCTGAAGCTGGGAACGGTGCCGATCTGGCTCCCATCGGCAGGATTGGTGACGGAAAAGGAGCCGCCATCTCCCGCGTTGGCCCACGCGCCGCCCACGTAGCACTGCTGGCGAAACAACTTACCGTCCTTAAGGGACATTTCGACGGAGCTCAAAGCAACGGGTGTCAACATACGCGGTTCCTCGCGGCCTGACCGGTTTCGAAAGCGTGAAGGCCTTCCAGCAGTATGAGGCCCATGGCGTTACGGGTATCCTCAGTGGCGCTGCCGATATGTGGAGTCAGAAACACATTCTCCAATGTACGGTACCGCGGGTCTATCTCCGGTTCATGGTCGAAGACATCGAGGCCGGCGGCGAATACCTTCTTCGTGATCAACGCTTCGATCAGCGCATCGTCGTCGATCATCTCTCCTCGGGCAATGTTCACGACGATCGCGTTGGGTGGCAACAACTCAATGCGTTGACGATTAAGAAATCCGGCGAGATCCGGGGTTCCGGGAGCCGTGATCAGGAAAATGTCGCTCACCCCGAGCAGACTTTCCGGAGCGCCGTGGTACGCAGCGCCCTTCTCCGAGCCAGGCGGCAACGGCTGCCGGTTGTGATAATGCACGTGTATCCCGAAACTACGGGCACGATCCGCGACTGCCTGGCCGATTCTGCCCATCCCGAGAATGCCCAGGCGCTTGCCGACAAGACCAAGCCCCAGCAATTGCGTGGGCGCCCAACCCGGCCAGTTGCCGGATCGCACCAGCGCCTCCCCTTCGTGCGCGCGCCGGGCGGCGTTGAGGATGAGGAGCATGGCGATTTCAGCACAAGCATCGGTGAGGACGCCTGGAGAGTTGAAGACTGCTACTCCATGGGCCCGCGCGGTATCGATATCGACATGATCAAAACCGACGGAAAGCGTTGCCACTGCTTTCAGACTTCCGGCGAGCGTCTCAAATACCGAGCGCGACACCTGCTCGGTTGCAGAGACGAACAAATAATCACAGTTCAAGGCATTGCTTGCGAGTTCCTCGGCGTTCATCGCACGCCCGGAAGGATTTTTGAGCACGTGATACCGCTCGCTGATTTTCGCTTCGACCAGGGTGGTGAAGGAACGCGCCAAATACGCTTTCAAAGTGCCTGGACTTGCTTCGCACAGGGTTGGCGGCATGGTTTCACGATAAATTGGAATGTCAGTTATTCGCAAGACGTCCGTCCCTTGCCTGATGAACTTTGCCTGATTCACCTGGAGGATAGGTGGAGTCCCTCGCGATGATCAATCCTTGCTAGCGTTTCTGACCAACTCCGAATTGATCGTTACTGCGAACCGGCTTGCCACCCTTGAAATCGATTTCGACGATTTTTTCGCTTTGCAGCTGGGCGCCGGTTTCATCGTGAAGCGTGTAGACGATCTTTCTCGTCTTGCGGTCGATGATGTCGCCGCTGGAGGGAATCACATACTTCCCGCCGATGGTCATAAACATCCAGCCCGGCATATCGCTGGTTTTGATGTCGGCAATCTGTTTGGGTGGCATCACTGTATTGTCGAAGACGTGGACGTAATTGTTGGCTCCATCCGCGAGCCAGATCTCTTTTTCGTCCGGCGACAAGGCGATGCCGTGACTGGGGCAGCCATGCCTCTTCACGGGGCCCGTTTGAAAGCCCTGCACCGTCACTTTGGCAAGTTCTTTGCCTGTCTTGATGTCGCCAACCTCAAATCCCAAAAGACCGTTGACGTTCACATAGCAACGGGAGTTGCTTCCATCGACGGTAAAGGGGCGGACCACATCGGCAAATGGCCCGACCTTTTCGACGACTTTGTTGGTGGAAGGGTCGGCGACGAGCAAGTAGTTATAGTGCAACCCCCCTAGATAGACGTGGCTTCCATCCACCGCGTAGATGGTGTTGTGGGCGCCGGAATTGGTTGTCACCTTGGTGATCAGGTTGCCGTTGGATGCATCGACGACATTCCAGGTCGGACCTTCCAGCGACGGCAAATAAATCGTCTTGCCATCCGGGGAAAGTGCGAGGCGGTCGCAGCCTTCATCGTAGGTCTTTTCCCAGAGCATTTTGTCAGTGGTGAGGTCAAAGGCTGCCAGGCGGTTGATCGTCGTTACGTAAATCCTGCCGTTTTTAGCATCGGCTGCGATGCCTTTCACATTTTCGGCCGGCTTGCCTGGATCCACCTTCCAGGTGGGGATTCGCTTGACGAATTTGTAACCGTGGTCCATATCGAAGACCACGATCCCGATGCCACCATGTTGCAGGTAGTTGCGGATACCTGGCACTGCGGCATACAAGTAGTGATGGTCTTGCGCATAGGCTTGCGCGGCCAGCAGGGCAATGATCGCGGATGTCAGCAAGCGGCAACCGTGGGCCAGGCTTCGAGTTCTCGTCAATCGTACGATCGCTTCCCCCCGGAGTGTTTTGTCATTGCATTCGGGAACAGCTTCCGATCTCGGTGCAACTACAACGATTGAGCTCACACTTTGTGTTGCTGAATATAGTCTGGCCGAAGCTCGCTGCACATCCCAGGTCCCTCGGGGGCCAGCACCGCGCTATCCACCATCCGAAGCTGTTCGATTGTGGAAGAGCGCCCCTTGAAACTCCCTCCACCTTCCATATAGATGACGTTGGGCATGGCCAGGAGCGTTTGCAGATCTGCGGCCCCGCCGCCGTGACTCGCTATGGGCAATCTGGCCGCATCTGCAATGGCCCCAATCTCCATCCATTCGGAAACGCCACCTGCCCTTCGTCCGTCCGGTTGCACGACGTCCACACCGCGGCGAGAGATCAGATCGGCGAAAGAGTACTTCGTATACTCGTTTTCTCCACACGCAATCCGGATGTCCAACTCTTCCGCCACCTGAGCATAGCCGGCATGGTCATAGGGCACAATCGGCTCCTCGTACCAGTAGCAGCCCAGATCCTGGTACACCTTACCGCGATCGATGGCCTCGCTGACATCGAATTTCTGATTTGCATCTATCATGATCCGCCGGCCTTTGCCCGCGATCTCCATTGCCGCCTTGATACGCTTCACATCATCATCCAGCGAAAAACGGCCGACTTTGATTTTGGCGGCGGTGTACCCTTGCTCAAATGCGGCATTCACCACGGCTTTGAATTGAGACAAATCGTCGTCATTGGGATAGTACCAGCCACACATGGAGTAGGTGGGAACCCTGTCCGCATATGCGCCAAGCATCTTGTAAACAGGCATTCCGGCCGCTTTCCCCAAAATGTCCCAAATTGCCACGTCGGCCGCAGACATGGCGAATTGGGTAATCCCTTGAACTCCGGCATATTCCAGCGCCTTCCATAGTTCCGAACGCAAGCGCTTTGGAAAGGCCGGGTCCCGTCCGATCAAAACCGGCGCCACCTCTTCCTGCAAAATACGTTGTAGTACCGCCGGTGCTCCGTCCATTGTTCCGAACGAGCTGGCGGCCCATCCTGTAATTCCGGCGTCCGTTTTCAAGCGCAATACGACACCTCCGCCGGCGGCGCCAAACTCGTGAATTGCGTCGTAATAGATCTTGCCCGCAGGAAATCGCAAAAGATCCGTTTCGAGGCCAGTGATCTTGATCTGTTTCTGCATATCCGCCGCGACCGCAAGCGCGGGGGTGACAGCTGCCGCTCCGGCAAGTCCAAAAAACGTCCGCCTGTTCATAGGCACCTTTATTTCTGACATTCGTGATCAACAACTTGCCGGTAGCTTCCTGTGTCAGCTTGAATGCATTGCAGCAATCTCGTAATCGAGAACGCTAGGCACGATGAATTCTATCGTCCGATCCATCATCTTGAACGGGACGTCGTATCCGGCGCGCAGCAGTTCCACGCGGGAAATTTTCCTTCCCCCTGGAACCGCCATGGTGACACGTTGCTCGCCGACGGGATAATACTCTCGAATCCACCCCTTGAACGCGTTGGGGTTCGTGTAGTTGAGCAGATGGATTGCATAACCTGCGCGGGTCTCCCACGCGAAGGCTTCGATCACGCCTTTTCCTTCAATCCCAGCCGGCGTCTCTCCCTTCGTGACCCACCGAATCGCATTTTGCAGCAACATGCTCAAGTCAGTATTTCCCGATCGCCACATGGTGCTCTCGATGTTGCCAGCAAAGTAGACCAGCCTGCTCCGACCCTGTTCTTTCACGACAACATCCGGAATGTCGGTCTTCTCAACAGGAGGATACGCGAGTTCCGGTGGATAGTTTACGTATGGTGGAATCACTGTCATCACGGGGCTTTCTACCGGAGCTATCGGCTGAAGCCACTTTGCGCCTGGAAGCCAGTCCGTGTCGGAAAAGCCTTCAAGGATCGGATGCTTGCGCTCGATCCGGCCCATATAACCGTTGCCGACTCTCGTTCTTCGTTCACCCGTCGCATGAATGCCGAAGATATCGGCAATTCCAAAGTCGTTGCGCCGCTCGTTTTGCTCGTTGAACAGGCTGGTCTCGAACGAGGCTATGATCGACCCGCCATCATGCGCGAACTTCGTCAGAGCTGCGCACTCCGCATCGCTGAGTAGGGCGATATTGGGCAGAATTACTGTTTTGTACTTTTTCAGCTTATCGGTAAGCAGGTCCTGCTCATGAAGAAAATCGAAAAAGAAACGGCCTTCGATAAGCGCATAGTAGATGCCGTGAATGTTCCACATCGGGTCGCCCATCTCTTTGGAGCGATAGAACCGCTGCGTGCGCTGGCCCATGACCACGGCGATATCGGCAATGGAGGCATTGTTGGTGAGATGTGCATCGCACTTTGCGAGCCAGTTGAAATACTCATATCCCGGCTGCTGCCAGCGGCGGTCGCCGCCAAGCCCCTTTTCGCCGCCAATGAAGTGATACCACGGAACCATGCCGCTGGCGACCGTTTCGTTCATCCACATCTGCGCTTCTTCTGTCGACTTATGTAGATTTCTCCAGCGCGGATCTCCGGTATCATAGGAGGCTGTCACGTTCGTGGCTGTGTGGCCGCTCATAATAGCGTTGCACACGCGCCCCTGCAGCGTGCATCCCCAGATAGGAGTGTCGTCTCCACCGCGTCCTTGATTGTCGCAGTTATACCAATAAGCGACGCCATCTAGAGACGTCATGTCCGGGCCGGATTCGATCGCGCCGCCCATATTTCCAAAATACAGATTGTCCGGCCTCTTCTCCTTCGCAATTCCATCCCACATCTTCCATAGATACAGAACACGCTCGTTAAACTTGTCCCAGTAGGCGGGCGTGTCAAAGTGAGGTAGATTCTTGCACGCGTTGCAGTAGCATTCGGGCATCCTGCCGATTGGCGGCCATGCGTTCGTGAAGATGCCGTCGATGGGGTAGCGATCGTTGACCTCGCGCATGATAGCGGGGATGTGCTCGGTCATGTAACTGGTGAACATGCACGTCTGGTAGAGGCGCGTGTCTTCCGCGGCGGTAATCGGATTTCCTGGTTTGTCGCGCTTGAACCACTCGGGATGAGCTTCAAGCGCATCGCCCCAGTTGAGATCGGGGCTCATGCGGGCAATGACGCGGATGTCACGGTTCTTGGCCGCCGCGATGCATTCGCCGGCGAAGTCGCGCCCATTGAGAAACTGTCCGGGCTTGTGAAACGGAACCTTGGAGGGATAGAAGGCGAGAATTCCGGTGATGGAAACCAGGACTACATCGACCTGGAGACTGGCCCAGTAGTCCGCCCACTCCTCCACATCAAGAACGGCCGGATCGTGTTCGGTCATGTTGACCTGACCTACACGGCGTATCTTCTGATGCCAGGGAACGCTCTTTCCATCGGCTGCGTCCGCGATCAGATGTCCCGGCATGGATACCGCTGCTATCGCCGTTGCCGAAAGCGCCACAAAATCGCGACGATTGATATCCAAGGAATTTCCTTTCATGAACTCAGAGGGTTATCAACTGCGGAAGACCGGGTGAGACGCGTTCAGAACGTAAATCGCGCTGCGAGTTGAATCGTTCGTGGAATATTGCTCTGTCCATTACTTCGGATCAGTTGGCCGAATTGTGGAGACGTCGGACTCACGTTGGGATTGCCGCCGAAGATAGCATGATTGAAGATGTTGAGGAAATCTGCCCTGACCTGCAAATTCATTCCCTCCTTGATAGGATTGTTTTTTGCAAGACTGAACTGAAACTCATTACCCCATCGGTCACGGAGATTACCAAGGTTCAATGGGACGTTGCGTAACGAGAACGTTGGCTGAATTCTCCACGCGGGCGCCAACCCAGGAACTGTATTAACGATTTTTCCATTCACTTCGATGACGCCGCTATTGAACATCTGGGACCAACTGGGATTGCTCAATTTTGGGTTCCCAACGATGTACACGTTGGCTGGAGCTGTCATCGGAGCGCCCGTCTGCCACGTGTATATGGTCCCGGTCTGCCAACCGCCGATGATGCGATTGACCACTCGGTTTTCATTGTTCAGAAAGGCCATTCCGCGCCCGATGGGAAGATCATAAATTGGCGCTACAACGAGCCGGTGCGTCCGATCCCAGGGAGCTGCAGCGTCGGCTGGCCCTTGATCTTCAGGGTTCAGAAACGTGATCGCTTGAATATCTTTGGAGAAGGTATAGGTTGCCGTCATATCCAGGTGATGCCATGTACGTTGTACAAGCGTGGCCTGAAGCGCGTTGTACCACGATTTGCCGACGGGATCGTCGTTCTCTGTAACTCCTGTAAATTGTGGAAATGGCAGCAGCGATTGTTGGCGGCTAATTGTGGCGCTGTTCAGTGAGGTATTCGGGAGCAGCCCCTGAAACGGGTTGGGAACTAACGCTGTAAGATAGCTCGGCGTCCCACCCAGATCAGTATTCCCCAGGGCAAGATTCGCGGTACTGAGCGCGTCGATGTTTCTATTCTGCACAGGTAGGGCGACGCTTCGCGTTCCAACATAAGACACGTCAAGAGTGATGTTGCCGGGTAGCAATTTTTCCAATCCGAAAGAGAAATTTTGAGCGTGGCCGATGCGGCCGCTTGGGTCCGAAAAGGATGGATTGCTTCCCAGCGCGGTAGCGAGTCCGGCCGATGAACCCGTAGGAGCAATCAGCCCCGTGGGGAAAGGATTCGCCAGGAAGTTGGCTTCCGTCTCGCCTCCATTCAGCGTTGAGACGAATGGAGTCGTCTGGGTGAAGCCAGTGCTGCTCGCGGTGGAAAAGTTGTTGAGGTAAAACATGCCCCACCCGCCTCGAAGAACGAATGTCGGCGTCAGGCGAAAAGCGGCGCCAACCCTCGGTTGGATGTTGTTCCAGTCAATATTGAAAGGAGAGCGAGAGGTTCCATTCGCGTTGACGAAGCCAATGCCGCCATACACGGTCTCGCCTGCTTGGGAGCTTATGGGGTTTACTGAGCTCGGGGAAAAGCCACGGGTCAACCTATTGTGTCTTTCAACTAGGGGAAGCTGCAAATCCCAGCGCAATCCCACGTTGATCGTAAGGCGTGAAGAGGCTTTAATGTCGTCTTGGATCCAGGGAGCGAGATACTTCCAGCTGTAAACGGGGCTTGGAATTATGTCCACCTCGCCTGAGGCTGCTCCGCCTAAAAGCATCGAGGCGATGGCATTTCCGCTGAGTGAGTCCGCAGTGAGATAGCTGCTTTGAGTGAATCCAGGCGTGATTGTGAATGTGCCACCGCCATAAGCACCTTGATACGTGGAGAAGAGTGTCCAGCGATAGTCCAGGCCAACCTTTATGGAGTGCCGCCCACGAGAAATAATAATCGTGGGGGCAAGGGTAATTGTGTTCGTGGGAGCCCACCAGATGTTTGCTGACGAATTGCCCAGAGTCTGGTAACTCGTAGGCACGATATAGGGATATCGGGGCGAATTCGGCAGTTCGTTAACAAAAGCCTGCGGCCACCCGATTTGCGTTCCGTCGAAGCTCCCATAGTTTGTCGGCAGGTAATTCTGCACCCAGCGGGTGAACGAGGTGCGCAGATCCAATACCGTATTCGGATTCAAGATCGTGGTCGAGTCCAGAACGGCATCGTCGTTGACTTTTACGCCGTCCCTGGCGTCGTCCGCGGGACCCGGGATCCCGTTCGCATTTTCAACGATTCCCTGGTTATTCCACGAAAATCTCGCGTACATCTTCTCCTTCGTGCCGAAATTCTGGTCAACCCGGACTTCGAAATTATGAAAATTGTAGACCGAATTGTTGTTTACAGGTAAGTAGTTGTTTTGCCAGTCGAGGGTAGCGGTCTGGTTGAGGTTGGGCAGCGGATAGGCATTCGCCAGCGCTTGGCCCACGGGATCAATTCTATTTTCGGGGATCTTGTTGTTCGGAAACGGAGTGCGCGTCCAAACTCCCTTTACCAGCCGGCCCGAGGCCGGATCGTAAATAGTAATGAGCTGGCCGCTGCTGTTGAACGTCTGTGAGAAATCACCCTGGCGCTGCAATGCAGTTGGGACCGAGATGACACTACTAAGATTGATGCCTTGCTTATAACCCTCCCATGCACCGAAAAAGAACGTGCGATCTTTTCCGTTGTACACACGGGGGATTCGAACGGGACCTCCGAACGTCCCCCCATACTGGTCCAGCGGAGTATTACTGCGTGGGAGCTTCGCCGCATTATTTGCGTAGGTGTTTGCATTTAGGAACGTTCTCTCCAGAAACTCATACGCGGACCCATGGAACGCATTCGTTCCGCTGTTGGTGATAACGCTGATCACGCCACCGCCATTTCGCCCATACTGCGCGTCGTAGGGCGCCGACACTACCTTGAACTCTGCCACGGCGTCGACAGGGGGCACGTACGCGAGGGTATTGAGGGCTTGATAAATCATGTCGTTAGGAGCGCCGTCCAGCAGGTTTTCGGTTTGGTCTCCCGAATCGCCATTGACGGAGAAGGACGAATTGCCCGAGTTAGAGAATGGCGTCAAATTATAGCTCTGACCGGTATTCGTCACTCCAGGAGCAAACTCAGCAAGTACGATGGGATTCCTGGTTGTAAGGGGTAGAGCCGATAGGTTTTTTTGGCTCAATACCAAGCCGCGATCTGCCTTTTCGGTCTCCAGGAGCGGCGCGGAGCTCGTGACGCTGACAGTCTGCGACGCCATTCCGACAGCCATACTAATGTCTATGGTTGCAGCCTCACTGATTTGCAATACAATCCCGGTTTGCACAAACGGCTTAAACCCATTCTTTTCTGCGGTCAGTCTGTAGTTGCCAGGGTTTTGAAAAAGAAATCGATATTGCCCCACCGAATTCGTAACGGCGCTGGAAATGGTATTGGTATCGACATTCGTAAGACGGACTGCCACTGTCGGAATCACGGCTTGCTGGTTGTCGGTCACCGTTCCGCTTAGAGCTGCCCGCGTCTCCTGTGCTTTCAGCGAACACGCCATCAAGGCTGCCGCGGCAACAATGACGATCGCATTGAGAGCAGCGCGACTCTTTCTTAAGAACATCTCTGAGCGCATTCGCGCCGTGCTATTCAGCGCCCCTGCCCGCCAAATCTTTGCTATCCTCCGGATCGCGGTCATTTCGACTAGTCCTGCCATCCTCGCCCCTCGAGACATTGCCAATTACCTCCTTTACGAGAATCCCTCTTCGGCAAACGGACCTGCTTGGACGGAACGAAGTTAGCCCGCAGATGATTCGCAAAACTCAGAAAAACGCTGGGGCACGTTCTGGACTCATTCGCATGTCGCGGTCCTCATTGAGCGATTATTGAGGCGAATAGAACCAGGCTCGCTACTGAGAAGATAATTCGTTTCACGATTGGCGCCCTTTTTGTCGCCTCAAAGAATTGACGCTGAGAACTGTAGTTCCCGATCTTGAACCCTGTCAAGCTAAAAATGGCGAACGATGAACAAACTGATATTCCACAATGTTCGAGGTCTATCCAGCCGGCCATTCAAAAAAGTCAGGCCGGCGTGCTTGTCTGCTTGTCTTTCATTGATTCCTTGCAATACCGTGCTGCACATGGACAGACGGACCTTCTTTTCGCTCGCCGGAGCGGACGCGGCTGCCCCGGCCTTTCCCTTCGGGAACTGACATGCCAAAACAGAGAAAACGAGTACACCAAATATGGGTTTGCTGACCTGATCGCGCGTCGGGGCGTGGATGTCGTTCAACCGGATGGCAGGCGCGCAGGTGGGGTTTCCGAATGGGCCGGATCGTTGATATTGTGCGCTTCCAATCGGCTGGATTTCGACTGGTTCCGCTAAATTCGCGTGGCTAAGCGGGACAGTATCGTATAATTTCGCAGTATGTTGCTTTCACCACGCGAAGCCGCGCAGCGCTTAGGGATTTCGTACCCCACCATCAAACAATGGCTGTATCGCGGAAAGTTGAAGGCGGTAAAGACCCCGGGCGGCCACTATCGCATTCCGGAAGCTGAGCTGGATAGCCTGCTGCACCAGGCCAAACGCCCTGAGACTCCGAAGCGGGAGATGCTGCGCTCGCTTAGCGGACGGAACCAACTCACTGGCCGTATCGTCGAGCTGAAGATCGAGGGGCTGCTGGCACAGGTCAAGCTTTCGATCGGCGGGCAGATCATCACCTCCATCATCACTGCAGAAGCGGCGCGGGAGATGCGGCTGCAGGTGGGCGAAACAGCGGCGGCACTGATCAAGTCCACTGAAGTGATGGTGCTGCGTGTTTAAACGCGGCTGGCTTCCGGTCATCTTGGTTGCCACCTTCCAGGTTTGTCTCTACGCGAACGCGCAGCCGAACAGCTCGCTGAAGATTGCGGCCGCTGCGGACCTTCAACCGGTCTTGCCGGCGCTCATTGAGGAGTATGAACAGCAATCCCATCAGAGGGTCGAGGCTTCGTACGCATCCTCGGCCACATTGGCCACACAGATCCTGAACGGGGGCCCATTCGGCCTCTTCCTTTCGGCGGACCTGTCCTTCCCTCAGAAGATAGTGGCCGCCGGTTTGGCGGACAGTGTCGAGCCGATCCCTTATGCCCGCGGAACGCTGGTGCTCTGGGCGCGCAACGATTCTCCTGTGCAGCCCATCAGCATCGACTCGCTCCGCAGTCCTGCGTTGCGAACCGTCGCGGTGGCAAATGCCGAACATGCGCCCTACGGGCGCGCGGCCAAGGCTGCGCTTGAAAAGCTGGGACTTGCCGACGCCTTGAAGGACAAGCTGGTGGTCGCGGAAAACATTGCGCAGACAGCCCAATATGCTGACTCAGGGAACGCGGATGCCGGCCTGATTTCGCTTACTTCCGCGCTCACACCGCGCCTCAGCGCAGACGGGAAATATGTAGTGATGCCGGAGAACTCGTACCCCCCGCTGCTGCAAGGCGCGGTCGTGATCAAGCAGACACACGGGGCCGATGAGGCCCACCAATTCCTCGCCTTTCTGCTTTCCCCACCCATCAGAAAGCAATTGGCCGACCGCGGATTGAAGGCGCCTTAGAATTCCCTGCTTCTCATATGGACCAGCAAGCTATCTTTCTCACCTTTCGCCTGGCCACCCTGACTACTCTGATCCTGCTCGCGATTTCCATTCCTCTGGGCCATTGGCTGGCCTACAGCCGGGCGCGATGGAAACCGCTGGTGGAGGCCGCGGTGGCGCTGCCGCTGGTGCTGCCACCGACGGTGCTGGGTTTTTATCTATTGGTGCTGATGGCTCCCCGGACTGCGGCGGGCAGAGCCGTATCCGCGATCTTCGGCCATCCGCTGGCGTTCTCTTTTGCCGGGCTGGTGGTGGGGTCTGTTCTCTTCAGCCTGCCCTTTGCCGTGCAGCCCGTGACCGCAGGTTTCCGCTCAGTCGATCGGGAGATTCTGGAGGCGGCGGAGCTGCTGTCGCCTGGCCGGGGCAGAATCCTGGTGCGGGTGTTGCTGCCGTTGGTCCGCCCTTTCCTGCTGACCGCCGCGGTGCTGGCATTCACGCACACCGTAGGCGAGTTCGGGGTGGTGCTGATGATCGGCGGCAACATTCCCGGCGTCACGCGGACGCTCTCCATCTCTATTTACGATCAGGTCCAGGACTTTGCTTACACCCAGGCCAACCACACGGCCCTGCTGCTGCTGAGCCTCTCCTTTCTGGCGCTCTTGATCATCTACGGGCGCCGGGGGAGAGCCGGTGTCTGATTACCTGCAGGTCGATGTGGAGCACAGGCTGGGCGAGTTATCGCTTCGGGTTTCGTGCGCGCTGTCGGCCCCGTGGACCGTGCTTTTCGGTCCGTCCGGTGCGGGAAAAACCTCCCTGCTGCGCGTGATTGGAGGTTTGACCACACCGGACCGCGGCCGGGTAGTCTTGCACGGACGCACGCTGGTGGACACGGAAAAAGGAGTGTGGATACCCCCCGGCCAACGCGCCATCGGGTTTGTTACGCAGCGGCCGACACTTTTCCCCCACATGAATGTAACTGAAAATGTTTCCTTTGGTCTTTTCGGACTTGATGGGCGCTCATGCAAAGAGCGTGTGGGGCAGATGCTAGAACTCTTTCAGGCCGGCCAACTTGCCCAGCGGATGCCTGGCGACCTTTCTGGTGGCGAGAAGCAGAGGGTGGCGCTGGCTCGCGCGCTAGCTCCCGGACCGCGCCTCTTGCTGCTGGACGAACCGTTTACGGGCATGGATGCGGATCTGAAGGTTTCCATTCTTCAGCAACTGACGACGTGGTTGACCGAGCGGGAGGTTCCCGCACTCTATGTCTCGCATGATGTGGCAGAAGCATTCCAGACAGCAGCGGATGTCGTGGTGATCGATCACGGCCAGATCCAGGCTCATGGACCGGCGGCAGTTGTATTGGCCGGCTGGAGAGAACAACTTTTGCGGCAACTCGGCGAAGTTCCTTAACAAATACTTGAAGATATGCAGGCTAAACTCCTCACCCTGTTCACTTAAATCGCATTCGCTACTTACGCCAGCCAAACTGGCTCGGGCTCCAGGCGAATGCCGAAACGCGAGTCAATGGTGTCAGTGACCTTATCCCGTAGGGCCACGACTTCAGCCGCGCTGGCACCCCCTCGGTTGATCAGGGCAAGCGTATGGCG
>Ga0182024_10009478_pt1 | contig 20117 bp, 10 predicted proteins | sample P32metaG_FD_120480 | JGI IMG/M metagenome (GOLD analysis project Ga0182024, IMG submission 120480) | Permafrost microbial communities from Stordalen Mire, Sweden - P3-2 metaG (Illumina Assembly) | ecosystem: Environmental > Terrestrial > Soil > Wetlands > Permafrost | place: Sweden: Stordalen... | reverse complement strand
TGGACGCTGAAGAGGTCTTCTTCGGCAGCCTGATCGAGATGGTGGCGCGTCCGTTCCGTCACGAAGCCGAGAACCGCAGGCTGGCGTTCGAGGTGGAAACGGACGCTCTCCTCACGCGCAGCCTCGTGACCGATTCGAAGCGCCTGCAACAGGTGCTCAAGAATCTGCTCTCGAACGCCATCAAGTTCACAGAGCAGGGCGGCGTAAGGCTCAAGATTTCCCCGGTAACGAGCGGGTGGATGCAGCGCCACCAGATTCTAAACACGGCATCCTCGGTGATTGCGTTCGAGGTTTCTGACTCGGGCATCGGTATTCCGCCAGAAAAGCAGAGAATCATCTTCGAAGCGTTTCAGCAGGCCGATGCGGGCACCAGCCGGAAGTACGGTGGTACAGGTCTCGGTCTGGCTATCAGCCGCGAGCTCGCCAGCCTGCTGGGTGGTGAGATCCAGCTCCGAAGCACGCCAGGCAGAGGCAGCACATTTACCCTCTTTCTGCCGCAGATTTACGCAGGACCCTCCACACCGATTGTGGTTGCGAAAAGCGACTTATATCACGGCACTGCGCTTGCACTCCCCATGCCCGGTCTGTCATCGACAGAGCCTGAAATCCAATCGATCGAGGACGACCGCAACGACTTGCAGCAAGGCGATGCCATTCTGCTGATCGTCGAAGATGATGTGAACTACGCGCGCATCCTGTGCGACTTATCCCGCGACAACGGATTCAAGGTGCTGGTCGCGCTTCGTGGGGCAGAGGGTCTGGCGCTGGCGCGGGAGTTCCACCCCACGGCCATCTCGCTCGATGTAGCGCTGCCGGACATGCTGGGCTGGACGGTGCTGAATCATCTCAAGCAGGACCCCTCCACCCGCCACATTCCGGTACAGATGCTTACGCTGGATGAGGATTGGCATCACGGTCTTTCGCATGGAGCCTTTGCCTTTGTGACCAAACCGACGACGACTGAGGGACTGGAAGAGGCGATCGCACGCGTCCGTCAATATTCCACCCCGCGTCGGAAGCGACTGCTGGTGGTCGAGGACGATCCGGCGCAGCAACTCAGTATCGAAGCTCTGCTAGGCCAGGACGACATCGAGGTTGTTCTGGTCTCGACCGGCCACGAGGCCCTGGCTGCGATCGGGGATGGAGCCTTTGACTGCATGGTGCTCGATCTTCGCCTGCCCGACATGACCGGATTCGAATTGCTCGATCAACTTGGCAAGCAGCCCGCCGGTATTGAACTGCCGGTCGTTGTTTTCACCGGTAAGGACCTGACACCGGAGGAGGACGCCCGGCTTCACATGCTGGCGCGGAGCGTGATTGTAAAGGATGTGGAGTCTCCAGAGAGGTTGCTCGATGAAACGGCACTTTTTCTGCACCGTGTCGTCACGGACCTGTCGGCGGATAAGCAGAATATGCTGGATCGGTTGCATCGGTCCGACGAGGCGCTGATCGGACGCAAAGTGCTGGTGGTCGATGACGATGTGCGGAATATCTTTGCGCTGAGCAGCGTGCTGGAACGTCGCGGCATGAGCGTACTCACTGCGGGAACCGGGCGCGAAGCCATTACCATCATTGAGTCCACGCCGGATCTCGGCGTCGTTCTAATGGATATCATGATGCCGGAGATGGACGGGTACGAGACCATGCAGGTTATCCGGCAGAACCCGCACTTCCGCCGCCTTCCCATCATTGCGCTGACGGCAAAAGCGATGAAAGGAGACCGGGAAAAGTGCCTGGAGGCAGGTGCTTCGGAGTACCTCGCGAAGCCCGTGAACACCGAACAGTTGCTGTCCGCGCTGCGCATGTGGCTGCACCGATAGATAATTGAGGATAAGGCTGCGCGCGGCACGGATGAGACTAGCGCGTGGCGGCTCCGGAAGCAATACAGTGAGATAAGGAGCAAATGAGCAAGCACGATCAGGCAAACATACTCATGGTGGATGACCAGCCCGGGAAGCTGCTTACCTACGAGGCCATCCTCAACGATCTTGGCGAAAACCTGATCAAAGCCAGATCGGCCCGTGAGGCCCTCGATCAACTCCTCCGTCACGATATCGCGGTCGTGCTGATGGACGTCAGCATGCCGGAGATCGACGGGTTCGAGCTGGCGGACATGATGCACCAGCATCCGCGCTTTCATAAGACAGCGATCATATTTATCTCCGCGGTACATCTTACGGACCTCGATCGAATCAAGGGCTATCGCAGTGGCGCGGTCGATTACATCTCCGTGCCGGTGGTCCCCGAGCTGCTGCGCGCTAAGGTGAGTGTCTTCACTGAACTGCACCGCAAGAATCGTCAACTCGAACGGTTGAATCGTGAGCTTGAGGAGCGCGTCGAAGAGCGCACGGAAGAGATTCGGAGTCTGAACAGTCAACTGGAGCAGCGAGTGGCGGAGCTCGAGACAATTATGCAGGTGCTGCCGGTGGGGGTCGCTGTCTCGCAGGACCCCGAGTGCCGGCTGATTACCGGCAACGCCGCGCTGAGCGAACTGCTCGGTGCCGCTCAAGGAGACAATGTTTCGTTGAGCACGGCCAATCGCGAGAGACTTTCCTTCGAGGTGTACCAGCAGGGAAAGCGGCTTGAGGTCGACGCATTGCCGCTACAGCTGGCAGCAAAGACCGGCCAGCAGTTGGGAAGCATGGAGATCGAGATCCGGCGTAGCGGGGGAGAATCGAGCTACCTGCTGGCGAGTGCGATTCCATTGTTTCGCGAAGACGGCAACGTGCGTGGTGCGGTAGGCGCGTTCTTTGACGTGACCAACCGTAAGCATCTCGAAAACCTGCTGCGCGAGCGAGCGGATCTGTTGGAACTCGCAACCGAAGCGATCATGGTCCGCGATCTTAATGGTGTGTTGCAGTTCTGGAACGCCGGGGCGGAGGCGCTGTATGGTTGGGAGCGGCAGGAGGTACTGGGCAGGAAGATTCACGAGGTACTGCAGACAGGATTTCCCGAAAGTTCATCCGGGGCCGAGGACGTTGAGTCCTCACTGGCCGAGAACGGCAAGTGGTACGGAAATGTGACACAGGTTACCCGCGATGGCCGCGAGATCGTCGTGGCCAGCCGTCAAGCATTGAAGGCAGAGGGTAGCGCGATCCTGGAGATCAATCGCGATATAACTGCCCAGCTTCGTGCCGAGGATGCCCTGCGTAAGGCGGAGCGGCTTGCCGCGATGGGCCGCGTTGCGGGCATCATCGCCCATGAGATAAACAATCCGCTGGAATCGGTCACAAACACGTTCTATCTGCTGCGCAACCACCCGTCGCTCGATGAGGAGGCGCGCTACTACGCTCAACTGGGCGAAGAGGAGCTGACTAGAGTTTCCCACATTACGCGCCAGACGCTGGGCTTCTATCGCGAATCCAAGGACCCCGTGGAGGTCTCGCTCTCGCAACTGCTTGAAGACATTCTGGAGTTGCAGACGAGGCGGCTTGAGTTTGGCAACATTGTGATCGAGAAGCAGTACAGGAGCAGTGGGAACCTTCAGGGTTTCCCAGTTGAACTCAAACAGGTCTTCCTGAACTTGATCGGGAACGCGGTGCAGGCAATGCCGGACGGTGGCACGCTGCGGCTTCGCGTGATGAATTGCAGACAGCATGAGGGCCCGAGCACCGGCATTCGCATCTCGGTGACAGACACCGGCTCCGGTATCGGGCCGGAGCACGCAAAGCAGTTGTTCGAACCGTTCTTTACTACCAAGTCTGCCAAGGGAACCGGCCTGGGCTTGTGGATCAGCAAGGGCATCGTCCAGAAATACGGTGGAACCATTCGCTTCCGCAGTTTGCGGTACCTTTCAGGTGCTGTCACTTGCTTTCAGGTCTTTCTACCGGAGACGAATCGCAACTCCACCACGAGATCCACTGGAAGCGCTACCAGTACGAATTCACGGACTGGTTTTTCCGAGGTGACAGGGAGAACCATTGCCGGAGACTAAGATCTCGATTCTCTGCGTCGATGACGAAAATATTCCGCGAACCCTTCGCAAGCTCATACTGGAGAAGCAAGGGTATGAGGTTATCGTCGCCAGCTCCGCGATGGAAGCGCTGGAGATATTGGAAACCAACTGCTTCGACCTCGTTCTCACCGACCAGATGATGCCGGGAATGACAGGAACTGACCTGACAAAACGCATCAAATCCGCTACGCCGCGCATGCCTGTCATCATTATCTCCGGCATGAATGAGCTTCCTGTTGACGCAGAGTTTGCAGATCGCTTCATCAGCAAGATCGAGGGCCCGGAGGCGCTTTTCCGCGGCATCGTGGAAGTGCTTGACAAGTATCGGACCGAGTAGCCTCCACGCACATCGTGCAGCGGATCGGCAATTATACTTAGCAAACCATGAGAATTTGCCTCTCTCCCGGTCTTTCGTCGCTAGCTCTTGCTGCGGTACTGTTCTCTCCACTCGCCACATGCGCGCAGGTAGCAAACGAACCGCCGCCGCCATCGGAACAGGCGCCGCCAGAAGCTTCCTATTCGTCCACGGCCAATGCGAAAGCGATCATCGTGTCGGGCCATGCACGCTTCACCGTGCTTACGCCGCAGCTCATCCGCATGGAGTGGGCCGCCGACGGCCACTTCGAAGACCATCCATCTTTCGTCTTCCTCAATCGTCATCTACGCGTGCCAGCATTCAAGACCTCTCACAAGGGCAACAAACTCACCATCGAGACGAGTGCGCTTCTCCTGCATTACACGCCGCAAGCCGATGGCAAGTTCACGGCCGCTGATCTGACCATCACGCTGACCGATTTCCGTGCGGGTGATAACACATCCGTCATTTGGCATCCGGGGCTCGCCGACACCGGCAACCTGCAAGGCACCACGCGCACGCTCGACGGCGCACTCGGAGACAAGACGAAAGAGCCTATCGAGCCAGGCCTGCTCTCGCGCAACGGCTGGACGTTGATCGATGACTCCACTCGACCGCTCTTCGATTCTGACAACTTCACCTTCACGCAGGGTGAGCAGAGCACCTGGCCGTGGGTCACGCCGCGGCTCGCAGGTGATCGGCAAGATTGGTACTTCTTCGGTTACGGCCACAACTACAAGCAGGTCCTCGCTGACTACGTCCGTGTGGCCGGTCGTATTCCTCTGCCGCCGCGCTTCGCCTTCGGTGCGTGGTGGTCACGCTACTGGGCCTACAGTGATCAGGAACTCGACGATCTCGCGCGCGGCTTCCGTGAGAACGACACGCCGCTCGACGTGTTCGTCATCGACATGGATTGGCACAAGACCTTCGGCATGCACTTCGGACAGAAGGATCAGTCCGGCCATGCGCTCGGATGGGACGGCTACTCCTGGAACCCTCTGCTCTTTCCCGATCCCGCCGCATTTCTCGACAAGCTGCACCGCGACGGGCTGAAGGTTACGCTTAACCTGCATCCCGCTTCCGGTGTTCAGCCCTGGGAGGACCAGTATCCCGCGATGGCCAAAGCCATGGGTCAGGATCCGGCCGAGAAGAAGTACGTGCCCTTCGATATCACCAATAAGAAGTTCGCGCAGAACTACATGGACATCCTGCACCACCCACTCGAAAAACAGGGCATAGACTTCTGGTGGCTCGACTGGCAGCAGGAAGCCGATACGCAGATGGCCGGCGTCAACCCGACCTGGTGGCTGAACTACGTGCACTTCACCGATCAGGAGCGCGAAGGCAAGCGGCCGCTGCTCTTTCACCGCTGGGGCGGCCTTGGCAATCATCGCTATCAGATAGGTTTCTCCGGCGATACCGTCTCGGTCTGGGATTCACTCGCGTTCCAGCCGTGGTTCACGTCCACCGCGGCAAATGTCGGCTACGCTTACTGGAGCCACGACATCGGTGGCCACATGCCTGGTTCCGTAGATCCAGAGCTCTACACGCGCTGGGTTCAGTTCGGCGCCTTCAGCCCCATCCTGCGGACGCACACTACTAAAAATCCCGACTCCGAGCGTCGCATCTGGGCCTATCCCGAACCGTACTCGAGCATTCTCCGTTCCACTTTCCAGCTTCGTTACGCGCTCGAACCCTACATCTACACCGAGGCGCGCCGCACCTATGACACCGGCACAGCCTTTCTGCACCCGCTCTACTACGACTACCCGGAAGCCTCCGAAGCCTATAGCAACAAGGGCGAGTATGTATTCGGCGACTCCATGATCGTTGCCCCTGTGGTGCATCCCGTCGATCCTGCAACCCAGCTCGCGAAGGAGAGTGTATGGATCCCCAAGGGCGAGTGGGTTGAGTGGTCTTCCGGCAAGCACTTCTCCGGTCCTTCCACGATCGAGCGTTCTTTCTCGATCAGCCAGGAGGCTATCTATCTCCGCGCCGGCGCCATTGTCCCGATGCAGCCGCCCATGCAGTACACCGGCGAGAAGCCCGTTGATCCGCTCATCCTCAATGTCTGGCCGCTGGCGCATGGTCAGGCGTCTTCCTACACACTGTATGAAGACGGAAGCGATGCCGAAGCCTACAAGCGCGGCGTCTATGCGCTCACTCCGATCTCCGCTGCGCAGCATGGCGACACATTGACGGTCGAGATTGCGCCAGCTCAGGGTAGCTATCCTGGCATGGAGAGCAGCCGCGGTTTCGAGTTACGTCTGCCTGCTGACTGGCCACCTGAAACAGTGACAGCGAATGGTCAGCCGCTCACGCAGCAGTCGTCGGATGCCACGGGGCCAGGCTGGCACTACGAGGGCAACACGCTCTCGACCATCATTCGCGTCCCACCGCACCCTGTGACCGAAGCCGTCCATATTGAAGTTCGACGCTCCACAGGTTCACTCGCGACTCGGGCACAGCTTGACGGCTTTGCTGGAGCCACGGATCGTCTGCACTTGGCCTACGACACGCTCAATCAACAGTGGCCCTTCACCTGGTCACCCGATCCGCTCATCGAGGCATGGCAGACCGGCGACCGGCTTAGCTACCATCCCGAAGCCGCTAATGAGGAGCTGTCCCACTTTGCGGCAAAGTATGCTGAAGCTCAGGCTTCTGTGCAGCAGTTGTATGACTCCATCGCGAACCTCTCGGACGATCAACTCATCGAGCAGCTCATGAAGCACCGCGGAGGCGACACTGCTCGCCAGCGGGCCCAGCAGTACAGGACTTCGCTCAAACGTGCTCTCAGTCAGCTGAACGACGGCAAACCCAAATGACAACCAATCATGTGTGATGAAGAGAGATTCTGCATCGAGCCGGGCGCGCGCGACTCCATGAGGCCAGATAAAAATATCCGCCTGGCCCGATCAACCGAGAGTCGTATCTCCAATTGCCCTCATACCCCGAGACAGAACGCGCCCGCGCCGCTCTTTGCTGCTGCGATCGCCGCCTGCGCTCTTTGGATCTCTGGAGCGTTCCCCTTCAACATGAGTACCATCGAAGCTCAAACCACTTCGACGCATTCCCTGGAGCAGGAACTCCAAACTTCTGCTCCCGTCGCCGCCAAACCTCCAGCCTCGACTGCAACCTCGACAATCAAGTTTGAAAACATGCTGAAAGCATCAGGGATCAACTTCGTCTTGAAGAACAGCATCAGTCCACAGCGATACTCGATTGAAACGATGACTGGTGGAGTTGCGCTGTTCGACTATAACAACGATGGATTGCTGGATATCTTTTTTACCAATGGCGCAGAGATTCCTTCGCTCGAAAAGACGGACTCAAGTTACTCCAATCGTCTCTTTCGCAACAATGGTGACGGCACCTTTACGGATGTAACGGCGGAAGCTGGCCTTGCGGGCATTGGCTACTCCATGGGTGTTGCAGCAGGCGACTATGACAATGACGGCTTCGTGGACCTCTACGTGACAGGCGTCAATCATAACCAGCTATTCCACAACAATGGAAATGGAACATTCACCGATGTGACGGCGAAGGCGGGTGTAGGTGCAGTTATCCCAAAGTACGGAAAGGCCTGGTCGGTTACTGCGGGCTGGTTCGACTATAACAATGACGGATTACTCGATCTGCTTGTTATCAATTACCTGGACTACGACCTGAAGACCGCTGCTATCTGTAGTACCCGTAAAATTGCGACCTACTGCTCGCCAAATGACTTTCAGGGACTGCCTAACATCCTGTATCGCAACAATGGAGATGGGACTTTCACGGACGTTTCTATTCCGTCTCATGTCGCTCAATACCTCGGCAAGGGGATGGGACTAGCCTTCGCGGACTACGACGGCGATGGCTTCACGGATGTATTCATCTCGAACGACACGTTTCCGAATTTCCTCCTGCACAACAATGGGGATGGCACCTTCACCGATGAAGCGATGGTGGCAGGCGTCGCCTATACGGAGGAGGGAAAAACGGTTGCTGGCATGGGAGCGGACTTCCGAGATCTCGATAATGACGGCCGCCCTGACATCTTCCACACCGCCATGTTCGGCGATAGCTTTCCTCTCTACAAGAACCTGGGAGCGGGTGAGTTCCTGGAGACGACCAGAGCAGCAGGACTAGCTGCTCCGACGAGCCGCCTGACCGCCTGGGGAACCGGCGCCTTCGACTTCGACAACGATGGTTTCAAGGATTTATTCACCGCTAATGCTGCCATCCTCGATAACTCCATGGAGGTTGAGCATAGGCCCTTTGCGCTTCCAAACAGCCTGTTTCGTAATCGGGGCGATTTGACGTTCGAGGATGTCAGTGCAAAGGCAGGACCGGGTTTCACGATCCCGGCTGCTCACCGTGGCGCTGCTTTCGGCGATCTCAACAATGACGGAAAGATTGATGCAGTAGTTACGGTTCTGAATGGTCCGCCCGAGATCCTAATCAATCGGTCAACGAACCATAATCATTGGATCATCCTGAACCTGATTGGCGTCGCAGATAATGCGGACGGGTTAGGAACGAAGGTCAAAATCACGACTTCGCGCGGCAGCCAATATAACGAGGCGACGACCGCTGTTGGCTATAACTCGTCCAGCGACAAGCGAGTCCACTTTGGCCTGGGAGACGCTTCCGTAATTGATACGATTGAACTCTCCTGGCCAACCGGTGTCCATCAGGTGCTCAAGAACGTGATGGTGGACCAGGTTCTGACCGTGAAAGAGATCTCAAAGTCGAAAGAATGATTCAGGGATGCTGCTCGTGCAACAGACGTTGGGCTAACTCTGATTGCCCATTGCGATTGAGCAGTTCGGCCAATCCTTGCATGACCTCTGGCTGGCTCCCGGCATACGCTGCGAGCGATTCGGCGGTGAGATCGGCGCTCGATACTTTGCCGAGGTGAAAGTAGGAGTCACAAAGCATATACAACAGCCTCGGAACCGTAGTCTTCGATTTCACGAGGAGATCGACAGCCTCGGACCATTTCCCCTGCCGATACCGAACCTCTCCAAGCTCAGCCATTGCCAGCGGATGATTTGGATCGATGGCAAGTTCCGATTCAAATTCTCTCTCGGCTCTGCTCAGGTCCTCTTGCTGAAGTGCCAGAATTCCAAGAGAGACATGAGCATCTCGAGTCTTCGGATGGATCTGCAGCGCACGATTCAGGATGCGTTGCGCGTTCTCGGAATCTCCCATTGCGAGATAGACGGTTCCAACAGAGACCAGGGGGCTTTCCTGGGCGCTGAGGGATTCCTTGGAACTCTCTTGAAATAGCCGAACTGCGTCCTCTTCGCGGTGCTCGGACAGCAGCCGTTGAGCTTGATCCGCCAAGGCTTTTTCTCGCTGCAGCTGCGCCTTCGGCAGCGTCAACGAGGTCTGTTGCATCATCTCTTGGTGCAGATCTGCCTCGTGTTGAGCCTCGGATGCCCTGCCAAGCGCCCTGAAGGCCCGTGAGAGAAAGAAGTGTCCAAGGACCTGTGTGGGGTCCAGTTGCAAGGAACGTTGCAGCGTATCGACGGCTGCCTGGTATTGCTTGAGTTCCAGCTCACAATGCCCAAGCGCCAGAAGGGAAGAGGCATCGTTTTCTCTGATAGCAAGAATATGCTGCAGGATCGCTTCAGCGTCTTGCCATTGCGATAGCTTGACCTTCGCCGAGGCCAGCAGCACAAATGCCTCGATGTCGTTGGGCTGGAGCTCTGTCTCTTTGGCGGAATAAATCACCGCGTTGCTTAGATCCATGTTGTTGTAGCTGGCGACGGCCAGGTCGAAGTTGATTCGCTTGAGTGTCGGATCCGAATGTTGAGCTTTTGTCAGCCATCCCAGCGCCGCTTCATTGTCTCCTGAACTGCACAGCAACTCCCCATACTTTTGAGAGATTGCAGCACTGTCGGGGTCGACTTTGACCGCATTACGAATTGTCTTTAAAGCGAGGTCATCTTCGCCTCTCAGGTGATAGGCCTGGGCGAGATAGTAGAGGCTCTCTTCATCTCGGGGAAGAGCTTTCAGCCGTTGCACGAGTAACGTGATCGCTTGATTGGTGTTGCCCTTGACAAGCTGGAAGACACCGACTTTCAAGAGTAGTTCGCCATCGTTCGGGGCGAGCTTGAGTGCTTTCTCATACGAGACCGAAGCTTCTTGGCCGTTCCCAGTGTCCTCGAGCAGCATTCCCTGCAGCTTGAGGGCCGGCACAAAATCGGGATGCTGTTCGAGAACAGTGCCGACCAACGCCAAAGCGTGCTTCTCGTCCCCACGCTGGGCCAAGCTCACCGCTTCGTGCATCTGTTTCGTAACCGATGGGTCTGCTGGGTGGCCGGCGTTCTGCGCGTAAGACGGAAGAACCGCGGATAAGAAGCATGCTGCCATCAAGACGCACAGATTCACCCGTCTGGCGGGGATGCTGCGCAAAAGAAGAGCTGCATGTACCGGATCATCCGGCAGGCTGACGGAGTTGCCTGGGTTCTTCCGCGATGTCATCCTCTCAACTTACTACGCCTCTCCCGAGCCGTATTCGCCGCCGTTCCGCTGCTCTGCTGCCGGGCTCGTCACAATATACCGCGAGGAATAGTGGCAAGCGCAAGCTGCGCTCCGATCGCGCCGATAGGAAATCGTGCTGCAGGTCGAGTCTATGCCGAGACTCGGATTCCGCCGATCAACTCCATCGTGCACAGCATGAAGTCTGACCGCATCGGTTGTCCAGTTCGACAGCCGCACGAGGAGTGATCGCCGGTGACACACGATCTCCCCTGGGAAATCGATGGACTAACGGATGAGGCGAAGTGCGACTGAATAATCGAGCTTGACAAAAGATTAATCACCACTGTACATTTGCGCTCGTCTTCTCGCCAGCTCTAAGACAAGCGTTTGTCTTCAAGAGAACAGGCGAGATTCTATAGAAACTGCATGACTTTGGGAGGCAATTGTGAGATCAAAATGGTTGGCACTGCGAGTTCTTTTCATAGCGGGATTTGCCCTCGGCCTCGGCGCAGCCCACGCGCAAAGCACGAATTCGGGCGACATTCGCGGCACGGTAACCGACTCGACAGGAGCCCTGTTACCGGATGTAACCGTGACGGTCGTAGACAAGGACACCGGGATCACCAAAGTTCTGAATACGAATAGGGACGGTCTCTACGATACATCTTCCATCGTGATTGGGACCTACCGGATCACCTTTGAGAAGACCGGATTCGCAAGGTTCGAGCGCTCTTCCATTTCGCTTGAGGTGGGAACATCGACGGTCAACGCCATGCTGAAGGTTGGCTCGACCTCCGACCAGGTAATTGTCGAGACCGACAACCTTCCTCTTTTGAACACCGAGAGCGGCGAGCAGTCGACGACCTTGGAAGCCAAAACAATGGCGCAGTTGCCACAGGTTACCCAGGACTGGGAAAACTTCGTCATCCTTGTCCCCGGCGCTGCAGGTGCAGCGAGTGCAACCCAAAACGATGGCCACGTGTCAACGTCGAATCCCGGTCAGATTGCATCGGTCAACGGCAATCTTCCTTATAGCAACATCCTTGCCGACGGCGCGTCGACCACGCTGTCCATGAGCCAGAACGCGAATCCGGCCGTCTTTGAAACTGTCGCCGAGCTTCAGGTCACAACGTCGGCGTTCTCGGCGCAGTACGGCATCGGCGGCATCATCTTCAACCAGATCACCAAGGGTGGCACCAGCAAATTCCACGGGGCGGCTTACGAATATTTTCAGAACGACGCCTTGAACGCCTACCCGTTTGAATTTGGCGCGTCGCGGGCCGGTCTCGGGCCAATTCCGGAACTTCGCTATAACAACTTCGGCGGAAACGTCGGCGGACCCATCGATCTTCCATTCTGGAACCTGAAGAAAAAGGCGTTCTTTTTCTTCAATTACGACCAGATTGTCAACCACGCTTATAGCGGGTCCACCCAGAACGTGCCAACCACTGCTGTCCTGGGCGGCGATTTTACGGGGTTTTCGAATACGATCTACGATCCGACCACTCAGACGATAGCGTATGACAAGGGAGGCAACCCCTATCCTGTAAGGAAGTCTTTTCTGAGCGAATACGGATCGAATGCGATTCCCACCAGTTTGATCGATTCAGTAGCCGCGAAGTTTGCCCAGTTCTACCCAACCCCCTCAAGCCACATCTCCCAGGGAACCTTTCTCCCAGGATCGGTAAACTCGGCTGGATTGCTAACGAGCAATTGGCACTCAGTCATCCCGGCATTTGCTCCGTTCAGACGGTACTTCGGGCGACTGGATTATGACATCACGCCGAACAACCGGTTGACCATGTCCGACACCCAAAGCGACACTCCGGTTTTCTCATACAACAGCGTAAGCGCATGCCCGATCGGTTGCGAGCCGAATGACGTTGACAATAACAACGCGCAAATAACCGATGTATGGACCATCAGCTCCCGTACGATCAACGAAGCCAGGATGGGTTACACCTGGCAGGGAAACTTCTTCGCCGACAGCTCCCTAAACCAGGGTTATGCCGCCAAATTGGGCTGGCAGTTTGCCAAGGCCGACGACATCCCCAGCATCCAATTCTTGAACACCTATCCCTACGCATGGATTCAACCCGCCGTCAACGCGATCTACAAGGAACATGTCTTCGATCCCTCTGACGTTGTCACGATGATCCGTGGCAAGCACATTCTTCACTTTGGCGGAGAATTCCTGTTTTACCGCGACGACTCCACGGCATGGGGTAACGAGAACGGTGGAACGCTTCAGTTTACCGGCCAATACACACAAAACTGGACGGTGGACCCAAAGACTGGTTTGGCCGCGCCCAATTCATCCGGCAGCGGCCTGGAATTCGCGGACTTTCTGCTTGGCGACGCGCAGAACTGGTCCGCGGGTGTTACCCCTGAGTATGGAGCACGGCTGAAGAGCCCGCAGATGTTCGTTCAGGACGACTACAAGGTCAGGCCCAACCTTACCTTGAACATCGGTCTTCGCTACCAGATCAACCACGGCTGGAATGAAGTCCACGGCAATGCCGACAGCTTCGACCCGACAATCCTTAACACTGCCACGAACACCCTCGGAGCCGAGTGGTACCAAAGCACTCATGCGAACGGCCGCACGGCCCTTCAGAAGAACGTTTGGAACATCTTTCTTCCGCGGTTTGGATTTTCCTGGTCGTCTAATCCCAAGACGACTCTGCGCGGCGGGGTTGGACTCTACGACTATGCCTGGAGCCTGGATAACTATGGCAGTGGAATGGGAAATGCGTTTGGCCAATCCGGCAGTCTCTCCGACCAGACCAACGGCATTACTCCTGTCGTAAAGCTCGATTCAAGCGGCTCAAACCTGCCCTTCACCTCGGCATCGACATCTCCGACAAGGTTCAACGGCTCAGGTGTGGGTTATAACGACTACAACACCCCGGTTGCCAAAATCATTCAATGGAATTTGGCCGCCCAACATATGATCGGCGATAACCTGGTCGCCGAACTTGCCTACGTGGCCAGCCACGGGTACGACCTCACCTTCCCAACCGACCTCAACCAGATACCACAGGCTCATCTATCGTCCAACGATGTTGCTTTGGGCTTCCGGCCATATCCCCAATTTACGAGCATCACTGGAAACACCTACAACGCCATCTCGAACTACAACTCACTGCAGGCATCGATCACCAAACGCATAACCCATGGGGTCAGCTTCAGCTTCAACTATGTCTGGTCGCATTTTCTCGACGATCAGGATTCGTCAGGATGGGGACAACGCGGAGGCGCAAACCCCTATACGGTTGGGAGCAATCCATCGACAAACTACAGCAACTCTAACTTCGATGTGAGGAACGCATTCAAAGGCAACGTGATCTACCAACTGCCTTTCGGCCAAGGTCAGATGTTCCTGAACAACAACTCGCTGGTGGACGCAGTGATCGGTGGTTGGCAGATTGCCAGTACGATCGTGCTCTCTTCGGGAAACCCGTTCAACGTCTATGGCACGCAGAGCACATATGCACAATCTGGCAATGCCTTCCCGAACTGGGCTCCCGGGATCAACCCGAAGCCTCAGAGCCGAAGCTTCAATGAGTGGTTCAACCCTGCGGCCTTCACGATTCCGGCAAACGGCACCTTCGGCGATGTAAGAAGGAACAGTTTATACGGGCCGGGAGTCGAGATCGTGAACCTCTCCGCAAGCAAAACCTTCACGTTACCCTGGGAAGGGATGAGGCTCCTGATTCGCGCTGATTCACAAAATGCGTTCAACCATCCGAGCTGGGGATTGCCTGCCCAGAGTGGGATTACTTTGACTGCACCTTCCAGCGCGGGTGTCGGGGATCTGTACAACGGCCCTAACGTCAATCAGATCACAACGACTGAGGTTGGCGGGCGCACCATCCAGCTAGGGGCTCGCTTGTCGTTCTAACATTAATGGAATTTCCTCGGGAGAGACGGAGAGGCTGCCGTCTCTCTTTTGTTTGGAATCGCGGGTCTTCCAGAAAGGGGTAATCGGGGAGACGAAATTCCTACGGAAAATCTTCGGTGAACGTACGGTGATTTCTCTTCTACGCCCTCACGCGTTTCAAAACGTGTGAGGGCTTATTATTGTTATTGCAGTGGAAAGATCCCTGTATCTCGTCTCTGCCTTGCCCTTCTCTAAACCCAAGCCACACAGACCGAAAAGCTTCCATTCGGAGTAACTCTCCCTTAAAATCCGTGTCTAACACGCAAGAGGCTCCCCATGACCCACTGTCTCCGCACGCTCCTGTTCTCTGCCGCTTTAGCCGTCGCGGCCCCCTTCGCGCTAGCCCAGCAGCCTCCCGGCATCAACGAGAGCCTCGCCGCGCTCGCCGACCAGCCTGCCAGCCACACCGCTTTCAGCTTCGATCGCACCATGCTCCAGGTCGCGCAAAATCTCCTCGCCTCAGGCGGAATGGACGCCAACCGCGCCGCCGCGGCCGTCACCGGCATCTCCTTCGACAACTACCGCTTTCCCCGTCCCGCCTTCTATACCCCCGAGACGATGAACTCCATCATCGCCACCTACCACGCCGCCGGATGGAAGCATCTCGTCAACGCCAGCCAGACCGCCGCCAACACCGCGCAGCCTCACAGCGCCGTCACCGACCTCTGGCTGCACTTCACCGGCCCCGACATCGACGGAGTCACCGTCCTCACCCGCGCTCCCCGCGACATGAGCGTCATTCACATCGCCTGCGAACTCCGCCCTCTCGACCTCGTCCACCTCAGCGGCCACTTCGGCATCCCCCGCGTCGACCCCAACGCCGTCATGGTCCCCGCCCCCAACGGCCGCTAAAGTGTAGCGAGTCCGCGCCACACTTGCCGTTGCCGTTGCTGTTGCTGTTGCTGTTGCTGTTGTCGTTGCCTGTTGTACGTCGTCATCCTAGAGCGAAGCGAAGGATCCCCGTATTTCGCCGTTGCCGTTGCCGTTGCCGTTGCCGTTGCTTTTGCCTGTCCTTTTGTTTGTCATCCCGCAGGGGCCTGTTTTTGGTTCGTTCCCTCTAAACCCCAAACAAAGAATCGTCATCTCGACCGAAGGCGGCGCAGTTTGCCGCCGCAGCGGAGAGACCCCCGCATTCGTCTTTGTTGTTGCTTGTTCCTGATCGGCATTCAGGCCTTCCCCAAAAACCTGTCAAGCCCCAAATCCACCAAACCCGCGCCAATCCAGCACAATCGCCTGTCCCACCAGTTCCATCTCACCATCTATACTAGATATAGAGCATAGAGAAGCCTGAATCCAGACCAGAGAGAAGCCCCGGACCTAAATCCGGGGCTAACTTATTGATAAGGGTAATAATATACTTGACTGAAGTTAAGTTAAGGCGTAGGCTTTGATTCATGGATACGCCAAAGACATTACTCGAAGCGATTCAATACTTTAGCGATGCTGAGAACTGCCGTCAGTTCATGATAGCCGTCCGCTGGGCTGATGGCGTTGTCCTGTGCCCAACCTGCGGCTCCGATAAGGTCAGCTACCTCGAAAACGCCAAGCTGTATTTCTGCAAGGTGAAGCACGCGAAACAGAAGTTCTCCCTCAAGGTGGGTACGATCTTCGAGGATTCCCCCATTACCTTAGAGAAGTGGCTCCCTGCTTTCTGGCTGCTGTCGAACTGCAAGAACGGTATCAGTTCGTATGAACTGGCTAGAGCAATCGGAGTCACCCAAAAGAGCGCATGGTTCATGCTGCATCGCATCCGCGAAGTGATGAAGGATGCCAACAAATTCCAGATTGGCAACAGCCCTAAGAACCAAGTGGAGATTGACGAAACGTATATTTCGGGCCTTCCCAAGAATCGCCACATCGGTCAGCGCGGCGTAGACGGTCGCAAGTCTATCGTGATGGGGATGAAGACCCGCACAACCCGCGAAGTCCGCGCTATGGTCATCCCTGATGCAAAGCGTGCCACTCTACAAGACAAGATCCTTGAGCATGTAGGTTGGGGTTCGCACATCTACACAGACCAGTGGGTTGGCTATGACAAGCTGAGCGCAACCAATCACTTCGTACACAAGACCGTGAATCACATGGTTGAGCATGTAAAAGGCGATGTGCATACGAACGGTATCGAGAATTTCTGGAGTCTCTTGAAGCGCACTCTCAAGGGAACCTACGTTGCGGTTGAGCCGTTCCACCTTGATGCCTACGTCACAGAGCAGGTTTGGAGATTCAACAACAGCGGTCGGAAGATGAATGATGGAGCGCGTTTCAAGAAAGCTCTATCGCAGGTAGTAGGAAAGCGGCTGACGCTTGCTGAGGTCACTGGCAAGGTGGGGGAAACCCCCTTCTAGGGCAAGACAAGGTCGCGGGAAGCGAGATTGTTAATATCCTGTGGAAAAAGTGTACCATCTTTCGCCCAATTTTCGCTTTTGTGCGTCTAATCTGTAGTGGTAAGTGGAGTCCAAGCGTAAACGTACCACCCCTGTCGGCGGATAGGGGTGGTCGCATTTTGGGGATTGATGACCACCCTTCATATCCACCTTGATGAATCGGGAAACTTTGTATTCAGTCGTAAGGGAAGCCGATTTTATATCTTCACTGCAGCATGGACATACAATCCGAATCCCATGGCCGCAAAGCTCTCAGCTCTGCGTTTTCAACTTATAAAAGACGGACATTTTCGGCCAGGTGTATTAGATGACCTCGCCGGATTTCATGCCTGTGACGATCCTCGTCCTAGACGTGATCTTGTTATTGACATACTTCGCAATCAACTCGATTGGAACTTTGCTTCCATAGTGATTGAAAAGAATCGCCTGAACGACACACTCTACTTGCCGAAGGAGTTTTACCCAAAGTTCTTGGGAATGGTTCTCAACTTTGTCTTACGAGGAAGAGTGCGACCACATACAACACAAGTGCTCATCTATACCGATACTTTGCCGATGCCAACGAAAGCAGAGTGTTTGGCTGTAAACAAAACCATCAAGGCATCCTGTCAGGCGACACTAAAAGGAAAGCCTTTTAAAATCCTTCATCACCCCAGCGAGAGCAACTATTGGCTTCAGGTAGCGGATTACTGCTCATGGACAATATGCCGAAAATGGGAATTTGGCGACACCAAAGCCTATGATTTACTTCGCCCACGGCTGGCAGATACCGAAATAGCCCCAATGAGTCGCGGAGACGGAACTCTGTACTATTGAGGCTTTGAGTTTTGGGTCTTCTTTCCCGTTTCTAACTCTCGCGTTGCTTGTGAGTGAGGCACAGAAATAACCATTTTCATGAGTTCTGTGAACTGCCCGAAGTCGCCTTCGGTCTTCATCGTTGACGCTTTCGGAGGACGCTTCGCAGGGTCATTCCATGACTTCTTCATGGGCAGAGGATACCACTTTCGCATTACCCAATTGGGATAGGCGAGGGACCCACATTAGATCGAATCAAGATCGATACTCCCTAAATTCAATAGCTTAGCTTAGATTTCCACATATGAACAACCGCCTTTATCTTGGGGACAACCTCGACATGCTCCGAAAGCATGTCGATACGGAGAGCGTCGACCTTATTTATCTTGACCCACCATTTAATAGCGCGAAGAATTACAACCTATTGTTTAACGAAGAGGACGGCACAAAGGCCGCTGCGCAGCGTCTTGTGTTTGGGGATACTTGGGTATGGAATTCTGAGAGCGCAGCACTTTTTGAGGATCTTATTAGAGGCGGGGGGCGCGTCGCGGATGTACTAGAAGCATTTCGCACTTTTCTCGGCCATTCCACAATGCTCGCATATCTGACCATGATGGCTCCCCGTCTCATCGAATTACGGCGGGTACTGAAAAAGACAGGAAGTGTATACCTACACTGTGATCAAACCGCCAGCCATTATCTAAAACTGTTGATGGATTCTGTATTTAGTCCGGCTTGTTTCCGCAATGAGATTATCTGGTCTTACCGCCGTTGGCCCAGCCCGGCTAAACATTTTCAAAGAATGCACGACACACTCCTCTTTTACTCTAAGGACGCAAATGGGCCAGAAACATTCAACGTCCTCTATGAGGCAAATAGTGAGAGCTATACAAAGCGATTTAAGGGAAAAACCCAAGTTCTCGATCCTGAAACCAAGACGCGAAAGCTGACTGTGGATGCACCATCGAAGGGCCTTCCGATGCGAGATGTTTGGGATATTAAGATAATCGCTGGTTCCGGGAAGGAGCGGTTAGGATACCCCACGCAAAAACCAGAAGTGCTACTTGATCGTATCCTCACGGTTAGTGCTGCGAAAGGTGCTGTTGTTCTTGATCCGTTTTGCGGCTGCGGAACTACCGTAGCCGTTGCTCAGAGACTCGGGCTACCTTGGATTGGAATTGATATAACGCATCGGGCCATTGCTGTGATTAGCATCGTCTTGGCCCAACCGCAAATTTTGAATTTGATGGTGATCCCAAGACCATCAGCGATGTACGAGCCCTTGCAGCAGCAGATCCATTCATCTTTCAATGCTGGGCGGTGGGACTTCTTTATGGGTTTCCTGCGGAGTTTAAGAAAGGTGCAGATAGAGGCATCGATGGCCGTATTGCATTTCATGACGAGCCAGCAGGCGGTCGCGCAAAGCACATCATCATCTCTGTTAAATCTGGAAAGCCGAACATTGAACATGTCAGATCGCTACTTGGGGTAATTGAAAGGGATAAAGCCCAGATAGGGGTACTCGTAACCCTCGAACCGCCGACTCGCCAGATGGAATTAGAAGCTGCTTCCGCCGGGTTCTATGAGTCGTACTGGTGGCGATCTCGGCACCCGCGCATTCAGATACTTCGCGGGGAGGATCTCATTGTTGGCAAGAAGATTGACTGTCCGAGTCCGTCTGATACGTTCATCTCTCCCAAAAAGCCAGCGTCGAGCGCGGCGCTGCCTGAACAGTTGCAGCTTCTAAAACTCAAATAGATCTTCGCCCCCATCTTCTCGCTGCCCTGTCACGGTGAGGTCAGTATACTTCAGCCAAGTATATTATTACCTCCGTAAACCATTGAATATAAGTATTTTACGCCCAAGATACCCCACAGGGGGGGTACCCCCAGCATCAGTACCCGTACTGCTCCACCCGCTGCAGCAGTTCCAGCTTCCGCTCCGGCGGCAGAAAACTCGCCTCCACCGCGTTCGCCGCCAGCTCCCGCATCTGCTCCAGCGAAAACTCAAACCGCTCCTGCACCAGCACGTACTCATCCAGCAGATTGCTGCCAAACATAGGAGGATCGTCCGAATTGATCGTCACCATCAAACCCGACTCGAAGTACAGCTTCACCGGATGCTCCTCAAAGCTCTTGCAGCACCCCGTGCGAATATTGCTGGTGACGTTAAGTTCCAGCGGAATCTGCTTCGCCGCCAGCACATCCAGCA
>Ga0182024_10009477_pt1 | contig 20117 bp, 20 predicted proteins | sample P32metaG_FD_120480 | JGI IMG/M metagenome (GOLD analysis project Ga0182024, IMG submission 120480) | Permafrost microbial communities from Stordalen Mire, Sweden - P3-2 metaG (Illumina Assembly) | ecosystem: Environmental > Terrestrial > Soil > Wetlands > Permafrost | place: Sweden: Stordalen... | reverse complement strand
TCGACGGCACCTACCGCTTCGACCCTGAGGGCCCGGCGTTGACGCGGGTGCAGTACGACCTCGCGGTGGAGCTCGCAATGCCGCTTCCGGGCCTCGTCAAGCGTCGGGCGGCCGGGCTGATCATGGGGAGCGCGCTCAAGGAGTTGAAGAAGCAGGTCGAGGCCGTCGCCTGATCTTCATCTGCCGGTAGAGACGGCGTTGGGCACGCCAACTAGCCTCCGCGCCAATGCGCATCCTGTTGTTTACCGGCAAGGGCGGCGTCGGCAAGACGACCGTCGCGGCAGCCACCGCAGTACGAGCCGCAGAAGCGGGTCTGCACACCATCGTGGTTTCCACCGACCCTGCGCACTCGCTCGCCGATGCCTTCGGCGTCGCCCTCGAGGATCAGCCGACGCCGATCGGACCGCGGCTGTTCGGTCAGCAACTCAATGCGCGCGTGCGCTTCGAGGAGACGTGGGACGACGTTCGCCGCTACATGGTCGACGTGCTCGACTGGGTCGGCGCCGACTCGCTCGAGGCCGAGGAACTCGCGGTCGTTCCCGGCCTCGACGAGGTGTTCTCGTTGGCCGACATCAAGCAGTTTGCGACCTCAGGTGACTACGACCTCGTCGTCGTCGACTGCGCACCGACCGCCGAGACGATCCGTCTCCTGTCGTTGCCCGACGTGCTCGGCTGGTACATGGACCGCGTGTTCGACGCCCAGCGTCGGCTGACGCGTCTCGCCCGGCCCGTGCTCAGCCGCTTTTCGGGCCTTCCCGTTGCCGGCGACCAGGTGTTCGGCGGTATCAGGCGTTTCTACGAACGTCTCGACGGTGTACGCGACCTGTTGACCGACGGAGACATCACGAGCGCGCGGCTCGTGGTGAACCCGGAACGGCTTGTGGTCGCCGAGGCTCGCCGCACATATACGTATCTGTCACTGTTCGGCTACCACGTCGACGCGGTCGTCGTGAACCGAATTCTTCCGACCGCACTCGATCATCCGTGGCTCGATCAATGGAAGGCAGCGCAGTCCGCCCACCTCGAATCGATCGCGGACGCGTTCGCTCCGCTGCCGATGTTGACCGCCGAACTCGCGGACCGCGAGCTGCTCGGCGTCGACGACCTGTGCGCGTTCGCCGAAGACCTTTACGACGACCTCGACGTCTCGGCTCGGCTGTCTCACGTCGAACCATTGCGAGTCGACGCGGTGGGCGACTCTCTCGTCCTGTCGGTGCACGTGCCGTTCACGGAGCGCGACGAGGTGCGACTCGGCCGCACCGACCAGGAACTGTTCGTGTCGGTCGGTCCGCATAGGCGGGCACTCCTCCTACCCGACAGTCTCGTCCGGCGTGAGGTGGGTGGCGCGCACTTCGAAGGCGATCGGCTCGAAGTGGAGTTCGTATGAGCGGCCGTACCGACGATTCCGGTTTCGACCGCGGCGACAACACGCACGCGGCCGACGATCCCGTCGACCACCTCTGGCAGGCGGCACACGAGTTCTTGGCGGCCGCCCGAGCGGTGATCGACGCCGCTGATGCAGTGGTCCTCGACCAGCAGCGGCGAGCTGGAACGCCGCGTGCACCGCGGCTGCGACGCATCGATGTCGAGTAGCGAACCCACCCGGGCCCAGCCAACCGTCGGGCTCGACATCGGCGGCACCAAGGTCCTCGGAGTATTGCTCGACGCGGACGGGAACGTGCTACGAGAGCAACGTCAGCTTTCGCCGCACGCAGGGGTCGACGCGTTGGTCGCGACCGCGGCCGCGATCGTCGGCCAGCTCGCCGAGCCGGGCATCCCCGTCGGCGTCGGCGCGGCCGGCCTCGTCAATCACGATGGTCACGTTCTCTATTCGCCGAATCTGCCGACAGTCCGGGATGCGCCGCTCAGTGACGCACTGCACGCGGCAACCCAACATCCCCTCGTCGTCGACAACGACGCAAATGTCGCCGCACGCGGCGAAGTCGCCTACGGTGCCGCGAAGGGGAGGCAACACGCACTGTTGGTCACGCTCGGCACCGGCATCGGTGGCGGCATGCTGCTCAACGGCCAGCTGTACCGCGGTGCCCACGGCTTCGGGGCCGAGATCGGTCACATCACCGTCGAGCGAGGCGGACCGTTGTGCGCGTGCGGCGAGTACGGGCACTGGGAGGCGATCGCCTCCGGGACGGCACTCGGTCGCATGGCGCGCGAACTCGTACAAGACGGCGCAGGAGCTCGTATCCTCGCCGCGGCCGACGGCGCGATCGACGCGATCACCGGCGTGCAGGTCGAACAAGCCGCACGCGAAGGCGATGCCGATGCGCAAGGATTGTTGGCTCGCTACGCCGACAACGTGTCGCTCGGGCTGGCCGCCCTCGCGAATGTGCTCGACCCGGAGTTGATCGTGATCGCCGGCGGGATGGTCGAACTCGGACCTTTGCTGTTCGATCCGTTAGTTGCCTCGTTCATGCGGCACGTCGAGGGCGCGGCCTACCGCCCAAAAATTCCGATCGTCCCCGCCCAGCTCGGCGAGCGCGCCGGGGCGGTCGGAGCCGCGGTGCTCGCTCGCGAGCTGCTGACGTGAGCGCCCGCGTCGGGCTGACGCTGCCGTCGTTCGTCGACGATCCGGAAATTCCGATCCGCGTGGCGAAAGCAGCCGAGGCCGCGGACCTCGACGCAGTGTTCGTGTTCGATCATCTCTGGCGCGGCGATCCACCCCGTCGGAGGCCCGCGCTGGAATGTTTCGCGCTTCTCGGCGCGGTCGCGGCGGAGACATCCCGGATTCGCATCGGTACGCTCGTCGCACGGGCCACACTGCGGCCGGCCGCGACGTTGGCCAATAGTTTCCTGACCGCGCAACGTGTCAGCTGCGGTCGGCTCATCGCGGCGATCGGGTCGGGGGACTCCCACAGTCGGGCAGAGAACGAGGCGTTCGGCCTGACGTTCGGCACCATGGACGACCGCATCATGGCGCTGCACGACGCGGTGCGCGCCGCGAGAGCAGGCGACTACCCGGTATGGGTCGGCGGCCACGCCGCCCAGGTGCGCGAGATCGTGGCGTTGGCCGACGGTTGGAACCGATGGGGCGGCACGCCCGAGAAGCTCTCGGCCGATGTCAACGTCGTACGCGCCGTTGCGCCCGACGCAACGGTCACGTGGGGCGGGCTGGTACTGACCGGGAACAACGACGCGAGCGCGGCCGCCAAAGCCGAAGAGCGAACCTTGGCCGATGATGTGCTCGTGGGAGGCCCGGCACGCCTGGCCGAGCAGCTCGGCGAGTTCGTCGAGCGGGGCGCCGAATGGGTGATCCTGGGTCCGATCGACTCCTCCAATGTGGAAAACGCCGCGAATTTGGGCGAAGTGCGTCACCTGCTCGGGTCGTAACGCACTGCAGCGCAGCGTGGCGCGAGAACCACGGTCCCCGCCGGCGCAACGGCCGGCGACGCCGGTACAAACGTGTGCGCCGCCGGATCGGTCCACGACGGTCAGGTGTCGCCGCGCTGGAATGCATCCGTACGGGACTGGGGGCAGACTGTCGCGATGACGTTGGAACGTGATGTACGGCCGTGGGGAAGGTACGAGGTCCTGGTCGACGAACCGGACCACAAGATCAAACAGATCCTGGTCAGTCCAGGTAAGCGTTTGAGCTATCAGGTGCATGCTCGTCGGTCGGAGCATTGGTTCATCGTGCGTGGTTCAGGGATCGTGACGCTCGACGACAGACGACTCGACGTCACAGCCGGGGCGACGGTCGATATCCCGCTCGGCGCGTCGCACCGGATTGAGAACACCGGATTCGATGATCTCGTGTTCGTCGAGGTGCAGCACGGCGAGTACTTCGGAGAGGACGACATCGTGCGCCTCGAGGACGACTTCGGACGCGTGGGGTAGGAGCCCGAGTCCGGCCCGCCCTATCTCGAGGACAGGCGTGCCGGCATCGGCCCGCAAGGCCGCGCGGCTTTCCCGCTACCCTGATTGGGCGGCGCGCGCCGGAAACGGGACGCCGTGAAGCGGAGTTGGGGGGCACGATGCGCGTAACGCGGGGATTCGTGCTTGTGGTCGTTCTCGCATGCGTTTTCGCGACGACGAGTCCTGTCGGCGCGGCCGCTCAACCCCAGAAATGCTCCGGGCCTCCCACGACGATGCAGTCCGGTCGGGCGTCGTTCAGTCCGGGCGTCAACGGTCTGGAACTGCCACAGAAGATCGCGTTGACGGTCAGCCTGTTCTCGTGCACTCCGGCGAAAACGACCCACGGTTCTGGATCGCTGAAGACCACGATCACGATCAAGGCCCCTCAGGGTTGCGGCCTGCTGAAGAATCCGCACACCCTCAAAGCGATCGTGACCATCACGTGGAAGGATGGTCACAAGTCGACCATCCCGGCAACGTTCTCGTTCACCGGCGCCTCGCACTTCGTCAACGTGTCCGGGACCGTGAACGCCGGACTGTTCAAGAACCATGCCGTAACCGGTCAGCTGCACTACGCCGACGTCGTCTCCCCTCACGGGATTTCGTCGAACGGGCCAGGCATCGCGCGGGCATGCACCAACAAGACGAGACCGAACAAGTACGGACGGGTCTCGATCGTCGCGCTCACGTTCGTCACGACGAAGTCGTTTGTTGTCCACTGATCCGACGGTTGAGGATCCGCGTTTTGACCTTCTCGAACGTATACCCCCAATCGACTCGGCGTGCCGCGTCGGGTACGGGTCCGGGTCGACGCGCCGCAACGTGCGGAGTTGTCGAGGGTCGCGGGAGGCGCATGTGTGCGTCGAGGGCAACGGCCGCGTCGCGAAAAAAATCATCGCCGGAGCAGCTCGATTCGTTGGTGTCGGCGTAACGATCGCCGGGTTCTCCGTCCTCGTCTTCGCATTGCTCGGCATGTCGAGTGCCGGCGCCACGATTTCGAGTCCTCAGCGTCCGAGCTCGACCTGTAACCAACGTGGCAGCGATATCTGGCCCCGAGCCGCCAGACGAGCTCACACAGGGCGGGTTGCACTGGATCGTCCACCACGACCACGCCCTGCAATACAACTACGACGTTCAACCAGGCGACGGTGACGACGACCTCGACCTCGACAAGCAGTGTCCCACCTGGAGCCGTAGCCACGACGTCCACGACCAGTACGCCGCCGTCGACGAGCGCGCCGACCTCGACGAGTGCGGCGACGTCGACCACCGCGGCCGTGACGTCGACCACGGCTGAGAACACTTCGATGACCGTGTCACCGACCGTGCCTTCCAGCGCGTCGCCGTCGACGACCGCGCCGACGTCGAGGTTCCCGTCCGCGTCTCGCAGCTCGCGACGTCGTCGACGAGCATCTACGTCAAAAGCACGAGCGTGACGTTGCCTCCCGCGAACTCCGCAGTCGGTCCCGCGTCGACCCTTCCTTTCACCGGTTCTGCGGCCTTCCCGCTCGTGATCGTCGCCGTTGCCCTCACCGGGAGCGGCCTCGGCCTTTTGGTGCGCACAATGGGGCGCCTTTCCGGCCGAATGGTCAGGCGGTCAAGACGAACAACAGACCGACGATCGTGCCGATGATGAGGTTGACACCCATCGATGGGAACCAGCGCCGGCGGCGGGCGCCTTCGCCGCCCGCTACCAGAGCCGCAGTGATAGCCACCGCGATCGGTACTCCGAACGTGACCCAGGCCAGGATCGTCGCCGCGCATCCCACGATTGATGCGGTGAGATCGAACGGGAACAGGTCGATCGTCGCCGGGTGAAGCCGGTGCTTGTGAGCCTTCGACGGCAGAACATCGAGCGTCAGGTCCGGGTACGTGATGGTGGCGGCGACGGGCCGTTCGCGGGCCGCGGATCGACGGCTTGCGGCGTACTCCTCGAGTCGCGCCAGAATCTCTTGCGGTGATGCGACGTCGGGTTGTCTCGAGTCGAGAATCGGTGCAGGCACCGGCGCTCTCCCTCCCGGGCACTCGCCAGAATTTCGGAACGACGCCGGTCATGCCGGGCGCGAAGGCGCGCGACTCGGCCATATCAAATCGGCGGAATCGCGAATTAGCTTAGGGATTTGATCGGTCCAGCCGGCGGATCGCGCCACGGTCTGGCCGGTGTGGTCGGGTCGGACCAGGGGTGCCGCGTACCGTCAGCCGTCGAGTGGCCTGGCGGACCGGCGTGGCGGCCCCAGCTCCGCGGTTGAACCTCGGCGCAGTGTCGGGGATCCCGCCATCCGCGACACGTTGTCCACCGTTGAGGGGAACGACTCGCAGTACCAGCGGCTCGTCCGCGGGACGAACGATCAGCGTGCCGTCGTGCAGCGCCTCCGACCCACCCGCTGTCGTGAACAGATCGCACGACTGCGCACGTCGAAGAGGTGGAGCGCCCGTACGGCGCTGGACGCGGCGACCCTGATACCCATCGTGCGTTGCGCGAGCCGAGTTGGACGCGAACTTTGACTGTCTCTTCGCTGGGGTTCCCGTTCGGTGCACCTCGACCGTGTGGTTTTGGCGAGCCGATTAGCCGGGGCTGAGGAGCAGGGCTGCGGCTCGGACGAGGTGGTCGGCCATAGCTGTCGCATCCGTCAGTCCGCCGCTCCAGAACGTGAGCTCGGCGAACCAGACCGATCCGAGTACGCGTACGACATCATCGAGATGGGGGATCGGCGCGCCATTGACGGCGTCCACGATGATCGCGCGTAGCGTCTCGTTGATCTCTTGCTTCACTGGTGCGGCGCTGTCGTCGGACACCGACATGGCAGTAACCATCGCGTGAGTGACGCGCGGCTGACGTTCGAGCGCTCGGGTCGCCCGCCGCAACACGTCCGCGACGCGCTCTGCCGGCGCGTCACCGCGCGGTGGACGCTGATCGAGGCGTTCGCGCAGGGTCGTCGCCTGATCCGCGAGCGCGGCGAGGAGCAGTTGATCCTTGGAGGCGTAATGACGGTAGAGCGTGCCGAGTGCGACTTCGGCACGGGCCGCGACATCTCGCATTTGCACGGCGTCATATCCGCCTTCGGCCGCGAGTTCAGCCGCCGCGCTCAGCAGGCGCCGCTTGCGAGCCGCGGTCTCGGCGGCCCGGGTGCCGCTGCGACCGGTACTTTTCCTGCCGTCGCTGGTTCTCGCTGTCGGCCCGGCCACGATTCGCACCGTAGCCCGAACTAGAACGTGTTGCAGCTTTGCTCGAGGGGACCGTACGATCCGGGCATGCGCACACGACTCGCCCGCGAGATGGGCCTCGAGTTCCCGATCTTCGCGTTCAGCCACTGCCGTGACGTGGTCGCGGCGGTCAGCCGCGCTGGCGGCATGGGTGTGTTGGGTGCCCTGTACTTCACGCCGGATGAGCTCGAGATCGAACTGGCTTGGATCGACGAACATGTCGACGGCAAGCCCTACGGCGTCGATCTCGTCATGCCGGCCAAGGTTGCGCTTCCCGACGGGGTCGACGCCGCGAACCTTGAGCACACGCTCGAGGACATGATCACCCAGGAGCACCGCGACTGGGTCGAGAAGGTGCTCGCCGAGTACGACGTGCCGCCGCTTCCCAAGGATGTTGAGCGCGGCCACCACCTTCTCGGCTGGACCGACGCGACCGCGCGTCCACAGCTCGACGTCGCACTGCAGCATTCGCCGTCGTTGCTCGTGAATGCGCTCGGCCCCCCGCCGAAGGACATCGTCGACACCGCGCACGAGCACGGCATCAAGGTCGCGGCGCTAGCGAGCAACCTGCAGCATGCGCACAAACACGTGAACATCGGCGTCGATATCGTGGTCGCGCAGGGCACCGAAGCGGGCGGCCACACCGGTGAGATCAGCTCCATGGTCCTGTGGCCTGAGGTGATCGAGGCCCTGCCCGACACTCCGGTGCTCGCGGCCGGCGGGATCGGGAAGGGTTCACAGATCGCCTCCGCGCTCGCGATGGGTGCGCAAGGCGCGTGGACCGGCTCGATCTGGCTCACCACGGCCGAGAGCGATATGTCACCACTCGTCGTCGAGAAGATGCTTGCCGCGCCCTCGTCGCAGACCGTGCGTTCCCGCGCATTGAGCGGCAAGCCAGCGCGTCAGCTGCGAACCGAATGGACCGACGCCTGGGACCGCGACGACTGCCCGGGCTTCCTTCCCATGCCCATGCAGTTCATGTTGGTTTCCGACGCGTTGAACCGTATCGGCCGAGCGCAGCGGCGCGAGTTGGTGGGCATGCCCGTCGGGCAGGTCGTTGGACTGATGAATCATGTGCAGCCGGTACGCGATGTGATGCGACAGCTCGTGGAGGAATACGTCGAGGCCGTCGAGCGACTCGACATACTCAACGCCGACTGACGAGCTGCGTCAGCCGTTGAGCGTTGGAGCGAGCTCGCACACGACCTCCTTGAGTCCGCGCATCGCGGTTTGCGACGACCCGCCGGCTCCGTCCCGATTCGCCGACGCGCCAAATTGGGAGCCGCGCCGCGACGTTGTGCGCACCGAACTCACATACGCCGGACCACCCGCACGACCCGGTCCGGGCATCGGTTCGATGCCATGGTCGCATCGGGGCGGCCGCCTCATTGTGTTCCGACCCGAGCCGCCGATCCCGGTCCCGTCGATCGACCGCGCTGGTCGCGGTGTGGGCTTCGCGGTCGAAGGACCGGTCACGGCCGGCGCGGGCGCGCGCCTGCTCATTGAGGCGGGCTGGATCGACTCCGAGCGAGCCCGTCGAGCCGTCGAGGTTCAGTTCCCGTCCTCGTCCGGGAGGTCTTGCGCAGAGCCGCCGGCGAGCGGGCTCCAACCCGTCGTCGGAGCCGCGTCGGCGTCGCACATCGAGACATGATCCATGGTCACATACGTCGCGCCTGCGGACGGTGACCATCGACCGAACGCGCAGATTTCGCGGTCGGTGCCCGACACCGCGATCTGGTCGGCGCCCGGCACGCTCGCGACCGAGATGATCAGGTTCGTGGTCGACGGCTCGTTGGCTGGCACCCACTGGTAGTCGGGCTGGACAGCCGCGAGCTGCGTGTCGGTCACTTCTGCGCCGCTCGGGCCCGCTTCCGAGATGACATTTCCGAGCGCGGTGTGACGCGACGACTCGGCTTCGATCCGCACGACTGCCGACAGGCTGGTCGGAATACCCACGAACGGGGGCTGCGGAGCAAGGATCACTGGCTGCGCAGTTTGTCCATGGTCTCCGTGCGTGATCAGCGAGAACGCGGCGCCGAGCAGGCAGACCAACACCACCGCGGCGATCACGACCGATCGTCCATTCAGGCGCGATCGTCGGCCGGCCGGTGCGACGGTGATCACCGGCGCAGCACGGGGAAGCATGGTGTCGGGACCGATGTCGCGGGGTGCCGCACCGGCCAACAGCGCGTCGTCGGGCGCACCGAATCCTGCTTCGGCGGCACCTCGAGCCGCGGCCCGCGCCCGGGTGCCCGGAAGTGGCGTCGGCGGCGGGGGTGCTGCGAGGGCCAGCGCGCCGAGGGTTGTCGCGTGCGGCGCACCGACGGGGGTGGCCGACGCCGCCGGCCCCGCAGCCGCGACCGGCGAACCGCAGCGCCTGCATTCGGTCCAGGCGCCGGGCACGAGGTATCCGCAACCCGAGCATCGATTCATGACGCCGCTCCGACACGCATCCCTTCATGGGATCGGCATGCTCGCCGGTCGACTGGAGCTCGGAGGTTTGGTCGGCAAACCCGGATCGGCGGGCGCTCACGGTGCAGGCATCGGCCCGTGACGCTCGGCCGGAGCTCGCACGCCCGAGCGTTCTTACGGCCCGAAGATCTCGAGCGCCCGCTCGGGGCGGGGCTGTACGAACAGCCCGTCGGCCTGGGCAGTGAGGGTCTCGCCGTCCCAGAGTTCGGCCCGCGACATGATCCGCCGGCCCTCCACGCGCTCGAGCGCGGCGCGGAATCGCAACTCATGAAACAGCGGCGTCGGCTTGCGGTAGTGGATCGTGAGCCGCGCGGTCATACCTGGATGGCCGGCCGAGATGTTGGCGATGCCGAGGACCTCATCGAACGCGAGGGCGATCATTCCGCCGTGGACATGCCCGGGCGGCCCTTCGTAGGGCGCGCCGAACGTCCCGTGCGCCTCGATACCCGGCTTACCGTCGAGCGCGGTTTCGGAGTCGTCCCACTCGATACGCGGTGCGAGCGGGCTCGCGTGACCGACGACGGGGCTGCGAGGCAGATAGTCGCCGTGGGTGCGCGGTCGGTAGCCCGCGCCGCTGTCACGCCCAGCGCCCAGACGGGCGGCCAACGCTTCGGCACCTGCCGCGACCTCGACTAGCAATGCGGTGTCGTCGCCGTCGGTGGTCATGACCGCGTCGATCAGGCCGCGCACGGCTTCAGCGAGGCGCGCCCGTTCGGGGGTTGCGAAGGCGGGAGAGTCAGGAAGTCCCGGTGCCGCTTCGGACATGCCTATTTGCCCCGGTACTCAGGCTCGCGCTTCTCGGCGAAGGCGCGAGGGCCCTCCTGCGCGTCCTCGCTGGCGAAGACCTCCCAACCGATCTTGTCCTGATGTTGCATCGCGTCGTAGTCGCTCATGTGCTCGGTCTCGCGCCACGCCCGCAGGATCGCCATCGTTGACAGGGGCGCGTTCCGTGCGACTTGCTGCGCGACAGCCTTGGCGACATCGAGTGCGGCGCCGTCAGGAACGACCCGTCCGATCAGGCCGATCTGCTGTGCCTCGATCGCCGGAATCGCGCGGCACGACAACAAGATGTCCATCGCCTGCGTGTAGGGGATCTGGCGGGGAAGCCGGCACGCCGATCCGCCCAGGGGGAACAGCCCGCGTTTCGCTTCCCAGACGCCGAAGATTGCGCTCTCGCCGGCGACGCGAATATCGGTGCCCTGGAGGATCTCGGTGCCGCCCGCGACCGCGAAACCCTCGACCGCCGCGATCAGCGGCTTGCTCAGTCGGTAGTCGCGCAGCAACGCCTTCCAGTGCGGGTTGTTGCCGCGTGCCATCACGCCTTGCACCTTCGCGTCGTTTGAAGGCTGGCCCATCGCGACGAGGTCGGCTCCCGACGAGAAGTTGCCGCCAGCGCCGGTCAGGATCGCGCAGCGAACCTCTGGTGTCGCGTCGATGTACTCGTAGCCGAGGACAAGCCCGGCGAGCATGTCGCCCGACAACGCGTTCTTCTTCTCAGGACGGTTCATCGTGAGGATCACGACCGCACCGTCACGTTCGACGGTGCAGTGCTGGGTGGTGATGTCGAGGATTTCGGTCACGGCCGGCAGAGTAGAACACGTTCCAGGAACACGGCGCCCGTGACCCGCCCGCGGCGCCCTTGCTCCGTGAAGGTGGAACGTGTTCTACTCTGCGCCGTCGGGCCTGGCAGGCCGGGCCGCGCCGTGAAATCAGGTCCGAAAGGGAGCGCGCATGGGCTTTTGGAAATACGCGCAGGAAGATCCCAGCTACGTCGCGATCGTCGATCCCGACGGCACCGAACACGCGGCCGGCGACGTCCTCGCGCGCGCCAACCAGGTCGTGCACGCCCTGCGTGAGCTGGGCCTGCAGCCGGGCGACACCGTCTCGGCGGTGCTGCCCAACGGCTTGCACCCGATGCACATCTATCTCGCCGCGCTCCAAGCGGGTTGGTACTACGTCCCGATCAACTACCGGCTCTCCGCACCCGAAATCGCATACATCCTCAAAGACGCCGACGCCAAGGCGATCGTGACCCACGAACGCTTCGCCGATGTGGCGGGCGCAGCGGCCGACGAGGCCGCTATTCCGGGCGCCAACCGTCTCGCGCACGGAACGGTGCCCGGCTTTCGTGCATTCAGCGACGCGGTCGACGGCCAGCCGACGTCACTTCCGGAACATCGCACGACCGGCGCCGCGATGCACTACACGTCGGGCACGACCGGCAAACCCAAGGGCGTGAAACGTCCCCTCAACGATCTCGATCCAGACGTCAGCGCCGAGCTGTTCACCTTCTTGTTAGGCCTGTTCGGCATCACGATGGGCGGCCGGAACGTGCATCTGTGCACGTCGCCCAACTACCACACCGCGGTCACGACGTTCGCCGGTAACTCCTTACACATGAAGCACGCCGTCGTATGCATGGACCGGTGGGATCCCGAAGAGGCACTGCGGCTCATTGAACGGTATCGCTGCACCCACACGCACATGGTTCCGACACAGTTCATTCGCATGCTTCAGCTGCCCGACGAGGTCAAGCAGCGTTACGACGTGTCGTCCATGCGCTGGGCGATCCACGCCGCGGCGCCCTGTCCAGTCGACGTGAAACGCAGGATGCTCGACTGGTGGGGTCCGGTGATCTGGGAGTACTACGCGGCGACCGAAGGAGGAGGGACCATCGCGCCGCCCGACGAGTGGCTCAAGTACCCAGGCACGGTCGGGCGCGTCTGGCCGATCGCCGAGCTGAAAGTCACCGACGACGACGGTACCCGCCTCGGCGTCGGCGAGCCGGGCACGGTCTGGATGAAGATGGGAGCCGGCGACTTCGAATACAAGGGCGACAAGGAGAAGACGTCAAAATCGCACGACGCCGAAGGTTTCTTCACCGTCGGCGACATCGGCTACCTCAACGAAGACGGCTACCTGTTCTTGTGCGACCGCAAGTCAGACATGATCATCGCGGGCGGTGTCAACATCTACCCGGCCGAAATCGAAGGCGCGATCCACGAACATCCGCAGGTCGCCGACGTCGCGGTGTTCGGCATCCCCGACGACGACATGGGCGAGCAGATCAAAGCGGTCGTGCAACCGATCGAAGGGGTCGCGGGCGACGACGCGTTGCGGGCCTCGATCGCCGAGCACATCCAGCAGCGGCTCGGGAAGTACAAGTGGCCGCGCACCATCGACTTTGTCGACGAACTCCCGCGCGAACCGACCGGCAAGCTGTTGAAGCGAACGTTGCGCGACCCGTACTGGGAAGGCCGCGACCGTGCAATCTGATCGCCTCGTCAGCCGACCCCGACTGACCGAAATTCCCGTCTGAGCTGGGAGAACGCATGGCCGAGCCGCTCGTCGAGCCGCATGTGCTCGAGTATCCCGGCGGGTACACCCGTTCGGTGGGGCCCGTCATCGGGCGCTTCCTCACAGGCTTGCGCGACGGACGCATCGAAGCGGTGCGGCTCGCCGACGGCCGGGTGCTGGTGCCACCGACCGAGTACGACCCGTCGACCAGCGCCCCGGTCGACGCCGACGGTCCGCAGTGGATCGACGTCGGTCCGCGCGGCACGGTGCAGACCTTCACGTGGGTCGCGACCCCGCGCCCGGGAAAGCATCCGCTGACAAAGCCGTTCGCGTTCGCGCTGATCCGTCCCGACGGCGCCGATACCGCGTTGCTCCACGTGGTCGACTGCGGCGGCCCGGACGCGATCAGGATCGGCTCTCGCGTCGCGCCACGCTGGCGCGCCGAACGCACGGGACATATGACCGACATCGAGGCATGGGTCCCGCTCGGCGACGGGGAGGAGCCCGAACCGGCTGCCCTGCACGTTCCAGCCGAGGATGAACAGCCCGTCACCGGCATCACCTCGACGACCCGACTCGAATACAACTTGACCGCAGGTGCGGCGACGGCCCGCTACCTCGAGGGACTGGGCGAAGGCAAGATCATCGGCGCCCGCGCGCCTTCAAGCTCCGACGTCTACGCCGCGTCGCGTGGCACCGACCCGATCACCGGTGAGGCCACGTCGATCGAGGTCGAAGTGAAGGCCAGCGGCGTGATCACGACCTACTGCGTCGTGAACATCCCAGGGCTTTCCGAGCTCGCACCCGAGATCCCGTACGTCTCGGCCCAGATCCTGCTCGACGGTGCGAACAATACGTTCTTCGGCCTGATCCGCGGCCTTGACGTCGACGACGTGCACATGGGAATGCGTGTGAAAGCCAAGTGGGCCGACGAGCTCAAACCTGATCACACGTCGATCCTGTGGTGGGAGCCGACCGGCGAGCCCGACGAAGCATACGACCGTTACAAGGACTATCTGTGATGCGAGACGTCGCGGTTATCTCGTTCGTGCAGTCCGCGGTCGCGCGCGACGCCGTGCACAACGAAGTCGAGATGCTGGTGCCCACATTGCACGCCGCGATGGCCGAGTCGGGCATCCCGAAAAACGAGATCGGTTTCGTATGCTCGGGCAGCCTCGACTACCTCCAGGGCGGACCGTTCGCGTTCGTGTCGGGCCTCGACGCAGTCGGTGCGTGGCCGCCCATGCGCGAGAGTCACGTCGAGATGGACGCGGCCTGGGCGCTGTACGAGGCGTGGGTCGCGATCCAGACCGGCGAAGTCGACAGCGCGCTCGTCTACGGGTTCGGCAAGTCGTCGACCGGAGATCTGCACGAGATCATGACACTCCAGTACGACCCGTATTACGTCGCTCCGCTCTGGCCATCAATGGTCGACGTCTCCGCGATGCAGGCTCGCGCGTATCTCGATGCGAGCGGCCGACACGAGGACGAGCTCGCCGAGGTCGCGGCGCGGGCACAACGCAACGGGCGATCGAACCCGTACGCCGTACGCGCCGGCGATGTCAACGCCAACGATGTGCTGGCCCAACCAGTCACACACGACCCGTTGCGAGACGCAGACATCGCGCCCATCACTGACGGCACCGCCGCGGTCGTGCTTGCGGCCGGAGAGCTGGCCCGATCGCGGTGCGAGCGGCCGGCGTGGATCCGCGGCCTCGACCACCGCATCGAGGCCCACAGCCTCGGAGTCCGCGACCTCACGACTTCGGAGTCGACGAGGGCTGCGGCAGCGGCGGCCGGCGTCGCTGCCGGCGAGATCGATATCGCCGAACTGCACGCGCAGTTCAGCCACGAAGAGCTGATGCTCGCAGAAGCGATCGGACTGACGGCCAACACGGTGATCAATCCGTCGGGCGGACCGCTCGCGTCGAATCCGGTGATGAGCGCAGGATTGATACGGATTGGCGAGGTCGCACGCCGCATCTGGTCGGGTGAAGCGGGCCGCGGCGTCGCGCACGCCACCTCAGGGCCGTGTTTGCAACAGAATCTGGTGTGCGTCTTGGAGAGTGATCACTGATGGCGGGGAACCGGGTTGGAGTTGTCGGCGTCGGGCAGACGCATCACCGCGCCGCCCGCAAGGACGTGTCGATGGCCGGTCTCGTGCGAGAAGCCGCGATCGAGGCGCTCGAAGACGCCGACATGACCTGGTCGGACATCGACGCGGTCGTGATCGGCAAGGCTCCCGACATGTTCGAGGGTGTCGCCATGCCGGAGCTGTACCTCTCAGATGCTCTGGGCGCGGTGGGAAAACCGATGATGCGAGTGCACACCGCCGGATCCGTCGGCGGCTCGACGTCGATCGTCGCGGCCAAGCTCGTCGCGGCCGGGATCCACGAGCGGGTCCTTACCGTCGCGTACGAAAAGCAGTCGGAGAGCAACGCGACCTGGGGATTGTCGGTACCGATGCCGTTCGCGGCGCCGTTGGTCGCCGGTGCCGGCGGCTACTTCGCGCCCCTGATCCGCGCGTACATGTATCGGTCGGGCGCGCCGCGCCATATCGGACATCTGGTTGCGGTCAAGGACCGGCTCGCCGCGCTCCGCAATCCGAAGGCGCACCTGCACCTGCCCGACATCGACCTGAAGACGGTCGAGGAGTCGTTCCTTTTGTGGGACCCGCTGCGCTATCTCGACGTCTGCCCGTCATCGGACGGCGCGATGGCCATGGTGTTGGGCAGCGAGAAAGTCGCCGACGCGTCGGCTGGTTCCGTCGCGTGGGTCCATGGCATGGCGATGCGCAGCGAGCCCACAATGTTCGCGCGTCGCGATCAAATCAACCCCCAGGCCGGCAAGGACTGCGCGAAAGATGTGTACGCACAGGCGGGGATCACGAACCCGCGCGACGACTTCGATTGCGCAGAGGTGTACGTGCCCTTCTCGTGGTATGAGCCGATGTGGCTCGAGAACCTCGGCTTTTGCGCGGAGGGCGATGGTTGGAAGCTGACCGAAGCCGGCGCGACGGCACCCGACGGCGACATCCCATGGAACCCTTCGGGTGGCGTGTTGTCGTCAAATCCGATCGGGGCGTCAGGAATGGTGCGTTTCGGAGAGGCCGCGCAACAGGTGCGGGGGCGGGCGGCGGACTATCAGGTCGAGTTGCGCACCGGCAAGGCGCTCGGCCACGCATACGGCGGCGGCTCACAATTCTTTTCGATGTGGGTCGTCGGCCGCGACAAGCCCGCGTAGGGCCAGTGTCGGCGTCTCCCGCTTTTCGTCGGAACCGGACAGCTGTCGACAACACCGATGTCCTGATCGAATGACGACACCTCGACGCCGAACGTCCCCTCTCCTGTCGTAGCCGCCTCGCAGTTTCGGAGACAACCGACAGGGGCGACGACGGTGTTCAGCTTGTGTGTGGGGCGCCGACTCGCAACGAATGCACGAACGCGCTGGAGCTATCTGTCGTGTACCTCGGTGAACAACGCGTCGTCGATACGTCGCACATTGAGGAGCGAGGTGCCGGCGAGCAGTTCCCGAGCGTCGCGTAACGACGCGACATTGTCCCATCGAACGCTCAGCAACTTTCCGGTCAACCAGTCCGACTCGTTCGAGACGAGGAACGTCAGAAGTTCCGCGAAGCTCGCGTCGAGTTGTACGGGCGGCGCGTCGGCGGCCGCCAACAACGCGGACGCGACGGCACGCAGACTGTCGTCGACCGTGCCGGGTGCGGCCTGCAGTACCGGGTCCATGAATCCGGTGGCGAGCCCGCCCGGGGCGATCGCGTTCACTCGTACCCGTCGACCGTGGAGTTCTTTCGAGAGGGCCTCGGTGAGCGTGACGAGGGCGCCCTTCGAGGTGGTGTACGCACTGATGTTCCCGTGCGTGCCGGTACCGCCGATCCCGGCGCCTCCGAGGTTGATGACCGCGCCACCTCCGGCCGAGACCAGCTGGGGAAGGAACGCCGCGGTGACGATGACGGCGCCTACGACGTTGACGTCGAGCGCGTGGCGCCACGCCTCGAGGTCGAGCTGATCGAGCGGGCCGACCGGGCCGAGGATCCCGGCGTTGTTCACGACGGCGCAGCACGGACCGAGCTCGTCGGCTACCCGAGCCGCGAACGTTCGGATCCCGGCTTCGTCGATGACGTCGACGGGCTCTGCGACGACGGCGACACCGAACGCGTCGTGAAGTTCGGCTGCGAGTTGTTGCAGATCCGTCGGGGTTCGTGCACACACCGCCACGTCGTGACCGCGTTGGGCGAAGTGCCGGGCGAGCGCTGCGCCCAGCCCGCGGCTGGCGCCGGTGACGACAACGGGCCGGGGCTGGGTAGTCATGCTGGCATCCCGACCGAGCGGTAGCGGATTGCCGAACTGGCGCCGAGCGAGTCCTTGAGGAACGCGTTCGGATCGAGCACGACCGGCATCGCCATCACCTCTGCGACCGCGTCAGGAGACAACGATTTGAACTGCGGCCAGGGTGTCGCCACGACCGCGGCGTCGCAACCAGTCAGCGCGCGCAGCGGGTCGGATGCGTATGTCATTCTCTGCGCGAGGAAGTCGGGGAGCGCCGAGATCGCCGGATCGTACGCGCAGACCGTCGCACCTTGTCCGATCAGCGACTCGCAGAGCCTGACGGCACCAGAACGTCTGAGCGTGTCGGTCCCAGGCTTGTACGTCAGTCCGAGAATACCGATCGCGCGGCCGCGGACCTCGCCGAGCTCGAGCACCAGCCTGCGTTCCGCCCAGTGTTCGTGCTCGTCGTTGCTGACCCGGGCGCCGCGCAGCAACTCGGTTGGCACTTCGTGGAGTCGACCCAGCTCGGTGAGAAACGCGACATCACGGGCGAGTGTCCCACCGGAGTACGCGGCACCTGCGCCCACGTACGCGCGCCGACCGATTCGCGGTTCGGAGCGCAGACCTCGCTCGACGTCACGGGCATCGGCTCCGACGCGCTCACAGATGGACGCAACCTCGTTCGTGAAGGCAATTGACGTGGCCAGGAAGGCGTTCACAGCGTGCTTGACCATCTCGGCTGACTCGATCGACATCCACTCGATCCGGGTCGAGAGATCGCCGAAGAGCGCGGTGACGCGCTCCCGGTCGGTCGCGTCGCGCAGGCCGACGACGATCCGATCCGGGTTGAGGAAGGCATCGAGCGCGTTCCCGAGTCGCAGATTCTCCGGTGAGCAGCCGAACGTCACTCGGGCGTCGGGTCGAGCTCGGCGGAACCGCTGCTCGAGCGCGGCGACGGATCCGACCGGCAACTGAGACGACGCGAGCACGAACGCGTCCTTGCCGAGGAACGAAAAGACGTCCTCGGTCGCGTCGAGCACCGCGGAGACATCGGCGTGGTCGTCGTCGTCGACCGGAGTGTCGAAGGTGATCCAGACGACGTCGGCATCGACGAGCGCGTCGGCTGGGTCGGTGCTGAACCGCAGCGTCGACTGGTGCAGCCCCGCGCTCACGAGTTCGGCGAGTCCAGGTTCGGCGACCGGTGGTTTCCCCAGCGAGAGATTCGCGACGGTGGCTGGGTCGCGGTCGAGTCCGACGACATCGTGCCCCATCGACGCGATGGATGCCGCCGTCACAGATCCCAGGTGCCACAGCCCGTAGACGCAGACCTTCACGGGCGAACACTACCGAACGTCATCCCACACGCTGAACTGTTGTGCTCCGCAAACGACGGGGCGGTGCACTTCCGCCACGCGGTCACCCGCGACCGGCACGGCGAACCGCGCGGCACCGTCGCGCAAACCGCGCGGCTGCCCTGATTGCGCTCCACTGTCACCAGTCAGTCACGACCCCGCGTTCGGGTGGGCCATGCAGATGATGCTCGTGCCGAGCGGGCCTGGTATTCGCTCCTCGGCGCGGCAAACGGCCGCGAGGACGCGACCGGCGACGCTTGGTCCGGCCACGTTCGCGGTCGGGTACGGCTGGCGTCGTATACGCGAGTACCACAGCGTCACCGGTAGCATCGTGGCGCCGTAGTACCGGAGGCGATCGATCCGAAACTGGGGTTGCAGTGCAGCTCGCAAGGTGCGGCGTGTGTAGCGTCGGTAGTGACCGAGCTGCTCGTCGTGATAGCCGAACAACGACGGCAACGCGGGGACGCTCATCACGAGTACACCACCCGGCTTGAGCAGGCCCGCAAGACGCGAGACGGTCGAGGCTTCATCCTCTATGTGTTCGAGGACGTCGTGCATGACGATGACGTCGGCGATGCGTTCACCGACGATGTCCTCGATGCCGAGTTGTTGCACCTCGCAGCGGTCGGGCGGGAGGTGCGCCTCCGCAAGCGCGAACGCGTTCCCGTCTGGTTCGTAGCCACGCACCACGAAGCCGAGTTCCACTGCCATCGTGTTGAATTGGCCTGCACCGCAGCCGATGTTGAGCAGGGTGCCCCGCGTGCCGAGGGTTTGAAGCCATCGACGAGTGAGTTGATACTTTCCGAGCGCATAGACGTCGTCGTCGCGGAATTCGTGGTCGGCGGTCGTGTAGGCGTCGCTCATCCGGGACGACCTGTCGTGGCGCGTTCAACCGCGCGAGTTGGGTTTCCGTCGACAAGATCGAAGCCGGCGGCGCGATCAACGACGAACCGGGGACGGCGCTTGACCTCTTCGTAAATCCGTCCGACGTACTGGCCCATGATGCCGAAGCAGATGAGCTGAATACCACCGACGAACAGGATCAAGACGACGATCGTCGGATTGCCGACCGGGAATTTGTTTCCGGCGAGTTGCACGATCCCGTAGGCGATCGCCATCACGAACGCTCCGACGGCGGCCACGAACCCGAGGAAGGTACTGAGACTGAGCAGCGCGGTCGAGAACCCGACGATGCCGTTGAGTCCGATCTTCAGCGAGCCGACGAAGCGGTTGTAGTTCCCCTTGCCGGAATAGCGCGGCGGCCGCTCGAACTCGACGATGGTTTGCTCGAATCCGACGAGCGCAACGAGGCCACGTAAGAACCCGTGTGTCTCGGTGAATCGGAGCAGCTGTTCGACGACGCGGCGATCCATGAGTCGGAAGTCGCCCGTGTCCGACGGGATCTCGACATCGCTGATCCGGTTGATCAGTCGGTAGCCCAGCGCCGACACGGCTCGCTTCACCAAGGTTTCGCCTGTGCGTGCGGTGCGTTGAGCCATCACGACCGCGGCGCCCTCGCGCCAACGCTCGAGCATCGCCGGGATGAGCTCGGGGGGATCCTGGAGATCGACGTCCATTACGAGCACGGCCGCGCCGCACGCGAGCTCGATACCCGCGAGGGTCGCGGCAGGCT
>Ga0182024_10009476_pt1 | contig 20118 bp, 14 predicted proteins | sample P32metaG_FD_120480 | JGI IMG/M metagenome (GOLD analysis project Ga0182024, IMG submission 120480) | Permafrost microbial communities from Stordalen Mire, Sweden - P3-2 metaG (Illumina Assembly) | ecosystem: Environmental > Terrestrial > Soil > Wetlands > Permafrost | place: Sweden: Stordalen... | reverse complement strand
TCTCCTTTCCGTTCGTGGCCTGTGTCCGCACCGCAGGCAGAAAGAAGATTTGTCAGATTGTAGCCGTGCAATTCCTGCAGGGTGGGCTTGGCCCTTTCCGCGGACTGGATGCGCCCCGTGCGCCGAAACCCAACGATAATTCCTGACTTATGGCCAAGTCAACCGCCGCGCTATTGCCGATCGCTCCTCGCTCTGGATCTCGAACCGTTTACCAAAAGGCCGCGAAGATACTGTTGCCCGCGGCTGAGGAATACAATTTGCAAATGGCCCTGCCGACGAGCATCGAAGCGGAGAATCCGGAGTCGGCGCAGAGTAAGCATCTGCTGCTCGGCACGGTATCTTTCACGGTTTGCTTCGCGGCGTGGGGCCTCATCAGTGCCTTCGCTCCGCATTTCCGTCAACAGTTTCGCCTCTCAGCGACACAAACCGCCTTTCTGGTGGCAGTACCAGTTCTGCTGGGCGCGCTCGCGCGCATTCCGATTGGAATGCTGGCCGACCGCTTTGGAGGCCGTGTTGTTTTCACCGTTCTGATGCTTTTTGTCGCCGTGCCGGTGGCCTTGGTCCCGGCCGCCGCCAGCTATCGGAATCTGCTCATTGTGGCGTTCCTTCTGGGAATGGCGGGGTCGTCATTTGCTGTTGGCGTCGGTTACGTCTCCCGCTGGTTTTCGATGGAGAGCCAGGGCAGTGCGCTCGGGATGTACGGATTAGGAAACATTGGCCAGTCCGCTGCGGTCTTCCTGGGGCCGGTGGTGGCTGCTGCGTACGGGTTTCGCACCGTCTATTGGGGAATGTCGGCCATCCTTTTGGCCTGGGCAGTGCTGTTCGTTATCTTCGCTCGAAACGCTCCCCAGGCAGCCAAGCCTAAGGGCCTTTCAGAAATGCTCAGCGTGCTCGCACACGAACCTCTGGCGTGGGCGCTCGCCGCTTTCTATTTTCTAACCTTTGGTGGATTCGTCGCCTTCTCGATCTATCTGCCAACGCTACTGCGCGATCAATTTGGGTTGCGACCTGCGAATGCCGGTTTCCGAACGGCCGGATTCGTCGTGCTCGCCACTCTGTGCCGTCCGCTCGGTGGATGGCTGTCTGACCGGATTGGTGGCTCACGAGTTCTTTCATGGATTCTGCCAGCAGTGGCTGCCTTCGGATTGTTGCTCGGCGTGCAGGCGATGCTGCCCTTCACGGTTGGCGCGCTCGGTTGCGCTGCTTTGCTCGGCATCGGTAACGGAGCAGTGTTTCAGCTCGTGCCCCGATATTTTCCAACCCAGAGAGCCACGGTCACCGGACTGGTGGGCGCGATGGGCGGGATGGGTGGATTCTTTCCGCCTTTGCTTCTAGGCATATTTCGCGACCGGCTCGGGGTGGTTTGGCCGGGATTTTTGTTGCTGTCAGCGGTTGCCTGTGTTCTCTGGTGGATGAATGGCCGCGTCTTCTTAGCTCGCGAAGAAGTCCTGGCTGCGAAACTTCCTCCTGCCCTTATCCGCACCGCCGACCAGGTACGCGCAGGAGCCTGGGCCACGCTATGGACTCTTGTTCTGATCGCCGCCATCGTCCTAGGCTCACGTAATCTGCAGAACTTCGACCCTGCGCTCGTGATCTACACGTTCGCAATCATTTTTGCGACCTGGGGTGTCATTTACCACTACTCCGTTTGGATTCGAAAGCCTCCCACCTATGTCTATTGGAGGCGCGGATGGCAATTGTTTAAGGAAAGAGGAGTATTTCGAAGCCTCAGCCACGTCATTACGCTGGCAGGAACTCATCTTCTGGCTCAGACATTCATCGCGAAACGTTCCAGGCTCCGTTGGGCGATGCATCAGTTGATTTTCTGGGGATGCGTCCTTGCAGTGATGATCACCTTCCCGTTGGTATTTGGATGGATTCATTTCAGCAGCGCTCCAAACGATCAAATGACGTACGTGACCTACCTCTTCGGGTTTCCGGCCGGCAGATTCCATCTGCATACGTTCACTGCGCTGATGCTTTTTCATGGTCTTGACGTTGCGGCGGTATTGGTTCTGGGTGGAATTGCGCTTTCGCTGTGGCGCCGAATGCGGGATGAAGGTGCGCGAGCCGTTCAAACTTTGGCGATGGATTTCTGGCCGTTAATTTTGCTCTTTGCCATATCAATCACCGGCTTGGCTCTTACCGTCTCCCAGGAGTGGCTAGGTGGCAGCTTCTATGATTTCATTGCCATCTTGCACGCGATCACGGTAATCGCCGCTTTGCTCTATCTTCCATTCGGAAAGTTCTTTCACATCTTTCAGCGGCCCGCGCAGTTGGGCGTGAAGCTGTATCAGCGCGCCGGCGAAGAAGGCGAGGGCGCAATCTGCGCCCGTTGTGGCGAGCGTTATGCATCCCTCATGCATGTTGAGGATTTGAAACGCGTATTGCCGCAAGTCGGATTCAACTATTCGATGTCGGGGCCAGTGAGCAATTGGCAGGAACTGTGTCCAGCCTGCAAGCGCAAGTCACTTTCCCTCGCGCAATTAAGATTGAAAGAGGAAGCGAATGGCTAAGGCTCCTGTCTCCGAAGAGATTCTCAAAGAGAAATTCGGGCCGCATCTGAACTACCAACCGCCCGGTGGTTGGGGCGACGAATCCGTCCATCCCGCGGAGAAGTTGGTCAAAACGCATTGCTGCTTCTGCGGTCAACAATGCGGGATCCAATTAAAGGTCCGCGAAAATCGGGTGATCGGGTTCGAGCCATGGGAAGAGTTCCCGTTTAACCATGGCATGCTTTGCCCAAAGGGAGTGAAGCGTTATCTGCAGGGCAATCATCCAGATCGTCTACTGGCGCCATTGATGCGGAGCGAGCAAGGATTTCGTCCAACGTCGTGGGACGAAGCTTTGAACTTCACGGTTTGCAGAATGCGCGAGATCCAAGAGAAGTATGGCAAGGACGCGGTTGCCGTCTACGGCGGAGCATCACTCTCGACTGAGAAATCATATTTGCTCGGTAAATTCGCCCGCGTGGCTGTAGGCACCCGCCACATCGATTACAACGGACGATTGTGCATGGTGTCTGCCGGAACGGCCTACAAGCTAGCGTTTGGCGTCGACCGAAGTCCAATCCCGTGGAGCGAGATCCCCAAAGCGGAAGTGTTGTTTGTGATCGGCGCGAACATCGGCGAGTGTGCTCCCATCACGACCGACTACATCTGGCGCTGTCGTGATAACGGCGGAAAACTTATCGTCGCCGATCCTCGGATGACTCCCATCACGCGAAATGCCGATCTCTATCTGCCACTGCGGCCCGGCACCGACCTTGCACTCTTGATGGGGATGCTGCACGTCATCCTGCGTGATGGACTGGAGGATCGCGAGTTCATCAGCCAATACACTACCGGCTTTGAGGCCGTGGCTGAGTCCGTCATGCAGTGGGATCTTGGCAAGGTCGCTGAAATGACGGGCGTGCCGCCCGAATCCATCGAGAGGGCGGCGCGTTGGATTGGAAAATCGAAGCGGGCCATCATGATGCACGCTCGCGGGCTAGAGCATCAATCCAAGGGTGTGGAGAATTGCTTGGCTGTGCTCAACATCGCTCTCGCAACGGGAAACATTGGTCGCGAGGGCGCGGGGCCCACGATGATTACCGGCCAGGGAAACGGACAAGGTGGACGCGAGCATGGCCAGAAATGCGACCAACTTCCCGGTCAGCGCTCTCTCGCCGATCCCGCGGCTCGCGAGTATATTGCCGGCGTCTGGGGCATTAAGCCGGAAGAACTTCCACAGCCGGGCTACAGCGCGCAAGAGATCATGAACGCCATCCACAGCGGCGAAATCAAGGGCTTGCTCTCGCTATGCTTCAATCCGCTCGTTTCGCTTCCCGACGCGAACTTCACCCGCGAAGCGTTGTCGAAGCTAGAGTACTTCGGCGTAGTCGATTTCTTTCTTTCTGAAACGGCTCATCACGCTGACGTGGTTATGGCCGGCAGCTTGCAAGAGGAAGAAGATGGACTCGCTTGCAGTGCCGAAGGGCGCGTCATTCATTGGCAGAAGAGCGTCGATCCGCCTGGCGATGCGCGATGCGATTCCGACATCATCATCGACTTGGCACGCCGACTGGGTCGCGGGCAGTTCTTTCCATTCAAGAATCCTGCTGACATTTTCGAAGAGCTGCGAGTCGCTTCGCGCGGCGGTGTGGCGGACTACTACGGCATCACCTACGAGAGAGTGGATCAGCAGATGGGCATTTTTTGGCCCTGCCCGTCACTCGACCACCCCGGAACCCCGCGCCTATTCGTCGACAAGAAGTTTTATACTCACGATGGCAAAGCGCACTTCAACGTCACAGAGTGGCGTCCAAGCGGGGATCCGATTGGTGATGAATATCCCTTATTCCTAACCACCGGACGAGTGGTCAGCCAGTACTTGTCGGGAACACAAACCCGACGCATAGGGGCATTAGTGGATCAGAGCCCTGAGCCTCGGGCAGAAGTTCATCCGCGTCTGGCGGAACAGTATGGGATCAAAGACGGCGACTGGATCACGGTTACGACACGACGCGATGATCTGACGATTCGCGCCATGGTAGTGAAAACCATCCGCCCCGACACCGTCTTCATTCCGTATCACTGGGCTGGCACTCGCAGTGCAAACCGGCTCACTCATCGAACTCTCGATCCTCGCAGCAAAATTCCGGAATTCAAGGTTTCTGCATGCCGCATCGCCAAAGCGACGGGACCTGATGCGTCCCCCGATGATCGGGGCGCACACAAAAACGGCGCGACGCGGGGAGGCGACTAGTGTTCGGATACGAATTCTATGTCGATCCCTCGCGCTGTATTGGCTGCCGCTCCTGCTTGCAGGCGTGTGAGGAATGCGATACCCACCGGGGAAAGTCGATGATCAACTTCGACTTCATTGAACGCAAGGAAAGCATCCGCTCTGCCGCGTACGTGTGCTGGCATTGCGATGAGCCTACTTGCGCGCAAGTCTGTCCGGCGGATGCCATCAAAAAGGGCGAGGATGGAATTGTCCACTCATCGCTGAAGCCTCGATGCATCGCCTGCAACAACTGCGTGCTGGCTTGCCCCTTCGGCATCCCAAAGATGATGATTCCCGAGCAGCAGATGATGAAGTGCGACATGTGCTATGACCGCACTTCCATTGGCAAGCGGCCGATGTGCGCGACCGTCTGTCCGAGCCAGGCATTGTCTTACGTTAGACCAGAGGAGATCGCCAGCCGCCGGGAGAAGCCGACAAATATTTTCTATTTCGGCAGCCAGAAGATCACGACCAAGGTTTACATGATGGCCCCAGCCGAACGAGAGGCTATCGCTCTGGATGTTGTGGATTACATGTGGGAGGAGAACCATGAATTGGTTGCGGCGAGGCAGTAGCGGAGGAACGCCTAGCGAACCGCTTTGGAAGGAAGAGTTCTCGGTTCGCACGGCTGACGAGCGCTATGTCACACGTCGGCAGCTCACCAAGTTCCTCGTTCTGACCAGCCTCGGGATGTTCGTGGGCAACATTTGGATTTTGATTCGTTCGCTTTTCTACAAAGTTCCCGTTTACCCGCAGCAACCTGTGGCCCAACTCGGAGAGATTCCGGTCGGGGGAGTGAAGCTGTTCAGCTATCCAACAAAAGATGACCACTGCATCATGATCCGGACCGGCAAGGACGAATACGTAAGCTACAGCCAGAAATGCACTCATCTTTCCTGCGCAGTCTATTACTCTCAGGCGGACAACAGGCTTGAATGTCCGTGCCACAAAGGCTTCTTCTCGATCAAGGACGGCGCCGTTCTGCAAGGGCCCCCATCACGCCCGTTGCCACGCATTGTTCTCGAAGCACGCGGCGAACAATTAGTGGCGATTGAGGTAAAAGGTTAACGAAATGCCAACTTCAAACGACCGACCTCCCCAAAATCGTGGCTTGACCGCCATCGTGGGAGCGATGTCTTTGATCACCGTCCTTCTGATCGTGCAAATCTGGTTATTGAGCGCCGCTTTGGAATCGTTCCTGAGCGGCAACCGCCATAGTGCACTGCCAGCCGCGATCTTCTCGGGTGTGATGTTCTTGATTTGCCTGGGACTCTATGCCTTTGTCGATCGCGTCGATTCGGAGGTCCGTGGTTCTGAAAACGGTCGCTAACAACATCTTTTCGAATCCATTAAGAGATCGCACCTTTCAAGTTTTCCCGTGACATTAGTCACATGCGTCCGGTCACAAGTTTGTCAGGGCTTGATCTCATAGGATCTGCCGCAAGCAGGCGCAAGAAACGCGAATGCAAAGCACCGAACATGAAATCAAACCAGAAGAAAGTCGGAGTAGCGACGATCTTCGGCAGAATCCCCAAAAGGTTAGGCTCCGCTGTGGACCAGATCCTGCCACCGGTGCCACGAAGAATGTGGGGTGATTGTGAACGCTTATATTCTGCGCGATATCGCGAGCGAGTCAAGCGCGGATGATTCTTTGCGAGTGGTAAGCGAAGGCAGTTTCTCAATGATCTCTGGAGTCTCGCGTGCAAGACGGAAGAAATTGGGAAAGACTCCGAATCTCTCTTCTATGCGATTCTCAAGGTCTGACGCTGGGTTCCCCACCAATTTCACAACCTTTTGCCGACAAGGTTATTATACGACCGCGCGGGCTGACTATCGGAACCAGATGGGATGAGAAAGCCGGTCTCCGACGGGATGCTGTACGCTCCCGAGTTATCGACGCGCTCGAGAAGCACAAGAGATAAAGGAAACCGGCAATGAAGAACATTAGTCCTGCTGCGGTAAAGGCGACGGAGAATTTTTCCCCAGTGAAGCTGACGATCGGCTCGGATCCAACAACCCGAAGGGAATTTTAATGGCTCGGACCTTTCACAAGGTGCTCCGCTCCCTGGAGAGGTTTGTTTTTTGGAGCCTAATGGGAATCGCGGTTCCACTCAACGCGCAGCCTGGGACGACTTGGACCGGTGTCGTTCGCACGTCTGCCGGTCAGCCTACGGCCGGAGCGAAAGTGACGGTCTCTACAATCCAGGAAAAACAACAAACGGCTGTGACGGGAACCAATGGAGAATTCGCGATTGAAGGCCTTGCAATAGGGCCACATGCCGTGACTGTGCAGATGGCCGGTCGCAGTCCGACCAAACCAGTGCCGGTGAATATCACTAGCGCTTCCGTTGCCCTGACGGTATCCGACCAAAACGTGCTGTCTATCGTAGTCAATCCGCAAGCTACCTTGGGAGTTTCCAATGCGGCGGGCGGAACGAGTGGCGAAAAACTCTCCAGCCAAAAGGTAAGCGAGTTGCCTTTGAACGGCCGTGACTTCAGCACGTTGCTCTTGTTGGCAGCGGGTACGATGACGGATGTGAATGGGCAGACAAATTTCACCCAGCAGTTTGCCATTAATGGACAACGGGGCGTTGAGGCGGTATTTGCGATGGACGGGGCTGATATTAGTGATCCTGAAATGGGTGGAAGCACATTCACGAATTTCAACGTAGATGCGATACAGGACCTGCAGTCAAGCTCGGGATGGATGCCGGCCGACATCGGGCGAGGCGCGGCAGGTTTCACGAACATCGTGACACGATCCGGGAACAGCGGATTTCACGGGTCTTTCTTCGAGTTCTTAAGAAACTCTGCTCTCGATGCGCGGAATTATTTCGATCACCCGTCGATTGCAGAGCCGGGCAGGATTCCTCCATTCCGTAGAAATGAGTTCGGATTTACGAACGGCGGACCGATTGTGTTGCCGCATGTATATGACGGTCGAGAGCGGACATTCTATTTTGTGCAGTATCAGGGATTCAGGCAGGAGCTTGGAACAACACAGGTGCTGGCTGTGCCTACAGCAGCCGAAAGGGCGGGCGAGGATGTGGTCACGTATCCGGACGGTACCACGGACACGCTGCAAATCGCGGGGAGTCCGAATAGTCCGGGAGTAAATACGGCGATAGCTGCCATACTGGCAGGCTATCCATTACCCAACAATCCCACGGGTGCATATGGTGCGCGTACCTATGCGGCACCCTCGAACGTGGTCACGAATGCAGATCAATTCTCTGTTCGCATCGATCAGAAATTGGGCGCAAAGAGGCAGTTGTTTGGCCGATTCAATTACGACAATCTGACGGGACCGACGACAAATCCAGACCAGACGCTGCTCGATCCCACCTTCGGCGTGACATATGTGGATCGCCAACGAAACGGGGTGGTCAACTACACGAGCACAGTGTCTCCACGCTTTCTCTGGTCGACCTCGGTGAGTTTCACGCGGACGACGCCTTCGTTTGTGACGCCGAACCACACGGACCCGGCCCTCAAGTTCAATGATGGTCTGTACGAGGCGTACAACAGTGCGGCGGGCTCGGTAATGTCGGCGTTCGGGAATTTGTTTCAGGGACAATTGAATTTTGCATGGACGACACCGCGGCACGCGGTGAAGTGGGGTGCGGAAGCACGCCTCAATCGCGACACGACATACTTTGGGATCAGCCCAAACGGGGAATACGATTTTGGCGGCGGAACGGTTTATTCGCCAGTTTTCATTCCTTCTGCGAGCGGACAGCACGACATTCAGGCTGGCCAGCCTCTGCCAGACACTTTGAGCAGCCTGTTGATAGGGTACCCGTACGCGTACACGATTGCGGTGGCACCGCCCTACGCATCGAATGGCGCGCATATTGGACCAGCCGCCATCAACCGGAATAATGTGAACGCCTACGTCGAGGACACATGGAAAATCAATCCGCAATGGACGCTTGACTATGGACTGCGATACGAGGTGTACACGCCGATTTCGGAACGGGCAGACCGGACGTCCAACTTTCTAAATCCGTTTCCGCCCGGCGGTGTTGCCCAGGAATATTCGATCAATCCACAGCCCACCTATCAGACAAACTGGAACGGCTGGGGCCCGCGCGTACACATGGACTGGAACGCGCCCCACGCGGTCCATGTGCAGATGGGCGGGGCGATCACAGTAATTCCCCCGAATATTTGGCAAGACAATCTGCTGACCGGAGCAATTCCCTATGTTGTCTATCCACGCGTCAATGCGACGCAAAATGGGGAGATCTCCTACGGATTTCAAATCACGCCGGACGAGTTGCCGCCGGTCTACAACACAGCGGGCGTGAACGTGTTGGCCAGTGGCGATCCGAAAAAGGTGCCGCCGAATACGGTGGTGGACGTGAATCGATACCAGCAAGATTTGGCCGCACTCGCACCGAACCATCAGCTCTCGCTGTTGAGTCTCGCCGGAATCGACCCACGCTTCGGCAATGGCTATTTGCAGACCTGGACGCTGGGACTGGAGCGCGCGTTCGGCGGCTTGACCGCCGATGTCGCATATGTTGGAACATCGGCGTTTCGACTTCCCAGAATGTCATATCCGAACGCCTATCCCGGAGCGGGCTCAGGGTTCGCGCGGTACACAAAATTCGACACCAGCGGAGTGGTGACGGGAGGATTCGGCTTCGAGACAGTGATGACGGCCACGTCGCACTCGTCGTACAACGCGTTGCAGACTTCTTTGTCGGGAAAAGTTGGGCACAGTGGTCCGTCATTGCAAGCAGGCTACACCTGGGGCAAATCCATCGATGATGTCAGCGGCATCTTGGGAGGAACAGGATCCACGGGTGCCGTGACGCTGTTTAGTCCGCAAGACCCGTTCGATACACAAGCGGAACGAGGGCCGTCGAGCTTTGATGTGACCAACGCGTTCACGTTGAGCGTGGCCCAGGATCTGCACCTGGAACATTTGGGACTTCAATCGGATCGAACGCGGCTGTTGACGAAAGGCTGGGAGTTGTTGTGCATCTCGACGATCACCAGTGGTTCGCCGTTTACGGTGTATTCGGGAATCCAGCAGACGGGCGCGGGAACGGTTGGCGCGGACCGGCCGGACCAGGTTGGAACACCGGACCTTTCGACGGCCGGGAATTCAAGGCGACCGCGAGACGATTATTTTGGGCTCGGTGCCAACAACGGAAGTTTCTTTTCCATTCCCATCGACATAGCGGGAGGAACCGGACCGAACTCCGGGCGCTTTGGAACGCTCGGTCGAAACACGTTTCGCGGGCCGGCATACTACGACTTCGATTTTGCGCTCATCAAGACAACTCCGATTGGCCACCGAGAAAGCGGTCTGGAGCGCGCGGATCTCCAGTTTCGCGGGGAGTTTTTCAACCTGTTCAACATCGTAAACATGGGGCTACCCGCGAACATCATCAAGGGTACAGGGTTTGGCATGATCAGCAAGACCGCCGGAACTTCGCGGCAAATTCAGTTTTCGCTAAAGCTCATCTATTGACGCTTGTGCTGCAGTGAGTCAGTTGTAGGGGAGGACAGAAACATGCCTTTTCCGGTCACTCAGTAGCAATGAAGCACTCCTCTGACGGCGTCTCTTAACGGCCAGGGCTGTATCTTCTGTGCATCTAGGTCGATAACCCGACAGTTCAAAATGCGGCGCGGACTTGAGTTCGAAACATCCGTTCGATAACTCCCAGATCACTGGCAAACCGGGAGTCAATTGGCAAAACCAGGCGATTCCACGTTTTGAGCCGATTTTGAGCGTAACGGCGATTTCTGACCACTTGAGGCGAAAGCGCGGATGGCTTATTGGACAGGGATTGGCTTTTAGCTTTTGCCAGACACGGTGAACTCAGGACTTACCGCCGTGATCGCCATATTCCCAATCGTAGGGTACGCCCATGTCGCCGAGGATGAACGTGACTAGTCTGTCGAAGGCCGCTTCGGAGCGAACGTCGTTCGACAGGATGACAACACAACGCTGACCGGAATCGATGCAGACCACAGTGTTGGTGGTCTGGCCATCGTGGCCTCCTTTGTAGAAGCCATGTCCCTGCGGGCCGTCAAAGACGACGACACCGAGACCCGCGAACAGATCCTTGCGTTGCTCACTCACCGGCAGGTCGGGAAGGAACAAGGGGAACTGATGGGCTGTGGTGATGTGCAGGCTGGGCTTCGTCATCTCGGCGCGTGAGGCCGCACTCAGGCCATCGCCACGCACCAAGGCGGCGACAAACTTCGACAGGTCGGAAATCGTAGTATTCATTGAGCCTGCCACGCGCACCTTGCTGCGCTTGTCATGTGGCTGCGGCTGGCCCTGATCGTTCCAGCCATCGGCGACATTGGCGTCGAGACCGTTATGCCACACCAGGCTGGTGCGGGTCATGCCCAGCCGATCGAAATTGGCCTTGGTCAGGTCGCCGACATCAAGCCCCAGCCCCTGCGCCTCGCGGCCGTGTTCAATGACGAATTGCAGCAGGATGAAACCTTCGCCCGAATGGCTGAAGCGCGTGCTGGGTTCGAAATGGATGTGCAGCTTCTGGTCGGGTTCGGTGAACCAGAAGTTGCTGAAGCCGGTCGAATGGGTCAGGCACATGCGCGGCGTGATCTTTTCCCAGCGTGGATCGTCGGCTAGATCCTTATATGGCCCGTACTTGTCAGGGAAAACCGGATCGGGGCCATAGCTCGGCAGCGGCTTGTCGAGATCATCCTTGATGGGTGTGTCGAGGTTGAGCTTGCCCTGATCGACCAGTTGCATCACCGTATATGCAAACACCGTCTTGGTGAGGGACGCACCGTACATGACGGTGTCCGTGGTCAGCGGATCTCCCTTGGCGTTACGGGTGCCGTAGGCGTGGACATAACCGACCTTGCCGTGATCGATAACCGCAACCGCTATGCCCTTGGCGTCAGTCTGGGCCATGATCTTGCTCACTTCGCCGTCGATGGCGGCGCCGTTGGGCATTGTCTGTGAGACCACCGCGACGGGAAGGCAGCAGGCAGTAAGAAGCACAGTCAAAAGTGGAACCTTTTCCCGTGTCGCCATCAGTGAACAGTCCTTTCCAGAACTCGACTTTAGTAGTTGCCAGCAGCGGAGCCTACGAACTCTGTTTAACGTCTACGCAGATTTCCGATTCTAAGGTAATCGTCTGGGAAATGAACTTCTGAGCAATAAGGCTCACATGAGTCAACCACCGAGCCACTGTTGATTTTGGCCCGAGCGAATTTCAGGATCTCTTGTCGCTCCGCTTTCTCATGCTCGAATTGCTCGGCATCTATTGACGCGACTCGTGTGATGAATGGCGTTGACTTCGGCAGGTCCTTTTTGCTGTACTTGAACTGTTAACCACGGTGAAGGAGTTCACCGCCAACCGCTGTCCCAATTCTTAAGCCGGAACAGCTGATGACTCCTGACAAGCGGATTGCCTTGTCACGGAGTCATAGTGCCGGCAACGATCCGCAGAAACTAGTCGAGGTGGCGCTTCATGGAGAATGTGTGGGTAATGGCCGCCGTTTGGGTGGGCCTCGCCTTGATTGCGACGCTGGTTGCCATCTGGTTCCGGATCTCCACTGCCCTGAGTGAAATTGTTGTCGGCACTGTCGCCCAGTTGGTGATCGGTGCGCTTTTTGTGCACGCTGACCTCGGCGGGAAGACGAGCTGGATTAGTTTTCTCGCCGGCACGGGCGCCATCGTTCTTACGTTTCTGGCCGGGGCCGAACTCGATCCGCAGATCTTCCGGACGAAATGGAAAGAGGCGACGGTAATAGGACTTGTCGGTTTCTTTGGACCGTTTTTTGGGTGCACGGCAATTGCCCACTACATCTTGCATTGGTCGGCACGGTCGAGCTGGCTGGCGGGCGTTGCGCTTTCGACCACTTCCGTGGCAGTGGTCTACGCGGTGATGTTGGAATTGGGGTTCAACGTTACAGACTTTGGGAAGGCAGTGTTGGCGGCCTGCTTCGTTAACGATCTGGGAACGGTGATTGCTCTGGGGCTGATCTTCTCGCCTTTCACCCTGAAGACCTTGGTCTTCATAGGAGTGAGTGTCGTGGTGTTCGCGATTCTCCCCTTTCTCACCCCCCGATTCTTCAAGAAGTATGGAGGACGAGTTTCCGAGCTCGAGGCCAAGTACATACTCTTCCTACTGTTCGCAATGGGGGGACTGGCGGTGTGGTCCGGCAGCGAAGCGGTCCTGCTAGCATACATCATCGGCATGGTGCTGGCGGGAACCGTGGGAAAGGACCACAGCCTCATAAGGCGCCTGCGCACCTTGACGTTCGGATTACTGACGCCGTTTTACTTCATTCGGGCGGGATCGTTTGTATCCGTGCCTGCATTAATTGCGGCTCCGCTCGTATTCATTGTGTTGTTTTTTGCCAAGATGCTGTCGAAAGTAATTCCACTGTACCCCACGGTGAAGGCATTTGACTATCAAAAGGAAGAAGGGCTGTACTTCACGCTAATGATGTCGACGGGCCTAACGTTCGGGACTATTTCCGCGCTGTTCGGACTGAATCACGGTGTCATCACCCAAGCGCAGTATTCATATTTGGTCGCCACGGTGATCGGGAGTGCCGTCGTACCGACCATGATTGCCAATGCTTGGTTCATGCCGAGGCACCTGCTTGCCACTCAGGCAAAGGGAAAGTCGGCGTTGCCTCAACCTGTAAGTGAAAACGCAAACTAGGAGGGAGCATGACGGGGAAACGACAGAACGCGTATTTTCGCAAGTTGCTTGTGGGCTACGACGGGTCTCCGCAGGCGGAAAAAGCGGTGGATGTAGCCTTCTCGTTGGCAGAGTGTCTGGATGCGACCGTGCTGATCTTTGCGGTTGCGCGGCCCCCGGAACCGTCGACTTCGGTCGAATTGGAAGCTGTGCTGGACGACGCGAAGGAACACTTTGAAGAGGGATTCAAGAAGCTCATGGAAAAGGCCCGCGGGCGCGACCTCGACGTGAAGACCGACATGGCGGTGGGACATCCGGCAGAACAAATCATTCACCGGGCGGAGGCGGACGGCATTGACCTGATTATTTTGGGCCGGCGCGGGCGCTCCATGATCTCACGGATGATGTTAGGTTCGGTCTCCGAGCGAGCTTTGAGATACGCGCACTGTCCAGTGATGGTAGTTCACTAGCTTGGGTGAGGGATATGCAGCCGCCAGCGAACCTGGCGCATTGGCGCGAGATCACATGATGCCGGAATTTATCTTTGACCGTGAAGGAGAAAAACAGAGTATCAGGCAACGCCTCGCGAAGAGGCGCCCCTTCCTTATTCATGGACCCACTGCTGTTGGCAAGACTCTGCTGTTGCGCAGCTTGCTGCCGGAATTACCGTCAGTGCTTTACTGCGAAGATTCTTCGACAACGCACATAGTCTTCAGAAGTCTCGCCCGCAGCTTGCTACGTCTCGGCAGCCCGCGCGCGCGGACCGCCTTTCGGAGCGAGGAGGCCATCAAGACGAAATCGGCAGTCTCCTTGAAAGGAATTGTGATGGCTGCCTTAACTGAGGGGCAGTACACGATTGTGCTGGACCACTTAGCGCATCCTTCGCACTCCTTCGCGGCGGCTGTTCGCGAAATCATGACCTGGGGATCGACGCCCGTAAGTGCGGTGGCCCGCTCAAGTCACATGGAGGACACCGGCTTTCTCCAGCCTCTTTACTCAGACCGTTCCGAGAAATACGAAATTCGAAACTTCGAGAAGTCGGTGGCAGAGCAGTTCGCTCGCGAGGTCGTCAGACGCACAAATCTTACGGCATCGAACATGAATGAGTTCCTCGACAAGATCCTGCAGTTCAGCGAGGGAAACCCAGGAGCAATTGTGGCGCTGGTGGAGACGGCGAAGCACCCCAAATATCGTTCGGAAGAACACATCAAGATCAGCCCACTCTACATCGACTTTCGCATGAATTGGAGAGTAGCTGGATGATTTGCAATGCATGGCTCGCTGTTGGCACAGGGCGGGTTGGTTCTTTGTAAGACGGAGTTCGGATACTACAAGTGATGTGACACGATGCCCCAAGGATCGGCAAATTCGCTCAACTCGAATCATGAGCGCCGTCTGAGCGTGACCTGCCGCTACATCGATAAGCTGCTCGCCGATATGGAGAGCATATTGAGTATTTCCGCGTCCAGGCTCGCGTTCCCGCGGTATATTCCCGATCTCACTTCTGCCCAGCGGCGCGTGGTCGAGGACTACATCGGTCGTATCCGGGCGCAACTGATTCGTGTGCTGGATGGTCAAAACATCGAACGGCCGTCGGCCGATATTCCTGTGGGACGGTCGCTTCATTCGACGCTTACCTTCGTAGACATCGCGGTTGAGGAGTTGAAGCCTGAATACATGCGCGGCTACGGCGAAGTCCCACCCCAAGCCGCGGTCGAATTAAACGGCATCGCCGGGGAACTCCAAGGTCTGGTGAGACAACTGGATCATTATCTTATGCGCGGCGCGGGAGAGAACCTGCAGCAGCGGCTAGAGAAGTTGGAGCAAACAGGGGACGAAGTGTTTTTCCTCCGGAAACTTGAGACGGTCATCGCCGAACGTGGGTTGGTGGAATTTCGGTCCACGTTGTCGATGATTCTTGATCGGCTTGAGGACAACAGTTTCGAGATCGCCATGTTTGGTCGCGTCAGTTCCGGCAAGTCGTCATTGCTGAATGCGATCCTCGAAACCGACGTACTTCCGGTCGGTGTCACTCCCATTACTGCGGTCCCGACGCGGCTTGCCTATGCCGAATCGCCTTCGGTCAGCGTCTGGTTTGCCAACCGCTCACCCGAGCGTTATGAAATCTCCCTCCTACCGGAATTCGTCGCTGAGCAGCTCAATCCAGGCAATGAGAAACACGTAACGAGAATCGTGGTCCAGCTTGGCTCACCTCGCCTTCGGGATGGCATCACTTTTGTGGATACGCCCGGACTAGGATCATTGGCCACTCGCGGAGCTGCTGAGACGCTGGCCTACCTACCACGTTGCGACCTGGGCGTGGTTCTGATTGATGCCGGATCGACACTAACCCCGGACGATCTTCAGACCATTCAGATTCTCTATGACGCGGCGATTCCGGCGACGGTCTTGTTGAGTAAAGCCGATCTACTGACCACGCAAGAGCGGTCGCGCTTAGTCGAATATGTAAAGGACCAGATCAAGAAGGAACTGAACGTTGATCTAGCGATACGTGCCGTCAGCGTCGTTCGTGAAGGCAAGGAGTTGCTCACCCGCTGGTTCGAAGATGACATTGCCCCTTTGTACAGCCAACGGCAAGATCTGAAGATCCGCTCAATCCGCCGCAAACTCGGAGGGTTGCGACAGTCGGTAGAAATCGCCTTGCGCGGGCGACTTCGCCGCAAGGACCAGATTCCCATCAAGAAACTTGAACAACTGCGAGTGGTCGAAGCCGAACTGCGTCAAGCCAGCGGACGGCTTGAGGAAATGAAAAAGACTGCGCGGCGTGCAGCGGACGAGTTGCAGCATTCGAGTTCCCGGAAGATGCTTCAAATAGCCGGAGCTTGTCTGGTTGAGTCGTGGTCGTCGCCAGACTCTGACAAAAAACCCGCAGCCGAGATTGTGAGCAACGCGGTAACACGAACGGTTCAGGAACAAACGGAAATTCTGCGTCAACGCATGGCCGTGCTCGCTCACAAACTCAATGAAACTCTTCAGTCGGCTGCCAAGGTTCTGGAGATAACGGACGTCCCTGCCGAGGAGGAATTCGCCAGCGTGTTGCGAGAAATGCCAGTGTTCGATCTTGGACAGCTTACGTTTCATCTGCGACGGTCAGCGCTACTTAGATTGCTCGGGAGAAAGGCGTCCCAATCGTTTGCGACCAAGCGGCTGACCGCGCTGATCGGCGCTCAGCTTACAAGATCTTTGTCCGCATACCGCGCTTTGCTTTATGACTGGTCCGACAGGACACTGGGACAAGTCCAACGACGATTCGATGCTTATGCCAACAGCTATCGTGCTCAAGTGGAAAGGTCGCTGGGAAGCCAGGAAATGCGAACCGGTCAGGACGAAGACAGCATTCGCCGCGACTTGGAATCGTTAGAAAGTGCACTAGGGGAAAAAACCTTGGCTTCGTGACGTGTGCGTGTAGCTGTTGCTGAATTGGAAAGGAGCAGAGCGACTTGCTGAAATATCTATTCGTCGGCATTGGAGGCTGTCTAGGGTCGATTCTGCGCTTTTGGCTTGGCAGTTACATCGGCAGCAAAATGGGAACTCGCTTTCCCTACGGAACGCTCGTCATAAATGTCACCGGTTCGTTTCTCATCGGCTTGATCTTTGCGTTGCTGACCGTGAAGACACATTGGAGTCCCAACTGGCGATACTTGATCCCAATTGGCTTCATCGGAGGCTACACGACCTTTTCCAGCTTCGAGTATGAGACGCTGCGGTCGATTCAGGATGGCCAAGTCGGACTGGGGCTTCTCTATGTTGCAACAAGTGTGGTTTTCGGGTTCGTTGCGGTTTGGGGAGGCATGATCGCAGGGAGGGCAATCTCGTGAAAGCTGAAGCCGCTACACAGGCGAGCGTAAGTCAGGCGCTGACCAAAGGCGCGTGTCCTATCTGTGGGATACTTAAGGATTTCCAGTGGACGCTAGCTGCCATCGTGCGACCGCAGGCAGCTCTGCGATTGTGCAATTTTCATACTTGGGCGCTTGCTCGTTCCAGGGGCGGCTCGCTTGAACGCTCTACGCCTGGCGAAAGCGTTTCGAGTGTGTTTCTGGAGATGCTAAAAAGTTCTCCCGCTGGGAAAGTGAGCAGCGATGATTGTGCTCTATGCCACCGCGTCCGAGAAGAAGAAGTGACCCGCTTGCGTGAACTGGCGCAGCAGTTCCAGCGCCCTATGTTCGTCGAATGGATGAAAACACAGGGGAGCCTTTGCCTGGACCACGCCGGGAAATTAAAGGAATTTGTTCCTTTGCGGTATCGCACACTCGTTGATGAAGTCGTGGAACGGAATCGCTCGGAGCTTCGCGAGGAACTGGAGGCCTTTCATGAGCAACTCAAGCAGGGAGTACATGCCGGTGGCGGATTGCTGGGCCGCGTAGCGGAATTTCTGGTAGGTCAGAGGGGACTCTAATGTCAGGAGGACAACATGCTCACAGCGGGACCAGGTAAGAAGGTCGGCATCTACGTGGCTGAAGATCAGCACTACCACGGGAGCGCCTCTTATGCGGCTATTCTGGATTTTCTCTTCTTCCACGGTGTGTCAGGCGCAACCGTAACACGCGGTATCGCCGGATTTGGAGCAGATCATCACCTTCACACGACCAGTCTTGTGGACTTGGCAGTCCATCTTCCTGTGAAGATCGAGTTCATCGAAACCGCGGAAAAAGTCGCTGAATTGTTGCCCAAACTACAAGCGATGGTGGGAACCGGGTTGATCGAGATGCACGACACTACGATCGTCAAACCTGCCGACAACAAACAGAAGCAGGCGGAGCCGGAGAGGCCCGCATTAAAGCGCGAGGGCAAAGCCAAGATGATGCGAATCTACATTGGGGAAAACGACAAGTGGAATGGGAAGCCGTTGTATGAAGGCATTGTCAACGGCCTGCGATCTAACGATATTGCCGGCGTAACCGTTTATCGGGGAATTCTCGGTTATGGCGCGAATCGACGAATTCACAAAGACGCTGCGCTGAGTCTCTCACACGATCGTCCCATCCTGCTGTCAGTAGTTGACACCGAGGACAAGCTGAAGGCGTTCATGCCCATTCTCGATCAAATGGTACAGCAGGGTTTAGTCGTTCTGTCCGACGTAGACATCATCAAGTACGCACATAACTACGAGAAAGCCGAGAGACGGCAGGAGGCGCGGTTATGAAGCTCGAAGGAAAAGCCAAGCTGTTGCGCATTCATTTTGGCGAGGATGACAAGTGGCACGACAAGCCTTTGTACGAGGCGATTGTGACCAAGTGCCGTGAACTCGATATCGCGGGCGCCTCGGTGTTTCGCGGCATCGAGGGTTACGGAGCAAGCTCGCGGATTCACAAGGCGCATCTGCTGCGGTCCTCAGATAGACCGATTATGGTGTCCGTGATAGATACCGAGGAGAATCTTAAGAAATTGCTTCCCGCTCTGGACGAAATGGTGGATGAAGGGCTGATTGCAATGTCCGAGGTCGAGGTGATTCGCTATGTGCACCAGGAAGGAGTGCGCTCTCCAGCGTCGTAGCAAGGTTACAGATGACAGCAAACTAATTTAGAGAGATGAAGTATGCGGACTGACTCGAAAGAAAACTTGTTGCTTGAAAGGCCCGCTACTTCGGCGTTGACATCGGGGTCCGAACGTCGACCTGTGGCTGCTGAGAGTTCTCACGGAGAGTCGTCTCTCTCTCGCCTGGCCGAGTTAGCCGAGGAGTTTGAAGCCGAGCAAGTTGCCGCCGATGCGCGATCTGTGGCCGAACGGGTATCCGAAGGGCGCTTCTACGTTGCTTGTATCGGTCAGTTCAAGCGCGGCAAATCCTCAGTCCTGAATGCGCTGGTCGGCAACAGCGTACTGCCCACAGGAATCGTGCCGATCACCGCCATCCCAACAATCCTCCGTTACGGTCGCCGTGCAGCCGCTCGCGTGCGCTTTGAAGCCGGTGAGTGGACAGATATTCCTGTCGACACCGTTGATGAGTATGTCTCTGAAGAAAAGAACCCCGAGAATGCCAAGCACGTCGCCGCACTGGAAATCTTTGTGCCCAGTCCACTACTTGCGACGGGCATGTGCTTCGTGGACACGCCCGGACTGGGATCGGTATTCACTGGCAATACAGCAGCAACCCAGGCATTCATTCCTCATATTGACGCAGCGCTTGTTGTGATCGGCGCGGACCCTCCCCTAGCAGGAGAGGAACTTCTATTGGTTGAGGCGGTCGCGCGGCACGTTCAAGATCTCATCATCGCCTTAAACAAAGCCGATCGCACCACGGACGAAGAACGATCGGCGGCGATGGCCTTTGCACGAAAGCAACTCGAAAAACGATTGCAGCACCCCGTGGAACCGTTCTTCGAAATCAGCGCCGCTGAACAGCTCGAACGTCGAGGCACCGGTCGGGAATGGGGACAACTGGTCGCTTCACTACAGCAGTTAGTTGAAGGCTCGGGCCGGAGACTGATTCGGGCTGCTTGCGACCGCGGTCTTGAGCGCATTAGCGAACAACTTCTCGCCATTATCACGGAGGAAAGGGAGGCACTTCGGCGACCGATTGAAGACTCTGAGAAACGTATTGCGGCTATGAAGCAGACTATGGCCGATGCAGAGCGTTCGATGCGAGAGCTTGCGTATCTCTTCATGGCCGAACAACAACATCTCTCGGACATGTTTGTCGACCGACACAAGGCGTTTCTCGCGCGCGTGATGCCGGAGGCGG
>Ga0182024_10009475_pt1 | contig 20118 bp, 26 predicted proteins | sample P32metaG_FD_120480 | JGI IMG/M metagenome (GOLD analysis project Ga0182024, IMG submission 120480) | Permafrost microbial communities from Stordalen Mire, Sweden - P3-2 metaG (Illumina Assembly) | ecosystem: Environmental > Terrestrial > Soil > Wetlands > Permafrost | place: Sweden: Stordalen... | reverse complement strand
GCGGCTCCGGGCATCAGCCCATCCGACGTTGTCCCACATCAACGAGAGACGCCAATCACCATGACCAAATATAAGCTCGAATACATATGGCTCGACGGCTACACGCCGACGCCCAACCTGCGGGGCAAGACGCAGCTCAAGGAATTCGATTCGTTTCCCGCGCTGGAGCAGCTTCCGCTGTGGGGCTTCGACGGCTCTTCGACAATGCAGGCGGAAGGCCATAGTTCCGATTGCGTGCTCAAGCCGGTCGCGATCTATCCCGACGCCGCGCGCAGCAACGGTGCTCTGGTGATGTGCGAGGTGATGATGCCCGACGGCAAGACGCCGCACCCCTCGAACAAGCGCGCCACCATTCTCGACGATCCCGGCGCCTGGTTCGGGTTCGAGCAGGAATATTTCTTCTACCAGGACGGCCGTCCGCTCGGCTTCCCGCCGGCCGGCTATCCCGCGCCGCAAGGCCCCTATTATACCGGCGTCGGCTACAAGAACGTCGGCGACGTCGCCCGCAAGATGGTCGACGAGCATCTCGATCTCTGTCTCGCCGCCGGCATCAACCACGAAGGCATCAACGCCGAGGTGGCGAAAGGCCAGTGGGAATTCCAGATTTTCGGCAAGGGCTCCAAGAAGGCCGCCGACGAAATGTGGATGGCGCGTTACCTGCTGCTGCGCCTGACCGAAAGCTACGGCGTCGACATCGAATTCCACTGCAAGCCGCTGGGAGACACCGACTGGAACGGCTCGGGCATGCACTGCAATTTCTCGACGACGTTCATGCGCGAGATCGGCGGCAAGGACTATTTCGAGGCGCTGATGAAGGCGTTCGATGCCAACCGCCAGGAACACATCGCGGTCTATGGTCCCGACAACCACATGCGGCTCACCGGCAAGCACGAGACCGCGGCGATCAACGACTTCACCTACGGCGTCGCCGACCGCGGCGCCTCGATCCGCGTGCCGCACAGCTTCGTCAACAACGGCTACAAGGGGTATCTTGAGGACCGCCGGCCGAATTCGCAGGGCGACCCCTACCAGATCGCCTCGCGCGTCCTCAAAACGATCGCGTCCGTGCCTAAGAGCGACGAGGTCAGCGCCGCGGCCTAGCTGGCGACGGCTCGACGGCTCGACGGCTCGACGGGTCGGCGGCTCTCCGCGACCTGACGGCGTACGGCATCGACCTCATCGGCACTCGTTGGGGTCGATGTCGCGGGGGAGGTGATTGGCGTCCCTCCCCCGCCCTTCACGGCATGGGCAATTGGCGCCTCCTGCCCCGCTTCGCCCGGCGCCACACGCACAACGCCTGCCGAGAGACGCCCAAGGGTCGTCGCGGCCTCGGCCGAGCGCCTGCGCATTCCCGAGACTCGGCCCTGCCCGCCGCGCTGCCCGCTTGTTGAGAGGTGGCCCGGGCGCGTAGAATGAGTCGTGCGCCACAAGGTTTTAGCCCGAAGATGAGCCCGGCCAAGTCCCGTTACGGGGGAATAATCTTCCCCGGAATGAGCGAGCCGGGCGTGGCGCCGCCGAGCGCCCCCTGCGATCGGAGGGCTGAGGCCGCGGCATGACAACGAAACGACCCGTCGTCGGCGTGATCGGCAGCGCGCATATCGTCGAGGGCAAGTTCACCGCGCAGCGGGTCGGCGAGCGCAACCTGCGCGCGGTCACCGAGGTGGTTGGCGCACTGCCGCTGATATTCGCCGGCACGCCGGAGATCACGGACATCGGCGCGTTGCTCGATACCGTCGACGGCGTGCTGCTCACCGGCGCGCGCGCCAACGTCCATCCGAGCCATTTCGGCCACGAAGAGGATGTGCGGCACGAACCTTATGACCGCGAGCGCGACGCGCTGGCGCTGACGCTGATCGAGACCTGCGTCGCGCGCGGCGTGCCGCTGTTCGGCATCTGCCGCGGCTTTCAGGAGATGAACGTCGCCTTCGGCGGCTCGTTGCATCCCGAGATCCGCGACTTGCCCGGGCGCATGAACCATCGCATGCCGCGGCTGCCGAATGGCGAAATCCACCCCGACCTCGCCGTCATCTTCGCCGACCGCCATGATGTCCGCCTCACCCCGGGCGGCGTGTTCGCAAAACTGCTTGGCACCGAGATGATCCGCGTCAACTCGCTGCACGGCCAGGGCATTCTCGAGCCGGGCGGGCGCATCGCGGTCGAGGGCGTGGCCGAGGACGGCACCATCGAGGCGATCGCCATCGCCGAGGCGCCGGGCTTCGCGCTCGGCGTGCAATGGCATGCCGAGCACGATGCCGCGCGCAATCCGGTCAACCGCAAGCTGTTCGAGGCCTTCGGCGCCGCCCTCGTGCGGCGGCGGCCGGCGGGGTGATCTGATTGCCCTCGCCGTGGCGGCGGCACGGCGGCGCAGGCGCCTCGGCCGACCCTACCAAGCCTGCGCCGGCCTCCCCACATAACCGGCGGCTTCGCACCCAAGGGAGAGAACCCGATGACGCCGCAGGAAAGCCAGCTCGTGGATGGGCTGTTCGATCGTCTGGCCAAGCTCGAAAATACCCCGCGCGATGCCGCGGCCGAGCGCCTGATCGCCGGCGGCGCGCAACGGGCCCCCCATGCGCTCTATGCCCTGGTGCAGACGGCGCTGCTGCAGGACGAGGCGCTCAAACGCGCCAATGCGCGCATCGAGGAGATGCAGGCGGAGCTCGACGGCGCGCAGGAGGGCGACCAGGAGCCGGAACGGCCGCAGCCGAGCTTCCTCGACAGCATGCGCGAAGCTTTTGGCGGGCAGCGGCGCGAGGCGCGCGGCTCGGTGCCGAGCGTGCGAGCGCAGAATGCGCAATCGCAGGGTGACCCGCGGCAGCCGGACTACCCGCCGCAGGCCCCGCCGCCCGGTAATCCCCCGGGTGCGGCCATCGGCTCGGGCGGATCGTTCCTCGGCACCGCGGCCTCCGCGGCCGCGGGCGTGGTCGGCGGCGCGCTGCTGCTCGACGGCATCCGCTCGATGTTCGGCCACCATCCCGGCGGTGCCGGTTCAAGCGCATTCGGAAATCTTTCCGAACACCACGCTGCGCACGGCGGCGATCCGGCGCATGAACTCGGCATCGATCATATCGGCGATCATCACGCGCACGAGGCCGGCGATCACGCGCACGAGGGCGGCGATCATGCCGGCAAAGCCGACGCCGACGCCCAAAACATCGCCGACGACGAGGAGCAGGACCGTAACGACGATGATGATTTCGACGATGACGACGATGACAACGGGGACGACGATGACGATGGGGACGACGATGACAACGGGGACGGGTCTGACGACAGCTACGACGTCTGACGCGGCTATCGCGTTACGCGGTCACTCTCCCGTCCACTTCGGCGCGCGCTTGTTGAGGAACGCGTCCAAACCTTCGCGGAAGTCGCGGCTCATGTAGCACATGAGGATGAGGTCCTCGCCTTCCTCGCGCGAGAGCCGGCGCATCAGGCGGGTCAGCGCCTGCTTGGTGGCGTTGAGCGTGAGCGGCGCGTTGCCGGCGATCTGCGTGGCCAACTCTTCGGCGCGACGTTGCAGCGCCGGGATGTCCTCGACCACCTCGTTGAGGAGCCCGATGCCGGCGGCCTCCTCGGCGCCGACCAGGCGGGCGGTGAAGATGAGGTCCTTGACGCGCGCGGGCCCAATGAGCGCAGTGAGCCGGCTGATATTCGACATCGACAAGCAGTTGCCGAGCGTGCGCGCGATTGGGAATCCGATCCGTGCGGTTTTGGTGCCGATGCGCAGGTCGCAGCAGGCCGCGATGCCGGCGCCGCCGCCGGTACAGGCGCCGTTGATCGCGGCGATGGTGGGGACGCGGCACGCCTCGAGCTCGCCCAAAACCCGGTTGATGCGGGATTCGTAGTCGAGCGCGTGCTGCGGCGTGGTGAAGGCGCGGAACTGATTGATGTCGGTGCCCGAGGCGAAGGCCTTGTCGCCGGCGCCCTGGAACACCAGCACCTTGATGACGCGATCCTTGTTCGCCTGCTCGCAGATCTGCGCCAGCCGCTCGTACATCGCGAAGGTGAACGCGTTGCGGGCCTGCGGGCGATTGAACGTGACCCGGCCGATGCCGTCGCGCAGGTCGAAAAGGATATCGTCGGACGTCGCTGTCTGCTGTTCCATCGCGCAAGTATAGCCGGTCGGCGCGATGCGGGCTACGATCACAGCCGCATCACCGGCCGCTTGCCCTTGCCGGCTTTCTCGCTCGGCACCTTCACCAGCGCCTCGCCGTCGAGCACCACCTCGCCGCCGACCGCGCAGACGCAGGACAATCGCGCGCGCGATTTTTCCGGCATCAATTCCGCCACGGTCACGGTGACAACCACCGTGTCGCCGATCTTAACCGGGGCGCGGAAGTTCAGCGTCTGCGAAATGTAGATCGCGCCCGGTCCCGGCAGCCGGGTGCCGAGCACCGCCGAAATCAGGCTCGCGGTGTAAAGGCCGTGCGCGATGCGCTTGCCGAACGATGTGCGCGCGGCGAAGTGCTCCGACAGATGGATCGGGTTGCGGTCTCCGGTGAGCTGCGCGAAGCCGACCACGTCCGAGGACGACACGGTCTTCTCCAGCGTCTCGGTCATGCCGACCGAAAGATCCTCGAAGAACAGGGTGCGCAGTGGCGGCAGGTTCATGCCGGAGTCTGCCTGAAGGGATGTGTCCTGAGCGTAGCCGGTATGGGGCGCAGCGCAATTTCCGGTTCAGGATCGGCCATGGGAACCTTTGGTGGGCGCGCGCGTCATCCGCCCGGTTGGGCAAAACGCAGCAAACGAGCCAAGACTACCTCATTCTGGCTCGCATGCGGGCTGCTCCAAACCCCCGGGAACCAAACATGAGCGTGCTCGAATTCAGCCCGAAGAGCCTTTTCTCGATGCGAAACTATCGCATCGTGCAGGACGGCGGGCCGGTCGGCGAGATCGACTGCGGCAGGGTGCGCGAAGGCGCCACCATCACGATCGGCGGGACAAGCTATACCGCCTCGCGCGAAGGCCTGCTGAGCGGCGCCTATCATCTGGAGGCAGCCGGCAACCGCCTCGCCAGCGCAGAGTGGGCACGCGCACACCGCCGGTTCACCGTGCAGGCCGGCGGCAGGAATTATGCGCTCAAGGCCGCGTCCTGGTTCGGCCGAGCCTTTGTGCTGACCGAGAACGAGGTGCAAATCGGCTCGATCGCCCGGCAGGGATTTTTCAGCCGCACCTCCAAGGCCGAGCTTCCCGACGACCTCGCGCTGGAGGTCAAGGCGTTCCTGATCTGGCTCGTCATCCTCATGTGGCAGCGGCAAGTCATGGCCGCCGGAATGGCAGGCACCATGGCGGGGGGCCGCTAGAGCGGAGGCGGCCGCGCATGCGCGGTGGTGACGAAACCGATGCGAGACCGTAGTGTTGCGATCGGTCCATTGGTTTGGCGCGACTGAATCATGCCCTCCGCGGTCCGCGACAACGCCGCTCTCTCCCGCTTCGAGCTTGATGCCGGCGACGTGACGGCTTTCCTGAATTATCGCCTCGGCGACGGGGTGATCACGCTCCTGCACACCGAAACGCCACCGCAGGCGCGCGGCCGCGGCATCGCTTCGCAACTCATCGAGGGCGTGCTGGAAACGGTGCGGACGCGCGGCCTCAAAATCATACCGCGCTGCACGTTCGTGCAGGCCTATCTGGCCAAGCATCCGGAATTTCGCGATCTGGTGCTGTCCGCGAGTTAGGGAAAACTTCCCGCCAGCTCCTCCAATCGCTCCGCCAGTTGGTTGAGCTCCCATTCCCGCGCCAGCGCCGCTGCCCTGTCCCACGTCGGCTTCGGGCCGGCCAGACGCGGCAACGGTGCCTTGCGGTCCATGGTGGCGATCGAGCGAAACAGCCGCAAATTCTCGGCCTGCTTGGCAAACCGCCCGGCCTTGAGCATCGCCGCCAGGCTGCCGTACTGCCGCAGCAGCGCCGCCGCGCCGATCGCGCCGACGCCGCGAGCGCCGGGCAGCTTGTCGGAAGGGTCGCCGCGCAGCGCGATGAAATCCGGCACCTGCGCGGGCTCGACGCCGTAGCGGTCACGCACCTCGGCGGGACCGATGCGCGCCATCTCGCCGCCGCGCAGCGGATAGAGGATCGTCGTGCGCGCCGAGGCGAGCTGGAACGTGTCGCGGTCGCCGCTGGCGACAAGCGCGACGCCGCCGCGACGCTCCTCGGCAAAGGCCGCCGCGGCGAGGAAATCGTCGGCCTCGAAACCGGCGCCCTTGGCGTTGGCAAAGCCGCAGGCGGCGACGAATTCAGGTATGGCGTCGAGCTGCTCCACCAAATCGTCGTCGAATTCGCGGCCGCTCTGATAGGCGGCGAATTCCTGGTGCCGGTAGGTCGGTGCCTCCAAGGTGTCCCAGGCGACCAGCACGGCGCGCGGCGCTTCCGTGCGGTAGAGCCGCAGCAGCAGATTGGCAAAGCCGAGGATCGTGCCGGCCGGTCTTCGGCCCTTGCGCAGAATCGTTTTCGGCAGCGCGTGATAGGAGCGGTGCGCGAACGAATCGCCGTCGATTACCAGAAGCGGACGGCGCGCGGGACGCTGCTTGACCGCGGAAGACCGGCTTGGAGGCTTGCTACGCCGTGGCCTTGCCGTCTTCGTCTTGCGATTGCCGAGCCTTGGCGCCACTTGCCGCCGTCCCGCTGCCGATGTTGAACGCGGCGATCTTGCGGATTGTGACTTCAATGTTCAAGCGATACGGTCGAAGCGTGTTCTGGCTCTGACGTACAGGGGCGACCATGGCCACATCGACCGTCACGACCGCGGCGCCGGCCGATCTGCAGACCGTCGCCGAAGAAATTTCGGCGACGCTCGGCAGCGGCCGGCAGATCTCGCCCTTCACGTCGCGGCCGGCGGGGTTGACGCTCGAGGACGCCTATCGCGTCTCAGCCCGCCTCAACGGTATGCGCGAGGCGGGCGGCGCCAAACGGCGGGGCCGGAAAATCGGCTTCACCAACCGCACCATCTGGAAGCAATACAACGTCTACGCGCCGATCTGGGGTTTCATGTACGACGATACGGTGCATGACCTCTCCGAGGCGGCGGCGCTGCCGCTCGCCGGATATGCCGAGCCGCGCATCGAGCCGGAAATCGTGTTCGGCCTCGGCGCCGCGCCGTCCGCGGCCATGGACGAGATGGCGCTGCTGTCCTGCGTGGAATGGGTCGCGCACGGCTTCGAAATCGTGCAGTCGATCTTTCCGGATTGGAAATTTCAGGCCGCCGACACGGTAGCGGCGAATGGCGTGCACGGCGCGCTGCTGATCGGTCCGCGCCATGCCGTCGGGACGCGCGCCGCGGACTGGCTGCCTAGGCTTTCGACCTTCGAGATCGATCTGCTGTGCGATGGCGCTGTCATCGATCATGGCCGCGCCGCGAATGTCATGGACGGCCCGCTGTCGGCGCTGCGCCATCTCGTCGGGCTCCTTGCGCACGATCCGGTCAACCCGCCGCTTGCCGCCGGCGAGATCGTCACGACCGGGACGCTCACCCGCGCCATGCCGGTCAAGCGCGGCGAAACGTGGACGACCGTGCCGAGCGGCATCGATCTCGCCGGCATCGCGCTGCGCTTCGCCTAGCAGCGGCGGCGCGGACCCCCGGCGTCGATTGGAAGAGCCTAAAGCGACAATTGACCACACTCACAAAAGACACTATCAGCACGCCGTGCGGCCACTATTGAGGCCGTTTATGAGCGCGGCGAATCGGCGACGCGCCAAATCCCTGTTTCTGGCCCTTGGCAGCGATCGCGCCCACTGGCAGGCACGATCCCAAATAACGATATTGGCAGTGCCGCCGCCATCGGCATAAGAAACCGTGCCCATCCGTGCGCCAGTGGCCCGAGCGCCCTGGCCATAATGCCCATCAACCGCTCGACCGAAGAGGTAACGCCTCGTGCAGGTTCTCGTCCGTGACAACAACGTCGACCAGGCCCTCAAGGTGCTGAAGAAGAAGATGCAGCGGGAAGGCATCTTCCGCGCCATGAAGCTGCGCTCCCACTACGAAAAACCCTCCGAGAGGCGAGTCCGGGAGAAGGCCGAGGCCATCCGTCGCGCCCGCAAGCTCGCTCGCAAAAAGTTGCAGCGCGAGGGTCTGCTGCCAATGAAGCCCCGGGTGATCGCAGGGGCCCCCAGAAAAGGCGCTCCTCCGCGCGCCCCCCGATTCTAAGCACAGAGCCTATTCAACTGCCAATTTTGCCGGTATATATGCTGGCGTTGTCGGGTGCGCCGATCGACTGGCCGTAAGCTCGCCGAGCGCGACAGGCCATGCTTCATCCTGGAGATTGCTAGATGGCTAAGGGTACGGTGAAATGGTTCAACCCGACCAAGGGCTACGGTTTCATTCAGCCGCAAGGCGGCGGTGGTCGGGACGTGTTCGTGCATATTTCGGCGGTCGAGAAGGCCGGTCTCTCCACCCTCAATGAGGGCCAGATCGTCGAATACGAGGAAGTATCGAACCGCGGCAAGACCTCGGCTGAGAACCTCAAAGTTCAAGGCTGAATGGTCGATCGGCGGTGTATCCGGCCTTGCGGGTGCAGCCAGTATGGCCGCGACTGCCGGGGCGCGTTCACCCTCGTCGCCGGAATCGCTATCGCTGTGCCTCCTCGGTCGGGCCGACACGGTACTGAAGGCTCGGTTTTGTACAACCGAGCCTTACAATCCAAGAAATGCTATACAAATGAACGCATGGGGCGCTGACCCCGGCGCGTTTGAACCGGGGGGCTCCCGCGGCTCGGACGCTCCGCGTACGACGCCCTTTTTGCCTATTGGTTAGCCGGCTGAACCATGACCTTGGCGCGGCTCAGCGCCAGTCAGGGAGAGACTCATGGCAAACAGTATCAAGACGCGCCCTGAAAAGAGCATGCAAGGAGCGCCGGAGGCCAGGGATATGCCACTGCCATTGCTCGACCGTTCCAATGCGGCCGTCAGCGAACTGCTCGGCAACGCCAAGAAACTCGGCTACGTCACGCTCGATCAGATCAACTCTCTGCTGCCTTCGACGAAGACGGGTTCGGAGGAGTTCAAAAATATCCTATCGATTTTCGGAGAGATGGGCGTCCGCGTGGTCGAGGCCAAGGAGGCCGAGCCTGAGGAAGAGGCGGCGAGCAGCGCGGATCCGGACGAGGAAGCCGAGGGCGAAAACGAGCTAGTCGAAGTCCGGGAACGGCCGGTTGCAGCCAAGGCCGCGGCTAAGGAACCCGCCGGGCGCACCGACGACCCGGTGCGCATGTACCTGCGCGAAATGAGCACGGTGGAACTCCTGTCGCGTGAGGGCGAGATCGCCATTGCCAAACGAATCGAGGCAGGCCGCGAGGCGATGATCGCGGGTCTCTGCGAGAGCCCCCTCACATTCCAAGCCATCATCGTCTGGCGGGACGAACTCAACGAGGGCAAAGCCTTCCTGCGCGACATCATCGATCTCGACGCAACCTATGCGGGCCCCGACGCCAAGGCCGCGCCGGCGCCGGAGATTGGTCCCGACGGCCATTTGATCATAGGCGTCCCCGTTGCGGCGCCGCCCACCGTGCCTGCCGCCACCGCGTTCAAGCCGGCCGGCGAACGCGACCGCGAGGAGACTGCGGCCGACGGGGCCATCGGCGAAGGCAACGACGACGGCGATATGGAGAATTGGCTCTCGGTCGCCGCAATCGAGGCGGAGCTCAAGCCAACGGTTATCGAGACCTTCGACACCGTCGCCGCTACGTACAAGCGGCTGCGCCGGTTGCAGGACCAGGACATCCAGTTTCAGCTCAAAAGGCTGTCGCTGTCACCCGCGCAGGATCGCAAATACAAGGCGCTGAAGAAAAAGATCATCAGCGACGTGAAATCGGTACGGCTGAACCAGGCGCGCATCGACGCGCTGGTCGATCAGCTCTATGAAATCAACAAGCGCCTGCTCGGCTACGAGGGCCGCCTGATGCGGCTCGCCGAGAGCCACGGTGTCGTGCGCGAAGACTTCCTCAAGAATTATCTGGGCTCCGAGCTCGACCCGCTGTGGCTCAACCGCGTGTCCAGGCTCGCGGCCAAAGGCTGGAAGAGCTTCGCCAAGGACGCCGACAATATCAAGCGGCACCGCCACGAGATACACGTGCTGGCGGGCGAAACCGGGCTTGAAATCGGCGAGTTCCGCAAGATCGTCAACATGGTGCAGAAGGGCGACCGCGAGGCGCGCCAGGCCAAAAAGGAGATGGTGGAGGCAAACCTGCGCCTCGTCATCTCGATCGCGAAGAAATACGTCAACCGTGGCCTGCAGTTCCTCGATCTCATCCAGGAAGGCAACATCGGCCTGATGAAGGCTGTCGACAAATTCGAGTATCGACGCGGATATAAGTTTGCGACCTACGCCACCTGGTGGATCCGGCAGGCGGTCAGCCGGTCGCTGGCCGATCAATCGCGCACCATACGTGTGCCGGTTCACATGATCGAATCCGTCAACAAGATCGTGCGCACCAGCCGGCAGATTTTCAGCGAGATCGGCCGCGAACCGACGCCGGAGGAGCTCGCCAAAAAGCTCCACATGCCGCTCGAAAAGGTGCGCAAGACGCTGAAGATCGCCAAGGAGCCGCTCTCGCTCGAAACACCGATCGGCGAAGAGGGGGACGCCCACCTCGGCGATTTGATCGAGGATCAGAACGCCATCCTGCCGGTAGACGCGATGATCCAGTCGAATCTGCGCGAAACCACGACGCGCGTGCTGGCGTCACTCACGCCGCGTGAGGAGCGCATCGTCCGCATGCGCTTTGGCATCGGCATGAACACCGACCACACCTTGGAAGAAGTCGGTCAACAGTTCTCGGTGACGCGCGAGCGTATCCGCCAGATCGAAGCCAAGGCGCTGCGGAAGCTCAAGCATCCGAGCCGATCAAGGGAGCTCAGGAGCTTCCTCGATAGTTGAAGTGCCGGGGAGCGCGGCGCCTGCCGCGATCCAAGGCTCCTCATGCCGCGCGTGCAAGCGCCACGTATTCAAGGACCGCCGCGTAATGGCAGGCCGCGGCAAGAAGTACGAAGCCGTGCCAAATGGCGTTTTGAAAACGCAGGCTCGCCCAGGCATGAAAGATCACGCCGGTCGAGTACAGCATGCCGCCGGCGACGAGCAGCCAAAAAGTAAGACTTGGCAGCAGCGCGAAGAACGAGCCGTAGGCCATCACGCCGCACCAGCCGAGAAGCAGATAGAGAACGACTGCCGCGCGATCGAAACGGCCCGGCAGCGCAAGCTTCAATACGACGCCAGCGCCCGCCGTTAGCCAGACGACGGTGAGAAGGCCGACCGAAGCAACGCTGTTCGTCAGTTGCGCGATAAAGGGTGTGTAGGTGCCGGCGATCAACAAATAGATGGCCGAATGGTCGAAACGGCGGAGAATCCACTTCGTGTCGGAGACCGGCCACATGTTATAGGCGCCCGAGAGCGCCAGCATTGCAATCAGCGCCACGGCATAGATCGAGACAGCCGCAACCGCAACGATCCTGGTTGAGTGGCTGGCGACGAGGGCGACGAGGGTGATTCCCCCAATCAAGCTGAAGCCAATGCCGATCGCGTGGATCACGCCATCCGCGGCGATCTCGGCGCGATCATAGTCCCAGGAGAACGCTGCCGGCGGCCTGTATCCGTTCGCCAAGCCTTCACCCATGAGGTTCTGATTGCCAAGCCTGACAATGACGGCGCATCCGGTGGCGTCGAATTCAGGCACCAAAAGGTGGCATTATAGGGCGAAATTCGCAAGTCGCCGAGCGTCGGAACGCTAATCCGCTTTTCTTCGCACCCCGAATCATATCTCAGTCACTGGGCGCATTTCGCGCATCCCCAAGGACCCAGATCATGCCAGCTAAAGCGACGAAGCCGATGGGCTCGACGAAACCCAGCCGTCCCGTCACGCTCAAGCATCTTGCGGCCACATTGGCCGAGGAGCACCAGTTGACAAAGCGCGCCAGCGGGTCGCTGCTCGACGATCTTGTCGGCCTCATTACCAAGCATCTAAAAAAGGGAGAGCGCGTCCGCATTGCAGGTTTTGGCATCCTGCAGGTCAGGAAGCGCGCCGCTCGCATGGGTCGCAATCCTGCGACCGGCGAAGCGATCAAGATCAAGGCAAGCAAAAAGGTCGCCTTCAGGCCGTCCAAAGAATTGAAGCTCGCGGTATAGCGTCTTCTTGCTGGAGCTTTTATCGCCGGCCTGGTTCACGGCGAGTTAGGCCTGCGTCACCTTCTCAAGCTTGCGTATTCAAGCCCCGCCACTCCATCGGTGTGCGGGGCCTTTTCTTTTGACCGGCTAGCCGCTATAAGCACGGCCGTTCATATAGGAGATACATATGAAGAATGGATCAAAGAGACGCGCGTGGACATCCGTCCAAATTCGCGAGCTAAAAACGATGGCGCGAAAGAAAACTTCCGCGGCCAGGATAGCCAAAAAGCTGAAGCGCTCTGAAGGAGCCACGCGGCAAAAGGCGTTCAGCATCGGATTGTCGCTCGACACGCGCGGTTAGTCCTCCGCACCAGGCACATTTACAGAATGGTCGATTCAAAGAGTCGCGAAGGTTGTCGCGACATTGATTAAATAAAAGCTTCGCTTCACGGTCGAGCCCAGAGCGGGATGACCCTATCTTTAAATCGTCATCCCGTTCGAGCTTATGAACGGACCCGCGATCAGCCGCTGACTGACGGTATGAGGTCCAGCCCCCGCGGCGCGGCAAGCCCGCGCGGGGAGGCTTTGCTTTGACCGCCTGCCCCTAGGCTTTCATATGCGTCCCGACGAACGCCACCATGCGCTCGAACATGTCGTCGCTCTGCGACAGGTCGGGCGAATGGCCGGCGTGGCGTTCCATGGCGATGTAATAGAGGGCGATGTCGCCGCCGGCTTTGCGGTAGTCGGCGCAGAAGCGCTGCGGCTCGTTGCCGTCGAAGTCGGATTCCGGGTCCTTGTAGTCGTGCACGATGTCGCCGCGGCCCTGGAACCACACCGCGGGCGGCGTGAGCACCTTCTCGCCGCGCTCCAGCGCGAGCACGGGGTTGCCCTCGGCCATGTTGGCTTCGCCGCGCCAATAGGCATCGTGGCGCGGGATGATGCCCTTCGGCCATTCCGGCGGGTTGGCGCCCGCCAGTGCGCGCTTGGCGTGGCGGTAGCGGCTCAGCGGATTGATGACCGGCCACGACATCACGACGCAGCGCACGCTCGCGTCCTGCGCCGGCGCGCCGGCCGGCAGCGCGATCGCCGCGTAACGCGGATCGTGCGGGCGCATGGCGACCAGCATGGCCAGATGGCCGCCGCTCGACTGGCCGGAAAGGCCGATCAGGTCGGGCCGGGTCTTGAAGTCGCGGGCGCGCGATTTCGCCCAGCGCACCGCGTAATTGATGTCCTGCACCGAGCCCGGATAGGGGTCCTCGTTGCCGGAACGGAAATCGAGCGCGATCGACACGATGCCGTGCGAGGCCATGAATTCGTGGCGCAGGTGCTCCGTCTTGCGGTCGCTCATGCACCAGGCGCCGCCGTGGCATTCGACCAGCGCCGGGAACGGCCCCTGCCCGCGCGGCCTGAACAGGCGTGCCAGCAGCGGCTTGTCGCCGTGGCGCAGATATTCGACGTCCTCGACGTCGAACTCATGGGTCTTGCCGGCTTCCAGGGTCGCGGTTGTCATGCGGACTGCCTCTTTGCTGGATCAAACAACGGATCGATCATTCCTTCGGCGGCGGCACCGCTTCGGGCTTTGCGTGCCCACGCGGATCGTCCTTCTCGGACATGCAGCTCTTCATGAACTTGCTGCGGGCCGGACCTTTCAGCTTCTGGTCGTCCGCCCCGAACTTGCAGGTCGCCATCTTGTCCTTCGGCGCCAGCGCCAGAGCCGGCGCGCCCGGCAGCATCACGGTCACCATTGCAGCCATGAGGACGTATCGAAGCATTGCGGCGCCTCCGCGGGAGGGGATCATCAGCTTAGCATTGAACAAGGCGCAGGTGGCAAAATCGTGCCGAGGCTTTCTTTGCCGCTGGGTGACCGGGACAAGCGCCCCACGACGGGCTATGAGATCATCCCGGATTGAGCACGGCGGTTCCTCCGATCATGTCGTCCCCTGCCCGCGTCAGCACCGTCCTCGCCCGCGTCACGCCCGGGCTTATCGGCACCCACGAGGTCGTGGTCGGCCCCGAGCACACCGCCCCGTTCGTCGGCTCGGGTCGCATCGCCGTCCTGGCGACGCCGGTGATGATCAATTTCATCGAGGCGGCCGCGCTCGCGGCGGTTGAGCATCTGCTGCCCGACGGCCATCAGAGCCTCGGCATCCATCTCGACGTGAGCCACGTCGCGGCGACGCCGGTCGGGCTGCGCGTCATCGCGACCGCCGAAGTTTTGAAGGTCGAAGGCCGCACCATCACGTTCCGCGTCGAAGCCCGCGACGAGTTCGAGACGATCGGCGGCGGCACGCACGAGCGGGTGGTCGTCAGCGTCGCGCGCTTCGACGAGCGGGTCCAACGCAAGGTTCGCGAGAACGCTGAGCGCGGCTAGCGCCTGCGCCCGGCGAACCAGCCGATCAGAAACAGCACGACGGCGGCGACGGCGGCCGCGACGGCGTGCGTCTTGTGGATATGATCGGAGCCCGCCAGGTAGCCCGGCATGAAAGTCGGCAACTGGCCGGCCGGCATCACGAAATACATCACCGCGGCGATGACGCAAAGAATCGCCAGGATATAAGCAAGCGTTCGCATTGGTTATTTACCCCTTCACCCAGGTCAGCACACCGATCCTGGGTTAGCACGAGTTCTTGCGTCTTGGCGAGAAGGATTGTTACGCTCCAGCCATGACGGTCGAGGACATTGAGGAAGCCATCCTGCGGCTCTCGCCGCAGGAGCTTGCGCGGTTGCGCGCCTGGTTCGCCGAATTCGAGCGCGGCATGGCGCCGCCGATAATCCGGCAGGAAGGCAACGCCGCAAAGCTCGGCCGGCTCGCCGGCCGCACCATCGCCGATATCCGCAAGCGCATACGCGAGCCGTAGCAGCGCGCCTGCTAACAACGAACATCGTTTCGGGAGGACACCATGATCGCCACCAACGTGCGCCGGCTTGCGGCTTGCGCAACCGTGCTGGCGCTTGTCGGCATCGCCGGCAGCTCCCTGCCCGCGTCCGCGCAAACGCTCGACGCGCTTTACGCCAAGGCTAAGGACGAAGGTGCGTTCGCGTTCTATGTCGGCGGCCCGACCGCGCCCTGGGAGGCGCGAGCAAAGCAGTTCGAAGAGCGCTATCCGGGCATCAAGATTTCGATCGGCGGCGGCTTCTCCAACGTGCTCGACAAGCAGATCGATCAGCAGATCGCCGCCGGCAAGCTCGAGGTGGACGCCGCGATCCTGCAGACCATCGGCGATTACGTGCGCTGGAAGGCCGAGGGCCGGCTCGCGATCTTCAAACCCGACGGCTTCGATCTGATGGACGCCAGTTTCCGGGACGCCGACGGTGCGTTCTGGGCGACGATGGTGAATGTGGTGCCCTACATGATCAATACCGAAAAGGTCGCCGCCGCCGACGTGCCGAACTCGGCGCTCGATTTCCTCAAACCCGAGTTCAAGGGCAAGATGGTCACGCCCTACCCGGCCGACGACGACGTGACGCTGTGGGTGTTCTCTCACATCGTGCAGAGGTACGGCTGGGACTACATGGACAAATACATGGCCGCCAAGCCCAACTTCATCCAGGGCCACCTCGGCCAGCAGCGCAGCATCGGCTCGGGCCAGAACTGGGTCGCGTTCGACTCGATCTACGACATCACCACGGAGATGAAGAAGCACGGCATGCCGGTCGAGTCACATTTCCCGACCGTCGATGCGATGCCGATCTGGCCGCTGACCGGGGCGATCTTCAAGGACGCGCCGCATCCCAACGCGGCAAGACTGTTCCTGTCGTGGCTGCTGGCGCCCGAGCAGCAGGCGAAGCTGCCGACCTGGTCGCCGCGCAGCGACGTGCCGCCGCCGCCCGGCTTCAAGCCGATCCTGTCCTACAACGTCGCCAACGACTACCGCGTCTTCCTCACCGATCAGACGCAAGCCGCCGATCTGCGCAAGCGCTTCGAGGGTTATTCCGGGCCGATCGTCAATTCCGGCGGCGTGCGGTAATCGCTTCACACCTTCCTGCGCTCGCCGAACTGGATGCCCACTTGTGCGTTGGTTTCCATCGCGCAGAGACCATGCATGCACGGCGAATTTCGGCATTTTCGCGCCTTCGTAACCAGCCCGGCAGCCGCCTGCATCGCGATACCGCTTCTCGCCGCGCTGATCGCTGCAACCGCCACCGCCGCCCGCCCCGATATGGACACCGAAATCGAACGCACCGTTGCCCGGAACGTCGAGCCGCTGGTGGCGCCGAACGGCGCCGGCGGCCTCGCTGTCGCGGTTCACATGGACGGCCGCACGCTGTACTTCAACTACGGGCTCGCCGATCAGGCCGGTAAGCGGCCGATCACGTCGGACTCGCTGTTCAACGTCGCCTCGGTGCGCAAGGTGTTCGAGGCCGCCATCGTGGCGCAGGCGGTCCTCGACGGCGAGATGAAGCTCGACGATCCGGTCGCCAAATATGTCGGCGAGTTGCAGGGCGACTACATCCGCCGCGTCACGCTCGGCCAGCTCGTCACCCACACGTCAGGACTGCTGCTGCCGTCGGATCATCCGCCGTGGCTGCCGCAACCCTACTCGCTCGCCGGCTTCTTCGACACGCTCAATACCTGGCAGCCGCAGAACGGTGAAGCGCCCGGCCGGCAGCGCATCTATACGCATGCGGGCTACGTGCTGCTGCAACTCGTCCTCGAGCGCCGCTATTCCACGCCGATCGCCGATCTGATCGACCGCCGCGTCATCAAGCCGCTCGCCATGGATTCGACAACGGTCCCGGCCCGCGGCGCCGACGATCGCGCTCTGCTGCCGCCGCAGCTCATGGCGCGCGCGGTGCAGGGCTATGCCGAGGACGGCCGGCCGATCGGCCTGCCCGGCAACCAGCAGAGCATGTTCGATTTTCCCGGCACCGGGCAGATGTTCTCGTCGCCGCGCGATCTCGCGCTGCTGCTCGTCGCCTGTCTCGGCGATGAGCCTTCCTCGCCAGGAGAGGACGATCAGGGGCTGCGGAACGGCTGCAACTGACGCAACGCGAGGCGTTCCGCATCAATCCGCAATCTGCGCAGGCGATGGCCTGGGAGGTCAACGATCTTGGCGGTGCGACAATCGTCGACAAGCCGGGCGGGCTCGACGACGCGTCGGCCTATGTCGGACTGGTACCGGAGCGCAAACTCGGCATCGCAATCCTCTCAAATCGCGGCGACGTGCATCCGTTCGAAGCGGCGCGCAAATCCATCCTGCCGGCATTGGCGCGTTTTTAGGGGCGTGCAAAGCGCCTGTCTGGTCACTCCGCCGCGAGCGGAACCGCCGGTGCCGGCGCGACGTGGGCGGCTTCGCCGCTCGCCAGCGCGGCCAGAATCCGGTCGACCAGCGCGCGCGCCGAATCCGCGCTCAACTCGACCGCGACGCGGTCGCGCCCGCCTTCACCCTCGTTGGTGAAGTCGATGGCGAGCACGTGGTCGAGCGTGGAATAGTACGGATGATCGAAATAGACGTTGGCCGTGTCGATGCGCATCCAGCCCTTGCGGCCCTTGGCGCTGCCGACCAGAGCGGCCTTTTCGACGATGTAGGAGCACATGGCGACCTCCTATTCGGCGGCAACGCTGGCGGTCGACGTCGCCAGGTTGCGGTTGAAGAAATCGAAGACCTTGCGCCAGCCATCCAACGCCTGCTCGGGCCGGTAGGCATCGCGCATCGTGTTGAAGAACGCGTGGCCGGCGCCGGCATAGCGATGGAACTCGTAGTTCTTGCCGAGCCGCTTGAGCACGGCCTCGGTGCGGTTGACCTGGTCCGCGGTCGGATTGGCGTCGTCATTGCCGAAAATGCCGAGCAGCGGACAGTTCATTTTTTCCGTCAGATCGACGGGAGCGACCGGACGTTTGCTGTTGAGGTCTTTGGGATTGTCGACGATGACATTGCCGCCCCAACAATCGACCGCGGCGTCTATCCCCGACAGCGTGCAGGCAGCGAGATAGGTGTGGCGGCCGCCGGAGCAGAAGCCGATCACGCCGACCCTGCCGTTGCTGTTGGATTGCGCGCGCAGATAGGCCATCGCGCCCGCGACGTCGCCCATGACCTGCGCATCGGCGACGCCGCCGGCGGCCCGAATGCGCGCGCCGAGGTCATCGGGACTCTCGCCGGCCGTGCCTTCGCGGAAATACAGGTGCGGCGAAATCGCCGCGTAGCCGTGATGCGCCATCTTGCGCACGACTTCGGTGGTCCACTCGCACCACCCCGGTATGTGATGGATCACGACGACGCCGGGGAACTTTCCCGCGCGCAGCGGGCGTGAATAGTAGGCTTCGCCGCTGTCGCCATTGTGGGCACGAAACGACACCGCTTCCGCCTGGAGGCCCTGATAATAGCTCATGATGAACTCTCTCGCTTTTTTCGGGCGAACGATCGACCAACGCTATTCACAGCGCGGCAGCCGCGCAAGGCAGCCGGGCCAATCGGTCAATCCGCCGATCAATCAATCAATCCGGGCAGCGGTGCAGGACCGCGTTGTAGGTCTTGTCGCGATCGACGAACCCGATGGTCTGGTCGGGGCGCGGCGTGAAGGTGATGTCGCCGATCAGGGGGCCGGCGGGGAACTTGCATTCGACATGCACGAGGTAGGCTTTGGTATCGTGCTTGGTGTCCATGATGGTGCAGGTGCCGATGTTGGATATGATCTCCTTCGGCGAGATCTTGACCTTGGCCTCGGGAGCATCGGTGCCGTCGCCCTTGCATGGCACGTTCTGGGTGTAGGTCCCGGTGAGCGGAAAAGCATCATCGGCAACGGCGCTGCCCGGGCCCATGACGCCGAACGCGAAAGCGACAAACGCAACAGTGCAGGCTCCTGTGACCGAATTGACCATGTTGGACACGACCTCTCCATGATGTATCGCCGCGCCGCCGCACCGCAAAGCGGCGGCGACACATCCCCCTACAAAATGTAGCGAATGCGGCGGAGGCCGCCAATCGTTATTGCGGAATTTGTCGGGGCTCAGTGTTGCCGGAAACCGCGGAGGCCGCCAATCGTTATTGCGGAATTTGTCGGGGCTCAGTGTTGCCGGAAACCGGTGCTGATCACGCGCACGCGAGCGGCCGACAACTGCATGGGGGTACCGCCCGGACCACGGTAGGCGGCGCGCTCGCAGTCGACGCTGCCGTTGTCCGTCAACCGGCCGGTGCGGTTGTCGAACAGGATTTGGCGGCAGGTCAGGCCCTCGTCGAGCACATAAAAAAGAATAGAACCGGTGTAAACTTCGGCATCGCTTGGCGCAGCGGGGGCGAGGGCGGCCTGCTGCCTCGCTGTCAGGATTTCGTTGGCGCCGAGGAGGCCCAGCGCGAGCGCTGCACCGACCGCGACCACGAGCACAGTGCGGCGCCTGTCGCGGCGCCGGCGGCGGATTTTTGCGGGACGTGCGGGTCGGCTCATCTGACGGCGAGGGATCATCGCGCCCAAGGGCTGGGCCGTTTCACGATACATGAGCGCATATCGGCGAGCGCGGCCCTTTGCGGTGATGGCTAAGCAATCGCTAACCGGCGCCGTGATCCGCCACCGCCGGCGAAAAAGGCAATGGCCGGGACGAGCCCGGCCATTGCTGGTTGTTTACGCGGCGGTTCGTTCAGTGCGCGGTGAGGCCGGAGGCATCCTCCTCGACCGCGGCCGGCTCGGGAACGGCGGCCGGCTTCGCCGCTCCCTCTTCCCAAACGATCGGCTCGGGCTTGCGCGTCAAGGCGCGCGCCAGAACCTCGTCCATGCGCGTGACCGGAATGATGTCGAGCCCGCTCTTGATGCTGTCGTTGATCTCGACAAGATCCTTGGCGTTCTCTTCCGGAATGAGCACGGTCTTGATGCCGCCGCGCAGCGCCGCAAGGAGCTTCTCCTTGAGGCCGCCGATCGGCAACACGCGGCCGCGCAAGGTGATCTCGCCGGTCATTGCGACGTCGCGGTGCACCGGGATGCCGGTCATCACCGAAACAATCGCGGTGACCATGGCGACGCCCGCGGACGGACCATCCTTCGGCGGCGCGCCTTCCGGCACGTGCACGTGGATGTCGCGCTTGTCGAAGGCCGGCGGC
>Ga0182024_10009474_pt1 | contig 20119 bp, 18 predicted proteins | sample P32metaG_FD_120480 | JGI IMG/M metagenome (GOLD analysis project Ga0182024, IMG submission 120480) | Permafrost microbial communities from Stordalen Mire, Sweden - P3-2 metaG (Illumina Assembly) | ecosystem: Environmental > Terrestrial > Soil > Wetlands > Permafrost | place: Sweden: Stordalen... | reverse complement strand
CTGGGAACTTTTCAAGTGCCGCCGGTGCCCTCACCGGCGGAACGCTGCTTGGCGCAGCAAAACCGCCGGTGGGGGCACCGGCGGCACTAAAAATTCCCAGGCTGAGTGCGGACCCTACACCGCGCAAGACCATTCGTGCCTGCAGATAGGTCGAACGCTTCCAACCCATCACGTCTTTTGTAATGCTCATCGATCCTCATTCTTGCTAACCTCCTCGCATGGACTGGCAAGCAATCCTGATTGTGTTCGTGATTGTGTTCGTGGTAGTCGTGTTCATTGTCGTTGCAATCATCGCGGCAGTGGTTCACTTCAACCGCGCCGGTTCGATCCTGCAAAACTGGGCGGCACGCAATGGGTTTCGCATCCTCGCCGGCAAACGTTGCCTGGTCTGGCAGGGGCCCTTCTTCTTCGGCACCAGCGAAAGCCAGGAAGTTTACCGGGTCACGATACAGGACCATTCGGGGTACATCCGAAGCGGTTACGTCCGTTGCGGCGGCTACTTTCTAGGAACGTTCTCCGATCAGGCCGAGGTCGTCTGGGACCCTGAGGCGCCACAGCAACCCGGGTTCCCGGTCGTGTTCCCCGGTCCGCCCGCCCGGCCGCGAGAGAATGGCGGGGACGTTCGGCAGCGGTGTTAACAGTGCGTCAAACTACCCACTCCACGCTGTGTGCTTCGGTATGATCCGGCACCTCCATTCGCTGAACCAGCCGGTCGATCACAGCCAGCGGCACCGGCGAGGGCCGGCTCCGGTTCCGGTGGAGCACCTCGCGATACGGCGCCTCGACGTAGACGATCCGCACCCGGGCGCGGTAGGCGCGGAAGAGGTCGATCAATTGCCGCCGCATGGGGCGAGTGATGTTGGTGGCGTTCCAGACGAAAGGCCGGCCGCCGCGCAAATGGTCGCGGGCCTCTGATTTGGCGCGGGCGACGACCTCGCCCTGGTCGTCTGCCGGGTCGATCTCCATTTCCTGCCGCAAGGCGTCAAGGGAGATGGTGGGGACGCCGGGCAGGTTTGCTGCGCGCCAGTGGTCTTTGCCTGCACCCGGCAGGCCGGACATGAGCACCACTTCGCAGACGGTGTCGTCATACGCGGCGTAGGTCGGCAGGCTTCCGGGTTTCTCGAAGTAGACCACGCGGGCGTGGTCCGAGGGGAAGGCGTATGGCGCGCCGCCGCATCCCGTCTCGATGGCGAAGTCGCGGAACAACCCGACGCGGTCCAGCAATTCCTGCCGGGTCGCACAACTGCGGCCGCGGGCGTCGGCCTCGGCCAGGATCGCCAACTGGTCGCAACGGGCCGATTGACTTGCGGTAATCAGCGCCCGTTGCGGCGAGTCTTTCAGCAGGAAGCTGAGCGGCAACCCGTGGTGCCGGATGAGCGCGACGACCTGCTCGCGCACGTGAAAGGGAGCGGGCAGCCCCATAGCCTGGCCGGGCGGATCGGGGCGGTAAAGCAATTGTCTGGCCAATTGCGCGCCCTTGCGGGCATGACCGGGCGATGAAATCCGCCCGGCTTCTTCGACCGTGCAGAGAGGCTTGCCGATGTCATGCAGCAGCGTGGCCAGGAACAGGATGCTTCGCTCCTGCCGCGGCAAGTTGCGCCAGGCTTCTGAGGCGACAAGTTCCTCGCAGACCCATTTCGTATGCGTCAGCACGTCCCCCTCGGCGTGGAATTCCGGCTCCTGCCGGCAGCCAGCCATGTCGCGCAAGACGGAGAAACACGCCTCCAGCGCGGACCAGTCGATTGGGGCCGCGCCCGGCTCGGGACAGAGCGGGAAGGACCAGGGGGCGTTGGAGGGGATTTGGGTCATCGTAATTGACTGACGTCGCTGGGAGATGTCGAGAACCTGTGATTCAATTCGTGGCACGGGCGTCCCGCCTGTGTTTTCTAGCAGAAAGCCACAGCCGGGACGGCCGTGCCACGAAAGACTCACACGCTGCGCTCAGGGCGACGGTTCAAAGCCGTCGACTGCCCACGTGCCCTTGTCAGCGAGTCGATTCGGAACGATCGGCCGATTCAGCCAGTGCGTCTCCGACTGCACTACCGCCGAGAGGAAGCTGGCACGGATGTACTTGTACCGTTCACGGACAACCCCCGCCTCTTCCACCTTGATGTACAGCCCCTCCATTGCGGTGCTGGCGTCGGTCTCGCGGAGGACGCACTTCGGGTCGAGTGCGTACTTCGCGCACGACTCGTGCAGGCGTTCGAGGCGGCGGTCCGAGATGAATGCGCTGCTGCCGAGCATCGCCGTCAGCTCCTTTGCCCGGTTGAGTGTGCCGGTGAACAGCACACGCACTGACGTCACCGGAATGCCGCGCAGCAATTCTGCGCGGCGCGGCGTGTCGAGAAAGCTGCCGTCGACCGTATCCAGGACGTCGAACTCCATGAAGTAGCTGGGCAGGTCATCGTAGAAGACAGTGTGCTTGGCGTAGAGCCATTCGCCGTAAAGGACGTAGCGGTTTCCCAGGGCGGATCGCAGCGCGTCGGCGTGGGCGTGGGCCCACTGCTTGAAAAGGTCGAAATGCCGCTCCCGGCCGCCGCCGGTGAGGTAATGGCCGCGGCTCTGCAGCAGCAGCTTGCCGCCAGAATCGAAGCGGATGCCGGCGTTGGCGCCGTCCATCTTTTCCTCGATGACGAGGTGCCGGCCGGCGAGTTGTTTGAAGCAAACGGCGCCGAGGTCTTCGTCGCCGGGCTGGAGCCGAGAGCCTTCGATGTGGCGGGTGCGCGGGTATTTGTGAATCTCGGGGAGCATGGCCTTATTTCTCCACCCGCGCCACCGCGATCAGGTGGTTCAGGACATAATCGAAATTCGCGCGGCGCGCGCCGGCTTCTTCCAGCATTCGCTCCAGTGCCGGCTCGTCGAACAGGTGAATGTGCTCCGGGTTGTCGTCAGCTTTAGACGGCACGGACAATATCACGAACCGCCTGGCGACGCGGACGGCTTCCCGCAGTGCGGCGTTCGCATCCGGAATGTGCTCCAGCACCTCCAGGAACGTGACCCCGTCGAATGAGCCATCGGCAAACCCCAGCCGGGTTGCGTCAGCGACGGCGGTCGTGAGGTTGCGCACTCCGCCGGCCCGCACTGCCGCGATGTCGGCGACTCGATCCGCGCGCCGGTCGATCGCTGTCACCGAAATCCCCGGCAGTTCTTCCAGCAGCGGCCAGAGGAACGCCCCTCGGCCGCTGCCCACGTCGAGCAGCTTGCCGGGCACCAGCCTGCGCAATATTCCCAAGACCCTCTGGACCCGGCGGAGAGGGACGGTGCGCTTGAACTTGTGGATACGCAGGCCGATGCCGATCGCGTGATCGATGATCCAGGCGATCTGCTGCGGCGAGAGATCATCGAGTTCTGCGTCGCGCAATTCCGCGGGCAGACCGATCGCTGGATCCAGTGCCGCGCGGCCCCGCACGAATGCGGCGGCGAGTCGCTGATAATAGTTACGCGAGTCTGTCACGGTTTCTGACCGGGCAGGACCACCCGCCACGAGCAGGGCTCAATTGAGGTCATTTGACCCGCGAAACCGCCTCTCAGCCACCAATCACTGCAATTCGGCCACTTCTTCCGATTACCGGTCGCCCGCACTGTAAACGGCGTCCGCTTCATGTCACAATGGGGCGGTTCACGCTCCCCGGGTTTGCCTTTCGGGCCGACGCGGCCCGGCTCGGGGAGGTCGTGAAACAACCGCTAAAGGGTGGACATGAGCATGCGTTCGCTTCTTGTCTTCGTTTGTGGCGTTCTGCTGGTGAGCGGCGCTCGTCTGGGCGCGGCTGATATTGGGCCCGGCGGCGGCACGTCAGGCCCGGACACGGTGCCGGCCGGGGCGCCGACGACCGCGCCGGCCATCCCGCACGACCTGGCACTGGCAGTGGCACAGTTGGGCGACGACGACCCGCGGGTGCGCGATGCGGCGACCCGCAAGCTCGGGGCCATGGGCCGGGCCGCCCTGCCGGCGTTGCGCGAGGCCGCCAAGGGGGACGACCCGGAAGTAGCCAGCCGGGCCCGGCGGCTCTTGGCCGAGTTCCGCTACGGGATCGACCCGGACACGCCGGCGGACCTTATGCAACTGGTCAACCAGTATCGCGGCGACCAGGGGGACTCGCGGAAACAGGCGATCGAAAGGCTCGCCCAGTTGGACTGGGCCGGCTACCGGGTGCTGGCCCGGCTGCGTTGCCAGGAAACCGACGCCACTTGGCGCAACATTCTGTCGGTCCCACTGGATGCCGGCGGCGCCAACGTAATAAAGGCCGCGCGGGAAATGATCGCGGCGGGTCGGGAAGACGACGCCGAGGCGCGGCTCGCCGACGCCGCCGCCGGGGGCGACGGGCTGGTTGCCCGCAGCTATGTCGCACTGGTGCTGGCGCGGGGCCGGCTCGACGCGGCCTTGCGCGAGCTGCACACCGAGGCGGGCGACACGCCCGGCCCCGATGACGCCTTGCTGCTGGCCTGGATGTATCGCGCCAAGGGAGATGCCGACAACGCCCTTCGCTACGCCAGGCTGGTCCCGGCGGTGCCTGGCAGTCGGAGCCAGCCTGGGGAAGACCTGGTCCGCGAAATCCTGCTGGACCGGCACGACTGGGCCCCGCTGATCGCCGAGGCGAACCAGCACGTCAACGACGCCACGAACCCGGCGTTGCGGGGCGCCGCGGTAGCGGTGAAGCTCGGTTATGCGCGTCTGGCGGGCGACGCCAAGTCGTTCGACGAGGCGGTGTCCGCCATCCGCGAGGCAGCCGAACAGAACCCCGAATTCGGCCCAGTCTTTGCCAATACTCTGATCCTGAACGACCGCAGCGCCGACGGCATCGACATGCTGGCTAAGGCCAAGGGCACCTTCGGCACGTACACCCCGCTGGTCGCCGCCTACCACCTGATGGTCAGCCAGGGGCGCTACGAGGACGCCACCAAGCTGCTGGCCGACGCCCGTGCCGATGCACCGGCTGATCTGGCGGCGCTGGAATTGACCAGCGCCCGCCGGCTGACGTGGCTGGGAGACAAGGACGGCGCGACCGCCATCGTCAATCGCTATGAAAAGGAGATCGAGCCGGATTCGGCCAACCCCGCGCAGGCAGACCTCATCGAGAGCGAGCTGGCGCTGGGCCGGACGGACAAGGCGTTCGAGCGGGCGGTCACCGCCATGGGGGCATCGGCGGGCGTGCCGAACAATGGCAACAGCATCGAACAGATCTTAAGCCGCCTGGTGCCCAATAGCGGCGGGAACGCCTTGGCGTGGCGCGGGTACCTGGCCGACCAGTATCCCCAGGCGTCGCCGGCGGAAATCCTGCACAAGCTGTGGGCGCTGTACGCCCGCAAGCTGCCGCCCGCCGAGGCCGAGTCGATCTTGCGCGACGCCGCCGATAACGCCAACAGGCAAAACCCGGCGGACCGGGTGGCGATCTACCGGCGCGTGACGGAAACTGCCCGGACCATCGGACGCGACGACCTGGCCGAGGCGTTCTTCCAAAAGTGGGCGGCTGATCCTTCCGACATTGCCGGGGGATGGCTCCCTTTGAAGGCCCTGGGCGACCGCGCCGTGGCGCGCAAGGATTATCCTCGTGCCGCCGACTGCTACGACCAGGCCCTGCAGCGGTCCGCCCAGGAGCCCATCTGCCTATGGTTGCACGGCTGGGCCACGACCCTGGCTTACGCCGGCGACCCGGATCGGGTGGAAAAAGCTCGCGCGGAGATGCGCCGCGCCGACGAATACCTGCTCGGCGATGATGCCCGCTGGCTTGGTTTCATCACGGCCATCGCCGAGGCCGGCGCCGATTCCACGGGCGAGGCTGAGGGCCAGCGCGATTTGATGCGCCGCCTTGGCGATCCCGGGTCGCTGGAGCTGAATGAATCGTACCGTCTGTCGGCCCGGGCGCTGCTGCCGCCTTCGGACAACGCCGATGAGTTGGAGGTCCCCGACACGACCGATGCGCCGCAGCGGGCCGGGCCGCGGTATCTGCGCTCGGCCGATCTCCTTTCGCGCTGGATGCTGTGGATCGCCCAGAGCGGGCGGACATTCATCATGCCCGAGATGTACGTGATGGAGCCGTCGCTGATTCACTCGCTGCGGGCGCGGGGCCTGATCGCTGCCGGCGACGTCCCCGCCGCCATGAAGGAAGCCGATCTGGCCCTGGCGATGATGCCGGCCAATTCGCAGCTCCCCATCGATCTGGTCCCCGCCCTGGACCGGCACGGGCACAAGCCCGAGGCGGATGCGCTGTTCCACAAAGTGGCCGCGACGGTTGAGCGGACCTTGAGCCGGCACCCGCAGTGTGCCGAGCTGCACAACGGCTTCGCCTGGATGTGCGCCAAGTGCGACCGCGACCTGGACAAGGCGCTGGCCAACTCCCAGCAGGCGACCCAACTGTCCCCCGACAGCGTCGCTTTCCTGGACACGCTGGCCGAAGTCCAGTTCCACCGCGGCGAGAAGCAGGCGGCGATCGACACCATGAAGCACTGCATCGAAATGGATCCGCACTTCGAGTACCTGCGGCACCAGTTGAAGCGGTTCACGGCGGAGGGGGCGGCGACGCAGCCGTAACGACGCGACGCTAACGGAGTAGAGACCATGGCTCATCGAATCGCGGTCTATGGCGGGACCTTCAGCCCGCCAGGGCTGCATCACCGGCGGATCGCCCAGGAATTGCTCCGCCACTTCGACCAGGTGATGGTGGTTCCGTGCGGGCCGAGGCCGGACAAGCCTTGTGACGTCGAACCGGTTTATCGGGCGGCCATGGCTGACCTGGCTTTCCGCGGATTGGAGGGAGTCAAGGTCGAATTGTTCGACCTGGAGCAGGCCACCTTCACGCGCACCTGCGAACTCGATGGCCGGTATTGCAAAAAGGGCGAGGTGTGGCATGTGGTCGGGACCGACTTGATCAGTGACGGGCGCAAGGGGCAATCGTTCATCCACCGGGTGTGGCACCGGGGGCCCGACCTGTGGCGCGAGCTCAACTTCGCCGTGATCCGCCGGCCGGGACATGACTACCACCCGGAAGACTTGCCGCCGCGGCACCGGTTTGTCGATGCCGACCATGCCGGGTCGAGCTTCACTCTCCGCGAGAAGCTGTTCCGCGGCGAGCGGGTGGACGATCTGATCAGCCCGGCGGTGGCGGATTACCTGGGCCGTCACCGTCTCTACCAGGGCGGCGCCCCGAGCCGGCAAACCCGCCTGGCCATGACCGATCCACGCCTGCTGCTGTTCTATGACGAACGCAATGAGAAGGCCCGCGGCTGGGCCGAGCAGTTCCGCAAATACGAGCGGCCCGACGACCCCAATTGCGTGCTGGTGATCGGAGGCGACGGGACCATGCTCCGGGCCATCCACCGGCATTGGCGCCTGCGAGTGCCGTTTTTCGGCGTCAACGCCGGGCACCTGGGGTTCCTGCTCAACAACAAGGAAGACGTGCTGGACGGGAAATTCCCGCCCGCCCAGATCGTGAGCCGGCCGATGCCGCTGTTGTACGTCGAGATGCAGAAGAAGGACGGCACCTGGATGAACGGGCTGACGTTCAACGATGTGTGGGTGGAGCGCAAGACCGGTCAGACGGCGTGGCTCGAAGTGAACATCGACGGGCGGGTCCGGCTGCCCAAGCTGGTCTGCGACGGGGTGCTGATGTCCACCGCCGCCGGCAGCACCGCCTATGCGCGCTCGATGGGCGCCCAGCCCCTGCTGGCGGACACGCCGGCCTGGCTGCTGGTCGGCTCCAACGTCATGCTTCCGACCAACTGGAAATCAGCGCTGCTGTCGCTGGATGCGCGGGTTGAGATCCGCTCGCTGGACACCGTCAAGCGGCCCCTGGAAGGCTACATCTACGGCGAGCCCGCCGGCGAGGTCATCGCCGTCAGTGCCCGCATCAGCCGGATCGCGGCGGTGGAACTGGCGTTCTGCCCGTCGCACGACATCACCGAAAAGATCAGCCAGATCCAGTTCCCGGTCGGGCCGCCGGTGCTGCCGGACCATTGACTGGCGCCAGAGACCCGGATTGTTCAGGTTTTCTGTTTCGCCGCAGTCCCGTAGGGACGCGCGTTTTGCTCGGTGTGGACACAGACGCGCGTCGCTGCGCGACTGCGGCGAAACGAGGGTCCGCTGCTAACCCGCCGCCGACGCTAACTCCTTCATAGGCGTCGGGATCCCGTTGACCGGCCTACCAATGAGCCTGCTGAACGTTTCGGCGTCCATGGTCTCGCGCCGTCGCGGTGCTGGCGGAGAATGTTCCTGGCCTGGTCGTAGGCATCGCCCATGATCCGCTTGACCTCTTCATCCACTTCGCGGGCGGTCTGCTCGCTGCAATCGCGCTGCCAGGCGCCGTCGGTGGCGCCAGCGCTCAAAAATGGGTTGGTCTGAGGGTGGGCCACCTGGGCCAGGCCGACGGTCGGGCTCATGCCGTACACGCAGACCATCTGGCGTTCCAGGGCAGTGGCGTGCTCCAGGTCGTTCTCCGGGCCGGTGCTGATCTTGTTGATCGGAATGATCCAGGACCACAGCACCTGGGACAGGACGCTGGGGCGGACGCCGTCAAACTTGGCATCGCCTGCTTCCAGGTCCTGGACCAGGTTGGGGTCTTCAACGCGGATGGTGCGGAAATTGAACGGTTGTTCAGGTTGCCCGGTTGGCAAGGTTTTTACCTGCGCCCGCGCCGGCTCTGTGGACGGATGCTGTTCGCCAGGCGGCAGGCCCGCGCCGGTTTTCACGGTTGCCTGGGCCGGCTCGGTCGACGGTTTGGCCCGTTCGACAAGCTCAGGGGCCGCGGCAGACAGGGTCGCGGGACCGGAGGTGGCCAGAGGCGTGGAACGTTTCGTCAAGTGGCGGCTCGGGTCAATTCCCCCGGTGATCTCGTCCTGCGCCACCGTACATTGGACAACCCGTCCCTCTGCCAGTCTCTGCATGAACTCGCTATAGGGGATTGTTTTGGATGAGACCGCATGGGAGGCTTCCTGCCAGAAGTACAGCATCGCCAGCGTCATCAATACGTACCAGCCCCAGGTGATCCACAAGCCACGATGCGAGGCGGGATCCTTCTTGACAGGGTCGCCTGTTGGCGGAGATGGCGGGGGCTTGCTTGAGCTTGCTTGCATGCTCGGTTGTCACCTGACCAAGCTGAAACGCAGCAAACCTAATGCCGATGGATCGCCGGCTCGCCGGGTCCGAGCTTGACCTACATAAAGATAAGTCGGCACATCGATTGCTTCGAAAGCTGTGGACGCAAACGATTGGGTATGCCCATGCGACATGGGCGTCAGAACGTTAAATTAATAGGAGATCATTATGACGCGCAGCATATTTGATCCGGCGGGCGGAGAAACCGAACGCAGCGGTTCCACATTCACCGCCCCGGATGCCGATCAGATCTCGCACTTGCCCGAAGAGTTCACCAATCCACCATCCGGCGGAACGGCCGGAATTGTGGATTTCCAGCCGCCGCCGGAAAAGCCCTCAATTGAGGTGTCGGCCGAGAATGACGGCAGGACCCTGGTCATCCGGATGTCCGGGAAGGTGCACAAGAGCGACTACGCCCACTTCGTCCCGGTTGTCGAGGAGGCCGTCCGCAAGCACGGCAAGGTCCGCATGCTGGTCCTGATGCACAACTTCCACGGTTGGGATGCCGGTGGTCTGTGGGAAGACGTCAAGTTCGAGGTGAAGCATTTCAATGACATCGAACGCCTGGCGATCGTCGGCGAAAAAACCTGGGAAAACTGGATGGCCGCGTTCTGCACGCCGTTCACCACGGCCACCATCCGGTATTTCCCGACCGAGCGGGTCGCCCAAGCGCGGGAATGGGTATCGGCCGGCTGAAAATCTTTGCAAGCAACGAAGAAAAGTACGAGTTATGTCACACGTGGAATTGAATTAACCGTTTGGGAGTTGAGCTATGGCCAAAACGGATAGCACCAGTGAACCAGATACCACCAGTGAACCGGTCGAAGAAGAATTGGTGGATGTGGTGGTTGTCCTGAACGCGTCAACGCCGCAGGAGGTGCGCGACGCTCTGGATGGGCTGCGTTCGGTGGGTATGAAGATCTTGAAAGTCGACGAAGAACACGGGGTGGTCGAGGGCGTTTCCGAGCCGAAAGTCCTCACGTTGCTTCGACGTCTTCCGACAGTCAAGACCGCACGGCTCCTTTTCGAGTACATCGCCGAGCGCCCGAAGCAAGAAGAGGACGATTGACTAAGCGCAGCGAAGGGTCTATTCGTTTCGCGGCAAAGCAGACCCTTCGCTGCGCTAAGAGCCCGTAATTCAATTCGTGACACGGGCGTCCCCCTGTGTTTTCGAGCAGAAAGCCACAGCCGGGCCGGCCGTGCCACAAAAAGTCACACGCCGCGCAGCTCTTGCTCGGCGCGGAACCAGTTGTCCTGCTCCGACCCGCAGAGGCTGGACTGGCTGATTTCGAACGCGCGCACGGCGATCATTTCCCGGGTGACCTCTTTCCTGGCCGCCGGCGCAGCGGCCGCAACGGGCTTGGGGATCGGCGTGTTGCGGACAGGGGTCGAACTGACCGGCGCACTGGCGGTACGGGTGGGTGCGGCAGCGGCGGCCGGGGCCTTGCCGGGGGAGGCAACGGGGGCCTTGGCGGCCGGCTTGGTGGAGTTGCTGGGGGTATTCTTCTTGATAGCCATTTCGTCAATCCTTTGTGTAAAGCGGCTGGCTCCCGGGTGCTCGATCCACGATTGCGAGATCCGGGAAACGCTCCTTCGAATTTGTTTGATCAGGTCCCACACGCTCGACCTCTTCCCAACGGTGCGGCTTCTGCCGCATATGCCGGTTGTGTGGCTCCGCCGCACGGCGGTTCCACCGCTGGGCATGTGTTCCGGGCCATCGAGCTTTATCAAAAGTATCGGCCTCTGGCAAGGCACTTCTTGAAGTTTATCGGTCGTGAAGCCCACTTTTTTCCGCAATTCCCCATCTTTTCAGGCGGCTTTGTGGCTTCGATTACGAAAGGTCCCGCTTGATCCAATCCAACACTTCCTTATCGTGGCCTGCAGGCTTGACGTTTTCAAAGACATGCGCGATCGCTCCATTTTTATCGATCACGAAGGTGGTCCGAACGACACCCATGTACTTTCGTCCCATCATGCTCTTCTGCTGCCACACGCCGTACCGCTCGCAGACCGCGTGGTCGGCGTCAGCCAGAAGAGGGAAATTGAGATGGAACTTTTTCGCGAATTTCGTCACCGCCTCGACTTTGTCCGGGCTCACGCCTCGAACGGCGACTTTAGCCTGGTCGTACTCGGCAGCCGCATCGCGGAACCCGCAGGCTTCCTTGGTGCAACCCGGCGTATCCGCCTTGGGGTAGAAGTACAGCACCAGCGTCTTACCCGCAAAATCCGTCAGGCTCGCCGTTGAGCCATCGCTGGCTTGGAGCGTAAACGCGGGGGCCTTGGTTCCGACGTTGGGGAGTTGTGATTCAGGCATGGCGGGAAAGATAACGGAAATGGCGATCGCCGTGAAACGGGGGATGTCATTTGTCATTGGTCATTTGTCATTTGTCCCTTGCCACTGCTGGATTCCTCAATGACGGTTAACAAAGGACCAAGGACAAAGGACCAATGACAAAGGACGCTTCACGTTTTCACGTTTCAGGTCTTCCCCGAGAGCTTCTGCTTGAGCAGCGGGTTCACCACGGAAGCGTCGACCTGGCTGCCGTGGGCCTTCATGAAGGCGCCCATGGCTTGGCCGACCTGCTTTTCGGTGAACGTGTGGGACGCCAGGAAGGCGTCGATCAGCTTGGCCGTCTCCTCGGCAGACGCCTTTTTCGGCAGGTAGTGCTCGGCGACGCTGATCTCGAACTTCAGCTTCTCGACTTCTTCGGGTTTGCCGAGTTTCTGGTATTCCTCCTGGGTCTTGCGGAGCTTCTTGGCGTAAGCCGCCACTGCTTCCTCGGCAGTGGTCGGTTTCGGGGCCAGATCGATGTTCTTGACGTCGCTCAGCAGCATGCGGATGACGCTGAGGCGGGCCTTGTCCCCGCTTTTCATGGCGGTCTTCATGTCTTCTTGCAGTCGCTGAAGCAGTTCCATGGGGATTGACTCCTGTCGATGTTCAGTTGGCGAAAGCGCGTCGCTGCGCGACGGCGGCTGAACGCGCTCCAATCATACCCCCTGGCGGTGCCAAATTTGGTCCGGTAATTGCTCTTCCGTTTTCCAAATCAATCGGTTACATTACTCAGTCTACCGAGGGTGGGTCCGCGCTGCACGCGTCGCACCTGTCGGGCTGACCGGTCTGTTTTGGGCTGTACCGAAACGCTTTTACTTCCGATATGTAATCGACCGACCGGGTCGGCCCCGCCCGCCGTTCCGCTACGGACCCCGTTAATCTGAGACACGACAGTCTAAACGACGAGCTGCGCCTTTTCCTGACGGACCGGCTTGGCAGGTCGGTGTCGTGGCTTTTTTGATGCCCGATCGTATCGGGCCTCCCCTTTGACCGGCGGTGCCTGGAGCGACGCGTAGCCTTCGAGCCTCTCGCGGCCTCCAGCCGAGTCGGAAATTTGTATTTTGGCGGATCGCTGATGAACAACGGACACGTGGAAGGGCTGTTGCAGGTGGCGGACGAACGCCATGACGGCCAGTTACGCGACCCGGCACACCCGCTGCGCCCCGTGCGCGGCAATCTGATGGTGCCGCGGCAGCTCATCCGGGAACTGCACCTGCGGCCGGGCTTGCTCCTGCGCGGCAGCGCCCGCGGCCGCATGCTCGGTAACGTCGAGAGCATCGAGCATCGCCCCGTCGATGAATACATCGAAAAGACCGCTCTTTACGACGCCACCGCCCTCGATCCCCAGCCGTTCATGAAGCTGGAGCACAACCCCGCGGAGCTAACCACCCGGGTCATCGATATCCTTGCCCCGGTCGGCTTCGGGCAGCGCGGGCTGATCGTCGCCCCCCCGCGCACCGGCAAGACCATCCTGCTCCAGAACATCGCCAAGGGTATCCATGCCAACTATCCCAACGTCGAGTTGGTGCTGCTGCTGGTGGATGAGCGCCCCGAAGAAGTCACCGACATGCGCCGCAACGTGCCCGGTACCGTCTACGCCTCCAGCAACGACAACACCGTGGACAAGCACCTGGATCTGGCCCAGATCGTAATCGAGCGGTGCAAGCGGCAAGTCGAGTTCGGCAAAGACATTGTGGTGCTGATGGACTCGCTTACCCGGGTCGGCCGGGCCTTCAACACCGGCGGCCCCTCGGGCGGCCGGACCCTGTCCGGCGGGCTCGACAATCGCGCCCTGGAAATCCCCAAGCGGCTCTTCGGCGCCGCCCGCAAAATCGAAAACGGCGGCAGCCTGACCATCCTCGCCACCTGCCTCATCGACACCGGCAGCCGGATGGACCAGGTCATCTTCGAGGAGTTCAAGGGCACCGGCAACATGGAGCTCACTCTGGACCGGAACTTGTCCAACCAGCGCATATGGCCCGCCCTGAACATCGCCGAGTCCGGCACCCGCAAAGAGGAAAAGCTGCTCGACGAGCGGACCCTCAAGTCAGCCGTTGCCATCCGCCGCCACCTGATGGGCATGCCCCCCGTTCAGGCGATGAAGAACCTCATTGAGGCACTCAGCAAGCACCCGAGCAATCAGTCGCTGTTCAGCACGATGAGAAACTGATTGATCAGTGGTCAGTGGTCAGTTGTGCCGGATTGACCGACCGCGACTGGCAACGGACAACTGACCACCGACAACTGACCAGCACTCAACATTTCTGCTGGTGTCTGGCCCAGATTCGCGGGCTGACCCGCTGGATGAGGACGGCGGCGTGGCTGAGGGTCTGTCCGATGGTGGATTCGATGGACTGGCGCTCGTGTGGGTCGGAGATTTCGCTGAGATTGACGCGAACGTTGTAAACCGCGCAGCGGGCCGTGGCCATTGCCAGGTCGGCGGCGACCGCCAGGTCGCTGAGCAGGTGGAAATTGACGAAGTTGATGACCCGGTCGCAGACACTCAGCACCGCCACGGCGGTGGCGGCCATCGCCTGCGGGGCGCGGATGGAAGCGGCCAGGGCCATGGTAATCCGTTCGGTGCGGTCGGGGGTGTTGGGGGGTAACTTGCGGGCGGCGGACAGGGCCGTGTAAGCCGCCTGGTCTTCCACCATCAACTCCATCATCAGCTCGCGGGCGCGGTGCAATTCAGTCAGGGCGGGGCGCAACTCGTTATCGTACGCCTCCAGCCCCTTCTTCCCGACGCTGTAGTTGAGGACCATCTCCCCCATCGCCGCCGCCAGCGCCCCGGCCAGGGCGCTCACGCTCCCGCCGCCAGGAGTGGGTTGTCTGGAGGCGGCGGCATCTAGAAAATGATCGATTCTGGAGGAACGATTATACATATGACCCACCGCTATTTGGCGCCCCCGGTGTCGTGCTGGACGCCTCGCGGCGTCAGGTCCACCGGCGCGAACGAAGTGTACTCGCGGCGACCCGCCTGTGTCTTCACCTGTTCGGGGGATGGGGTGCTGATGGTTACCACGCATTCCCGAAGGCGGGCCCGAGCCACCCGTCGTACGTCCGAAAGCTCCACCCCGCGGATTTTATCGGCAAAACCCTGATGCCACGTGTAGCCTAACCAATAAAGCTCATCCAGGGCCGCCTGCGTCGCCTGCGCCGTCGGGGTCTCGTTTTCCATGGCGTCGGCCACGACGATCAATTCTTTGCTTCGCTTGAACCAGCCTTCATTGATGTCCGCCGGCGTCCCCTGGAGCCGGGCGATGTTCTCCAGCATGACGTCAACCACCTGGTTGACGTTCTTAGGGTCGCATCCGGCGAAAGTGATGAACGTGCCGGGGACCCCGGGCCGGCCTGGTGAGTTCGATGCCTGGGCCACATAAACCAGCCCGCGGCCGCGCAGGATCTCAAAGATGTAACCGGTTGGATAAGTATAGCCCCCGGCCATGGTTTGGCCGACGTCCAGCGCGAAGGTGTCGGGGTCGCCGATGACGCTGTCGCTCTTATATCCAATGACCACGCCGGCCAGGGCCTGCTCGGTCTTGTTGACGGCAACCCGCGTCACGATGACGTCGGGCGTTGGGTCCGCCGGCGCCGTCTTGGGGTCATCGGCGACCTGCCTTGCTTTGATGGCGCTGTGGGCCGAGGCGTGCAGCTCCCCGTTCCCCAGGTACTTTTGCGAGATGGCTTGTGCTTCTTTAGGATCGATGTCCCCAAAGACCGCCAGCACCCTCTTCCCGCCCAGGATCCGCTTGTGGTACCAGTCGCGCACCTGCTCGGCAGAGAACCCATCAATATTCTGCTTCGTGCCAATGATAGGGAACTGGTAGGGACTGTGCAGGGGCCCGTAAAACTCCTTTTTGAAGAACCGGCTCGCCTGGGCGGTCCAGTCGGCATCTTCGCCGGCAATGGCCGCCGCCATCCGATCCTTCATGGGCTTCAACTCGGCATCGGCAAAGGCCGGGTCGTTCACCAGGTCGCCATAGACCTCCATTGCCTTCTCAAAATCGCCCTTCAGGCAGGTGAGCTTCCAGTACCAGCTATTGTTTCCGCAGGCGGCCTCGACGTCGCCGCCGATGGAGTCGAAGAACTCGGCGATCTTCTCGGCGTTGCGCGTTTTGGTCCCGCGCGTCACCATTTGCATCGCCAGGTTGCTCAGGCCGTTGGTCTTTTCGTCCTCGGCAGTCAGCCCGCCGAGGCTGTAAAGCTGCACGGTGACCAGCGGCGTGGTGCTGATGCGCTTGGTCAGGAGCGTGGTGCCGTTATCCAGTTCGACCTTGGCGATCGGTGAAGTCGCCTTCTCTTCGGCCGGTTGGCTCGTCGGGGCAACGACCGGCCGCAGCAAATCGACCGCCTTGGGCAGGCCCTGCGCTCCGACGTATTCGCTGGGGAGCATGGCGGTGGTCAGCAGCCGGCTGCGGACCAGGTACTTGCGGGCAACTTCCTGCATTTGCACCGCCGTCACCTTCTGGATGCGCTCGACGTACTTGTCGGTGAAATGCGGGTCGCCGGTGCTCATGTAGTCCTGGGCCAGAGAGTCGCCGATTTCTTCGGTGGTCTGCAGCTTTTTGACGCGGTCGGCCTTCATCTGCATCTTGGCCCGCTCGATGCGCTCGGCATCGATCGGCTTGTCCTTCACCTCCTCGACCATCTTGAGGACCGCGTCGGTCGCGTCGGCGATCTTTTCCGGCGCCAGCTCCATGTCTACTGTGAACGTCCCGGATGCGTAGCTTGGCGTGTCATCGCTGACCTCGATGCCGCTCACCAGTTGTTTCTCGTCGCGGATCTGCTCGACCATGGTCGCGCTCTCCCCGCCGCCCAACACCGTGCTCAGCAGGTCCAGCGCGTACATGTCCGGCGAGTTGAGGGTGACGCTGGGGAACCCAAGCTGCAGCTTCGCCTGACCCAGACGTGGGAACGTGCAGACCACAGTCCGAGGCGTCAGAGCCGGAGGCTCGGGGGCAATGTCATGGCCGAAGACCCGCCCCGGCTTGACGTCGGCCACGTATTTCTGGACCGCGGCCAGCATCTCCTCCGGCGCCAGGTTCCCCGCCACCACGAACATCATGTTGTTCGGGACATACGCCATCTTGTAATAGCTGTAGACGTCATCCCGGCTCAGGCCCTGGATCACTTCCTGGTAACCGATCACCGGCACCCGGGCGGGGCTGATGCGATAGCGGTTGGATGCCGTGAGGTAATAAAAGACCCGGTCGGGCTGACCTTTGCCCATCTCCAGCTCGCGCTGCACCACCTCAAACTCCCGGCGGTATTCCGGCACGGTGATCTGGGCCGTCAGCATCCACCCGGTGACCAGGTCCACCGCCGGGGCCATATTGTCGGTGGTGGTGTTGACGAAAAAGGCGGTCTGATCGTAATTGGTGAAGGCGTTGGAGTTGTTGCCGATCTTTTGCAGCAGGTCCCGGTTCTGCGCCTCGGTGCGGCGGCCGTTGCTGCCGCCGGCGACAAGGTGCTCCAGCAGATGGCTCAAGCCGCCGCCCAGCCACTTGCCTTCGTAGACGCCGCCCGTGAAGCAATACCCGCGCACCGAGCAAACGGGCGATGGAACGCGCTTGGCGATGACGACCAGGCCGTTCTTGAGGACCGAAACGATCTCGTCCCGCTCATCGACCATGCGGTAGGTCTCCGAGCCGTAGCCGGCCATGCCGGTCTTTTCCTGGAGCAATTCGCTCGATCCGTCGCCCGAAGGGCCCGTCCCGAGCGGAGTCGAGGGGCCTGCCCCGAGCGGAGTCGAGGGGGCTGTCGTCGGCGCGGCTGGTTGAGTATCGGCGGCCAACACTCCAGGCGCCGTCGCCGGTGCGGCGGTTGTGGACCTGTCATTCGATGCGATTCTCGGGGCGCTGGGCGCCGTGCCGCAACCCGCCACCAGGAAGCAGGTCACCAGGGCAATCGCTGATTTCAGCTTCATCGACATGTCAATCACTCCGGAAAACGAGGCGCCGCATCGTGTTTCGCCGCCACCGCGCCGCCGTGCGCTTCTGCACGCGAAGACCGGGTCAGGACTTGGGCACGAGCTTGGTCCCGCACTGCGGGCACGCGCCGGGTTCGTCGGAGACATGCTCCGGGTGCAGCGGGCAGGTGTACATCACCACGTCGGTATTCACGTCTTCCTCAATCTCGTTCAAATAGCTCAGCGCCCGCTCCAGCTCGCCCTTGAGATGGCGCACCCGCAGCAGGCTCTTCACCCGCGTCAGCAACTCGAACTTATTGACCGGCTTGCTGACGAAATCATCCGTCCCGCATTCGCTGGCCTGCTCGATGTCGCCCAACTCATTCAGCGCGGTAACCATCAGGATCTGGATGTCCTTGGTCCTGGGGTCGTTCTTGAGCTTGCGGCAAACCTGGAACCCGCTCATGTGCGGCATCATGATGTCCAGCAGGATCAGGTCGGGGTTGTGCTCGGCCACCATCCGCAGAGCCTCGACCCCGTCGCTGGCGGTTACGATTTTGACAGGAAGCGATTCGAGGAAAGCCTGCAGCAGTTCGACGTTCTGGGGATTGTCATCGACGATCAGAACGGTGGACTGAGGAAGGAACGACTCGTTGTTCGGCATCGTCGTGCCATCTTGCTCTGTCATGTCTATCATGGCCGGTCTCGATTGACTCCCCCGGCGGCCAGCATCCTGCGTCACGCCCAATGCACCGCTTATTAAACCACGCCGGCCCAGGCCGGCAACGCACAAAGCCGCACCAAAGCGATGAAACGATCGGCGGGACTATACGCCTGTCTGGCAGGGGTGTAAAGCAAGGCCGCGCACCGCGCACCGTGTAAACGTCGCACCGCTTGGAGGCGGGTGCGGGCATTTTCTGTGGGGAGTGCTGGTATCTAGGGGTTAGCGTACCTTGGCACCCCCACAACAATGCAAATGCAGCACCGTTTGCCGAGGCGCCCACACTTCTGCCGGCGTCCCACACTTTGTTGGTCTGGACCGACAGCGCTTACGGCGGCTGGTCGACACTCTCCTCCAAACGCGTCCCCGGCTTTCCACGGCGCGGCTCTTCCCCGATAATCCGTGGGTGATCTGACGCAGCCGTTGTCAAGGAGACTTCGATGCCCTCTCCCTTCCCCGGAATGGACCCCTACCTCGAAGGCCCGAAATGGATGAGTGTCCACTCGGCCCTCACCGTGGAAATCGCGCGCCAGCTTTCGCAGCATCTGCCGCCACGCTACGTAGCGTTGCCGAACGAGCGAATGGTGGTCACGGTCGCGGAAAGCGACGATGTTTCGATCACTCGCGGAAACATCTTCCCTGATACATCAATTGTCGACTTAGGCACGCGTGAGGCGGACGCAGCCGAAACGAGCGGATCGATCGCAGCGGTCGCGGCACCCGTCCTCATGGTCGCGACGCTCATGCCCGAATCAATCCCTCACGTGACGGTCGAGATCCGGGATAGCGCCAATGAGGAACTGGTAACGGCCATCGAGGTGTTGTCACCGACCAACAAGGGGTCCGACGGGCGCGAAGAGTACCTGGCGAAACGGCGCCGCATTCTGCTGAGCACTGCCCATCTCGTGGAAATCGATCTTCTGCGCAACGGCACGCGGGTGCCGACGCGGCCGGCGTTGCCCTCGTTCCCCTATTTCGTACTGGTCGGGCGGGCCGAGAAGCGGCCGCTCACCGAGGTCCGCCCGATTCGGCTGGCTGACCCGCTGCCGACGGTGCCGATCCCCCTGCTGGCGGGGGATGCCGATGTGCCGTTGGACCTTCAGCAAGCGCTCACAAGTGTCTATGATACGTTCCATTATGCTCGGATGATCGACTACCGCCGTCCGCCGGCCGTCCCCCTGCGGCCGGCCGAATTGGCAGCATGGGCCGAGAAACATCTCAGAAAGTGGCGCAAGACTGGCGCAACCATGTAATCCCCGAGCGCCGACATCAATCAACATATCCCCCGTCCCCCTTTGACAGTCCTCTGCGATCCTCTGCGATGCCGAGGGTGCCCTGGCTGGCGGATCGGCCGGTTACCACATTCGACATTCATCATTCAGCATTTCCTCCTTCCGGTCGATCGGGCCGCGCTTTTCTTCTTCGGCCCCTTCGACGCTGCTCAGAACAGGACGCTCGGCGTTCAGGGCGACTAGCCGGCGGAGGATTTCTTCGCCGGGAGGAGAAAGAGCGTTACTGGGCCTCATCAAAAACTGCGTGCGAGGCTGAGGCGATGTCGGCTGACCCGAAGCTGCGCAAACCGCCGGTGATTCACTGATGAAGTTGAACGCCCATCGCAGACCACGCCCCATGGAGTACAGCGATAACCTACCGGGCATCTTGCTGACTGGCGGCGCCTGACTGCCGGTGTCGAGTCCCCAGTTCAAGGGCGAGGCTGCATTACTTTCGCCTCCTCGTCCACAACGTGTCCATGGCCTGCCAGCTCATCGATGGTGATTTTTGAGAACGTGGCGGTATCCTGCGTGTGGATGGCGATTACCCGCTCGCCGTTTATCTTAAGTATGTCGTCATCGTAGCCAGACCCGTCGGTGGTCATTTCTGTGTCAGGTTTATCGTCGAAGAACGCCTTGACGGTGGACTTGCGGACACGGATCGTGCAAGTATGGGGAACGTTGGGTGCACGCGCGGGTCACGTGCGGAAAGAAACGGCGTTCAATCAGGTTGAACTTCGAGCAGTAGCTCGGGTAGTGGGCAACCCGAATCGGAAGTCCCAAGTCGTTGACCAGATGT
>Ga0182024_10009473_pt1 | contig 20120 bp, 18 predicted proteins | sample P32metaG_FD_120480 | JGI IMG/M metagenome (GOLD analysis project Ga0182024, IMG submission 120480) | Permafrost microbial communities from Stordalen Mire, Sweden - P3-2 metaG (Illumina Assembly) | ecosystem: Environmental > Terrestrial > Soil > Wetlands > Permafrost | place: Sweden: Stordalen... | reverse complement strand
GTCACTTGCTTTCGACCAGGATTCGAGGTATCTAATCCGCACAGGCTTTTGTTCCGATAGTAACAAAGAGCCTGTGGGAGGTGAGGAGATATACATGGAGACTCCGGAGAAGCATCCACTAGAACAATTGTTTGTCGAGCTAGTGGGCCGTCATTATGCCCACGAGATCGGGATTCGCGATCCGCAAGTGGTGAATTACGTCGCTCATCTTCTCTCGGAGTTTTGCGATGCGGAGCAGCTCTCGAAAATCCGCAACGCATCCGGAAAACCGCTCAACGATGTAGGCGAGATGTTGATCGAGTCAGACCCGATCTACGGACCAGCGCCTTCATTCGATCGCGAACGCCAAGTCCGCAAACATATTGGCGACTACACGCTTTTCTACGCTGGAATGTTTCCCGAGAGCATCAATCACTATCGCCTGCGCCGGCAGCGGGTTGAAAACTTCGTTGATTGGGTAAAAGCTGGAAAAGAGAGCTACTACATCGTCTCGAAGTTCGAATACTTCGAATATGCCAAAGTCGCGCCCCTGTTTGCGCAACTCTCGCAGAGGTTCGAGCAGTGCGTATATGGACTGAACCTGGTGAAGAACGAACTTGAAGTTATGCAACATCCGATCGTCCGCGGAAGTAACGACCTTGTTATGTAAAGATTGCAGAGGTGAAACCGGCTCGCAGGGTTGTCGGTTGTTACTTCTGCAATCTGACTTCTGACCTCTGACCTCTCACAATCCGTCTTCCCTTAATTTCAAAATTCCCTTCCAGCACAATCCTGATCGCCTCGGTATACGCAACGTGCTCCTGCTCAAGAATACGTTCCGCCAGCGTGTGTTCGTCGTCAGAATCCAACACCGGCACCGTCTTCTGCACAATAATGGCGCCGTGATCGAGTTCTTCATCCACGAAGTGCACCGTGCATCCCGTAACTTTCACGCCATACGCGAAAGCCTGCTGCTGCGCTTCGAGGCCGGGGAAGGCTGGGAGCAGTGACGGATGGATGTTAAGAATTCTTGACGGAAACTGCTGCACGAACCAGGGCGAGAGCAGGCGCATGTAGCCAGCGAGACAGACGAGGTCAACCTGGTTTTGTTGAAGGGCAGCCACAACTTTACGATCATGCTCCTCGCGCGGTTTGCCCTTTGATGAAATGGCAAGCGCATTGAGGCCACGCCGGCGCGCCGTTTCAAGCCCAGGAGCCTCATCTCGGTTTGAAATTACCACGGCAATTCTGGCGTTCGATAGCCTGCCAGCCGCAATGCTGTCGGCAATAGCTACAAAATTCGAGCCTCGCCCAGATAAGAGAATGCCCAGGTTCTTCACATCAACATTATTTACCAGGGAGTCGCGGGAGCCCAGAGAAAATCGAAAAAAGTCGCAAAACTGAAGCCAGGAGCCGTGAGCGCAACTAGCTGAAGATTACCTTGCGATCGCCCTTGACGATCCGTCCGACGCTGTAGAACTTCTCTCCCGCCCGCTCCAGCAGCGTCTGTGCTTTCTTGAATTTCTTTGCGGGAACCACGATCAGCATGCCCAGACCCATATTGAAAGTGCGGAGCATTTCTTCTTCGCTGACGTTGCCGAGTTTTTGCAGATGTTCAAAGATAGGCAGAACCGGCCATGTGCCGAGCTCGATCACCGCCGAAGTGCCCTTGGGCAACACCCGCGGCAGATTTTCGGTGATGCCGCCGCCCGTAATATGCGCCAGCGCCGCAACGCACTCGCCAGCAATCATCTTACGAATGATCGACCAGTAACTGCGGTGACTGCGCATGAGTTCATTGCCGACCTTGTTCTTGATCTCGCTGACAAACGTCTCGGGAGAATAACCCGCAATTTCAAAAAGCAGTTTGCGAGCTAGAGAATACCCGTTGGTGTGCAGGCCATTCGACGGCAAACCGAGAACGCAGTCGCCGACCTGCACCTCTTTGCCGCTGATGATGCGCTCGCGCTCCACTACTCCGACAATGAAGCCGGCGAGATCGTATTCGCCCTCGGGATAAAACCCCGGCATCTCCGCCGTTTCGCCGCCAATCAACGCGCATCCATTGTGCTTGCAGGCTTCCGCGATTCCGCCCACTATCTTTTCCGCAACCTCCGGATCCAACGCGCCCGTTGCCAGATAGTCCATGAAAAACAACGGCGCCGCGCCCTGCACCGCGATGTCATTTACACAGTGATTCACCAGATCGGCGCCGATGGTATGGTGCACATTCATCTCGAACGCAACTTTCAATTTCGTACCCACGCCGTCCACGCTTGAAACCAGCACCGGATCCAAATATTTTTTGTCGACCGAAAACAATCCGCCGAATCCGCCAATCTCGCTCAACACTCCCTTGGTGAAAGTTTTGTGGGCGAGATATTTGATGCGCTGCTTGGTGCGATTGCCCCGATCAATGCTGACACCGGCATCGGCGTAGGTAACCGAGCCGCTTTGCGCGTTGGGGGTGTGAGCCACTTTTGAATCCGCCATTTGTTCGCGTGGAGAGATCTGACGCGCTACCGAGCCGGGAAAATCGTTTCGGACGCAACAAATTCTAGCACGTCTCGAGTTGCCCTTGGCTTTTCCGACGCGATGCGCGAAGGCGCTATAATGCGGGGTCCAATTTTTCTTCCGGGAGATAAGCATGAGAATTTTGGCAGTTCTTTTTCTTGCCGTGTTGACCATTTCGTTGGCAGTAGCGCAGCAGGAACAATCTCAGCCGACGCCATCCGAAAACCAGAAGCAGGCTGCGGTTAAGAAAGATAAGAAGCCAGCAACGCAAGCGCCCGCCGCGACTCCAGAGAAGCCCACGGAAAGCGGCAGGCCGGAGTCTGCGAAGCCTGAGAGCAACGAAGCCACCGACAAAGAAGAGCATTATGATGTGTCAGAAGTTCCGCCCGTCATCACGCACCACCAGGCCACAGTGAGCGGAAAGACGTTCAATTACACGGCGACAGCCGGAAGACTTCCCATCAAGCGCGAGGACGGCAAGATCGACGCCGAAATGTTTTTCGTCGCCTACACACTCGACGGACAGGACGCAGGGAGGCGCCCGTTGACGTTCGCGTTCAACGGCGGTCCCGGGTCCGCGTCGGTATGGCTGCACATGGGCGCGCTCGGGCCGAAGCGTGTAGTGCTTCAACAAAATGGTTTCATGCCCGCCGCGCCGTATCGCCTTGAAGATAATCCCGATACGATCCTCGATCGTAGTGACATCGTCATGGTCGACGCTATGGCCACCGGCTACTCACGGGCCGCGACCGCTGAACTTACCAAGAAATTTCTGGGCCTGAAGGGCGACGTACAAGCCTTCGGCGAATTCATACGTCTTTACCTCTCCCGCTATGATCGCTGGAACTCTCCGCTTTTCCTGCTGGGAGAAAGCTATGGCACGACACGCGCAGCTGGCCTCGCGGGATATCTGGCTGATCATGGGATCGCGTTCAACGGCGTGACGCTGCTCTCGATGGCGGTGGATTTCCAAACGCTGGAATGGAATAAATCGAACGACCTGCCTTACATTCTTCTGCTGCCGACGTTCAATATGATCGCCGCCTACCATCACAAACTTGCCGCCGATCTCACTCAGGATGCGGGCAAGACTCGCGAAGAAGTCGTGCGCTGGGCCTCTAATGACTATGCTCTGGCGCTCGGCAAGGGCGATGCGATGACGCCCGACGAACATCGTAAGATCGTCGAGCAACTCTCACGCTATACAGGGCTTCGTCCGGAAGTGATCGAAGCGCACAATCTGCGCATCGACGTTCCCACCTTCGATCGCGAACTGCTGCTCGATCAGAAGTTGATCGCGGGCCGTCTTGATGGCCGGTTCAGCAGCCCTAATCCCGATGAAGACCGCGGCTTCTACGATCCGACCAGTGCCGCCATCTTGCCGCCATACACATCCGCGTTCAACAACTATCTTCGATCCGAACTGAACTACAAGTCCGACGCGCCTTACAGAGTTTTCGCTTACGACCAGCCGGGCTTTCGCACCTGGGATTGGGGCAACGCGGAACAAGGCTTTCCGAGCACAGCGGGCGGGTTGCGTTCGGCCATGATCAAGAATCCATACATGAAGATCCTGGTGATGGAAGGCTACTACGATTTAGCGACGCCCTTCGCAGCGGCCAATTGGACCATGGATCATCTGGATCTCGACGGGAAATATCGGCAGAATATTTCGTACGCTACCTACGGTGCGGGGCACATGGTGTATGTCGATCGAGCGGAACACGACAAGATGAAAAAAGATCTGGTGGACTTCATGGACAAGTGCCTGAAATAGTTTCGACCGTAAAGATTCGATTCGCGGCGGTGCGTGTGCTCTAATGCTGAACGCATGCGTGCCGCCATCATCTTCGGATTGGGAACCTCGCCACGAGGCCTCGAGTTCTTCAAAGCCAATTCTGCGACCGAGTGGCTGGAGGGACTTCCCGCCTCATCGAGCGAGGCTGACGCAATCTTAATTTTTGGCGGGGATGGCACCATCCATCGTCATCTCTCCGCGCTCGTGCGGCTTCAACTTCCCGTGTTGATCGTGCCTGCAGGTAGCGGCAATGATTTTGCGCGGGCGCTTAAACTCCGTTCGGTGCAGGACTCGCTCCGCCTGTGGCGTGCTTTCGAATCCGGGAAGATTCAAGCGCGCGCCATCGATCTTGGTGTAATCACTTCGTCCGCCGCGCCGGAGCACCCGCACTATTTCTGCTGCGTAGCTGGAATCGGCTTGGACTCAGCAGTCGCCCGCCGAGCCAATGAGATGCCGCGTTGGCTGCGCGGACACGGCGGTTATGTTCTTGCTCTTTTGCGCCTGCTCGCCAAACTTCCCGCTTTCCCCTTGCGGCTGACGCAGTTTAATAGCGCCGACCGCGCTGATTCCGAAACCTGCACCCTTCTAGCCGCCTTTGCCAACACAGAGTTCTATGGCGACGGCATGCGCATCGCGCCGGAGGCGGATTTCACAGATGGCAAGCTCGACATTTGTCGCATCAGCCCGCTTAGCCCTCTAAAGCTGTTTTGCATGCTTCCAACCGTGTACTTCGGGCGCCATCTGCGATTGCCGGAAGTCGAACACGCGCGAGCCGAGCGAGTGGTAGTACAAACGAACACTCCACAGGAGATTTATGCGGATGGCGAGTTCATTTGTAATACGCCCGCCGAAGTTTCGGTTGTCCCGAAGGTGTTGCGAGTAATCTATTCGCCGACTTGATGTGAAGTTCTCAAACTCCAGGTTCAAAACGATAACCTACCCAGGGATCGGTCACGATGTAGCGCGGAGAATCTGGCGAAGGTTCAATCTTCTTGCGTAGTTGTGCAACAAACACGCGCAGGTATTCGACCTGTTCCGTGCTTTCGCCGCCCCAGACCGCGCCCAACAGTGCGCGATGCGTCACCACCTTGCCAGCGTGGCGAGCGAGATAGGCGAGTAAATCGAATTCCTTCGGAGTTAGATGGACGGCACGGTCTTTTACAAAAACGCTGCGGGCTCCGGGATCGATTTTAAAGTCACCCGCTTCAATCGGCGCCAATTCCGACTCTTCCTTGCGCGTGCGGCGGAGGTTCGCCCGGACGCGCGCGAGGAGTTCCTCCATGCCGAATGGCTTGGTCACGTAATCATCGGCACCAGCGTCGAGGGCTTTGACTTTGGTACGTTCCTCGCCTCGCACCGAGAGCACGATAATCGGAATCTGCGTCTTTGCTCGCAGGCGCCGGCACAACTCCAACCCGTCCATATTGGGCATAGACAGGTCGGTAATGACAAGATCGGGCGACCAATCTTTCATGATCTCAAGCGCGGTCTCGCCGTCGTTGGCCACCCGAATGTCATATCCGTGGCTGGAAAGAGAGGTCCGCAACACGCGCGTGATTTGCGATTCGTCATCTACCACGAGAATGTGTTTGTGATCCAACATGCCACGTTAGCCTGGTTCCTGCGTCACGATGTGAACATCCACCGCGGGAGCGTCGCGCAGAAACTGGTGGATCGCCGAAAGGTAAAAATATCTTTTCCAGCCGCGCGTCGCGGAACGTCCAAAAACAACCTGCGTTATATGTTTTTCATTAACGAACTCCGCGACGGCTTGGGCCACGCTCTTTCCCTTCAGCCGCACAATCGTTGCTCCAACATTTTCCGCGAAGCGCACATTCGCAGCCAAAGTCCGTTGATTGGCATCGCTGGTATCTTGCCCCAGATCGGTATAGACCACATAAAGTTCAGCATTCATGGCTTGCGCCATACGCGCTCCGCGTGCCACCAGATACTGCGCGGCCGGATTGGAACTAACGCAGACAGCAATTCGTTCGCGAATCGCGACCGGTGCGCGATTTTTATCTTCGTCGCCGCGATGTTGCTCCAGGCTTAGATCCACCTGCTGCGCCACCTGGCGCAAGGCCAGTTCGCGCAGAGCGATCAAGTTGGTCTCGCGAAAGAAATTGTCGAGCGCGCGACCCACGCGTTCCTGGGGATAGACATCGCCACGACGCATCCGGTTCTGCAGCGCCTCCGGGGTCAGGTCGATCATTACTTCTTCGTTCACTCTTTGCAGTACCCAGTCGGGAACGGTCTCCCTCACCTGGATTCCGGTGACCCCCTGCACCGTCGGCGTCACGCTCTCCAGGTGTTGGATGTTCATGGTGGAGAGCACGTCGATGCTTGCATCCAGCAGCTCAAGCACGTCCTCATAGCGTTTGCGATTCTTGCTGCCTTCGATATTCGTGTGCGCCAGTTCATCGACCAGAGCGACACAAGGCTTGCGCGCGAGAATCGCGTCTACGTCCATCTCTTCGAAAAGCGCGCCTTTGTACTCAATTTTTTTTCGCGGGACGGTTTCCAGGCTGGCGACGAGTTCGCCGACCGCCTTTCGTCCGTGAGTCTCGACGACTCCGATCACGATGTCTTCGCCACGGTTGTGCCGACGGATCGCTTCAGTCAGCATCGTGTGAGTTTTGCCCACACCTGGAGCGTATCCAAGAAAGAGCTTGAACCTACCGCCCTTCTTGCTCGGCGAACACTCCTCCAGCCACTGGTCGGGAGTCTTGGTCATCGCGATTATTGTCGTTGAGACCTGCGACTTTGTCGATGTGTACAGAACAGGGTTCAAAGTTTCAGTTTCAAGGTCCCCCAGAAGCGGAATCTTCTCTGGAGCCGTGTTTGGAAACTTTACACCTCGAAACTTTGAAACCCTGGAACCTTTTCTTGTCATACAATCGCCTCGTGAAACTCGACGCCAGATCCGGGATCGGCTACTTGACCGGTGTCCTCTGTGTATCTTTGATCACGGGTGCCGGATACCGTTGGCTTCACCTCAACCCGACTACAATCGCGCTCCTGTTCTTGCTGGGCATCCTGGGAATTTCGACTTATTGGGGTTTGCGGCAAGCCGTTTTTATGTCGGCCATTGCGACCTTTGCCTTTAACTATTTTTTTCTCCCTCCAATCGGTACCTTTACCATCGCCGACCCGCAGAACTGGATAGCACTTTTCGCTTTTTTGGTTACGGCGGTGGCCGTCAGTGAGTTGTCGGCTCGAGCGCGGCGCGGGAAGCAATCCGCGATCCAGCGCCGCCGGGAACTAGAACGGCTCTACGCCTTTAGCCAGTTACTTCTGTCGAGTGACAATCCTGCCGAACTGTTGAACATGGTTCCCAGCTATATTGTCGAGTCGTTCGATATACGGTCGGCAGCAATTTTGCTCACCAGTCGCAGCGACATTTATCGCTCTGGCCCTACCATCGACGGATTAGAAACAGGCGATTTGCAAATGGTGTGTGTGCGTGGCGAACCACGAATCGATGCTGTCCGCCAACTGGCCTTTATGCCGCTGCGCATGGGCATGCGCGTTGTTGGTTGCATGGGGACAGCTGGCGCAGCAGTGTCGCGACAAACGCTGGAAGCGATCAGCAGTCTGGTGGCCACTGCCATCGAGCGCGCGAGCTCCATGGAAAAACTTAGCCGCGCGGAGGCTGCCCGCGAAAGCGAGCAATTACGCTCCGTGCTGCTCGATTCAGTAACCCATGAGTTTCGTTCTCCGCTTACCGCCATCAAAGCGTCGGTGACCTCACTTCTGGGCAGCTCGAATCATTCGCCGGAGGAGAAACAAGAGTTGCTGACCATCATCAACGAGGAAAGCGACCGGCTGAACCGCCTGATCGGAGAGGCCGCGGAGATGGCGCAGCTCGATGCCAATAAAGTTGAATTCCGCTTTATATCCGCACCCATTGCTAATCCGGTCGCTGAGGCCCTCGACGAATTAAAGCAGCTATTGATCCACCATCCTGTGGACGTCAGAATTCCGCCCGGCATTCCCGACACGCGCATGGATCCGGCTCACATCAGGGAAGTCATGGTGCACCTGATCGAGAACGCCGCCAAATATTCGCCGAGCGGCGCTCCCATTCGCATTACTGCCGAGGCCAAGGACCAGATGATTACCACCAGCGTTGCCGACCGCGGGCCTGGCATCGATGACTTTGAACAGTCCCTCGTTTTTGAAAAATTCTACCGCGGACGAAACCAGCGGGTGCAAGTCCACGGAACCGGCATGGGGCTTGCGATCTGCAAAGCGATCGTCGAGGCCCACGGCGGTCGGCTGGGAGTCACCAGTCAGTTGGGGCATGGTTCGGTCTTTTACTTTACTTTGCCTGTAGCTTAGAGCTTCGATTGGTCAAGAACTGTGGTGGGCCCACTAGGATTCGAACCTAGAACCAACAGATTATGAGTCTGCTGCTCTAACCGTTGAGCTATGGGCCCTCGTTTTTCCGGCCGGCCCAACCAGCTAGTGTGTACTTGTCGGGGCGGGCGGGGCAGGAGGTGCAGGCGCGGCTGCCGGAGGCATTGCCGGTGTCGCGCCGCTGTTCACCAAGTCTTTCAATTCCTTACTGGGCTTGAAGAACGGTATCTTCTTTGCCGGAACTTCCACGCGATCGCCCGTCTTCGGATTGCGACCCACGCGCGGCTTGCGCTGGCGCGTCCGGAAGCTGCCAAATCCGCGTATCTCGATCTTGTCGCCCACCCGCAGCGAGCGCACCACGCTGTCAAAGATCGTATCCACAATCACTTCGCTGTCTTTGCGGGTGAGTTCCGCCAGTCGGGAAACTTCTTCGATCAGGTCAGCCTTCGTCATAAGCCTTTATGCTCCCTTTGCGGCGCCCGAGGGGGCTTCGCTCTCCTAGGGCTATACTCGCCTGTCTATAACCTTCTCAAATTTAAGGGGTTCTGCGCAAGTGCAGTTGTGGGTTCTCAATTTTCCCATTCTCAGTCAATTGTAGTTCCCAGCGCTGATGAATCGGAACAAGCTACTTCCACAGATAGTAAAAGCCGACTTGCTGCTCCAATAGTTTCTCGCGCGTCGGCAAATAATCCGAAACATCTCCGAACAGCAGATCCAGCCCTGAGCGTTTATCTTTTGGCGGATAAACCAGCGTCGGCTCTCCGGATATATTCACGGCGCGAGCCGTATCTTTTACCGCGCCTTCGAAATCCGTCAACTGATCCACCAATTTGAGCGAAAGGGCCTGCTCCCCGGTCCAGACTTTTCCGTTGGCTATGATTCGTATGTCTTCCTCTTTCGCCCGCCTCCCGTCGGCGACCGCTTGAATGAATTGGGTATGCATGTTGTCGATCAAGCCCTGCATATACTCGCGTTCCGCTGGCGTCATTTCGCGCGTCGGGCTGCCAGTATCCTTGAATTCGCCCGCCTTCATGGTGATCGGATTCAGTTTAGCCCAGCGCAGAAGCTCGCCATAGTTGACCCACTCGGCGATCACTCCGATCGAACCTACTACGCTTCCCTTATCGGCATAAATTTTGTCGGTGGCGGAGGCCACGTAGTATGCGCCACTCGCGCCCACCGTCTCAATCGAAGCCACGATATGCTTCTTCTTTTCGTCACGAATCCGCTTGACCTCGCGGTAAATCTCCTCTGACGCGGCCACGCCGCCTCCAGGAGAATTTACATGAATAATGATCGCCTTGACGGAATCGTCATCGGCAAATTTCTTGAGCTGGGGCACGATCTGCTTGGGCGAGAAAATAATGCCATCGAGGTCGACCACGGCGATCTTGGGACCGAAGCCGGAGAATGATGAGTCTTCATCCGCGCCGCCAAAACTCATATAGACCAAAGTAAACACGGCAGCCACGAACAGCACAAACACCCCGCCGCCCACCAGAAACCATATCCAAATCCGCGAACGCCCTTCAGCCATAATCAGACGAGTGTAGCACCTGAGGTCAGAGGTTAGAGGTCAGATTGCAGAGGTGACGACCCAAGGTCTTACCTCTGCAATCTGACCTCTAACCTCTGACCTCGGCCACTCATTGGCGTACACTTTTGTTCTCGTATGCCCGATCCTGTCGAACTCGAGGTCTTCAAGAACCTATACCACTCCATCGCTGAGGAAATGGGAGCGGCGCTGCGCCGAACGTCTTTCTCGCCGAATATCAAAGAGCGCCGCGACTATTCGTGTGCGGTCTTCGATTCCGCTGGTCAGGTCATCGCCATGGGTGATCACATGCCCGTGCATCTCGGATCAATGCCAATGTCCGTTGCCGCCGCTGTTGAGCAGTGCGCCTTCGAACCCGGCGACATGGTCATGCTCAACGACCCTTTTCGCGGGGGCACGCACCTTCCCGATATCACTCTGGTCATGCCGGTGTTCGTGTGGAGCGGGAGCCCTCGCTTGCCGGTCTCCGCTGCGCGCACGTCTTCACCCACGAGTACACCTGACTTCTACGTCGCCTCCCGCGCTCACCACGCCGATGTCGGTGGAACCTATCCAGGCTCCATGGGCCCTTGCCGTGAAATCTTCCAGGAAGGCCTGCGCATCCCTCCCGTCAAAATCATGCGCGCAGGAAAAACTGTGGCGGACGTGCTGGCAATCCTTCTTAACAATGTCCGAACGCCGGAGGAGCGCGAAGGAGACCTCGGCGCCCAGATGGCCGCCTGCCAGACTGGCGCTCAACGACTACGCGAAATTTGCGACCGCTACGGAATCGCCCGCGCCAAAAAGGCGGCCGCATCTCTTTTGCTCTATTCCGAAGAGATAATGCGCGCTTTTCTGCGCACGATTCCCCCCGGCCGCTATCAAGCGGAAGATTTTCTCGACGACGATGGCGTCGACAACAAGCCCGTGCGTATCGCCGTGACGATCAACGTAAAGGCATCTTCCGCAACGCGAAAAGCGGCACGGCGCTCCGTCGCTCACGAACAGACTTCTCCAGCCCAAGTCTCCATCGACTTCACCGGCAGCGACCCGCAAGTTCAAGGCGCGATCAACGCGGTCGAAGCCATCACCTACTCCGCATGCTTCTACGTATTTCGCTGTCTTCTGCGCGACGATGTTCCCGCAACCTCGGGCCTGATGCGTCCAATCCGCGTTATCGCTCCGTCGGGAACCGTCGTCAATGCCAAGCCCCCCGCTGCCGTGGCTGGCGGCAACGTTGAAACTTCGCAGCGCATCGTCGACGTGCTTTTGAAAGCGCTCGCGCAGGCGATTCCCGACCGTATCCCAGCCGCTGCCGCTGGCACGATGAACAACCTCACCATCGGCGGAATCGATCTTCGTTTGGAAGATTCCAGCCCCGGCGAGCCCTTTGCTTATTACGAAACGATCGCGGGCGGCATGGGCGCGCGCCCGACCAAAGACGGTGTCTCCGGCGTTCATACTCATATGACGAATTCCCTGAACACACCTGCCGAAGCCCTCGAATATGCCTACCCGATTCGCCTGCGGCAATATTCTTTGCGCCCAGGGAGTGGAGGCTCGGGGCGGCATACCGGCGGCGACGGAATCGTACGCGAAATCGAAGTGTTGACCGACGCTCAAGTCACCTTGCTCGCCGACCGAAGATCGCGCGGTCCCTACGGCTTAGCTGGCGGGGCCGATGGCGCTCCAGGCCGAACTGTGATCACCCGGCGCGACGGAAGCGTGGAAACCATTCCTGGCAAGACCAGCGTCCGTCTGCAATCCGGAGAACGAGTCCGCATCGAATCGCCAGGCGGCGGCGGATGGGGACGATTAGATATCTAGACCCAGAGAATGCTTAGTGCGAAGAGAAAAATTCTCTACCACAGAAAAACCGATTTTACCAAATATCTCTGCGCCCTCTGCGGTAAAACGCCATTTTAGCTAGAATTCAAACTGTACGGTTTTTCAAGGGTTGCCCGTCAGGACTAACAATGAGATTCTTGCGCACTCTTATACTCGCCATTTTTCTAGCGGCTGCGTTCTTCTACTTCACCACCTATCGCAACGGCCGACTCTACACTTCTGACTGGATCAGCCATCCCCAGCATGCGGAAATTATTGAAGCCGCCAGCGGCGAATCTTTCGACGCCGAAGAGCAAAACAACATCAGCGTCTATCGCAAGAACATCGCATCCGTAGTCAATATCACCTCGCGTGTCATGACCTTTGACTTCTTCTATGGCCTCGTCCCGCAGGACGGCCAAGGCTCCGGGTTCGTCATCGATAAAGAAGGACACATTCTCACCAACTATCACGTGATCGCGGATGCGCGCCAGGTTGAAGTCACGCTCCACGACCGCAAGAAATATAAGGCCAGCATCGTCGGCACCGACAAGTCGCATGACTTGGCCATCGTCCAGATCAAGGCTCCCAACCTGCAGCCGATGACGCTAGGCGACTCAACCAATCTGCAGGTGGGCCAGAAAGTTTACGCGATCGGCAATCCCTTCGGCCTCAACGGCACATTGACCAGAGGCATAGTCAGCTCAATCCGCCAGGTGCAGGAGCCCGACGGCCTCGTGATCGATGAAGCCATCCAAACCGATGCCGCTATTAACCCCGGCAACTCCGGCGGCCCGCTCCTCAACTGGCATGGCGAAGTAATCGGTATCAACACAATGATCGCTTCAAGCGTCGGCCAGAGCGCCGGCATCGGCTTTGCCATCCCCATCAACACGGCAAAAGCAGTAGTCAACGATCTGGTTACACTGGGACGGGTGCGTCGGCCCGCGCTCGGCGTCCGCACCATCCCTATCGATCCTGAAATAGCCGAAGAGCTGGGTCTCGCCGCCGACTACGGCCTTCTTATCGTGCAAGCTGTCCCTGGAGGCTCCGCAGACCGCGCGGGATTGCTCGGCGGCTCCGAACGCGCCTATCTAGGCAACACTCCCATCATGGTGGGCGGAGATTTAATCGTAGCCATCGGCGGAGAAAAAATCGAAAGCCAGCAGGCCTTAGCCCAGATCATGAACCGGCACCGCGCCGGCGACACCATAAAAGTAACGATCTTCCGAGGCAAGAAAAAGCTAGAGGTGGCGGTAGAGTTGGGCGAGGCGAGAGACCAAGTCTAGTTGATTGTGTGGCGCGGACACTCTTGTCCGCGTGCTGCCTACCTCGATGATCATCAGGTGGTGCATCCATCTGCTACCGGATCGCGCCGCCTCATGCTTCAGGGCTTGATTTCAATCGGAGTGCCAACGCGGACCAGTTTCCAGATTTCGTCCATCTCTTCGTTAGTGACTGCTACGCATCCGTCTGTCCAATCGTGCAAAGTGTGGGCTTTCCCCACCCATGCATACTCTTTCGGAAGTCCGTGAAGCATAATGTCTCCGCCGGGACTGACGCCTAATTTCTTGGCGGCTGCGATGTCTTGCGCGTTGGGATACGAAATGTGAAAGGCTTTGTAGAAATGGCTGTTGGGGTTGCGCGAGTCGAGTACGTAAACTCCCTGAGGAGTTCGATGATCGCCCCGCCGACTCTTCGGCCCAACGGGCTCACCGCCAAGAGCCACCTTATAGGAGCGCACTTCTTTCCCTTGTGACAAGAGCACGAGCTTTCGCTCACGTTTGTAGACCACAAGGCGATCCACACTGAAGTTGGAGTTCTGCGCGAACGCTACTGGCCAGAATGTGAGCAATATAAGGCCGGCCAGAAAAACCCGCATAGGAATGTAATTCTATACGTGGCGTCAGCTCATGGATTTTCCAAGTCCAGAGTCGCGTCTTTCTCGCGCTATCATCTCCCCATGCCCGACGTCGAATGGATTCGCAAACTCTGTCTCTCCTTCGCCGACGTAACCGAGGACATGCCTTGGGCCGAAGATCTCTGCTTCAAAGTCCGCGGCAAAATCTTCACCGGCATAGTTCTCTCGGACGGCCGATTCCCGCGCCTCACCCTTAAATGCGCGCCGGAAACCTTTCACGAACTGCTGGAAATCGAAGGCGTCTCCCCCGCGCCCTACGTCGGGCGCTACAAGTGGGTCACGCTCGCCAACCCGAATGTGTTGTCTGCTAATGAACTCGAATCCCTGATTCGCCAATCCTACGAGATGGTCGCAGCCAAAGCGCCGAACCAGACGAAGAAGTCCGCAGCCAAGAGAGCGTTGCGCAAACGCAAGAAAAAGTAAGCTGTTTCCAGCTGCATTTACGCTGTCTCCCCTCTTGGAGCTTTTCTCGGCGCACTCGGCGTCACGGCGATGAACCGTTTGACTCCCCGCAACCAGCTAAGCTAGCCTCGTACTTCGCCCAATTCATGCGCATTCAACGTCTTTCGCTGATCCTCTGGAGCCTGTGTTTTTTACGCGTCGCCAACGTTGCGGCTGCTCCATTGCGGCCTACCCACGCGCCGCACGCCATCGTGGTCAGCGTCCACGAACTCGCCTCGGGCGCCGGTGTCGAGATGCTGCGCTCCGGAGGCAATGCCATCGATGCCGCGGTCGCCACCGGCTTCGCGCTCGCGGTTGTCCATCCCCAAGCCGGAAACCTTGGCGGAGGCGGCTTTCTGCTCCTGCGCAATGCCGACGGAAAAACTCATTTCATCGACTTTCGCGAAAAAGCTCCCGCCGCTGCCACTGAAAACATGTATCTCGACGCTCAAGGCAACGTCCTTCCCAAATCCAGCAAAGAATCCAGCATCGTTGGATATAGGGCAGCAGGCATCCCCGGAACGGTCGCAGGCCTCGTCTACGCCGAAAAACAATATGGCAAGCTGTCGATCGAAAAAGTAATGGCTCCCGCTATCCAGCTTGCCCGCGATGGTTTCCCCCTCGCTTACGAAGATACGCAAGATCTGAAACGAGATGAGCACCTCGCCGAATTTCCAGAATCCAAACACACTTTCCTGCGCGACGGAAACTACTACCAGCCCGGCGAAGTATTCAAGCAACCCGAACTCGCCCGCACCCTCGAACGCCTCGCCAAAGATCCCGACACGTTCTACCACGGAGCTATGGCGCACGAACTCGCTGCGGCGATCCACAAAGGCGGAGGCCTCATCACCGCCGAAGACCTCGCCGCTTATGAAGTGAAGGAACGCGAGCCGATTCGCGGATCGTATCGCGGATATGACATTATCAGCGCGCCGCCGCCATCTTCGGGCGGAGTCGCGCTGGTCGAGATCCTAAATATTCTAGAAGGCTTCGATCTCGCGAAATCGGGCAATCGTTCTGGCGAGACGATACATCTTGAGGCGGAAGCATTTCGCCGCGCATTCTATGATCGCGCCGACTTCATGGGCGATCCCGACTACACCAAAGTACCTGTGGCGCAGCTTATCGACAAAAAATATGCCGAGGCGTGGCGCGAGTCCATCGACTCGAACCATGCAACGCCAAGTAAGGATTTAAAGCGTCCATCGTTCGGTGAACTTGAGCGCGTCGCTCAGTTCCCTCGCACGGCCGTCACCGAGCCCCAAAACACTACTCATTATTCCGTAGTCGACGCTGATGGCAACGCCGTCGCGGTCACCACCACTCTCAACGACTCGTTCGGCTCGCGCGTCACTGCCGAGGGACTGGGCTTTCTACTTAACGACGAAATGGACGACTTCGCGGCAAAACAAGGCGTGCCCAATGGCTACGGACTAATCCAAGGCCCAGCCAACGCGATAGCTCCAGGCAAACGCCCGCTCTCGGCCATGACGCCGACCATCGTGCTCAAAGACGGAAAGCTCTTCATGGTTCTCGGCACGCCCGGCGGCCCGACCATCGTTACTACCGTAGCTAACATACTCATCGGCGTGGTCGATTTCGAGCTCGATATTCAGGAAGCGGTGAATGCACCACGGTTTCATCATCAGTGGCTCCCCGATCAGATTCTCGTCGAAGACCGCCTTTCTCCCGATACAATGAATATTCTGCGATCAAAAGGACACAAATTGAGCGTTCGACATTTCTGGGGAGACGGCGAGTGCATCATGATTGACCCCAAAACCGGCGAACGCCTGGGCGCCAGCGACGGACGCAACAACGGGAAGGCGGTATGCTACTGATGCAGCGGGCGGTATCGACATACATCTATGTAAAGGAACGGCTCCATCCGGGCTTGCTCGACGAGCTCGTGAAGGCAGGAGCCCAGTCGATCGAAATCTTTGCCGCACGCCAGCACTTCGACTACGCCAATCGCAAGCAGCACGTCCGCGAAATTGCTGAATGGTTTCGCTCCACCGGCATTCCACTCAATTCCGTGCACGCGCCTTTGTACTCCGACTACGAGTGGGGACGCACCGGGTCTCCGCCAGTCAACATCGCCTCCACCGATCGTGCCGGCCGAATCGATGCCATGGACGAGATCAAACGCGCGCTCGAGGTTGCCGAGCATATTCCCTTCCGCTTCCTTGTGCAACACATTGGCAATCCCAACGACGCTTTTGACGAGAAGAAATTCGAAGCGGCCATGACTTCGGTTGAGCACCTGCGCGCCTTCGCCAAGCCGCTCGGCGTGAGGGTGCTGGTAGAAAATATTCCCAACGAACTCTCGACACCAGATCGACTCATCGAATTCATCAAGACAATGCATTTCGACGACATCGGCGTTTGCTTCGATTGCGGGCACGCCCACATGATGAGTGGCATTCCCGAGGGCTTCGCGATTTTGAAGGACCACATCTGCTCCACCCATGTGCACGACAATATGAAAGATAAGGACTCGCACCTCTGGCCGGGCGGCGGGTCGATCGATTGGAAACAGACCATGGAATTGCTGCGCACTGCGCCCCAAACGCCCCCTCTGTTGCTCGAGATCGAAGGCGAAGAGAAAAAGAGTCCCGGTGAAGAAGTGTCTGCAACTTTCCAAAAACTGGAAGACTCGTAAAATTTAACCGCGGAGAACGCAAAGCGCGCAGAGTTTCTGAAGATGTTCCCTTGTGCACCTCTGTCTTCCCTGTGGTTAAAAGGAGTTGATCCAAGGTAGCCAGACGCAGGTCGAGTCGAAGGGTTTTTCTCCATTTTTTCTCTGCGTACTCGGCGGTTAGAGATCTTGACTTATGCCAGCGCCCATCAGCACAATCGCTCAAATCGGTAAGCACGAAGGCCAATCCGTCACCATCCGCGGATGGCTCTACAATCTCCGCGAAAGCGGCAAGCTTCTTTTCCCGCAGTTTCGCGACGGCTCCGGAATTATCCAAGGCGTCGTACCCAAGAACGCCGTTCCGCCTGAAGTCTTCGACGCCATTAAAGGACTCACGCAGGAGTCGAGCGTCATCGTCGAAGGCAAAGTGCGCGCCGATAAACGCGCTCCTGGCGGATTTGAACTCGACGTCGCCAACATTCAGGTCGTGCAGCGTGTTTCCGAAGCCGATCCCTATCCCATCACTCCGAAAGAGCATGGCGTCGACTTCCTCATGGATCATCGCCATCTTTGGCTGCGCTCGCAGCGCCAGGCGGCCATTCTCCGCGTTCGCGCCGAGATCATTCGCGCCGCTCGCGATTACTTCGACAGCAACGGCTTCACTCTTACTGATCCGCCGATCATTACTCCTGCTGCTTGCGAAGGGACGACTACGCTTTTTCCCGTCGACTACTTCGAAGAGCAGGCTTACCTTACGCAATCGGGTCAACTCTACATCGAAGCGACCGCGATGGCGCTCGGCAAGGTCTATTCTTTCGGTCCAACCTTCCGCGCGGAGAAGTCAAAGACTCGCCGTCACCTCACCGAATTCTGGATGGTTGAGCCCGAAATCGCTTACGGGACACTCGACGACTTGATGGAACTGGCCGAAGGCTTTCTGACATTTATCGTCAAACGCTGCCTCGAACGCCGGCGCGTCGATCTGCAAACCATCGGCCGCGATCTAGCCAAGCTCGAACTAATCGAGACGCCGTTTCCGCGCATCACCTACGACGAGGCGGTTGCGAAGTTGCAGGAAGGTCACGCGCAAGGCAAACTCGAAAACAAGTTCGAATGGGGAGGAGACTTAGGCTCGCCTGATGAGACTTATCTCTCGTCGCTCTATGATCGGCCAGTGATGGTGCATCGCTATCCGGCGAGCGTGAAAGCGTTCTACATGGAGCCTGATCCGCAGCGCCCCGAACTTGCGCTCTGCGTCGACGTGCTAGCGCCCGAAGGCTATGGCGAAATCATCGGAGGATCGCAGCGCATGGCCTCGCACGATTTGCTGCTCCAGCGCATTCACGAGCACAACCTGCCTGAAGAGGCCTTCAAGTGGTATCTTGATCTCCGCAAATACGGCAGCGTTCCTCATTCCGGCTTCGGCATGGGCATCGAGCGCGCCGTAGCGTGGATCTGCGGACTGGAGCATGTGCGCGAGACGATTCCGTTCCCGCGCATGTTGCATCGGTTGTATCCGTAATGCGGTTATCAGTTATCAGTTTTCAGTGAAATCTGAGAACCGGTGTTACTGAGAACTGACGACTGAGAACTGAGAACTCCATCATGCCACTGCGAACCTCGACGTTCAGCAGCATCACTCCACGCCAAATTCGCGTTATTGGCGTGCCGCTCGACCTAGGCCAATCACGCCGCGGAGTCGACATGGGTCCCTCAGCCGTTCGGGTTGCCGGACTGGAAGCGCGCCTCGAAGCGATTGGGCATGTGGTCGAAGATGCGGGCAACATTGCGGTCGCTATTCCTGAGCAGAAAAAAGAAGGAGCGGCCAATTCCAAATACCTTAAAGAAATTACGGCGACTTGCACCAAGAGTGCTGAACTGGTGCTCAAGACGCTCGAGGCGGGCAAGATTCCTCTGATCCTTGGCGGAGATCATTCTGTCGCTGCTGGCACGGTTTCTGGCGTCGCCGAATTCTACCGGCGCAAGAATCAGAAAATCGGCCTGCTCTGGATCGACGCTCATACTGATATGAACACGCCTGAGTCTTCTCCGAGTGGCAACGTCCATGGCATGCCGCTTGCTTCGATCATGGGTCTTCCGCCGTTTGAGCTGGGAAAGATTTTCGACTTCTCGCCGAAAGTGCAGCCGGAGAATTGCGTGCTGATCGGCATTCGTGATGTCGACAACTTTGAAAAAGAAAACATACGCAAATCCGGTGTCCAGGTTTTTACCATGCGCGATATTGACGAGCGCGGCATGCGCAGCGTGATGGAAGAAGCGCTGAGCCTCGCCGGAAACGGCACCGTCGGCTATCACGTTTCGCTCGACATGGATTGGATCGATCCCGAAGACGCGCCCGGAGTCGGCACTCCAGTGTGGGGCGGCGCAACGTATCGCGAAGCGCATCTCGCCATGGAAATCATTGCCGATCACGGATGCATGCTGAGCTTCGAAATCGTGGAAGTAAATCCGGTGATTGATGAGCACAACCAAACTGCTGATTTGGCGGTTGAGCTGGCGCTGTCGGCGTTTGGGAAGAAGATTCTCTAGACTCGCACGCAACGTCGGTCCGCTTGGGAAGTTTTTCTGGAGCTGGTTTTGGGAGTGTTTATCCCCCCCCACACACACGTGATTTGCGATAACATATTGATGTTGCTGGACTTAGCTTCAACCTTTTCGTCAAGGCCGGCGTTATCGAGCGGGAGGATGCACAGATTGGGCTGCTCATCTGCATGGAGGCTCCAACCAAGCCGATGCTGAAAGAGGCTGCGGAGGCGGGATTCTACAAGCCTCCCGGATTGGAGGACCGGTATCCGCGGATTCAGATTCTTACTATTGAGGAGTTGCTGTCGGGCAAGGGCGTGGCTTATCCGCGGCTGTTGGAGGTGACGCTTAAGAAGGCTCCGAAGGCGCGGAGGGCGGCGGAAGAGCAGATGGCTTTGGGCGGGACGGAGATTGAGGAGCCGTTTTAGGGGGTTCGCGGGTCAGAGTCAAGGTCAAAGTCAAAGGCAGCGGGCGGGGGCGCCCCCTCTATGCGCTCTGTGTGTGACCTCAGTGGCTGAAGCCGGATTCAAACTATTCTGTGATCGCAGCGGTGAACCGCTGC
>Ga0182024_10009472_pt1 | contig 20123 bp, 12 predicted proteins | sample P32metaG_FD_120480 | JGI IMG/M metagenome (GOLD analysis project Ga0182024, IMG submission 120480) | Permafrost microbial communities from Stordalen Mire, Sweden - P3-2 metaG (Illumina Assembly) | ecosystem: Environmental > Terrestrial > Soil > Wetlands > Permafrost | place: Sweden: Stordalen... | reverse complement strand
TGTGGGGTCGTTCAAACGCAGGCGCCTCCGGTGGGGAATCAGTGGCTTAGCACTACTGAGTACCCGCGCGGAGGCGTTTGTGTTTCGACGACCTCACCCTTCTCGTGAATTATCCAGGCTAAGGGCCCTGAGATTCAGCGCGACCACATTGGCACCAGCACGATCCCCCGGTCGTGACGGGTGGCGATCGGCACCGGGCCGTTGAAGAGCACAGGCAGGTCGACGGTCACGACATACTGAGCCGTTCCCAGAAGGGCCGCGACGCCTCGCGCACCCGTTTCGAGGTCGGCCGGCGTGTCCACCCGCCAACGCAGTCCTCCACCGGCGTGCACCGCCATGTCGAGCGCCTCGCCCCCTTGGTCCGGCGGCGGCGGGGCTGCGGTCGTTCGCGCGGTCGCCAGCTCGACCGTCCAGAGCGCGGTCTTGCTGCTCTGGATGAGACCCGCAAGGCCGGCGACCGGGCCGCCCTGATCGCGGGCGGGGGCATGAAGGAACGCCACGATCACGCGGCGGCCGTTCGGACTGGCGGACTCGAGATCACGAACGGCGGCGGCCAGCACGTCGCTGACGCCATGGCTGCCGCTAAAGACGACTTCGGTGTCGGTCGCGCGCAGGCCGGACGGCACTGGCCCCCCGCCCCAATCGACCGTGGTGCCTTCGAGCACCAGCACTTCGCGACTCGCGGGACTCAAGCTGTGAACGACGTTGGTGAACGCGTTCACGGCGCCCACGAGGGGCGCCCGGTCCTCTGGCGGAACGTCAGCGATGACGGTCGCGATCTGCATCGGGTCGTCTGCCGGCTCGCTATCCACGACAGGCTGGCGCGCGCCGCCGTCCTTGAGCGCGAAGTCCTCGGCGCCCAGGCCAGTCACGGCCTTGCGGTCGTCGTCCAACACCGTGACGTAGAACTGTCGAGTCTGGGGTTGGACACACACCCAGACGCACCACGCGGCGGCCATCCAGGACGTGTGGCGTCTCGACGGGAGGATCCCAGGGAGCACTGGCTCGCGACCTCGTCCAGCGCCCGGATCCGGCGGCTACTTGATCCCGATTGGCGGTAGTTTGCCTGCCATTGCGGTGTTGAATGCCGGAACGTCGGTCGCCATCAGCCGGTCGAAGTCCGTCTTGGCTTTCGCCAGCGCCGTCTCGATTTCCGCGAGCACCTGCAGTGACGCGCGGGTCGGCTTGTACTCCGCGCCGCCCGCGACGTCGCCCGCGCCCATGCCAACGACGCCGTTCAGCCAGATGAGGTTCTGGTACACCCGGTATTGCTCCGGATAGTACTTGTCGTCGCTCATCATGTCGGACTTCGTGATCATCTGGTACTCGACCGTGAGCATCTTCGCGTTGAGATCGGCCAACGCCTTCTCGAGATCCGCTTTGCCGGCGTTCGCCTTGGTCTGATCCTCAATCTGCCGGCGCATGACTTCCAGGCGGTTCGTCAGGTCGACCGTCTCGTTCATGTCGTCGCGGATCTTGATCTGCGTCGCCGTGGACACCTGCAGGTCGGCGTCGGAGGACGAGATCGCGGGGTCCTTCACGACGTCAAAGGCCTGCGTCATCGGCTGGCCGTCGAGCGTCATCCGCACGGAGTACTTCCCGGGCGCGGCGATCGGCCCCGCGCGCTGGGCGCCCTGAATGCCCCAATGATCGACCGGCCGCGTCTGGCTATTTCGGAACCGGGCCTCGTCCCAGATGTGGGGATTCTCGGGCGGCGTGGTCCGCAGTTCCACGACCGCCGGCCCCTCCTCCCGCAGATCCCAAGAGGCGCGGTTCAGGCCGGCGTGCGCGCTGACCTGCTGTTTGCGCACCACTTTGCCGGTGCCATCCAGGATTTCCATCTGCAGCGGCGCCGCGGGCGCCGACGCGAGCGAGAAGGTGATGTCCACGCGGCCCGTCCGCGCCTGGCGCATGCCGGCATTCGGCGCGAAGAGCTTCGTGCCCGGCGGCGGCACGAGCTGTCCGGTCTGCTCGAGCAGCGAGACGTCGGGCAGAATGTAGAGCCCGCGGCCGTAGGTCGCGATCACGACGTCGTGATCGCGCTTCTGCACGGTGATCCAAGTTACCGGCGCCGGCGGCACGCCGTCCTTGAGCTGGGTCCAGGTCGAGCCGTCGTTCATCGAGTAGAAGAACCCGTGGCCCGTGCCAGCGAAGATCATGCCGCGCTTGTTGGGGTTCTCCGCCACCGACCGCACGTAGGACAGCGGATGACCCTTCGGGAGACCGTCGCTGATCTTCGTCCACGTCTGGCCGAAGTTCGAAGTCTTGTAGAGGTACGGCTCGCGATTGTCCATCATGTGGAAATCGACGGCGACGTACGCCGTGCCCGGATCGAAATTCGACGGCGAGATCTCGGTGACCGTGCCCCATGCCGGCATGCCGGTCACGTTCTTCGACACGTCGGTCCACTTGCCGTTGCGCATGTACCAGATCTTGCCGTCGTTGGTGCCCGCCCACAGCAGGCCCTTTTCGATCGGTGAGGGCGCGATGGCGAAGACGACCTCGCCGTAGAACTGGCCGAGGTTGTCGCCGACGATGCCACCCGACGAGACGATGCGCGTCGGATCCTGCGTCGAGAGATCCGGACTGATGACGTCCCACGTGTCGCCGCCGTCCGACGTCTTGAAGATCACCTGGCAGCCGTAATAGACCGTGTTGTGATCGAAGGGATCGAGGACCGCGGGCGGCGTCCAATGGCAGCGATACTTCGCCGTGTTCGGTTCGGAGTCCAGCGTATGAATCCACGGACTGACTGAGCGCGCCCGGCCGGTCGTGGCATCCCAGCGTGTGATCTCGTTGCCGTAGCACGACGACCAGACGATGTTTGGATCGGCCGTGTCCGGGAAGGTGAACCCCGACTCGCACCCACCGAGGCCGCTCTGCCAGGCTTCGGCGTTGCCGCCGCCGCGCCCACCACGCCCGCCGCCTGCGCCGGGGGCTCCAGCGGCCGCCGGTCCTCGACCGGCGGGCGTTTGTTGCGCCGCCGCGCCGGCGCCTCGCGCGCCGCGGCCCGCAGCCGGGCCCGCGCCAGTGGCAGCCATCATGGGCTCGTCAGGCAGGATGCCGTTCCCTGTCTGCTCCGGGGTCGTGCTCGGTCCGCGCATCGTGCCATCGTCCTGGCGATTGCTGTAGATCCAGTACGGCACGCGATCGTCGGTTGCCACGTGATACATCTGCCCATTCGGCAGGCGAACGCTTTGATTGCCGGTCGGCGACGTAATGCGCGCGCCGCCGTCGTCGGTCAGCACGAAGCGGCGCCCGTCTTTCGGATCCATCCACACGTCGTGGCAGTCGCCGCAGCCGCCTCCCCCTCCTCCGCCACCGAACGTCACGCCACCATCCGTGGATCGCTGAAAGCTGCTGTTCAACACGAGGACATCGTCTGGATTCTGCGGGTTCACGGCGAGGCGGATGTAGTACCCGGCCCGGCCGATGAGCCGGCGATCCCAGCTCACGACCTTGAACGTGGCGCCGCCATCGTCGGATCGCCAGAGCGATCCCTGATCGGCGGTCTGAATCAGGGCGAACATGCGCTTCGAGTTCGACGGCGCGATCGCGACGTCGATCTTGCCGACCGGCGGTTTCGGCATGCCGGCCGTGACCTTCGTCCAGATCGTCCCGCCGTCGTGCGAGATGTGGACACCGCTGCCGGGTTCACCCTTGTATCCGTCCCACATGCCGCTGAATTCGCCGTACGTGTGCATCGAGACCTGCCACATGCCGGCAATGAGCGTGTTCGGATCGTTCGCGTCCATCGACAGGCCCGAGCAGCCGGTGTCGCTGTTCACGAACAGGACCCGCTGCCACGTGGCGCCGCCGTCCTTCGTGCGATACACGCCGCGCTCCTCCTGCGGGCCCGTCACGCGGCCAATCGTGCAGACGTAGACGACGTTGGGATCGGTCGGATGGACGATGATGCGGCCAATTCGACCACTCTGGACCAGCGGGCCGCCCATGTTCTTCCAGGTCTTGCCGGCGTCCGTGGATTTGTAGACGCCGTCGCCCATCACGTCGGCGTCGCGAATCACCCACGCTTCGCCTGTGCCGGCCCACACCTGATTGGGATCCGATGGCGCCACCGCAAGCGCGCCGATCGCGGCGACGGGTTCATCGTCGAAGACCGGCACGAAGGTTGCGCCGCTGTCCGTCGATTTCCACACCCCGCCTGAGGCGGCGCCCAAGTAATAGGTGGTTGGATCGCCGGGTACCCCGACGGCCGCCGCGATGCGCCCGGCGGGCGCCGGCCCCATGTAGCGGAAACGCAGGGGCTCAACGCCCGTCGTGAAGGTCGGACCGGCGGGTCCGCCACCGCGCTGCGCCTCCGGAATCGCACGAGCCAGGCCGACCGCGAGAGCGACACCCAGAAGCAACCGGATCGATCGAGAACGCGAGTACATCGTGACCCTCCGCGAAGAAGACAGGGCCGAGTCTACATGGGTGATTCTGAGGATGGGTAGGAGATTCCAGACCCTTCCGGCGCCTTAGGCGACCCCGAAAACGTGCAAATTGCAGTGGCAGCCACCTTATCGAACGTGCGACGATCCTGAAGGGCAACGGCCACTACGCATGAACAGAAGTCTCATGACTCGCACATGGCTCATGGTTCTCGCGGCGACGCTGCTGACCTCTGGCGTGGCCCTCGCGCAAGAGGCCGGGGCGGGGCACGTCGAGATCGACAGCGCTCTCCTCGGCGGCGGGACGCTCTTCATTCCGTCCGCTGCGCCACGATCAGTCGGTTATGTCTTCGATGTCGCGACGAACTTGAACGTCAGCCGCCGGATCGGGATTGAGGGCGACTTCGCTTGGGCGATGAGCCGAACGCACACCACGGGGCTTACCGGCATCGCGCCGGCCAGCGTGCGCACCCCGAACATGCTCTTCTACACGGCGAACGTGATCGTCAGTCCCCTGGGCCATGGCCGCAGCTTCATTCCGTATGCCGAGCTTGGTGGGGGTGCACTCAGCGCGCTCGGCGGGTCACCATCGGATTCGTTCGGTCTCGCGTCCGACAGCACGCACCTCACCGCCAATATCGGTGGCGGCATGCGATGGTTTCCGATGCCTCACTGGGGTGTCCGCATCGACTACCGCTACATCGCGATCCGCAATGCGAGTCCACCCGACGCCTTCGGCGTCGTCCCCGTTGGACACATGCAGCGGCTGCTCGGCGCGTTGGTGTTGACCTTCTGACGCGCGGTCTTGCGGACCTGACGGCCGAGGTTCCGACCGCTTTCACGGGTTGCCCCGAGTCGCGGCCCCTCTACGCTCGGCTCAGCCCCTACCTGCCGGCGCCGCGTACCAGCTGGATGCTCATGGCCAGGCGGTATTTGACGGGCACACCGTCTTTCGTCGCCGGCTGGAACTTCCACGAGGCGGCGGCCTGCAGCAGCAGCGGATCGTAACGAGGCAGAACACTCTTCAGCATGGACGAGCTGATCACCGTGCCGGTTTCCGAGACCACGACTTCCACGATGCCCACCAGGAGCTGCTTGGCTTCAACCGCGTTTGCCGGGGTCCACTTCGGAAGGTCGTGCGAGATCGCGACTGGTGGCTTGACGTCGGACTGCACCGGGCCGTAGATGAAGCTCGGATCGCCCGTCCCGGGCGCGGGCTGCGAGAGGCTCGGGGGCGGCACGTCGAGCTTGTCTGGGACCGGCGGCAGTGACGGTCCTTCGGTTGGCGGGACGGCCAGGACCGGCGCCGGCGCGGGAGCTGGCGCGCTCTTGCAGAGATCGCGAAAGCCGACCGCAAGCACTCGCAGATCGGCGGCGCCAGCATCGTTTGAGCCCGCTAGTTCATCCAGGAGCGCGATGGCGCGATCGAATTCCGCGCTCGCGGCCGGCAGGTCCTTGTTGTCGAAGGCGGCCTTGGCCTTCGTATATGACTGCCTGGCGATCTGGGGAAGGAGCGGCCGGCGCGTCTGGTCGAAGAGCGTCAGCACGCGCGGCGACGCCTCGGTCGCCGACGGGTGATACGTCGGGTCGACGCGGACCAGCGACTCGATCACCTGCTTGGCCTGGTCGGTGCGTCCGAGCGCGACCAGACAGAACACCTGATAAGCGGCCACCTCGTCGGCGTCGGCCGGGGTGGTCGGCGTACTCACATGATCAAGCACCTGAAGGGCTTCCTCGTAGGAGGCCGAGGCGTAGTAGTCCTTGGCTCGCGCCAGCGTATCCTGCGCACTCGCGACGGATGCGCCGGCAGTCGCCCAGGTCGCGAAGACCATCGCGAGATAACGGCTGGTGCGCTGGGTAGTCATGCTCGATCTCCTCACTTTTGAAACGTCATGCTCACGCGCGAAGCCGTCTCGGCTTTCACCACGGCCGTCTGGTGCTGCTCACTGAACTGCGGATTTCGGAACGTGATGTCGTGCTCGCCGATCGTCACCGACAGGTTCGCGAGCGGCGTCTGTCCGACCGGTTTGCCGTCAATCAGCACATCAGCCCACGGCAACGCATTGATGCTGAGACGGCCGCTCGGGACGGGGATGGCGAGAGCGGTCATCTGACCGGCTTTGACGGCCGTCGTCGCGTGCGTTCGAAACTCGAGGGTGTCGTTGACGAGGTCGAGTACATGTTTGCCCTCGCTCAGAACAATCGGACCGGAGGTGGTCCCCAGCACTTTGCCGTCTTCGAGTACCTGCAGCTGAATTGACGACGACACATGGAGGCCGCCGAAACGCTGCTCGCCTGGCGCAGCCGGCTGGTCGGCTGGAGGGGGCGCCGAGTGGTTCTGCGCCTGAGTGGCGTCGGTCGCGGCGGCTACCTTGGGTCCAGGTGCGCCGGTTCGGTCGGTCGGGGACACGCGAACTGCAGGCGGCACAACGGGGGCGTAGACCTCGGCGGTCGTGGTGGTCGCGACCGGCGGCGCCGCGATAACTGCGGCGGCCGGCGGCCTTGTGATCAGCAAGCCAGCAATCACGACGCCTTCGGCCACAGCCAGAGCGGCCAGGCCTCGAGTCAGCCAAGGCTTCGAGCCGCCCGCAGGCAGGTCCGGAGCCGGCTGCGGCTTGGCGTTCGCAGCACGAGGTGCGGAGGCGGCCGGAACGCGCGGGACAGGTGCCGGCGAAGTGAACACGACCGGCGCTCGGCTGACCGGCGCAGCGGCAACCGGCGCAGCGGCGGCCGAGGCGGCGGCGACTGGCGCAGGGACGACCGCGACTGGCACGGGCGCGACCGACGTTCGCGGCGGCGCCGGCTTCCCAGAGAACTTGGACCGGTTGTCCGCGCCGTGATCGTCCGGCCGTCTCGGCTCGGGAACTGGTGTCGGCGCGGTCACCACCTTGGTGACTGTGACGGGCGGCGGCGCGGGCGCATTTGCGATCGGGGCCGGGAGAACCGGCGCTGACGTGGAGACGGATCGCAATGGGCGATTCAGTCTGACCGGCTGAAGTAAGCCGGCCTCGGACAATTCGCCCACCGTGTCGCCTGCCTCCTGGGCTGACGCGAAGGGTTCGGGACCAACCTGCAGGGCACGTTCGATCCACCGCCGGAGCCACGCGGCTTCCGCGGTCTGGCCGGACGCCATCTGCGCGCTTTCGCCAACCAGCGCTTCGATCGTGAGCGGATAGTCGAGAGGATTGAGACGGCGGCCGAGCAGCACCGACAGCGCGAGGAATCCAAGCTGAATCAAATCGCCTCGGTCATCGAAGGCCACGACGCCACGATCAGCCGGCAATCCATACAGCGTTCGCCACTTGCTCGGGTGGATCTGCATCGCCGCGAGCGCCGAGCCAAGGACGTGCTCCACCAGCACCAGGCGGCCTTCGCGGGTGACCACCACCCGCTCCGCGCCGATCGCGCAGTGTGCGACACCTTGACCTGTGTTCTTCAGCACGACGAGCACGGGCGTCAGTTGTCGGACCAGATCCAGAGCCAGCGTCGCGCCGAGCTCTTCGGGGAGCAGCTCCGACAATCGGCGGCCAGAGGTGTACTCCGATTCCAGGAGAAGGCCTTTGCCGGGGACGCGCACCACCGATCGGACCGTCGACAGAGACGGATGCTGCAGGGCGTGGAGTTGCTCAACCCGTTCGCACAACTCCGCCTCGAAGACAGCAGAGTCGCCGAACTCCCGCCTGAACTGGAGGCGTTCTAGCGAGGTCGCGCTGTCCAGATCGAAATCGATGAAGCGATCCCCCAGCCAGTCAGAGAACCCGGGCGTCCACTCGCGCTGGCCCTGTGACCACGACGACGGGCTGGACTCGCTGACTTGAGTCGAGTCGAAACCGAGAGCGCCGCGCGGCGCGCCGGGGGCGGAGGAGGCTCCAGGGCGGTCGGCGACGGAATTGGCACCAGCGTTCATATGGGGACGGTCTCCAGTAGCCGCGTCCCTGCATGCTTTGCAGGATTTGGTCCACCTGAAGGAGCCTGTTGCCCAGTGGTCGCCGGCGGGCGTGGAGAAACCGCAACACAGCTCAGTAAGCGGACCACCCGTTTTGTAATGTCGAAAGTGTGCGCGCCCCAGGGAGGACGCGGCGAGCCATCCTTTTCCAGGAGGCGTGAAAGCGGCGGAATCAGTGTGCAGACCACCCCGCACTCAGACCGTGTGGAGGCGCATGCACGGGCGCGGAGCGTTGGGGCGTCCGTCCGCGGGTCAGCATGTAGAGTGGACGTCATCCCTTCATGGCTCCGGTACGCGTGAGAACGAGTGCGAACAGGCCGCGGATCGGCCGAGCGCGGCGCCGGCTCCCACAGCCGCCCGGCCACAAGGGGCGCCGGAGCCTCATTCGTCTCGGGCGACGCGCCCTCCTCGCGCTCCTGGCGACGCCGCCGGCGCTTCGCGTCGTGATCGTTTTGATGCTGATGCTCGTCGGCTGGTCCGCGCTGAACTGGGCGTATCAGGTGATCCGGAAGCCTGCCGAGCTCTTCTTCCCCATCAGCGGGACACTCTCGAAGAGGCCGCCCGACACGTGGCGGCAGTACGAGCCGCTCTTCCGTGCGTACTCGACACGGACCATCACACCCGAGCTGCTTGCCGCGATCGCGCAAGCAGAGGGCGCGGGCAACCCGGTGGCCCGGACGTACTGGCGATGGCGACTATCGTGGAACCCCTTCGAGTGGTATCAGCCCGCGTCGAGCGCCGTCGGCATGTACCAAATCACGGACGCCACGTTCACCGAAGCGAAGCGCTATTGCATTCACGATCACGTCGTCGCCGAAGTGGGGCGCTGGAACGACCTGCACGCGTGCTGGTTCAACGGCCTCTACACGCGGGTCGTGCCGAGCCATGCGATTGAGATGACTGCGGCCCTTCTCGATACCGAGGTGACGCGCGTGCTCGAGCGGAGGCGGGTCGTCGGCGCCTCACCTCGCCAGCAGCAGGACCTCGCCGCGGTCATCCATCTGTGCGGAATCGGCGGCGGTGAAGCGTACGTCCGGCGGGGCTTTGCCACGGCCGGCCAGCGATGCGGCGATCAAGACGTCGCGGGCTATCTGGCCGGCGTCAACTCCTTCAAGCGGCAATTCGTCGCCATGTCCCGCCCGCGATGATCCCGCGTCGGGCGGCCGCCCACGCGCGCAGGTAGATGATCTATGGTATTGACCGATGCGCTGGCTGCGGTTCTTTCGGCGAACGTCCTGGCGGCGCGAACGCGCGCCGGGACTCAACCGCCTTCCCTTCCTGGCCGGCGCCTGGCAGGACCTGCGGCTCGGGTGGCGTGCCTTCGCCCGGACGCCCGCCGTGTCCGTGCTCACGGTCGTGACGCTCGCGGTGGGCATCGGTGCGACAACCGCGATCTTCAGCGTGATGAACGTGCTGCTCCTGCGGCCGACTGTCGGCGTGCACGACCAGGGTCGCCTGGCGTCGGTCGAACGCACGCAGGGGCAGGGCATCGAGGATGTGTTTTCGTATCCCGACTACCTCGATCTGCGTGCGCGCGTGCGCTCACTCGATCTCGCAGGATTTCGCCGCACCAGCGTTGACCTGCGCGGCCGAACGGGCGTCACCGTACGCGTCACCGGCGCCCTCATCACCGACAACTATTTTTCGGTGCTTGGCGTCCGGGCGGAGATGGGCCGACTGCTGACGGCCGCGGACGCGCGGGCCGACGTCGCGGTCGTCAGTCACGCGTGTTGGGTCGATCACCTGGGCGGCGCTGAGGACGTCCTCGGCACGGCCGTGACGATCAACGGCCACGTCTTCACCATCGTCGGGGTGACGGCAGCGGGGTTCGCCGGCACGTTCCCGGGCCAGTTCGACGCCGTCTGGCTGCCCCTCGCCTCGCAACCGCTCGTGATGCCGCGGATGTCGGTCGGCGTGCTCGAGAATCGCAATTCGCGGTGGATCCAGATTGTCGGGCGGCTCGCGTCGCAAGTCCAACTTTCGGCCGCGCGGGCGGAGATCGATGCGACGGGCCATGTCCTTGATGCGGCCTTTCCGACGAGCCATGGCGGTCGCCTGACGTTGATGTCTGGCCTCGGCCTGGCGTCCGACGACCGCTTGGAAGCGCGCACCTTTCTCGGTGTCCTGATGGCCGGCGCTTGCCTCCTGCTGGTGGTCGCGTGCGGCAACGTCGGCAACTTGATTCTGACGCGGTCCGAGACACGCCGCCGCGAGATGGCGACCCGCCAGGCGCTCGGCGCAGGCCACACTCGAATCGCGCGGCAGTTGCTGACCGAAGGTCTGATCCTGGCCTTCGTTGGCGGAGGCCTGGGCCTCTGGCTTGCGCCGCACGTCATCGTCACCGTCGGGGCCCTGTCGGGTCGCATCGGCGCCGAGGCGCTCGCGCCAGACGGACGCGTGCTCGCGTTCACGCTCGCCGTCTCGATGATCGTGGCGGTGGGCTTCACGCTCGCGCCGGCATGGTATGCGCGCACGACGAATCTCGTCGATGCCCTGCGCGACGGCGCACGGGGCGTCGCGGGCCGCGCGACGCGCGTGCGCGAATCGCTGGTCATCGCCCAAGTCGCGCTCTCGGTCACCCTACTCATTGGCGCCGGTCTCTCGGTACGGACGATGCAGCGTATTGGCGCGGTGGCTGCGGGCTACTCCACGAAAGGCGTCGTTCTGGCCTCCTACACGCTGGACCTGCAAGGATATTCGGCGCAGGCTTCGGCGCGATTCTTCGAGACGTTGGCGGAAGCGCTCCAGCACGCACCAGGCGTCCGCGTCGCCAGCTGGGCGACCGCGATTCCACCCGTCGAGTACGGAGGCCGGCGATCGGTCTTTCACGTTGGCGAGGCTCCGCCTCAAGCCGAGTTGCAGCGACGTGAAGAAGAGCTGGGCATCCGAAGCGACCTCACGCAGGTCGGGCCGGACTTTTTCCAGGCGATGGGGATCCAGCTGGCCCGTGGCCGGGGGTTCACGGCGCAGGATCGCGAGGGCGCACCGGCGGTGGCCATCGTGAATGACACGCTCGCAGCGCGGTTGTGGCCAGGTCAAGACGCGATCGGCCGCTCTCTCGAAGCGCCGCCGTACAGTGGGCCGGTTCTTGGCCCGATGCAGGTGGTGGGCATCGCGCGTGACACGCATCATCGGTCGCTGCTCGGGACCGACGGCGTGCCGGTGATCTACCTGCCGTTCCTGCAGAGCCCCGATCAACGCGCGACGCTCGTGCTTCGGTCAGAAGGCGGGGCAGCCGTGCTCGAGGAGCAGATTCGCGAGCAGACGACGGCCGTCGATCCGAACGTCGCGGTGGCGGCGATTCAGGATCTCGACCAATACGTGGCGGCGACGCTCTGGGAGCAGCGCACGGCTCAGGGGTTGTTCGGGATGTTTGGCATCCTCGCGTTGTTTCTCTCGGCGACCGGCCTCTATGCGATCGTCTCGCACGCGGTGGCGATGCGAACGCGCGAGATGGGCATCCGTCTGGCGCTCGGTGCGTCGCCGACCGGCCTCGTCCGGCTGGTCGTCGTCCACAGCGTGCGGCTCGCGGCGATCGGCGCGGCGCTCGGCGTCGCCGTCGGCCTCGCCGGGGGCGGCGAGATACGGCACGTCCTATTCGACGTCGACCCGCGCGATCCTGTTACGTTCGCGGCGGCTCCCCTCGTGCTCTTGCTCGCGGCGGTTGGCGCGAGCGTCGCACCTGCGCGGCGGGCCGCTTTGGCCGATCCAAGCCGGGCGCTCCGACTGGAATAGGCAGGCGGGCGCCGCCGCACGCCACCGAACTGAAAAGCGCTTCTAGAAGCCCGCGCCCCGCTTCGCCGCCAAGAGCTGCTTGATCTCGGCAACGGTGTTGTCGATCCCGATTTGCGCGACGTCTTTACCAATCTCCTTGGTCGCCGGATGCGGATCGCCCGTGAGGCCGTTGTTGACCCGGGGCGGCGCATTCGGATCGGCCGCGCGGCCGCGCCCACCCGTTCCGGTGCCGGCACCAGCGCCGCTGGCGCGACCGGTCGGCGCGCCGGCAGATGAACCTTGCGGCGCCGCCGCTGCGGCGGCGGCCGCCGCGAGGCGTGCGTCGCGCGCGGCTTTCCACTGTTCCGGCGTCTGGCCCGTGGGATCGAAGGGCACGGTCTTGTAGATCGGGCGCACGTAGACGCCCGGCGCCGGCTCCCAGTAGAGCATCTCGGAGGTCTCCATCATCGCGCCATGACCCCCGATGGGCAGGTGATGCTCGTACATGTAGAGGTCGATCTCGTCGTGCGTCTTCTGGTAGAAATCGCCGACGTAATACACGTGGACGCCATTTGGAGCGAGCTTGGCGTCCTCCTCGTCGGCGGCGGCTTTCATTTCTGCCTGCCCACCGCCGTGATCGCCCATCACGAAGATGTCCTTGAACCCATTCATTGCCATGCTCTCGATCTCGGCCACTTGCACGGCTTTGAAGACGTCCGCCGGCATCTGCACGCCGCCCGGCTGCATGGTGTTCTCGCGCAAGCCGGTCGCCGCGACCGCGACGGGGAGGACCGGCGCGACGAGCGTATGGCCGAGGGCCGTCGCGATCGCCGCCGCTCGGTGCCGGGCCATGAGCGTGTGACCCCCGAGCACGTCATGGGGGCCGCGTTCCTCGGTGCCACCGGTGACGATGAGGACTGAGGTATAGCCCTCGGTGTGGATCTTGGCGTAGACCTCCGTGTGCGTGAGCAGTTCGAGATCGACGATCTTCGTGACGTCCGGCTGCTGCGCCGAGACGACCCCGCCCATCAACAGCGCTCCAACGAGGACCAACCCCTTGCGCATATGGCCTCCCCCGGCCTAAGCCCAGCCCGTGTTCAAGAACACCCCGTCTGACACCCGGTAGTGCTTGGAGGATTGTAGGCTACGGCGCGTCACGTTCGCTCAGAGAGCAGGCGCTCGACCCGGCGAACGCGTTCAGCTCGAGCTCTTGTGGAGGTGGTGGTGAATATCCGGCCAGAACTCCTTCAGCACGTCCGTGATCGTGTCATACAGCACCTGCAAGCCCCATTGATTCAGCGTTGCCGAGAGCGTCCGATCCTCAATGGGGTGATAGGCGTTCATGATCTCAGCCGCCGCGCCGTTGCCGAGAATTTCAGAGAAGTTGAACTGAGTCTGGCCGGACCGCGAGCGCGTGATGAACGTCCGGCTCAGCGCATATCCCGTGCGATGCCATACGCCCCCTTCGCCGAGCACGAAGTAGCGCGGATCCTGGCGGAGCACCGTCGGAGCTACGGCGGTGGTCATGAAGCTGGCAAGCGTATTGTCTGCAAATCCCATGGCGTAGCGCTTCCCGTAGGCGCCCCACCCATAGCCCCACTCTGGTTCTTGACCTTGCAGCTGCGCGACGCCCGCCGTAAACGCCGTGAACGGATAGACCACTTTGTCGAACGCGCCCTCAGCCGCCATCACGAACGTCGCCTTCGTTGTCAGCGGAGGGGCTTGCTGGCCGCGCTCCACCGACGTGTAGTTGGGCAGCACACCGAAAATGTGGTCGTCGTTGCTCTTCTTCTGGTCCGGCTTCTGGCTGTCGGGCGTGGCTGGGGTCGCCTGACACCCGACGCTCGAGGGCGGGGTCTGAGGTGGCGGGGTCTGAGGCGGTGCCGTCTGGGGCGGGGGCGTCTGACACGGGGGCGTCTGGGGCGGCGTCTGCACCGGGGGCGTTTGCATCGCGATCACCACCGGATCGAACTGCTGGGCTCGTGCCGGCGTCGCGATCCATAACCCGGCGGCCGCCGCGCCAATGACTAGCAGCAGAGATTGGCAACGGTGCAGGGGAGCAGTACTGTCCAGGGTCCTCACGTAAATCCCAACTCCTTCATTGCGAGGCACACCCGGACCCGCGAGTGAAAATGCTACTGGACCCTTCCGGACCATTACGGCCGCGCGGTGTCCGGCGCTTACTCAGGCCGCCCGCCGCACACTTGCCGTGATACCGGCGTAGGGCCCGTCAGCGAGTGACCTCGCGCTGTACGCAAGCGACGAGCCAGGCGGACCGCCGCTGGTTGATCGGTCGCGAGATCGGTGAAAGTGCTTCGTTCGCTGACTCTTGGCGCAAGGGGAGCTCGCTTGGCTGTTTCAGGCGTGTGTTCGCTGCTGGTGCAAGCGTGTCGCAATATTGAGACAGTGTGCAATTTCGACCTACCGGCGACTGGGGGACTCGCTGACGCACTGACGAGTCGCTCATCTCGCCGCCGAGGTTGGACACACCGGCGCGGCGATAGTCGACGGCATTGCGAGCGGCGGAGCGTGACTCGCCGCGAGCGCTGCGTTCAGCGTGACGAGATTCTTCGACTGAATCGTCCGCCAGGCCGTGAGTGCACTCCGCAAGTCGCTGCACGTCGCTGCATACGCGCCGGCCATCGCCGGCGTCGGTGCCATATCGGCCGAATCGAGCTCCTCGAGCAGGTGATTCGTCGATTCGCGAATCGAATCGAACGATGGCACCGCGATGGTCCCTCCGCCAGCCGAAACGCCCGGAGGCGACGCGCCGACACCGGGGTGGCGCCCGCGTCCCACCCTGCCGCCCTCCGCTGAACCGAGTACGGCCGAGAACGCATCGACCGCCGTCACGACCTGAGCGGATGCGGATTGAGCGAGCGCGGCCACCGCTTCGCGCATCGCGCTCACCTGTCTGGCCGCCGTGTCGGCCGCCTGCGATTCGCTGTAGAGACGCATCTGTAGCGCGTGCTGTGCGCGCAAGTCGGCAAGCGGCACGCCCGAGCGCGGATCGTTTCGTACGCGCACCGTCTGCGCGTCGGGCTTGCCGTCGACCGTGAGCCGCACGGTGTAGACACCGGGCAACGCGAGCGGTCCCTCATAGGTCACCGGCGTCTCGCCGGGCACTGCGCGAATCGTGATGTGCTCGCCCGCCGACGGCGGATCGTCGTAGCGCACGTTCCAGTTCACGCGGTTGAGCCCGATCTCGGTCGGGAGCGGTATGGGTTGACGCAACCAGAAGTCGGGGACGTCGCGGCCACCCTTCGTCAGCGGCACGACCGGCGCACTCGACAGGTGACGGACGATGTGGCCGAGCGCGTCGAGGATGTCGATCGTGATCGGCGCCGCCGGTGGTTTCGACAGCCAGTAATAGATGATGACGCCTGGCGGCGGGTTCTCGGCGTGCGGGATTTCCGGTGGGAATGGCGTGTCGCCGCCGATGTTGCTGCGGACCCGAATCCCCAAGCCGGGCTTGAACAACTGCGCGGCGTCCGATGACGTCGCCGCCGTGATCTGTCTCAGGGGCGAGTAGTCGTCGAGCACCCACATCCCTCGGCCAAACGTCGCGATCACGAGGTCGTTGTCGTGAATCTGGATATCCCGCACGGACGTCGTCGGCAGATTGAGCCGAAGCGCCTGCCACACGGCGCCGTCGTTGAACGAGACATAGATCGAACTCTCCGTACCGACGAACACCAGACCGGCGCGGCGCGTATCCGCACGCACGACGTTTGCGAAGCTGCCACTGGCCTGGTCGACCGGCAAGCCGGCGACGATCTCCGTCCACGTCTTGCCGAAATCGCCGGTGCGGAATACATGCGGGCGGTTGTCACCGGTGGCGACCGCGGCAAACGCGACGGCGGCGTCCTGATGCGACGCGTCGATCGAGACGACGCTGGCTTGCGCGGGCAGACTCGGGATCGGCGCATCGATCCAGGTCACGCCGTCGTCTCGCGTGAGCTTCACGTCGCCGCGCGGAAGGCCGACCCAGATCAGCCCGGCGGCCACCGAGGACGGCGCGAGCGACGGGATTGACCCGCGACCGCTCGTGAAGTCCGGGCTGAGGGGCCGCCAATGCCGCCCACCGTCGACGGTCGACATCAGCTTGTTGTAGCCGGCGAGCAGCTCATGGAGATTGAACGGCGACCACTCAAGGGGTCCCGACGAGCCCAGCCCCTGCGCCGGATCGAGATTGGGCCCGACGTGAATCCACTGATTGCCCGCGGCGATCGAGATGCGCACCAGCTGGCTCGCCGCGTCGGGCCCGTTCGCGTAGACGATCTTGGGATTGAGCGGATCCGGGGTGACATAGCCCGATTCCCAGCCTGGCGTCGGAAACCAATCGAGCGGACCGATTGATCCCAGGTCGCTGCGGCTTCGCACGGCGACGGCGCCACTGTCCTGCTGTTGTCCGTACACCCAATAGGGCGACGAGCGATCAACGGCGATGTGGTAGAGCTGCGCTGTGGATTGGTTGTACCAGGACGTCCACGTGAGGCCCGCGTCCATCGATACAGCCGCGCCCTGATCGCCCGCGAGCAGCATCCGGCGCGAGTCGGTCGGATCGATCCACAAGACGTGCGGGTCGTCGCCGCCCGGCGCGCCCTTGAACGCGGCAAACGTGTTCCCACCGTCGGTCGATCGATACACCGTCGTATGCATGTCGAAGACGACGTCCGGGTTGCCGGGATCGATGTAGGCGCGCTCGCTGCCAACACGGGTGTCGCTTGGGGCGACGACGTGCCATGACGCCCCGCCGTCATCGGAGCGAAACAGCCGGCCTGTGCCGGCGAGCACCATCCGCTGGGCGCTCGTGTGCGCCGCGATGCTCACGCGGCGCAGGCGCCCCGCGTTGCCACCGAGCGGCGGCAGTCCTGAGGCCGCGAGCGGCGTCCACGTCTGACCCTCGTCCGTCGATTTGTACAGGGCGCCCGTCGACGCACTCGTTGACGCCGGGCCGTCGGGCCCGGGCGTGTAGTAGCGGCCCGTGACAGCGACGATCACGCCTGGCTCGTCGAACGCCCTCGCGATGTCGTTGACGCCGGTCTCGTCGTCCACGAACAGCGTCCTCGTCCAGGTCGCGCCGCCGTCGGTGCTCCGAAACACGCCGCGCACGGCCGACTTGGTCTGCACGTTTCCGAGCGCAGCGGCGATGACGATGTCCGGGTTCTTCGGATCGACGAGTAGGGCCGGCACTTTCGTGTCGCCGAGCGCCAGATGCCGCCAGGTCTTGCCGGCGTCGTTCGACTTATAGATGCCGTTGCCGCGATACGGCGCGCGGTACGGATCGCCCGTCCCGGCATAGACGACGTCGGGATTCGACGGCGCGACTTCGATCGACGCGATCGACGAAATCTCTTGGACTGCGTCGAAGACCGGAAACCACGTTGTGCCCGCGCTCGTGGTCTTCCACACGCCGCCGAAGGGCAGGCCGATATAGAACACGCCGGGCTGGCCGATCGCGCCGGCGACCGCGCCGACGCGGCCGGCACGGAAGGGCCCGATGTTGCGCCATTCGAGGCCCGACGTGGGGGCGAGGATGGCCGGGGCGTTGGCGGCCGATTGGATGGTGACGCCGGCGGCCAGGAGCGCCAGCGCAATCAGGACTCGACGACCAGCCGAACGAATGTTAGCGAGCATGGACGAGCGGCATCCGGTCCGCTCTGAGACGATAAACCGTCCGAGCGCGGATCGCCAAAGAGTTCTGGCGCACGTGGTGAAGCGGATTCCCGGGGGGACTATGGTTGGGAAGTGATGGCTCGCCTTGGGTCAACCAACATCGCGGATGTTCCAATCGGCCCCATCTGGGGCCCGCCATGGCGCGTTGAACGCAACGTTCCGTCGGAATCCCGTCCGGCCGAACTTGGCCGGAAACTGTTCGCGAGCTCGACGCGATCGACTCGATCCCTCATGCACTCTATTTAGCGTCTCTCCAGGAACCCTCTGCCTTCGAATATCGCGGGCATCGCCTTTTCGATTCGCGCCGCCCGCGTCGCCGACTGCTTGGCCGCGGCAAAGTGGTACAGGTAACTCCTCTGCCGCCCCGGCGTCAGCGCCTCGAAGGCGCGCTTGAAACGCGGGTCCCTTCGGAACCGTTGCCTCAGCTCCTCGGGAACCGGAAAATCTGAGGTTCTCCTCTGCTTCATCCGCAGCCCAGCCTTCTCGACGGCGATGGCCTCGCGCACGTAGGCTTTGATGGTCGCCGCCTTCGCGGTGATGTCCGTCGCGCTGGTGAACTTCATCACGCGCCCAGCGTGCACCTGGCCGAGTTGCACCAGCACCTTCTTCGGGTCCGTCAGCAGGGCGCCTTGAAAGAAGCCCAGCCCGAAGTACTCTTTGAAGCCCTGCAGGATGACGATGTTCTTTCCATCCACTGTGTAGGTGGGCTTACCCCACTTACACTCCTCCTTCATCGCAAGGCCGGCGAGCACCCGCCGCATCTCCGCGATCTCCGCCTCCCACCGCTCTCGATACACCATCTCCATGCAAGCACCTCGCTCCACGATCATGGGACACAACGCCTGGATGTGAGCCGAATTCGGCTCGCGCCATCGGCGGGGCCCACCGTGCTTGTCAACCTCCGACATGCGTCGGCGCGACGGCTACGTTCCACTTCATCGACCAGTCTTCGGTGCGCCCGCGTCTGCCGTGTAAGCCGGGCTTTTGCGCTACGATCTCCCGGGCATGATCGACATCCGAGAACTGCGCCGTGATTCCGCAGGCCTTCTGTCGAAGCTTGCGCGGAAAGGTGCCCATGAGGTCGGGCGTGAGTTCCTCGCGGCCGACACCGCGTGGCGCGAAAGCACAACGAAGGTCGAGGGGCTCCGCGCCAGCTTGAAGCGATCGGACAAGCCGACTGAAGAGAGGGTCCGCGAGCTGGCGGCCCGGAAGGAGGCGTTACACGTCGCGCAGCAAGAACTCGCCGTGCTCGAGCGCACTCGTCAGGACCTGCTCGATCGCTTGCCGAATCCGCCGGCAGACGATGTGCCGGACGGCGGAGAAGACGACTACACGGTGGTGCGCGAAGTCGGTGCAAGGCCGTCGTTCGCGTTTCCTGTGAAGAATCACTCCGAGTTGGCGGAAGGACCTGGTTGGGTAGACGCGGCGCGCGGCACGAAGGTGTCCGGATCGCGTTTCGTCTATCGCGTCGGTCATCTCGCGCTCGTCGAACTCGCCCTGTATCGCTTCGCGCTTCAGCGTATTGTCGATCTCGGCCACGTCCCCGTGCTGCCTCCGGTGCTCGTGCGGCGCAAAGCGATGTACGGAACTGGCTTTCTGCCCAACGACGCCATCAACATCTACGAGTTGGAACGCGACGGGTTGTATCTCGTCGGGACCTCCGAAGTGCCGCTCGCGGCCTTTCACGCGGGCGAGACGATGGACGAACTGCCGCGGCGGTACGTGGCGCAATCGACCTGCTTCCGGCGGGAGTCCGGCGCGGCGGGGAAGGATACGCGCGGCATGTTCCGCGTACACCAGTTCGAGAAGGTCGAGATGTTCGTCTGCTGCTTGCCGGAGCACTCGCGCGAGGAGCACGATCGGCTTCTGGCGATCGAGGAGGAGATCGTCCAAACTCTTGGTCTGCCTTACCGCGTGATCAACACCGCGGCGGCCGACCTGGGCGCGCCGGCGGCGAAGAAATACGACATTGAGGCGTGGTTCCCCGCGGAGCAACGGTACCGAGAAATCACGTCTACGTCGAATACGACGGACTTTCAGGCGCGCCGGCTCGACATCCGCTTCAGGCGCGACGGCAAGCGAGAGCCCATCCACATGCTCAACGGCACCGCGGTGACTGCGCGCTCGCTGCTTGCGATTCTTGAGAACTTCCAACAGGCCGACGGCTCCGTCGTCATTCCACCCGTGTTGCACGCCTTCGGCGCCCCGCGCTTGCTAGGGCCCCGATTTGACATCTGACGTGCGGTGTCCGTCAGGACGGGCCACCTCTAGCAGCCCGGGGTACAAGTCATTAACGCTGACGAGTTAGTCACGAAGGTGGTCGGTAACCTGACCCAGCCGCGGATAGCTGCAAGAAGGCGAGGGGCCGCCGTCAGCGCCGGTAGCCGGCG
>Ga0182024_10009471_pt1 | contig 20123 bp, 19 predicted proteins | sample P32metaG_FD_120480 | JGI IMG/M metagenome (GOLD analysis project Ga0182024, IMG submission 120480) | Permafrost microbial communities from Stordalen Mire, Sweden - P3-2 metaG (Illumina Assembly) | ecosystem: Environmental > Terrestrial > Soil > Wetlands > Permafrost | place: Sweden: Stordalen... | reverse complement strand
TATTTCTCGGTATTTCTGAGATTTTTGAGACGATCTGAAACGATCTGAGAGGGGTAATTGGCGGAGAGAGAGGGATTCGAACCCTCGAAGGGCTTTTGACCCTTACACCCTTAGCAGGGGTGCACGGCCGTCCGTAATTGTATACCGGCATCTTACTAAGTGCAGTCTATATAGGGTAATTGGCCACTGATGTCTAGTGCGATCTGTGATAGTGTTTCCGTACCATTCCGTACAGGCGGTGTCTTAGATGGCGGACCTATCCCGAAAGCGTCATCGTGACCTTCTGGCCCCACGGCGCGAGCCGTACTGGCAGCGGCTGTCCGAAGGCGCGTATCTAGGTTTTCGCAGAGGACCGGGCACTTGGATCGGCCGCTTTCGGGGTCGAGATCACAAGCAGCAATACAGGGCTCTGGGCGAGGCAATCGAATTCGATGAGGCCAAGAAGCGAGCCGAAGCTTGGTTCGGACAACTCGCAGGCTCCCCTGCTCGGACGGTTAAGCGGGAATCCGTGGTCGCGGCGCTACAGGCTTACTTAGCCGATTTGCGCCGTCATGACAGGGTTGACGCTGCAAAAGCAGCCGAGGGGCGCTTTAAAACGGCTCTTTCGTTTGACGCCAAGACGCGCCGCTTTGAAGATCTGCTCAGTGATGTGCTCTTGGAGCAGGCGACGCAGGACGATTTTTTGGACTGGCGCGACCGGCTCCGGTCGGGACGCTTGCCGCGAACTGTTAATCGACTTGTTCGCGCAGTTTCTGCAGGCCTCAATCGCGCGAATCGCTTGGGGCATATTGGTAATCCGGCCGCGTGGCGCTTTGAGGCGTTGCCTGACGATGACGAGACTGAAACTGCGGTGTTCCTCACTCCGGTGCAACGAATGGGACTAATGCAAGCGGCGTCAGGGGAAGCGGCTGCGTTTGTCCGCGGGCTTGCGTTCTCAGGCGCTCGCCCAAAGGAACTTGCGGCGGCCACCGTTGAAGATTTCGATGGAGAGCGTCTAAAACTTTCCCATCGAAAGGGACGTCCGCCGAAATTGCGCTCGAGGTATGTGCTGCTGGATGAAGAGGGTGCCACATTTTTTAAGTCGCAGGCGAAGGATAAGCTGCCGGTGGCGAGGCTTTTCGCACAGCACGGGCAACCGTGGCGTAGAGATATGTGGGCGCAGGAGATTCGAGCTGCTATTGCTGTTCACAACAAAACTGCTCGCGAGCATGCGCGTATTCCCCCTGGGGCCTCTGCCTATAGCTTTCGCCACGCTCGTATCAGCGAATTGTTACAGGTTTACGGTGTAGATCCACTTACAGTCGGAGCGCAAACCGGCACAAGTCTGCGGATGATCGAGCGCACGTACTACAAGTTCATTCCGTCGGTTATGCGAAGTAAGCTCGCGAACCCCACGGCAAGCCCTACGCCAGGATAACGACCGGTCGGAGACTCCATGCCCTTTCACGGTGGTAACACCGGTTCGAATCCGGTTGGGGACGCCAATATAATAAAATACTTGAGTGTTGTTTGCGGCTTGAGTCGGGACGTGGGAATCTGATGGGAATATAGCCGACCAAGGACGGAATTGATAATAGTGCAACAAGTTTTTCGCACATTGTTTAGCGGTGGCGTGGCCTGGATCTCAGGCTGCTTCCTCCTGGTGAATGGGGTTGAGCAAAGTTTCCATCGCAAGATAGCGGCGCTTACCCCAGCGCGTTGATGCGACGTGGCGCAGTCTTGCGGCCACGAGCATCAACGCGCTTTGACCGTCCGAGAAGGCGCCCACAACGCGAGTGCGGCGCTGGATCTCACGGATGAGTCGCTCGAGCGGGTTGTTCGTTTTGATCTGGCGCCAGTGATTGCTGGGATAGGAAAAGTACGTCAGCGTCTCCTGGCCGTGGTTCGCCACGAGCTCCGCGGCTCGTGTCAATTTCATCGCTTTGAGCTTGGCGACCACTTCGGTGAGCTTCGCCGCCGCGCTCGCACGATCTTCCTGTGCGTGAATGGCTTTGAGCATGCGGGCGACCTCGGGGATTTTACCTCGAGGTGAATGACTGAAGACATTGCGATACCAGTGAACGACGCATCTCTGCCATCGAGCCTCGGGATAAAGCTCTGCAACCGCGTCGATCAGTCCTCTGCAGGCATCGGATATCATGAGCTGCACGCCTTTTAAGCCGCGATCTTTGAGATGCCGTAGAAAGCCGCGCCAGCCCGCCAGATCCTCCTTCTCGCCCTCGGCAACGCCCAGAATCTGCCGATATCCATCGGTGCCGACGCCAATCGCGACCAGCACGGAGATATTGCGCACCTCGCCCGCCCAACTTCTTTTGAGCACAACGCCATCCAGGTACACGTAGGGAAAGTCGCCCTCGATCGCGCGGTTGCGCCACGCCTCGATGTGATTGTAGATCCTCTGGTTCAGCCGCGAGACGGTGCTCGAGCTCACCCGTGTGCCCCACAGTGCTTCGGTGATGTCCTCGACTCTGCGCACCGACACTCCTGCCAGGTACATCTCTACCAGCGACTCCTCGACGGAGGCTTCACGCCGGCGATACCGCTCGATAATCGCCCTCTCAAAGGGCAGGCTGCGCAGCTTCGGCACCTGCAGCGTTACAGATCCCGACTTCGTCTCAAGCTTGCGCTCGTAGTGACCCGCTCGCGTATCCACTCGATCCGCCGACCTCTGGTAGCGCTGTGCGCCGCAGATCCGGTCCGCCTCCGCATCCAACAATCCGTTTAACGTCTCCTCGACGCTTGTGCGTACCGCCTCGTCAATATGGCCTCGCAGCTGCCCTGCATCAACTCGAATCGCATCCTTAAGGCTCTCGGTTGTATCCTCGTGCATGGTGGTGGTCCTTGGTTCTGAAGGGATGGGTGTGTCGTAACAACCATTCTTCCAGACCGAGGCCACCGCCTCAAAATGTACGCAAACCATGGTACGTCATCCGTAAATGGGAACCTTCCGTCTCGCCGGCGCACCTGGAAGGCCGCTGCGCCGAGATCTCGAGGTACCTCTAGCTCTCCTATCCCCCCTCGCCGGCTCTCTAACGTCTCTAGGCGCCAGCGCGAGTAATTGACGCCGGATGAAGTCGAGAAGCTCCTGCAGGCCGCGGGGACAGACCGCGTCCGAAGATTCATCTGACGATATTCCTTTTTGACGTGTCGGTACTTCGCCCGGAGTTGAACCGGAATTTTCCATGCTGTACCTGACCAATGAGCCTTTAGATCGACAATCCCAGCTTCCGTCCAAATTCCCATGACACGCGCTCGCCGCGCACGACGGCACTGATCGATTGCCCCATACGCTTCTCAATCATGGAACGCCACGGCACAAGCGTAAAGCCCATGCCGTCATCGAGCATGGCGAAGCGCCCGCTCGCAAGCATCAAGGACCGGCGATAAACGCCTGCGACAGGCTCGCCGTCCGAGGCCCCGCGATAGGTGAGCCCTGTCTCCGATGCGATTGCAGCCGCGGCGCCCTCAAGGTCCCGCGTACGCAGAGCCGAAAGAAGATTCCTCGCCAGGATCACTTGCTGACCGCGCTTCTCGGCCAATCCCTGTTCCACGAGGAACACCTCTCGGTCGCGCAGCGCTTCTCTCACCTGCGATCCGAAGCCCTGGAGCGAGAGACTCTCCGATCCGGAAATGAGCTGCCGATCAAGCCACGTTGCGCCCATGGCGCGCACCTGCTGCTTGATGGGAAGATGCGATTTGAGCTCGACGAGCGCGCCATCGGCGAGTTCGGCGTCGTATCGCCGACCGCGGTCTGGCAGATCGCCGGGTATCTGCCAGGCACCTTCCGCGATCCGTTCGACAATGCCGGCTCGTCGTAATGCCTCGAGCCGTCGGACGTGCGCTTCGACAAAGCTTTGCGGATCCTGATCACTGCGGGCGCCCGCCTTCGCAAGGGCCAAATGGGTGGAGGTCTTGTAGATACCTCCATCCGCCACCGCCGCGATGTTGCGATCCGCGGTACGCAGGTTCGAGGCGCCGCGTAGCTCTACGATGCCGCCCACGGGGAGATCGGCGATGTCAGCCAAGGGTGAGAGCGGGGCGTAGTGCGCGCGACCGTCTACGCCATCGACGATCACATATGCGCGATCGTTGAGCTCATCCGCCAGGCCCTTCGCCGCTATCCTTCCGACGATCGGGGCAGGCATCCGGGCGGTACTCACGATCACGTACTCGCGCTGATCGCGGGTGAACGCCCGCTGCATCGTGCGGATGATGTCGCCGCGCTCACCCATGGTGCGCAGCGTGGGTTCGACGTCGGGATGGAGTTGCCAGACTCCGGACTTAGTCTTTTCCGCAAGCCCCATATCAACAAGTCGATCGAGCCGACCGATGAGAAGTGAGCGGCGGTGACGTCCCTCGACATCAAGCGCGTCCGATTGAAAGTCGACCACGAAGTCTCGAGCTTGGCGCCGAAGGTCCCGATCCAGGCTCGTCCAACGCTCCTGGTTGACCTCGCGTGTGAGGGCAGCTTGGATCTCCCGCTCGGTGCGCTCGCCGAGCCATTCGGTCGCAAGCTCTGAGGCACGAACTCGCATGCCACGAGAGATGTACTCGCGGGCGATGATGAGATCATGGCCCGCTTCGTCCGCCCCCCGCAGCAGGATGTGCGTGTGGGGATGCTCGGTGTCCCAATGATCCACCGCGACCCACTCGAGGCGCGTGCCCAAGTCACGTTCCACCTGCGCCATCAGCTCTCGTGTGAAGGGCTTTAAGTCCCCGATCTCGATGGCATCCTCTGGGGAGATGATGAAGCGGAACTGATGTCGATCGCCTCGCACCCGCTCCTCGAACGTCTTCGCATCGACCTCATCCTTGCTGGGCCCGTAGAGCTGCCCCGGACCACCTTCGCGCGTCACACCGTCGCGCTCGATATAGCGTAGGTGCCGCGCGGTCGAGCGAGGGCTCGACCGCTTCGCAACGACGAGTCGAGTCTTGATGATGACTCGACGCGAGCGCAGTGAAAGCGCCCCACCCGCCATGCGGGATGCGACGTGCCCGCGACCGAGCTTGGCACCAGGACGAGGAGCTCCGGACCGCAACGTCCGGCCGATCGGATGACCGGCGTGCGCACTGGCTTTGACAACTCGGCTGATGAAGCGTGTGGTGCCGTCGCCCCGCGCTTTAGGGCGGCCGACCTTCAACCGGAACGGTTCGTCATCGTATTTGGACATGATAAAATTCCATCTCAATCAGGCGCGCTGTGGCGTGTTAAGCACTCGGCAAGTTAGGAATCAGTAAAGAAACTTTCAGCCGACCGACACGGGCCCTCGGATCCCTCGTGCTTGCCAAACCGATGTGCAGACAACGTCTTGGCGGCGCCGTAGCGCCGCGGCCTTTTCTCTTGCTGTACATCTTCCGGCCGCTCTTCACCTCTGCACTCGCCTGGCCGCCTCTCGGACCAGGGCTTCATACCCAGGGAACCGACAGTTCGGGGGCGTGAGCTTCACGAGAAGCTCGGGACTGAGGTGGTAGGCCTGCGCAAAGTTATCCGATCGGATCCAAACATCCAGTCGCTCCCTGGTCAACTCCTCGCCCTCGGATTCGGTATCCGGCGCCATTGATAAATCCGCCGACGTGTTTGACGTTGCGCTCTTAAGAGTATTTACAGGTAATACAGGTGTGTCCGCATTGTGCGGACAGTCAGAGGGCAGTTTGCGGACAGTCGAAGTGCAGATTGCGGACAGTGGATTTTGTGACTGTCCGCATTCACCGGACACACCACTGGAGTCTATGTGTCCGTGTTTGCGGGACAGTGACTGTCCGCGCTCTGCGGACACTGGATTCATGAAAGTGCGAACATTCGAGCCGCGCGACCCGATCGGCGTGTATACCGCTACGCCGTCCGGAACGGCAGCGCAGAACTCATGAGAGCGAGAGCGACGGGAACGATCTGACCGAAGCAGCCATCCTAGGTCGACGGCCCGTCTGCGGTGTCGGGCAACAGTGGTCTTGTCAAACCCGGTGATATCGTGCAGGCGTCGCACACCGACGAAGCAGCTACTGCCGTCCGAATCCATGAACTGCGCCATTCCTAAGAGCACCAGGCGGATGGCGGGTCGAGGCCCAGCGAGTGACATCACCGTTCGGCGCCAAGCGATTACGTCGAAGCACCGCTGCGGCACGACAGAAAGACCGTGTCAGGGAACGAGTCAGCCTTTTGCGTTGACGTAGCGTTGCAACTCCGCTGCTGTGACGTAGCTTCGTCGGCCGTCTTTCTGCGACTTAATTTCGCCCAATCTAATGCGCTCGTATAGGCTCGCGCGACTCATGCGCAGAATGCGCGAGGCCTCGGTGATATCAAAACGGATCTGCGGAAGACTTTCGGCGGAGAGTGACATGACGCCTCCAAGTTGGCTCGGGTCAGGACAGTGATGGTGCTGTCGGCGTCTATCTAGATAATCCATTACGCGCGTGGCTTCAACAATTTCGTATCGAACAAACGATCGAGTGCGCTGGAGTCATCTGGTGTTAGAACCGCGATAGTGCCACGTCGTCAGTTTCACGATCCGTTTCCGGCCGCCGCGATTATTAGTGTTGATCGGGGCGGAGTTCGTTTCACCGATCGCAAAGCCGGATCGCGGCGTGCGCGATAAACCTGAGGGATCGAATTCGGCATCGTCAAATAGCCTCTTGGAGGCATTTCAAAGAGCGGCGTCGCCGAATCAGAAATCGTCAGCTATTAGAATCTGTGTGCGCAGCAGATTTGCAATTCGCCGACGTGCTTCCGCGACGATCTGTAGAAGTAAATCCCGCTCGTTTTGGGCTTCAGGAAGTGCGCATCCCTCCGACGATGACATGATCAAAGACGATGAGCGGACTTGCTGAAGCACTGCCCGGAGGGAGCTCAGGCTTCACCGAATGGGGCAGATTCGCTCGGATGGACTCCTAAATGTAATTCGGCGCCAGGTGCGCATAGTGTTTCCCGACCATTCGCGTGTCTGTATGTCCGAGTGCATCGGCGACAAAGGCGAGCGGTTTACCTCCACGAGGGAGCTAGCATAGCTGTGTGTCAATACGTGGAAGCTAATCGGCGGATCGATCTTTGCACCCTTGAACGCCTCCCTAATGCGCCGGGACTGTTCTGATTTTCCCCAGTGGGAGCCGCCTGATTTCGTGAGCAGGAGGGCGCCTTCCGGCTTTACCGTCGGCCAGCGTGCCGAAGAGCGTCCTGCCTTCGTCCGTGAGCGGTATTCGGCGCGACTTTCCGGATTTGGATTGAGCAATCCCACCGGAAGCTGCAAACCGCACTACTCCTCGTTGCGTACCGTTTCCGTATCAATAGATGCGGGGCTTTATGATGTAAGCAGGAAAGCCCTGTTTTTGGCGGAGAGAGAGGGATTCGAACCCGGCGGAGACATTCGACCGGTCAATAACTTACTGAATTTACAATAACTTTTGTCCCTTTAATCCCCGCCAGTCCCCGGATTTGGCAGTAGATTTGGCAGTAGCTATTCCGAGCGTCGCACACTGGTCGTTGAGAACGAAGCATTTGGGAGATAGGAGTCGTAGGGTCAAATCCTGCCACCCCGCCCAACTAAATCACCACTCACCGTCGCCGCGACGCAGCGGTTTGCCAGCTGTAGCGGCCCGGTGCCTCGCCGGTGCTTCAAGCGACCGAATGGCCTGCGGCGCCAATGTCTCCCCGGCAAAGGGTTGCGTGCGGCGGCTTCATCAGTCGGGCCGTAGAGACCCCGTGCCTCATTGGTTGGTAAGCGCATAAACCATGTCGCCCACGAATCGTCGGAACGACTCGTTCTCGACGAACTGTTTGTAAACCTGCGTGTCGTCCTTTAACAGGTGCTGCATGACCTTGCCAAGTGCTTGGTCGTGGGCCATGCGAGCTGTATGCGGGGTGTTTTCCTTCGCATCCTGGTAGGCCGCATCGCCTGCAACCTTCGGAGGTTCCGGCTCGGGTTTGTGACCGCGAAAGTCCGTCTGAACCGGCTCGATCTCGACATCCTTGTCCGCTAGGGCAATCTTCATGACCGCCTTCTTCTCTACGCGGTAGCTGTCCATGTCGATTGCCTCTAGGATTCCCTTGGCCAGATCTTCCTGCTTCGGCGCCGGCAGCTTCGGGATCAACAAGTCGAGAAAGATCGAGAGCTTTTCCCATTCTGCGTTGGTGTAGGGAATGATCGAAGAAAGGAAGCTATAGGTGCGGGGAGAACACCTTGGCGTTGCCCTTGAAGGCCACCTGAGCATCCTCGTCTAGCCTGCCCACGTAGACCGCAACGCAGACAATCGAGGATCGGATCGAGTTGGTCGCGATCGGCGCCGCCCAGGAACGACTCCACTAACTTCCAACCTGATCCGGCGAATACACCTGCGCATCATCCAGCGCCGCCTTCAATCATGCAACTTGTTGGGATCAGTCTCTTCGGCGAGCAGCGTCGTACGATAGTAGTCCTGGAAACCAAACGTGATCGTCTCGCCGTTATTCTGGAAGTCGAGCACGAAGCAATCATGCTTCTGTGAATGCGCTCGGTTGAGGCGTAAAAGCGTCTGCACGGCCTTAATGCCAGAAAGCGCCTTGTCGACGTACATCGTATGCATCAGCGGCGGCTCGTCGTAACCGGTCTGGAATTTGTCGGCGCAAATCAGGAACCGAAATGGATCGCTCTGGATCTTCCCGGCAATATCGCCACTCGGGAACCCATTGAGCGAGGCCTCGCTGACCTTCGCTCCACCGTCCTCATACTCACCTGAGAACGCGACTATCGCCTGGTAGGAGACCGCCGTCGCGAATGACTGAAAGGGCGGGCGCTGGACGCGTCTTTTGTCGGGAAGATGCTTAGGGTTTCCTCCATTTTTTCAACCCGGTGGGGCGGCAATCTGCGCGGTGTCCGCGCGAACGCCGAAATACCCCTTGATCGACGCAATCACGAGCGGAATCGCGCCAAATATGATGAAGACAAGATCGCCCGGCAGGCGCAGCCACTCAATCAGATGCGAACGTTCACTGCCAACATAATCGAGGCTGCGCGCGTGCCAGTAGCCGTGCTGCACGACGTCCCAGACTTGCAGCACGCCGCTGGGGAACAGACTGAACATCACCATCATCGCCAAGCCAATGTTGGTCCCAAAAAAGGCAGTCTTAATGTATTTTTCGATGCTCACCCAGCGCGCTTCGTCGCTGGTCTGACGCAGCACGAAAACCATTAAGGCGATCGCCAACATTCCGAACACGCCCATCATGGCAGCGTGACCGTGGTTAGGCGTCAATTGCGTGCCAACTTCGTAATAACTGACAATCGGAAGATTGATCAGGAACCCGAACATGCCGGCGCCGACGAAGTTCCAGAAGCCAACCGCCATCAGAAAGTAAAACGTCCATTTGTGCGGGATCGCAATCGGCTTGCCTGCCACTTCGCCCTCGCTGCGCGTCGTGCGCACGAAGTCCCAAGCGTCGAGCGTCAGGAGAGTCAACGGCACCACTTCCAGCACGGAGAACAGCGCCGACATCGCCATGTTGAAGCCGGTCTGACCCGTGAAGTACCAATGATGGCCGGTACCGATCAGTCCGCCGAGGAAGTACAAAATCGCATCCAGATAGATCACCCGCAACGCTGTGTTGCGCCGAGTCAGACCGAGTTGGTAAAGAGCCAGCGCCACTATCGTGGTTGCGAAGAACTCGAAGAAGCCCTCGACCCACAGATGGATGATCCAGAAGCGCCAGGTATCAACTACGGTGTAATTGGTTTTTGCGCCGAAGAACAGCGCCGGGAGGTAAAACACTGGGATGGCCAGAGCGGCGACGAAAAACATCCGTACGATCGGCCGCGCTTCGACGTTGTCGACCTTGCTGGGACGCGCGATCCACCAAAGCAGCGCAAACCAAACCAGTAGGCCTATTGCCAGCAGGTATTGCCAGATGCGTCCGAGCTCCAGGTATTCCCAACCTTGATTGCCGATCCAGAACCACCAGCGGCCAAGCAGTTGCGAGATGCCGGCCCATTCGCCGAGCAAACTGCCGCCGATTACCAAGACGAACGCGACGAACAGCAGGTGCGTCCACATCGCAAGACCGCGCGGCTCGTCGCGGCGCAGGGTGCGGCCTAGAAACAGCGCAGCGGCCACGTACGAGGTGGCGATCCACATGATGGCGCTCTGCAGGTGCCAGGTACGCATCAGATTGCTCGGAAAGATGTTCTCGAGTTGGAATCCGTAGAAACTGCTTGGATCGGCGCGGTAGTGCGCGGTGGCGCCGCCCACCAGGGTCTGGAACAGAAACACCAGTGCGACGAGGACATAGAACTTGACCAGCGCGCGTTGACCCGGACTGGCTTCGCCGGGCTGCACGTAGGGGCGGATCACATGGCCGCGACTGATCCAGCCCAGATAGTCGAACTTGCCAAATGCCAGGAGGACCGCGGCGATACCGGCCAGCAACACCAGCAAGCTCAATGCGCTCCACAGAATCGCGCCGGGTATCGGCGTATTGCCAACGCTAGGATCGTACGGAAAGTTGTTGGTATAGGAGTGATTCTGGCCGGGTCGATTTGCCACCGAGGCCCATGCCGCCCAAGTCACAAACGCGGTGAACTGACGCAGTTCGGCCGGGTCGCTGATTAGGTTCGATTTCAACCCCCCGTTGCTCGCGGGATGCTTGAAGTAGTCGGTCCAGTAACCGATCTGCTGCCGCCACGCCTGCGCTTCTGCTGAAGTCAGTGTCAGCACACCGCTAACGGGATCATAGCGATTGGTTTTCAGCACCAGCGCAACTTCGGCTTGCAGCCCTGCGCGCTGCATCGGGTCCAGTTGCGCGAGCGGTTTGTCGAATTGCGTCTGCGCCAGCGCCGCGGCGGTGTCCTGTCCCATCCAGTGCAAGGCTGCGGCCGAATAGTCCGGACCGAGGTAGGCGCCGTGACCCCAGATACTGCCGTTATCCATCAATCCGTATTTCAGGAACACTGCCTGGCCGTCGCCGATGTCGGCGTCGGTGAACAGCGGCTTGCCCTGCGGGTCTGCAACTATGTGCGGAATCGGCGGTGCGTTGCGGTAGGCGAGGGCGGTGATCGCAATCAGCACCGTGAAGCCGAGTACCATTACGATCAGGATGGCGCGCAACCACCAGGGAGACAGTGGACTCTCGTCCGCAGGATTGACGATCGCATTGCTTGCGGGCGTGGCCAAAGTTGCGGTCATGACGGTTTGCCTCTGATCATTATCAAGTCGAGCGGGGCCTATCAGGTCTACCGCTGAATGTCGGGCCGTTAAAGGGTCAAGACGACGAATGGGGTTCAATCGGCCGCCGATGCAGCTTTAGATCCACAGAACAGCCGCCCCGACATTAGGCACTTTCCGAATCGCAAAATACAGCGGCTCACTACTGTCGTCAGTTCGATCTCGTACAGTGTTGCTGCCCCGATTAACGGTAGAATGCGATCTGTTCGCACTACGCCGATCTGTAAACGGGCGGCGCAAGTACCGCAGATGCGGCCACGATCCCATAGTGGCGTACGGAAGTATGGAGTCGATCCGGTCGTCAATTTGACAAGACAACTTACTCTTTATGCCCAATATCGAGCCAAATGCATTAGATTCGGCTCAACTGCGCCATACAGCACTATCGAGGTGGGACAACGAAGGCGGCGCACCGCTCGGCGGCCATCGAGAAGGCTTAAGTTCCGACGCGGGTCAATCCGAGGTCCCTCCGTTGACCAACGCCGAGTTGGTGCAGCTTCGCGTTCGCGTCATTGCATTGGAGAACTTGGTGATATCCTTGCTGGCGCAAAGCCCTGATCGGCAACTCGATCTGGTGCGGAAAATGGCGGCTTACATCTCTCCGCGACCGGGGTTCACTCCTCATCCTTTGACGATCCGTGCGGCGGCGGAGATGATCCAGCTCGTCGAACGAGCCGGTCATTTCCGGGACCAACCCCCTTCATGAGATTTCCGCCCAGATCGCCCGGCGCGGCACGGCCCGATCTGGGGGCCACAGGAAGCGCTCGATGATCATTCGATCCGCAGAGCAAGTACCGCGCGTCACAGCCCTGAAGCGCTTTCCCATGCCGCGAAACCTTGGAGTTTCGCCGGAGTCGCGCCTCGAACAAGGCCGAACCTGGCCCGCTCCAGCGGGCACCACCCGGATGAAAGCGTTTGAGATCTATCGTTACGATCCGGATTTGGCAGGTAACCCGCGCATCGATACTTTCGAAGTCGATCTGGATGCCTGTGGTCCGATGGTTCTGGACGCGCTGTTCTGGATTAAGAACACGGTTGACTCCACCCTCACTTTCCGTCGCTCGTGCCGCGAGGGCATCTGCGGCTCCTGCGCGATGAACATCGATGGCACGAACTGGTTGGCTTGCACGAGATTCATTGCCGACTTAGGCAAGCCCGCGACGATTTACCCGCTGGCGAATATGCGGATCATTAAAGACTTGGTTCCCGATCTCACACATGCCTTTGCACAGTACGCCCTGATTAAGCCTTGGCTGCGCACGAAGACGCCCCTGCCGGAAAGAGAACGGCTCCAATCCCCCGAAGAGCGCAGCAGACTCGATGACCACTACGAGTGCATTCTCTGCTTTTGCTGCACCTCGGGCTGCCCGAGCCATTGGTGGAACGGAGATCGCTTTTTAGGCCCCGCGGTGCTCCTGCAGGCAAATCGGTGGCTGGCTGACAGTCGAGACGAAGCGACCGGTGAATGGCTCGATGAGCTCGAAGATCCGTTCCGACTTTACCGGTGCCACACGATTCTCAACTGTACCCGAACCTGCCCTAAGGGACTCAACCCCGGAAAGTCGATCGCGAATATCAAAAAAATGCTACTCGAGCGCCGAACTTAATCGTCGGCGCTCTTTAAATAACCGCAGTCAACGAGCATCGACCCATGACGACCTCCAACCCGAAGCGCTCGCAACCCCTCTCTCCTCACATTCAGATCTACCGACCGCAGCTCACGTCGGTCCTATCGATCGCGAATAGGATCAGTGGGATTGTTTTGAGCCTCTATGCCATCGTGCTGGTCGTCTGGCTGGTTGCGGGGGCGGCCGGACCACACGCCTACTCAATGATACACGTCTTCATGGGTTCCGGGGCCGGTCGGATCTTGCTATTTGGCTGTACGTTTTCCTTTTTCCTGCACCTCTGCGGGGGCATCCGGCACCTGATCTGGGATGCGGGTTTCGGTTTCGAGTTGCGCACGATCTACGCGTCGGGTTGGACGGTGGTGCTGATGAGTTCGGCGCTAACGATCATCGCCTGGATCGTCAGCATCGTTTTGGCAGGATGACATCGGTGAGTAAAGAAACCATGCGCTCCCCGCTCAGTCGCGCGCTCGGACTCGGCTCGGCAAAGGCAGGGACCCAACAGTGGTGGCGTGAGCGAGCCTCGGCGCTAGCGCTCGTGCCGTTAACGGTGTGGTTCGCCGCGTCGGTCATTGCGCATACGGGCAGCAATTATCTGGCGTTCATTGCGTGGCTGCGAACACCCCTTGTCGCGCTACTGATGGTGCTACTCGTGGCCGGGATTTTCTACCATATGGCGCTGGGTCTCCAAGTGGTGATTGAGGATTACGTCCACTCCGCACTGAAGACCGTAGCGCTGCTAGCGATGCGCTTCGGCTGTTGTGGATTAGCCGTCGCGGGGATCCTGGCGATACTGCAGATCGCCTTTCGCCGATAAAAGGCATTTGGAATTCGCATCACAAAGTATTTTTATTTGGAAGCGCGGAGTGGCTCGGCGACCGATGCGAGTCGATACAAGGATACTGAGGACGGAAGAGTGACCTAAATGTTCATCGAAAGAATGTTACCGGAAGCACGCAAGCGGCTCGTCACAATCGGCGATCACATTCCCTCATCGAGGCGGCGAAACTGCTGCTCGACGGTCATACCGATTTACTGGTCGTGCGCGGTAGTGATGAATTACTCGCCGGCGTCATTACCAAGACGGATGTGGTTCGTCAGATCAGCCTCTGCCAAGGATCGGCATGCACGATGGCGGCATCGAGTGTCATGACACGGACCGTCGTGCACTGCAAACCGAACGACGTGTTGCAAAACGTTTGGTCGATCATGAAAGATCGTGGACTAAAAAACCTCCCGGTCCTTGATCAGGACTTGCGGCCGATCGGGGTGCTCAATGTTAGCGTTAGACCTCTATCATGGGAAAGTGACGTCGATCCCTTCGCAAGCGCGTAAACTCAAGCGTGATCTGCCGCTAGATCATGCCGTCGGTGAGATGAAAGCGGCGTTTGACTATTTGGCGTGCCGCGCTGACGTGGATCCCAAACACATTGGGTCGCTTGGCTGGTCAATGAGCGGCGGCTTTGCCCTGCAACTCGCAATTTATGAGCCACGGCTTGCCGCTTGTGTCGTGAATTACGGCGCGCTTCCGACGAAACTTGCGGACATCGAAAAGATCAGTGCTCCAACGCTCGGAATCTTTGGCGCTCTAGATCGGGGGGTTCCGCCGAACAAAGTGCGAGCCTTTGAAAAGCGTATGAATGCAGCAAAGAAACTCGTTGAGATCAAAATCTATGATGGTGCCGGTCATGCATTTGAAAATCCCACCAATATACTTGGGTTTAGACCGAAAGCCGCTGCGGACGCGTGGCTCCGTACCCTCACGTTCCTCAATCAATCACTCTGACTGTCGGTGGTAGAGCCATCACGCAATACAGGGTCTTAAGTGTCCAACAGTATATCGTTGCAGATGGTTGTAGAGAGCTGACTTAATGTCGCTGACTCGTCTATTGCGCGAAGTTCGTGCGTGCCAAATTTGTTCGGCCAATCTGCCGTTAGGTCCCCGACCCGTTCTGCAGCTCGCGAGTAGCGCGCGACTGTTGATCATTGGCCAGGCGCCGGGGAGCAAAGTGCATCAGAGCGGGATCCCTTGGAGCGATTTAAGTGGCGATCGTCTGCGCGATTGGCTGAAGCTGGACCGCGCGGTTTTCTACGATAAAACAAGAGTTGCGATCCTGCCGATCGGTTTTTGTTATCCTGGCGCCGGAGAAAACCAAGGCGATCTGCCGCCGCGCCCGGAGTGCGCCCCGCTTTGGCACGAACGATTGCTCAAGCACCTTCCCCATCTAGAGGTCACAGTCTTGGTCGGTCAATACGCCCAGAGCCATTACCTGGGATCGCAGCGCATGGGCTCCATGACGGAGACCGTCAAGGCCTTTAGCGCGTATCGACCTCAATTCTTCCCGCTGCCGCATCCCAGTTGGAGGAGCGTCATCTGGATGCGCAAGCACGCGTGGTTCGAACAGTCCGTCATTCCTGAGCTACGGAAAGTAGTACGGAAGACTATCCGAGAGTGACCTCTTGCTCGAGACGAGAGTCTCAGTGCTATCCGCTATCGGCCGCAACATAGGTCAACTCGCCGCGCACGATCCGCGCTGGCGCTGTCATCGGATGCACCATACTGTGTTTGGCATCGAGAATGTGCACGACCTCGATACCGCGCACGCAGAGCGCATCAGCGATCATCGACCGATGACAGCGCCACCACACTGCCTCTGCGCACATGATGGCAGTTCGCGCTGTGCTCGCCACCTTCAGCAGCTGAGCCAGCCCGTGTTCGAATTCCGTGCTCGACATATAATCGGCATATCCTCGAAACGAGGCGTTGCGCCACGCCGTATTGGGCGAATCGGAGGCAACGCGTCGACGACCGCCCAGCGCTTGCAACCAGTGATAGCCAATCGAGTGTGTGGCGAGCGTCGCTGCGAGCGTTTCCTTGCCGTACTGCGGGTATTTGCGCGAACCGGGGAAGCTGCGCACGTCGGCGATGACCTTGATGCGGACTCCGGCGAGCAAACCCAGGAAGTCCTCGATCGGACGTGTCGAATGACCGATCGTCCAGATCGTCCCCGGCATTTTGGAATGCTTGGACGGTGACATCGCTTATTCGATCTTATGCAGCGCCGAGCCTTTATGCATCGCGACGTGATCGGTCTTGTCGCTCTTGATCTCGTACTGCGGATCGTCCGCGCTCGCGTGATGAGTGTAACCCTTGTAGTCGGTGTCTTTCTTGTGCACCTGGGTGATTTTCCCGCTCACGTGCCCGGCTTCTGAATTCCACCGGACATGATCGCCTACTTTGAATTTTGCACTCATACGAGTAACTCCTCTTGAATTTAGACAAATCAAGACAGCAACGCCTTCGCGCGCAAGCAAACGTTGTCGACAGTGAATCCATATTCGCGCAGCACGGTCTTGCCCGGCGCCGATGCGCCGAACCGGTCGATGCCGATCACATCACCCGCATCGCCGACGTAGCGGTGCCAACCTTGCGTCGCGCCCGCCTCGACTGCAAGGCGTGCACGCACGGATGGGGGGAGCACGGCGTCTCGATCGACTGTTGGCAGTGCATCAAACAGGTCCCAGCTCGGCATCGAAACGCAGCGCACCGCGATCCCCTCTCGTTGCAGGCGATCCGCCGCCGCCACGATTAGTCCGACTTCGGAGCCGCTTGCGATCAAAATGAGTTGCGATTTACCGTCTACCGCATCTTTAAGCACATAGGCGCCGCGGCGCACGCCTTGCGCCGAGGCATAGAGGGTGCGATCCAATGTCGGCACCGCTTGACGCGACAACACCAGCAGCACCGGACGGTCCTTTATTTCTAGGGCAATCTGCCATGCGACTGCGGTTTCGTTGGCATCGCCGGGGCGCAGGAGCGTCAGGTTCGGAATCGCGCGCAAATTCGCCAGCTGCTCGATGGGCTGATGGGTCGGGCCATCCTCCCCGAGCGCGATGCTGTCGTGCGTGAAGACAAGGATCACATGCAGGTGCGACAACGCGGCGAGACGGATCGCCGGGCGCATGTAGTCAGAGAAGATCAGAAACGTCGCGCCATACGGGATCGTGCCGCGGTGCGCCGCCATGCCATTCACGATCGCACCCATCGCATGTTCGCGTACGCCAAAATGCAGATTGCGACCGGCATAGTTCCAACCGCCGCCCTCGGAGCCTTGCGCATCTTCGCCTGTCGTCAATGGCGGATTGAAATCACCGAGCCCTTTGAGCGCGGTCTTGGTCGACGGATCAAGATCGGCCGAACCGCCGATCAACGCCGGCAGCGTCGGCGCAATCGCATTCATAATCTTGCCTGATGCCTCGCGAGTGGCGATCCCTTTCGCGTCCGTCGGAAACACCGGAATATCCTTACTCCATCCCGCGGGTAGCTCGCCGCGCAGACGGCTTTTCAATTCCGAGGCGAGTTCAGAAAAATCGTTGCTGTAAGCCATTAGGCGATCGTTCCAATCGTCCTCGCTCTTTGCACCGCGATTGAGCGCCTCACGACAATGCGCAAGTGCCGCGTCGGGCACGAGAAACGCCGGCTCGGTCGGCCAGTTCAGTGTTTTTTTGGTCTTGCGCACATCGTCCGCACCGAGCGGTGAACCGTGCGCCTTGTAGCTATCCTGCTCGGGCGAGCCGTAGCCGATATGCGTGCGTATCAGGATCAGCGACGGTCGTCCTGTCTCCGCCCGCGCTTGTGTCAGCGCAGTGTCGATCGTTGCGAGATCGTTACCATCCTCCACCCGTATGGTGTGCCAGCCGTAGGCGCGGAAGCGCGCCGCGCGATCTTCCGTAAAGGTGATGTCGGTACCGGCGGATAGAGTCACGAAGTTGTCATCGTACAGGCACGTCAGTTTGCCGAGTTTCAGATGCCCGGCGAGCGAGGTCGCTTCCGCTCCCACGCCCTCCATCAGGTCGCCATCGCTCACCAGCGCATACGTGTAATGATCGATCAGCGTGTGACCTCGGCGGTTGTAGCGCGCGGCAAGTTGCGCTTCGCCGATGGCCATGCCGACCGCATTGGCCATGCCCTGTCCCAGCGGCCCGGTGGTGACCTCGACGCCCGGCGTGTGCCCGCGTTCCGGATGCCCCGGCGTCTTGCTGCCCCATTGGCGAAACTCCTTAATGTCATCGAGAGAGAGCGCGTAGCCAGTCAGATACAGGAGACTATAGAGCAGCGCCGAGCCGTGACCGGCCGACAGCACAAAGCGATCACGATCGACCCATTCCGGGTTGTGGGGATTGTATTTGAGCCAGCGCGTCCACAACACATAAGCCATCGGCGCTGCGCCGAGCGGCAAGCCCGGATGACCGCTGTCCGCCTTTTGTACCATGTCCAACGACAGGAATCGGATGGTATTGACGCATTGCTGGTCGAGTTGTTCTGACATGGTCGCGTCCTGAATCGGTACTGATATTGCGCTAGCCCGCTACGGCCTTTGGGTTGGAGGTGCGATAGCGACAATGACGGTCGGCACGCGCCGAAACACGGGTTATTCCCGTCCTTCGACGCCAACGCCATAGACGTGCACCATTTGACCGCCGAGCCACCCTGATACAAAAAGGAGTGCCACGCCGATGATCGACAGCAGCACGGGGGTGCTCAAGCTTGCGCCCTTGCCGTCGAGTGCGCCCGCACGCAGCCAGATGTTTATCGCATAGAGTGCCACGACGATAAGGTTGATCGTCATATGCGTCAGAGCAATTTTCTTGACGGGAGGCGCGCCGCCCTTATAGTAGAGCAAGTCGATCAGGCCCGGCACCGCGGCGCAGAGCCCACCGATCAAGCCGCCGACCATGCTGTAAAAAGCGACCGTGATCCATGCCTCTCCTGAGCCGCCGGCCAGTCGAATCAAATCGCAGGCTAAAGAGAAAATCCACAGACCGATCGGAAAAACGATCAGCATGGGGTGAATGGGATGCTTTAAGATGCTTGCAGGAGTACGCATTGGGAAGTCCTCATCTAAACACACGACAATAGTTCACTATCACGTCACAATGGCGGCCTCGAGTTTTCCCGGGGTCGTCATTCAAATCGGTACGCGGTAGCCGAAAAATTCATGATCCTCGTTATAACTGCCTTCGCCCGCACCCAGATCGGCATAATCCTGCACGAATTCGATTGACGCGATCCATTTGACCATTTTGAATCCGACTTCGTTCTCGCAACGTAGTCGCAGCGGCGCTCCGTGCAACACGCTGACGGGTGCTCCGTTCATCTCGTAAGCGAGAATGGTCAACTCGTGACGCATGTTGCTCAAACTGTGCGTGTCGTAATAGCGACCACCGTCACCGCCATCGGCAAATGAATATAGCACCGCGTAGCGGGCCTCCGCGGTCGGCTTCACCAGATCAAGGATATGGCGCATCGGAACGCCGCCCCATTTAGCGACGCCTGACCACCCTTGAATGCAAAAATGGGTGGTGATCTGCTCCTGCTTCGGCATCGCCTTTAACACCGCGTAGGAGAACTCTGACGGATTCTCAACGAGTCCGCCTACACGCAAGCGGTAGTCGACGAAGTTATTCGCCACCATCAGGTCAAATTCCGCGGAATTCGGCATCGTCCCGTTGGGCCAAAAAAGCGGTGAGATGTCCTTTTCGGTGAGCTGACTGATCGGGTCCCAGGACTGCGTCACGCGACCGAATGGCCGGGCTACTATTTCACCGATCCTCTGAACGAGGCGCGCATGACGCAACGTGAAGGGGGAGGCCCACCACCACGTCGCGCCCAGCAGGATCAGCGCTGGGATGAATACCGCGAAGCCGCTCCAGGACCCGTTGTTCACTCCCGCCCACATCATGTTCAAATTCACCCGCGCTCCGGTGATGAATACCAGCGTCACGTGCGCCAGGATGAATAGGAGGAACCACCACATCGCGAGAAAATGGATCGATCGCGCCCTTTGTCGATTCAATGCCCGACCGAACCAGCCGAGGCGGTTTGAGATCGCGGGACTTTGCATGAGGCCCGTCAGGATGGAGGTCGGTGCGGCCAGGAATATGGTGAGAAAATAGACGAGCTGCTGCAAACTGTTGTAGCGCGTCCAACTATGATCCGCAGGGAACGTGAGCGAGAGATATTGCAACGCCGTCGATACGGCGTTGGGAAACACCTGCCATGTGGTGGGCACCACTCGTTGCCATTGATTAGTCGTAAAGAGCAGTGCGTAGAAGACTATACCGTTGATCATCCAAAATAGGGTGATCGAAAAATGCCACCATCGAGCGAGCCCGATGGAGTGACGGATACCAGGGATGCCCAGCCACCCCGGAAGGGTGACCGAATCGTCTTTAGCGGTCCAAATGCGGCCGGTGGGAACTGCGCTCTGGAAACGAAACCACTCGGTTCCCGGCGTGCAGTCGCGCTTC
>Ga0182024_10009469_pt1 | contig 20125 bp, 17 predicted proteins | sample P32metaG_FD_120480 | JGI IMG/M metagenome (GOLD analysis project Ga0182024, IMG submission 120480) | Permafrost microbial communities from Stordalen Mire, Sweden - P3-2 metaG (Illumina Assembly) | ecosystem: Environmental > Terrestrial > Soil > Wetlands > Permafrost | place: Sweden: Stordalen... | reverse complement strand
GGACGTCCGCCCCGCGGAAGCTGTAGATCGATTGAGCATCGTCGCCAACGACCGCCAGGTTCCGATGCCCCACCGGCCCGGCATACACGGGACGGTCGCCCGGCTCGGCCGATCCGCTCCTCGGCGGGCGTCCGCCGCCCACCAGCAGCTGCAGTAGCCGGTACTGCGCGTGGTTGGTGTCCTGGTACTCGTCCACCAGGACATGCCGGAAAACGCTCGAATAATGCGCACGGGCATCCTCGAACAGCTCCAGCAAATTGACCATGCGGAACAGCAGGTCGTCGAAATCCATCGCGTTGGAGCGGTGCAAATCGCGCTCGTAGATGTCGTATACCTCAGCGATCATCTCCTCGTAGGGCGAGCCGACTGATTGGCGGTAGGCGTCCGCATCGCATAGGCGGTTCTTCGCGGCTGAGATCTGGTTGTGGATGGCGGCAGGTGTGTAGCGCTTGGGATCGACGCCTACCGCGTCGGCAGAGCGCTTGGTCAGCCGGCGCGCATCAGCCTGGTCGTAGATCGTGAACTGGCGGGTGTAGCCCAGTCGCTCGGCCTCGGCGCGCAAGATGCGCGCGCAGGCAGCGTGGAAGGTCATCAACCACATGCTTCGCGTGCCACGTCCGAGCAGACGCTCGACGCGCTCGCGCATCTCCTTGGCCGCCTTGTTGGTGAAGGTGATGGCCATGATCTCACCGGCTTGGGCCTGATCGGTGTAGATCAGGAATGCGATCCGGTGCGCCAATACGCGCGTCTTGCCGCTACCGGCGCCGGCGAGGATCAGCAGCGGGCCCTCGCCGTGGGTGACGGCCTCGCGTTGAGGCTCGTTCAACCCCTCCAGCAGCTCTTGGAGATGCGCGGCGTGAGGGTTCTCCAACATGCTTCTTCAGCATAGATGCGTGTTCGGCCGACAGGCGAGGAGGACTTGGAGAGTGAGGGCACCGGCAGGATTCAGGGGATCCGCGAGGAACTTGTGACTAAAGTTTCAATCTTCATCCTCGACTACGGGAGAACTTGCGTAATGGGCTTCGACATCAGCCGTCTGCGTCGCTCCGATCAGATCATCGGCGCCAGCGCCATATTCTTCTTCATCTTCCTGTTCTTCTTCCATTGGTATGGATACAGCTCTAACGCGACCTCAATAGGTGGGGTGAACGTTGGCGCCAGCTTCAGCGCCAATGGCTGGCATTCCTTCACTAACAGCCGCTGGATCTGGCTGATTACGATCATCGTGGCGCTCGTCACGGTCGCTGTTGCATCCGGTGCGCTCAAATTCGAGAGCCCAGTGCAGCTGAGCGTTGTCGTGGCCGCTCTCGGAGCGCTCTCGACGCTGCTGATCCTCTATCGCATCATCCACCACCCGACGGCCAGCGCCAGCTTCGGTGGCTTCCACGCCTCGGTCGGTATCAAGATCGGTATCTGGCTCGGCCTGATCGCCAGCGCCGCACTCACCTATGGCGGCTATCTCGGCATGCGGGCCGAGGGCACCTCGCTCTCCGATGTGCGCGACCAGGCAAGCCAGGCGATTAGCAGTGCCACCGCATCTGTTAGCTCCCCCAGCGATAGCTCCGCCTCGGCGGCGCCACCGTCGAGCGACGCTTCCACCGCTCCGGCGCCTGCGCCACCACCTGCTTCTGCGCAGGCGCCACCGATCCCACCCCCGGTCGCGCCTCCATCCTCGGAGGACTGAGGAGAGCAAGCGTCGGCCACGGGGCGCCTCGGACAGGCGGGCGGGTGGTGGGCGGCTACCCATAGAATGCCACGTCGTGATCGATCGCGATGAGGTGTTGCACGTGGCGCGCTTGGCGCGTCTGCAATTGAGTGAGGAGGAGCTCGAGCCGATGGCGCGCGAGCTCTCCGCCGTGCTCGATCACATCGCCAAGATCGGCGAGCTCGATCTCCAAGACGTCGCGCCGACGACACACGTGGTCGAGGTGACCGATGGACTGCGTGCTGACGAGCCGCGCGCTTCGCTGCCACGTGAGCTCGCGCTGGCCCAGGCGCCCGCCGTCAGTGACGAGGGCTTCTCAGTGCCAAGCCCGCAAGCATGAGCGCAACCGACATCATCGGTCTGTCCGCCGCGGAGGCAGCGCGGGAGATCTCCTCGGGCACGCTTGCCGCTGGGGAGCTGTTCGAGGTGTATCGCACCCGTGCGGCGGAGCACGCCTGCGGAGCGGGTCTGAACTGCTTCACGTGGGTGGCCTCCGAGGCTTCGGCGGAGCCTGCTCCTGGCGAGGATGTCGCTCCCGGCACGCAGGGAGGGGCTCTGCGCGGGGTGCCGCTGGCGGTGAAGGATCTGTTCTGTACTGAGAATGTGCCCAGCCAATCGGGCTCGCGCATCCTCGAGGGATACTTGCCGCCGTACACCGCCACCGCCGTCTCGCGCTTGAGGAGAGTGGGTGCGAGGCTGCTGGGGAAGACCAATCAGGACGAGTTCGCGATGGGCTCCTCAAACGAGAACTCAGCCTATGGGCCGGTGCTCAACCCGTGGAATCGCGAGCGGGTGCCCGGAGGATCATCGGGTGGGAGCGCCGCCGCGGTCGCGGCCGGATTGGCGCCGTGGGCGCTCGGCACCGATACCGGCGGTTCGATCCGCCAGCCGGCGGCGCTTTGCGGGATCGTCGGATTGAAACCGACCTACGGCGCCGTCTCACGCTACGGGATGATCGCGTTTGCCTCCTCGCTGGATCAAGCCGGCCCGCTCACCCGTGACGTGACCGACGCCGCGCTGATGCTGCGCCACCTGGTCGGCCGCGACGAATGCGACGCAACCTCGTTGGCTTTCCCCGAGGAGATCGAGCTCCCGAGCGCCGAGCGGTTGGATGGCATCCGCCTCGGCGTGCCGGAGGAGCTGACGGGCGGCTCCGCCGGTGATGGGAGCGAGGGGATCGAAGCGGGGGTGCTCGACGCCTTCCGCGCCGCGCTGCGCCGCGCCGAGGAGTTGGGGGCGGAGATCGTCGAGAGCATCCACCTGCCGCATGCCCCGCATGCGCTTGCCGCCTACTACGTGCTCGCGCCCGCGGAGGCCTCTTCGAACCTGGCGCGCTTCGACGGCGTTCGCTACGGGCTGCGAAAGATGGACCCCGCCCACCCGGGCGACCTGCTGGGTATGTACACGCGCACGCGCCACGACGGCTTCGGGGCGGAGGTCAAGCGGCGGATCATGCTCGGCACCTACGCGCTCTCCTCCGGCTACTACGACGCCTACTACGGTCGCGCCCAGCGGGTCAGGACGAAGATCGCCGAGGACTTCCACACGGCTTTTGACCAGGTCGATCTGATCGTCACACCGACCGCGCCCACGGTCGCGTTCAAGCTGGGCGAGAAGACGGAGGATCCGCTGGCGATGTATCTGAACGACTACTGCACGGTGCCGATGTCGCTGGCGGGGATCCCCGCGATCTCGATTCCCTGCGGGCTCAGCGATGGTTTGCCCGTCGGCCTGCAGATCGCGGGGCCGGCATTCAGCGAGAACCGGCTGCTCGAGGCCGCCCATGCGCTGGAGCGGGCGCTTGGCTTCGATGGGTCGCCGACGCGCGTGAATGGAACCACGGCGTGAGCGCGATCGAATATGAGCCCGTCATCGGCCTGGAGATCCATGTCCAGCTAAAGACGAAGACGAAGATGTTTTGCGGCTGCGAGCTCTCCTTCGGGGATCCCCCGAACACGCACACCTGTCCGGTCTGCCTCGGACTGCCCGGGAGCCTGCCGGTCGCGAACGCGAAGGCGGTGCACTTCGGCTTGATGATCGGCATGGCGCTCGATTCGGAGCTCGCGCCGCGCTCGATCTTCCACCGCAAGAACTACTTCTATCCCGACCTGCCGAAGGGTTACCAGATCTCCCAGTACGACGAGCCGTTGTGCAAAGGAGGGCGGCTCGGGGAGGTGCGTATCCACAGGGTGCACTTGGAGGAGGACGCGGCCAAGCTGATTCACGTCGGCTCGAGCGGGCGGATCGAGGGCTCGGAGGAGAGCATCGTCGATTTCAACCGTGGTGGCACTCCTCTGGCGGAGATCGTCACCGAGCCCGACCTGAGCACCCCGGAGCAGGCAGGCGAGTGGCTGCGGCTGCTGCGCACGACGCTGCGAGCGCTGGGGGTGAGTGACGTGAACATGGAGGAGGGCTCGCTGCGCTGTGACGCAAACATCTCGCTGCGCCCCGCTGGAACGACCGAGCTGGGCACGAAGACCGAGATGAAGAACATGAACTCCTTCCGTTTCATCGAACGCGGCATCCGCGCGGAGATAGTCCGCCAGGAGATGACGTTGAGGGCGGGAGAGAACGTCATGCAGGAGACACTCCACTTCGACCCCGTCTCGGACACGATCACCTCGCTGCGCTCCAAGGAGGAGGCGCATGACTATCGCTACTTCCCCGAGCCCGACCTCGTGCCGATGGCGATCGACCGAGTGATGCTCGACACAGCTGGGGGGGCGATGAGCGAGTTGCCCGCCGCGCGGGCGGAGCGCCTGGAGAGGACGCTGAGCCTCAGTCGTGAGAGCGCCCAGCAGTTGGCTTTCCGTGCTGAGCTGGGCGACTATTTCGAGGCCGCGCTTGCCGCGCCCGTCGAACCGGCCCCACCGGCGCAGGCGCTCGCGAACTGGATCTCGAGCGATCTCCTCGCGCGCCTGGAGGATGACGCCGGGGCGGGCGGGGGGGCGGGTGGGGATCCTCTTTCCTCGCGCGTGAAGCCGGCGGCGATGGCCTCGCTCGTGGGCATGGCCGCGTCCAAGCTGATCAGCGTTGGCGCCGCGCGCCAGGTGCTCGACCGATTGGTGGCCGAGGGTGGCGATCCGCGGGCTATCGTGGAGGTCGAGGGGCTCGCGGCGATGGGCGACGCCGAGGACTTGGGCGCAATCGTGGCCGCCGCGCTTGCCGCCAACGCTGACGCGGCTGAGCGAGTACGTAGCGGCAATGTGAAGGCGATCGGCCCGATTGTGGGGTACGTGATGCGCGAGACCAAGGGTCGCGCCGATGGCGGCGAGGTCACGAAGCTGGTGAATGAGCAGCTCGGGATCTGAGTCGCCGTTTCATCCCCGACACGCGCGTGGGGCACATTTTGGACGGGAGGCCAAAGTCAGGCAGCCAAGCCTCCATCAAGATGCTTGCAGGGGGCTAGCTCTCTCCTCACACGAGTTGCGCCATCGGCTTCCCCCAGTCTGGCGCAAGCGAATGCGGTCGGGCAGGGGTAGTATGCGCCCTGCTCGGCCGCATAACCGTCTAGGCTGTGGATATGAACGCAGAGCCCTCTTCACGCTCGCTCGGCAAGACGCTCGTCGCGGGGTTGATCCTCGTGGTGGCTGGCTGGCTGGTACTGCACTTCGTGATTCACCTGGTCGTGTTCGTCGCCACGATCGCCGTCGTTGTGCTCGCCGTCGTGGCCCTCATCTGGGCCTTACGCGTCCTCTTCTAAGGGCGGAGAGCGCCGGGTGGCCTATGTCGTGATCGCGATCTGCTTCGGGCTTTCCGGCGGGATCGTCGGGAAGATCAAGGGCAGCTCGTTCGTGCTGTGGTTCCTGATCTCGGGGCTGGTCCCGGTGTTCGGCTTGCTGGCCGCGATTGTCTATCGCTTCGAGCGCGACGAGATGCGCCGGCAGTGTCCGCAATGCGGGCGCGTGACGAAGATCTACGACGCCCTCTGCACTGGTTGCGGAGCGGAGCTCGAGTGGGTGGGCGGGGATACCGATCAGGCGATCGCACCGGAATCCTGGGAGCGCGTCCCGGCGCCTCACTCTTGAGCACTCACCGCGCCGGTCGTGAAGGCCGCTTCGGCCCCACTTCGGCCGCCCTAATCTGGGCCTTCGCCTAGCCTGTGGTGTCCGCAGATGAGCACTCAGGTACAGAGACCTCCTCACCCGCATTCCTCGCGAGTCGCGCGGATGATCCATCGCTGGGGCTTCGAGGACGAGCGCGACTTCGTGCTGCGCGTGGTCCAGCCCGCACTGGTGGGGTTGATCGACGGCACGGTCTCCTCGCTGGCGCCGATCTTTGCGGCGGCGATCTACGCCAGCTCCCACACTGCCTTGGTTGTCGGCCTTGCCACCGCGCTTGGCGCCGGCGTCAGCATGGGCTGGTCGGAGGCGCTGTCGGACACCGGCGAGCAGACCGGTCGCGGCTCCGCGGTTGTGCGTGGCTCGATCACCGGTGGGATGACCGCTTTGGGCGGCCTGTTCCACACTCTGCCGTTCATCATCTCCGACGTGCACAAGGCCCTCGTGGTGGCCGGTTGCGTGGTGGCGGTCGAGCTGTTCACGATCGCCTGGATCCGCAAACGCTTCCTCGAGGTCTCGATGCGCTCCTCGCTACTGGTCGTCACCGTCGGTGGTCTGATCGTGCTCGCGATCGGCATCGGGATCGGCTCCTCCTGAGAGCAGGAGTTCGCTCGAGGACCCGAAAACCCCCTGTACAGGGTCTCCAGGGAGCCAAAAACCACTGGTACACTGGGCTTTTGCCGAGATAAACCCCGAGATAAAGGAAAGGAGGTCGGTGCGATGCGCGCGGTAGACGCGGTGATGGAATGCTTGAAGGCGGAGGGTGTCGACGTCGTCTTCGGGCTGCCTGGCGGCGCCAACCTCCCGACCTATGACGCCTTCGTGACCGGTGGTATTCGCCACATCCTCGTTCGCCACGAGGCCGGTGGTGGGCACGCGGCGCAGGGCTATGCCAAGGCGACCGGGAAAGTCGGGGTCGCCTTCGCTACCAGCGGCCCGGGCGCGACGAACCTGATCACGCCGATCTGCGACGCGATGATGGACTCCGTCCCCGTCGTGTTCATCACCGGTCAGGTGCGCACGGAGCTGCTCGGCACCGACGGCTTTCAGGAGGCGGACACCCTGGGGATCACGATTCCGATCGTCAAGCACTCGTTCATGATCCAAGACCCCCGCGAGATCCCGCGCGCGATCCACGAGGCGTTTTACATCGCGCGCAGCGGTCGCCCGGGCCCGGTGCTGATTGACATTCCGCAGGACCTTTCACGCGAGGAGATCGACTACGAGCCCGTGACCGACGTGCGCCTGCCCGGATATCAGCCGAGAACCGAAGGCAATCAGAAGCAGATTCGCCAGGCGGCGAAGGCGCTGGCGGCGGCGCAGCGTCCGGTGATCTATGCCGGCGGCGGGGTGGTCAATGCGAACGCCTCGGAGGAGCTCGTCGAGTTTGCGACGAGCGATCGTTTTCCGGTGACCTGCACGCTGATGGGCTTGGGCGCGTTCCCGGCACGGGTCGGCGGGGGGGGTGGGGTTGGGGAACCCAATCCCCAGTGGCTGGGCATGCTGGGGATGCACGGCACGCGCGCGGCTAACTACGCGATGGACGAGGCCGATCTGATCTGCGCGGTCGGCGCGAGATTCGACGACCGGGTGACGGGCAAGCTCTCGGAGTTCGCCCCGCACGCCAAGTTCATCCACATCGACGTGGACCCGGCGGAGATCTCGAAGAACATCCCCGCGCACATCCCAATCGTGGGCGACGCCAAGCACGTGCTCGCGAAGCTGCTGATCGAGTACCGCGCGCTGGGCGTGGACTCAGCCCGCCTGGGTGCCTGGTGGGAGCGGATCGAAGGCTGGCGCGCTAAGTACCCGCTCGGCTATGAGGACTCGACCGACGACGAGATCAAGCCGCAATACATGATCCAGGCGCTGTACGAGGCGACCGGTGGTGAGGCGATCGTGACGAGCGACGTCGGTCAGCACCAGATGTGGACGGCGCAGTACTACGACTTCCCCGCTCCGCGCCGTTGGATCAACTCCGGCGGGCTGGGCACGATGGGCTTCGGGCTGCCCTCGGCGATGGGCGCCGCCGTGGGCTGTCCCGATCGTCTGGTGTGCTGTGTTGCCGGCGATGGGTCGGTGCAGATGAACGCGCAGGAGCTGGCGACGTGCGCCCAGAACAAGATCCCGATCAAGGTTTTTATAATGAACAACGGCTATCTCGGCATGGTCAGGCAGTGGCAGGAGCTCTTCTGGGACGGCAAATACAGCCACGTCGACACGGGTGAGTTCCCCGACTTCGTGAAGCTGGCCGAGGCCTACGGCGCGACGGGCATGCGTCTGACGAACAAGAAAACCCTCGTGGACGACATGAAGCGTGCGATTGCGACCGATGGCCCGGTTGTGGTCGACGTGAGGGTTACGCGCGAGGAGAACACCTACCCGATGATCCCGACCGGTCATGCCGCACGGGAAATGGTGGGATGAGCGTCGTGGGTGAGCCGGCCACGAAAGAGCCCCTGAGCCTGGAGGAGCTGCAGGCGTCGGGCAGCGTGCGCTCGGGGCGCAAGCACGTGCTCTCGATCCTCGTGGAGAACAAGTCGGGTGTGCTCACGCGCATCGCGGGGTTGTTTGCCAGGCGGGGCTTCAACATCGACACGCTGACGGTCGGTCCGACCGACGATGATCAGGTCTCACGCGTGACGTTGACGGTCGACGGGGCGCTACACCCGATCGATCAGGTCACGAAGCAGTTGCACAAGCTGATCAACGTGCTGAAGATCCGCGACCTGGAGCCGGGCGACACCGTTACCCGAGAGTTGGCGCTGTTCAAGGTCTCTGCCGACGGTGCTCAGCGCGGTGAGCTGATGCAGATCACCGAGATATTCCGCGGCAAGGTGGTTGATGTGACCAAGCGTTCGGTGATCGTCGAGGTGACGGGCACGACGGAGAAGATCGAGGCGTTCGAGAGCATGGTCCGGCCCTTCGGGTTGATCGAGATGATGCGCACGGGTGAGATCGCGATTTCGCGCGGACGCAGCGAGACATAGCCAGAGCGGTGCGACAGCCGCCCCTTACTGAGCCCAGAAGTCCGTTTGCGCTGAGCGAGGAAACCCGTGAGCGGCTCTACGCGCGCCTTGGACTCGCGGTCAAGCGCGCGCGTCAGAGTGGCGAGCAGACTCTCGCGACGATCAGCTTGGGACTCCCCCCAGAGGTGGATCCCAGCGCCGTGGTGTGCGCCTCGCGCCGGAAGGATGAGGCGTGGTTCGTGTTTGAGCAGCCCGATCGGGGGCGGGCGGCTCTGGCGGCGCTCGGCGAGGTGGCTCATCTGCAGGCATCCGGCCCCGATCGTTTCGCGGTGGTGGCGAATCGCTGGCGCTCGCTGTCGAGTGCGGCGGTGGCCGATCCCCCGGAAGGCCCCGGTGGTGGGCCGGTGGCTGTGGGCGGGTTCGCGTTCGCTCCCGAGGGGGGCGGAGCGCCGCACTGGGCAGGGTTTCAGCCGGCCTCGCTGATCGTGCCCGAGGTTGCGCTGACCCGCAGAGGGTCGCGGCGGGACCGAGGGGACGAACGCGGCGAGGTCCGCTTGACGCTGGCGGCGATGGCCTTGCCTGACGATCTGCCCGAGGACCTGCTGGCACGCTTGGAGCGGCGCTTGGCTGAGCTGACCGAGCAGCCGCTTGCATTGCTCGACCCTGCCCCTACGGGGCGCTATCAGGTCGCGAGCGCGATGCCGCCGGAGCACTACGAGGCGGCGGTGGCGCATGCGGTGGCGCTGATCGAGAGGGGGGAGATCGAGAAGATAGTGCTGGCCCGCGAGGTGCAGGTCCATGCGGGTGGGGGGGCTCCCATCTATGACCCGGCAGCGGTGTTCGGCGTGCTGCGCGAGGCGTTTCCTTCGTGCTTCGTCTTCTGCGTGGGACGTGGTGACGCGACGCTCGTGGCCGCGAGCCCCGAGCTGCTGGTGCGCCGCGAGGGTCATCGCGTGAGCACGCTGGCACTGGCGGGATCGACCCGGCGCAGTGCCGACCCCGCCGTTGATGCTCATTTGGGCGAGCAACTGCTGCGCAACGAGAGCTACCGCGAAGAGCACGCGATCGTTGCGCGGAGAATCGAGCGCGCGTTGCGCCCTCACGCCGTATGGGTCACCGCGGCCGCCGAGCCTGAGCTCGTGAGGATCGCCAACATCCAACATCTGGCGACCCCGATTCGCGCCCAGCTGGCGGCCCCGATCGATTTGCTGGAGCTGGCCGGGCTGATGCATCCGACTCCGGCGGTCGGCGGCGAGCCCGCACGACCGGCGCTGGAGCTGATCCCCGCACTGGAGGGCTTGGACCGCGGTTGGTACTCGGGTCCTGTGGGTTGGGCCGACGCGACGGGTGATGGTGAGTTTTGCGTTGCTCTGCGCTGCGCGCTGTTGCGTGGCGGTGTCGCCCGCTGCTATGCCGGGAATGGGATCGTGCGCGATTCCGTTCCCGCGAGCGAGCTGGCCGAGACCGAGGTCAAGCTTCAGGCGCTGCTGCCGCTGCTCGCCGGCTGAGGCGCGGCAGCCACCAGTTGCGCGCCCCGAACAGACGCATCAGCGCGGGGACGAGCACGAGGCGGACCAGCGTCGCGTCGATCGCGATCGCCAGCGCGAGGCCGAGGCCGAACTGCTTGAGTTCGAGCACGTTCGCGCTCACGAAGCTGCCGAAGACAGCGACCATGATCGCCGCGGCCGCCGAGATCGGACGGGCGGTGTGCTCGACGCCCGTCGCGACAGCGAGCTCATTGTCGTGTGTCTTCTCCCACGTCTCGCGCATGCGGCGGATCAGAAACACCTCGTAGTCCATCGATAGCCCGAACAGCAGCGCGAATATGCTCAACGGCAGGTACACCTGAATGAACCCCGTGCTCGTGAACCCGAGCAGATGTTCCCCATGGCCGTCCTGAAATATCAGGATCACGATCCCGATGGTCGCGCCTGTCGCGAGCAAGTTCATGATCACCGCCTTCACCGGCAGCACCAGACTGCGGAACACGACCATCAGGAACAGCAGCGACAGCGCCAAGATCAGCCCGATCACGAGTGGCACCTTCGCCTGCGTTTCGTTTGACAGGTCCACGATCTTCGCGCTCGCGCCGCCGACCGCCACGTCGGGTCCTCCGTTGGCGCGGATCGGTGGTATGAGTCTTGCGCGGATGCTTCGCACGAGCTGTTCGGACTTGTAGGAGTCGATCGTCGTCGTCGGTGCCGCGGTGACCAGCACCGCGTCCCTTCCCGGGGTCACGGCGACCGCGGCGATGCCGTTGCTCTTTGTCGGAGCCAGCTCTTTTGCGAGCTCTGTGGCGCGCGCCGTGTCCGTCGAGCCGAGCCGGCCGTCCTCTCGCGGGCGGCTGACCACGATCTCGATCGGCGCCAACGTGCCCGCGCCGAACGAGCGCGCCAGCACTTTCTCGCCCTTGCCCGACGGTGTTCCCGACAGCGAGCGAATGCCGAAGTCCACGCCCGTGCGCAGCCCCAGCACGGGGGTTGCCGCGAGGATCAGAGCCGTCCCAATCACGCCCGCCGCGAGCAGCGGCCGGCGCATCACCGCCAGCGCCCACCTTGCCCACACGCCCTGCCCATCCGCGGCCTGCGTCCGGGCGTCCCGTGGCTGCATCCGTGCCGGCAGCGCGCCCCTATTGATGCTCCTTCCCAACGCCGCCAGCAGCGCCGGCAGCAGCGTCAGCGCGGCGGTCACCGCGCAGATCACGACCAGCGCCGCGCCCAGCGCGAACTCGCGGTACGTCGGTGTCCTGATTACGACCAGCGTCGATAGCGCGAGCGCGACGATCACACCCGAAAACAGGATCGTGCGTCCCGAGCTCGCGATCGCCGCGCCCACCGCATCCTCGACCTGGTCCCCCATGTCCACCTCGCGCCCTGAGCGCATCCGCCGCGCCAGCTCCTCGCGGTAGCGGCTGACGATGAACAACGCGTAGTCGATCCCGATGCCGACCCCGATCATTGTCACGATCGTCGTCAAGAAGCTGTCAAACGTGAACGCCCTCGAGAGCAGCGCGAGCACCCCGTAGGCCAGCAGCAGGCTGCTGCCCGCGAGCACCAGCGGCACCACTGCCGCGACCACCGCCCCGAGCGCCAGGAGCAGAATCAAGAGCGCGATCGGCACGCCGATCGTCTCCGCTCTCTCGACGTCTTCGTTCTCCACTGTTGTGATGTCCTTCGCGACCGGCGAGTACCCCGTCAGCCAGACGCTCACGCCCGCGCGCGCGAGCGGGTCCACCACGTCTTGCAGGCTGTTTGCGCGTTCGACGAGCTGCCGGGCGTCGCCGGCGATACCCACTAGTGCGATCGCGGAGTGCCCGTCGGTGGACACCTGCCTTTGCCCGGCGTTTCCATAGGGCCCGGCGACGCCCTTGACGTAGCTCTCTCCGCGTGCCGTCTCCAACGCGCGGGCGACGACCGCGCGATAGGTCGGTTCGTCCGCCCTGCGCGTCGGCGAGTAAAACACGAGCACATCCTGCTCTGAGCCATGTTCGGCAAACCGCTGTTCGAGCAGCTGTGCCGCGCGCGAGGACTCCGCCTTGTCGATCCCGTAGTTGGGCGCCCCGAGCGAGTGCAGCAGCGACGGATAGAGCGCCCCGCAGGCGATCAGCACGAGCAACCATGTGATCAGCACAATGCGCCGGTGGCGAGCCATCGTGAGGCCCCAGCGATACGCGGCGGAGCTGCTCATCATCGTGCGCCCGTGTCGCTGCCGGGGCTGCTGTCCGCGGCCTCGTGTGTCTTTGACACGGCGCTCCAGACGCGGGCGTGCAACTCGACGTTGCTTGCGCGGTCGGTCTGCACCTGCACGATCGCGGAGCCCGTCTGGGACGCGAGTGCTCGCTCCAGCGCGGTGCGGAATGCGGGGATGCTCTCCACGCGCTCGTGAGCCAGGCCGTACAGCGTGGCGGCTTGCGCGAAGTCGAGGTTGGTTGGAGTAGCGATGTGGCGGGTGTAGATGTCGTTCTGGCCAGCCGTCGCCTCCCGCGCGATCGGTAGGAAATCGAAGATCCCGCCACCGCCGTTGTCGAGCAGCACGATCGTCAGCTTCAAGTCCAGGCGCTTCGCGGCGAGCAGGCCGCCGATGTCGTAGGCGAGCGCGACATCGCCGATCAGCAGCACGACAGGACCGTCTGTGTCGGCGGCTGCGCCGAACGCGCTCGACACAGTCCCGTCGATGCCGTTTGCGCCGCGGTTGCAAAGCACGCGCGGGGGGTCCCCTCGCACTGGCCAGAACGTCTCGATCTCACGTACCGACATCGAGGACGCCACGAACAGGGTTGCCTTCTCGGGCAGCAGTACGCCCAGCTCGGCGGCGACGGCCGGCTCGCTGATATCAACGGAGCCGAGCACGCCTAGGATCGCTCCGGCGGCGCGCTCGTCAGCGGCGCGCCATCTTGCGAGCCAGTCGGTGTCCGCAGGCAACAAGCGGGGATGCGCGGCGGCAGACGTGGTCTTTTGGCCCGTCGTCGAAGTTGCCGTCGGCGGGGATATAAGCGCAGTCAACCCCGCAAGTGCCGTAGCCGGCTCCAGCGCGAACGAGTCGCTCAACACGGACGCTGGGTCCTGCCAGGCTCCCTCGGGATCGAGCGCCACCTGAGTGGCATCGCTCAGGCTCGCCAGCCAGGTGCGAAGCGGCTTTGAGACCGGCAGGTCGCCGACGCGGAGCACGAGGTCTGGACTCATCTCGGCGGCGAACTGCTCGTCGCGCAGCAGCGCGTCATAGTGGGCGACCGCCGCGTCTCCGCGCCGCGCGCCGGACAGGGGGTCGGCCAGCAGAGGCCAGCCCGCCGCCTCGCAGAACGCGGCGGCGGCCCGGCCCAGCGGACCGATCGGAGATCCGCCAGCTCGCTCATGGCGTCCGGCCACCACCACGCCGCGCTTTGCCTCCGCCACAAGCCCTCGCAATCGCGTGGCCTCCTCGTCGTCGGCGGGTGCGGGCGAGCGGCGCGCATCGCTGCTCACTTGGACTGACGACGGGCGCCTCACGTAGGGCGCTCGATCTGGGCGGCCAGATGCATCAGCCGGCAGCGGACCATCTATCACCAGAGGCTCGCGCAGGGGGAAGTTCAGGTGCACCACGCCCGGCCGGCCCTCCAAGGCGGTCCAGTACGCGCGGCAGGCGAGCGTCCTGACCCAGCGCAGTCGCTCCTGGCTCGCCTCGTGGGTGCCCACCTCGAAGAACCACTTCGTGGCACTCCCGAACAGCTTCAGCTGATCGATCGTCTGCCCGGCGCCGATCTCGCGCAGCTCTGGGGGGCGGTCGGCCGTCAGCAGCAGCAGCGGCACGCGCGCCTGGAACGCCTCGATCGCCGCTGGGAGCAACTCGGCGGCGGCCGTCCCGGAGGTGCAGGTGACCGCGACCGGCAATCCCGAGGCCTTGGCCAGTCCCAGCGCGAAGAAGCCGGCGCAGCGCTCGTCGATGTGCGAATAGCAGCGCAATCGCTGCTCACGCGCGAGCGTCAGCACGAGCGGTGTGCACCGCGATCCCGGCGAGGTGCACGCCGCGCGCATCCCGCAGCGTGCCAGCTCGTCCACAAAGGCGCGCAGGAGCAGATAGGTGTCGGTGGCGGGGGAAGCGGGACTGGAAGGGGTCATAGGATGGCGGCGTGCCGGAGAGCGTCGTCCTGTTGCACGGATTTAGCGGCACCCACCGCGCCTGGGATGGCGTGGCGGCACGCTTGCGCCCAGAACGCTACCTGGCGCGGGCGCTCGACCTTCCGGGGCATGGCGATGCCGCCGACGTGCACGGGGTGGGCGGGGAGGCGATTACCTTCGCTGGCTGTGTGTCCCACGTGCTCGACCGCGCTCCGCGGCGCTTCGTGCTGTGCGGCTACTCGCTGGGGGGCCGTGTTGCTCTGCACGTAGCGCTGGCCGCGCCCGAGCGTGTGGCCCGGCTCGTGCTCGTCTCCACCACCGCCGGCATCGAGGGTGCTTCCGAGCGTGCCGAGCGCAGCGCCTCCGACCATCGTCTGGCCGACGAGTTGGAACGCGGGGGTTGGGCGGGGTTCGATTCCTTCATCGAGCGCTGGCGCACCCAGCCGCTGTTTGCCGCCGATCCCGCCGAGGTGGGCGCCCTGGCACGCGAAGATCAGCGTCGCAACCGGCCCGATGCGCTGGCTGCGGTTCTCAGAGGTCTCGGCACCGGGGAGATGAGTCCGCTCTGGGAAAAACTTCCGGAGTTGACGATGCCGGTCACCGTGTTGGTCGGAGACCGCGACGCCAAGTTCCTGGCGCTGGGTGAGCGGATGGTGGCGCTGCTGCCCGACGCGGAGTTGGTCATCGCGCCTGGCGGGCACGGCCTGCCCCTGGAGAATCCCGCAGCAGTGGCCCATGCGATTGACAGTCGATAACCGGCCGCTATCAGGGTGGATCGACCCCGAGGCCTGCGCCCGTCGGTAGGGAGATCTCGCCCTCCCGAACCGGCAGCGGATCCTCGAAATCCTCGAACAGCGCGAGTGTCGCCAGGCCACATGGTGCAACTGGGCCACGGGATGCCAGCGCCGCGGCGGCATGCACGGCGGCTGCCACACCAAGGGGACCGTCGAGCGTGGATGCGAGGTAGACCTCCGCGCCGGAGGCGCGCACCAACGTGGCGGCCGCGATCAGGCCGGATATCCCGCCGCAGCGCGAGATCTTCAGGCAGACCGCGTCGGCCACGCCCGCACCGAGCGCTCCATGCTCGGCTGCCGTCTCGTCGATGGCCACCCGCACCGCCACCCGCTCGCGCACTTCACGCACCGCCACCAGGCCGTGGGCCGGCTCCTCGACGAGCTCCAAGCCGGCAGGGGCCAGCGCATCGATCGCTCGCACCGCCTCATCGACGCTCCATGCGCCGTTCGCGTCCAAGCGCAGCGCGGTCTCCGGGCCGGCCGCCGCTCGTACCGCGGCCACGCGACCCGCATCGTCGCCGATGCCCACCTTCATCTTCAGGCAGCTGAATCCCATCGCAATTGCCCGCGCTGCCTGCTCGGCTGCCCCCGCGCGGTCGGGCGCCGACAGCGTTGCGTTGACCGTGACCGTGCCGGCGGGACGGTCCGTCAGCAATTCCGCGACCGGCTTGCCCGCCGCGCGTCCCGCGCGGTCCCACAGCGCCATGTCGATCGCGGCGAGCGCCGCGGGTAGGTCATCGGCGCTGCGACACGCGTCGATCAGCTGGGCGCCGTTCTTACCCTCCGCGCTTGCCAAGATCGGCGCGTACTGCGCCAGCGCCTGCTCCACTCGCTCGATGCTCACTCCGTCATACGGCTGCAGCGGCGCCGCCTCGCCGTAGCCGCGCATTCCATCCGCGTCGGTGATCGACACACTCAGGATCTCTCGCTCCCGGACCGCTCCGTATGAGCTCTCCAGCGGCCTCGCCAGTCGCAGCGCGCGCCGCTGCACCCCCAGCTTCACGACCCGATTCCACCACCGGCCAGAATTCCGCTCGCAAACAGCAGGCAGAAGACCAGTTGCAACGCGCCGGTCTTGGCCAGCGCGCCGTTCAGCGCCGGGCCGTCCGTGCGGGTCCTGACGACCGCGATCGTGCCGACTGCGAGTGGGATCGCGGCCCAGCAGAGCAGCAGCCACGCCGTCATCGAGCCAAGCACCCACAACAGCGGGGCGCTGACGAACGCGCCCGCGATCATCGCCACATACAGCGCGCGCGTGCGCTCGCGTCCCATCCGTACCGCAAGCGTGCGCTTGCCCGCACGGCGGTCGGTCTCCAGGTCGCGCACGTTGTTTACGACGAGGATCGCGCTCGCCAGCAACCCCACCGGCACGGCGCACGCAAACGCCTGCCACGGCAGCGTCTGCACCTGCACGAAGTACGAGCCGGTGACCGCGACGATCCCGAAGAACAGGAATACGAACACCTCGCCCAACCCCTCATATCCATATGGTCGCGGCCCGCCCGTGTACAGCACTCCCGCCAGGATCGAGGCGGCGCCCACCGCGATCAGCTCTGGTCCGGCGACCGCCACGAGGTAGGCGCCGCACAGCACGGCCAGCCCGAACGTCACGTACGTCGCGACCAGCACCTGGCTCGGCGGCACCAGCCCGCCCGCTGTCACCCTGACGGGCCCCAGCCTGTCCTCGGTATCGGCTCCACGCCTGGCGTCGGAGTAATCGTTGGACAGGTTTGTCCCGACCTGGATGAACACCGCTCCCAGCAGCGCCGCGACGAACGCGAGCGCCCGGAAGTGCCCAGCCCCCAGCGCCAGCGATGTGCCCACCAGCACAGGTGCCACGGCGGCCGGCAGCGTGCGCACGCGCGCCGCCATCACCCAAATGCGTATCGCGCTGGCGCCTGCAGGGATCGCGACGGCCACTACGCCCGCCTGGGGAAGCGAGAGAAGTCGGGCTTGCGCTTCTGCTTGTAAGCGTCGCGGCCCTCCTGGGCCTCCTCGCTCCCGTAGAACAGCAGGTTGGTGTCGTGCGCGAGTTGCTGGATGCCGCTCAGTCCGTCCTCGGCCGCGTTGAAGCTCGCCTTCAGCAGGCGCAGCGCAAACGGCGACAGCGCGAGCATCTCGTTGCACCACTGCACCGTCTCCGCCTCCAAGCGCTCCAGCGGGACGACTGTGTTCACCAGCCCCATCTGCAGTGCCTCCTCGGCTGAGTACTGGCGGCACAAAAACCAGATCTCCTTCGCCTTCTTCGGCCCCACCAGGTTTGCGAGCAGCCCCGCGCCGAAGCCGCCGTCAAATGAGCCGACCTTTGGGCCGACCTGCCCGAAGCGAGCGTTATCGGCGGCGATCGTCAGATCGCAGACGAGGTGCAGCACGTGGCCGCCACCGATCGCGTAGCCCGCGACCATCGCCACCACAGGCTTTGGCAGGCGGCGGATCTGGATGTGCAAATCGGTCACGTGAAAGCGGCCAACTCCGGCCTTGCCCGCCGCATCGTCGTGCAGGTATCCGGAGTCGCCCCGCACGCGCTGGTCGCCCCCCGAGCAGAAGGCGTCTGGACCCTCGCCGGTGAGCACGATCACACCGACCTGTGTGTCCTCGCGCGCATCCTCCAAGGCTCGAGAGATCTCGACGATCGTCTGTGGCCTGAACGCGTTGCGCACCTCGGGCCGATTGATCGTGATCTTCGCGATACCTGTACAGGCCTCAGCGTCTACCGACTCGGCTGACTTCTCATACCGGATGTCTTCGTACTCGCCGGCGGCGATCCAAGTGGTGGTGGACAAACGTTCCTCCGGGCAGATTGGGAGATTGGGGGGAGAGAGAGGGAGAGGGAGAGGAGAAAGGGGAGAGAGGGAAGGCTAGCCTGTGACGATGATCGTCGAGGGATGGCTGCAACGTGCCGCCGCGGCCCGGCCCGGCGGGTTGGCCCTGCAGACACCGCACGGCAGCCTCTCCTACTCGGAGCTTCTCGCTGACGCGAGCGCTGGTGCCGCCGAGCTGGCCGCGCGCGGCGCGAAGCCCGGGCAGCGTGTCGCGATCGCGTTGCCGCCGGGGCTCGCCTTTGCGCGGGCGCTCCACGCCTGCCTGTTGCTCGGTGCGGTGGCCGTGCCTGTCGATCTTCGGTTGGCGCCGGCGGAGCGGGAGAGAATCGCCGCAGGCGCCGCCGTGTGCCTGGAGGAGCCCCTGTCAACAGAGGGACATCCACCTCCCGCACCCCGCGCATCCCGTCCACCCGGCGCGACTGGCGCCGATCGGTATGTCGCGACGCGCCACGATCTGAATGCCACGGCCGTGGTGATCCACACCTCCGGCACCACCTCTGCGCCCAAGCCGATCGAGCTCACGTACGGCAACTTCCTCTGGAGCGCTCTGGGCTCAGCTGTTGCGCTTGGTTTAGACCCCGGTGAGCGCTGGCTGTGCGCTCTGCCGCTCGCCCACGTCGGCGGTCTCTCGATCCTCCTGCGCTCCACGATCTACGCGACGACCGCCGTGGTCCACGAGCGCTTCGACACCGATGCCGTCCTTGACGCCCTGCGTGAGCAGGACGTCACGCTCGTCAGCGTTGTCGCCACGACGCTGGCCCGCCTGCTCGATGCTGGGCTCGAGCGTCCGCCGGCATTGCGCTGTGCGCTCACCGGCGGTGGACCCGTGCCGCCCGCGCTGGTTTCCCGCGCGCGTGAGGCGGGCGTTCCCATCAGCCTCACTTACGGGCTGACCGAGGCCTGCTCGCAGGTCACGACAACACCCGTTACGGCAATCAATGGCGTCCCCGCCCGCTCGGCTCGCCCCACCGACCCCGCCCGCCCTCTCCATGCCGGTCCGCCGTTGTTCTGCACTCGTGTTCAGATCGGCACAGATGGAGAGATCATGGTTGCCGGGCCGACCGTTGCCCCAGGGTCGCCTGATGGCGAGGGCTGGCTGCGAACCGGTGACCTCGGCGTCATCGACGAGCATGGCCGGTTGCAAGTCACTGGGCGCATGGCCGACACGATTGTCAGTGGCGGCGAGAACGTCGCGCCGGCCGAGGTCGAGGCAGTTCTCGAAGCCCATCCGCAGGTGCTCGAGGCGGCCGTTGTGGGTCGTCCAGATGACCAGTGGGGGGAGGCGGTCACGGCATGGGTGGTCGCTCGACCCGGTATCGAGGTCGACTTCACGAGTCTCATGGCCCACTGCGCTCGCATGCTCGCGCCGTACAAGGCGCCCAAGGACTACATGCTTGCTGACGAGCCGCTACCGCGCACCCCGTCGGGCAAGCTGTTGCGTAGGGAGCTCCAATGAGCTTCGACGCGAATGCCCATCGCGATGCGAGTCTGCGGGGCTGGGAAGAGGCGGCGTCCGGCTGGACGCGCCAGCAGGCCGCGATGCGTGAGTTCAGCGCTCCGGTCTCGCACTGGATGATCGACGCGATCTTGCCGCAGCCGGGCGAGCGTGTGCTCGAGCTGGCGGCGGGTCTTGGCGAGACGGGCATGCTGGCCGCGGAGCTGGTCGCGCCGATGGGCGGGGTGATCGTCTCTGACCAAGCCGAGGCGATGCTCTCAGGCGCCCGTGCGCGAGCGCTCGAGCAGGGTCTGAGCAACATCGAGTTCCAAGTGCTGAACGCCGAATGGATCGACCTCCCGGTGGCGAGTATCGATGCGGTGTTGTGCCGCTGGGGCTACATGCTGATGGCCGACCCGCTCGCGGCGCTGACCGATACTCGCCGCGTGCTGCGTCCCGGCGGGCGCGTCGCGTTGGCGGTGTGGGTTTCGATCGAGCACAACCCGTGGGCGCTGCTGCCCGCCCAAGTGCTCAATGAGCGTGGTCTGAGCACCGGGTGGGCGGGTATTTCTTCAGGAACGCCTGGGCCGTTTGCCCTGGGCAACGGTGACCGGGTTGTTGAGCTGCTCGAGCAGGCCGGTTTTGCGGAGATACGACTCCAGGCGCTCGAGCTGCACAGGCGCCATACGAGCTTCCAGGAGCTGTGGGACTCGACGCTGGATCTTTCGCGTGTCTTTCACGACGC
>Ga0182024_10009468_pt1 | contig 20130 bp, 18 predicted proteins | sample P32metaG_FD_120480 | JGI IMG/M metagenome (GOLD analysis project Ga0182024, IMG submission 120480) | Permafrost microbial communities from Stordalen Mire, Sweden - P3-2 metaG (Illumina Assembly) | ecosystem: Environmental > Terrestrial > Soil > Wetlands > Permafrost | place: Sweden: Stordalen... | reverse complement strand
CGACCAGGAGGCAGGTCAAGGCGAGGAGAAAGGAGGCCTCGAAGGCCATCAGGAAGTGGCCCAGCGCCATCAGGCTCGCGCCGATGGTCACGGTGAGGGTGCGGCCGAGCAGGCGGTCGGCGATGAATCCGCCGGCTATGGGAGTGAGATAGACGAAGCCGGCGTAGAGGCCGAAGATCGCCGAGGCCAGTGCGGCCGTGGAAAGGTGTCCGTAGATGCTTTCGATGCCGGCGCGAAAGGCCGCGAAGCCGGCCACATGCTCTACATGGCCGGGCAGCAACAGTTGCTGGCCCATGTAGAGCACCAGCAGCGACTGCATCCCGTAGTAGGAAAAGCGTTCCCACGACTCGGCGAACACCAAGTAGCCCAGGCCGATCGGATGGCCGAAGAAGGTCCTCACCCGCGGCGCATTCACCGCAGCCACGCCCATGGTCATGACGCCTCCCGCGCGCAGTCTTGTATGCCTCATCGCAGGTCGTCGCGGCGCGGGCAACCGACAGACGGGACTGCCGAAGTCTCATGTTCGAGCGTATCCGGACAAGCGCCTCTCGAATTCGACTCTGGCCCCTTCTTCCGGAGGCTTGGTACCCCGCTCAGCCTCCAAGACTCTCGGCCGCGTGAACGGCCGCTCCTCGACGATTTGTCAAACGCGGGGGTCGACCCATAGCTGCCAAAGCTATTTACCCGCAAGAGATGTTGCGTCCTTGCTCCTGTCTCGTGCGCCACCCGTTCTGCAACATTTGGAACGCCAGTTGACGGTCACGATCGTGACGCCAGTTCACCGACCGTGGGGATGCATGGGCCAGCCTCCAGCGTCAGAGTCTATCCCCTACCGCCCCCCGATGCGCGCGCTGTCCACGGCGATGTTGACGGCGGCGTGGTCGCCGATGGGCAGGCAGACCTGCCCGCCGACCTCGCGGTAGCCGGCCGTGCCGACGCCGGCCCACACCTGGCCGTGGGGGTTGCGGTCGGGCTTTTGAACCACGCCGTCCTTGTCGATCCGGCCGACCGCTCCGCAGGGGCCCACCGGCAGGGGCCCGCCGTCGTCGAAGCGCGGCCGGCTATCGGAGAGCGCGATGGGGGCGGCGGTGGCCGGCGTTGCGGGAGAGGGCGCGCCGGCCGAGGGCGCGTTGGCCGCCGTCGAAATGGTCTCCTGCGCCTGCGCTGCGCCGGCGATCAGGCCGGCGGCGAGGGCGATCGAAAAGGCGCGGATCATGGCGGCCCTCCTCCAGGCTGAACCGAGCATACCCTAACACAAAGCTGGCGGCCAAATTACGTCGGTGGCCGATGGCGCGGCGAGCGGCTAAAAGGCGCGCCTCAACCGCGCGGCGACGCCTCCGAAGCTCCGCGCCCGATCCGAAGATCTGAAAGCCTTTGACAGCAGCCCCCGACCCTTCGCTCGACGCGGCGCGCCTGGCCATCGCGCCGCTCTACCGGCGCCGCGAAACGGATGTCCTGAAAGCCCTGGCCGAGCGGGCCCGTCTGACCCCGGCGGCGCGCGAGCGGGTGGCGGCGCGGGCGTCGGCGCTGCTGGCCGAGCTGCGCGCGCCGGGCCGCGGCGGCTGGATCGATCGCTTCCTGCAGGAATACAGCCTCTCCAGCGACGAGGGCGCGGCGCTGCTGGGTTTGGCGGAAGCCTATCTGAGGGTGCCCGACGCGATCACCGCCGACGCCCTGATTCGCGACAAGCTCGGCGCCGGCGACTGGCGCGGCCACCTGGGCTCGGCCGATTCGATGCTGGTCAATGGCGCCACGCTGGGCCTGATCCTCGCCCAGTCCCTGACCGAAGCGCCGGCCGGGACCCTTCGCGCCCTGATGGCGCGCCTGGGCGAGCCGACCATCCGCCTGGCCGTGGCCGGGGCCATGCAGCGCATGGGCGAGGCCTTCGTGCTCGGCCGGTCGATCGAGGAGGCGCTGCGCCGCGCCGACCGGGGCGCCAACAAGGCGTTCCGCTATTCCTTCGACATGCTGGGCGAGGGCGCGCGCACCTCAGCCGACGCGGAGGCCTATTTCCAGGCCTATCTGGCGGCCCTCGGGTCGGTGGGCCGCGCGGCGGCGGGCGGCGGCGATGTCTTCACCCGCGACAGCGTGTCGGTGAAGCTTTCCGCCCTCCATCCCCGCTACGAGCCGTTGCAGGCCTGGCGCGCCGTCCCCGAACTGACCGCGCGGCTGATCGAATTGGCCCGCGCCGCCAAGGCCGGCGGGGTCGGACTGACGGTGGACGCCGAGGAGAGCGAGCGCCTGGAGATGTCGCTCACCATCATCGAAGGCGCCGCGCGGGACGCCTCGCTCGCCGGCTGGGATGGCCTGGGCATGGCGGTCCAGGCCTATCAGCGGCGGGCTTCGGCGGTGATCGCCTGGGCCGGCGAGCTCGGCCGGGCCACCGGCCGGCGGCTGATGGTGCGCCTGGTCAAGGGCGCCTATTGGGACACCGAGATCAAACGGGCCCAGGAGCGCGGTCTGGCCGACTATCCGGTGTTCACCCGCAAGAGCGGCACCGATGTCAGCTACATGGCCTGCGCCAAGGCGATGCTCGCCGAGCCGGGCCTGTTTCCCGCCTTCGCCACCCACAACGCCCTCACCGTCGCCACCGTGGTGGAATGGGCCGGCAAGCGGCGCGACTTCGAATTCCAGCGCCTGCACGGCATGGGCGAGGGCCTCTACGAGAGGCTGATGAGCGATGAGGGCGTCGCCGTGCGCGTCTACGCCCCCGTGGGCGGCTATCGCGACCTCTTGGCCTATCTGGTCCGCCGGCTGCTGGAGAACGGCGCCAACACCAGTTTCGTCCACCAGATCGCCGACCGGGATGTCCGCGACGAGGATCTGCTGGCCGACCCGGTGGCGGAGGCGACGCGCACCGGCTTCTCGGCCCACCCGGCCATCGTGGTGCCGGCCGATCTGTTCGGCCCGCAACGTCGAAATTCAGCGGGCCTGGATCTCTCCGACCAGGGCGTGGTGGACGGCTTGATGGCGTCCATGCGCGCGACGTGGGCCAAGCCGCACCGCGCCGCGCCGATCATCGGCGGCCGCCTCGCCTCGGGGGCCGGTTCTCCGGTGACCGACCCGGCCGACCACCAGCGCCTGGCTGGCAAGCTGTCGGATGCGACGGCCAAGGACGTCGAGCGGGCGGTCGGCGCCGCGGCGGCGGGGCAGGGCGCCTGGAGCGCGCGGCCGGTGGAGGCGCGCGCCGCCGTGCTGGAGCGCCTGGCCGATCTCTTGGAGCGGGACCGCGCGGAGCTCATGGCCCTGGCGGTGCGCGAAGCGGGCAAGACCCTGGGCGATGCGCTGGGCGAGGTGCGCGAGGCGGTGGACTTCTGCCGCTACTACGCTGCGGAGGCGCGGCGGCAATGCGCGCCCGTGGCGCTGCCGGGCCCAACCGGCGAATCCAACGAACTCACCCTGGTTGGGCGCGGCGTCTTCGCCTGCGTCAGCCCATGGAACTTTCCCCTGGCCATTTTCCTGGGCCAGATCGCCGCCGCCCTGGCCGCCGGCAACGCCGTGGTCGCCAAGCCCGCGCCGCAGACCCCGCTCATCGCCGCCGCCGCCTTGCGTCTGGCCCTGGAGGCCGGGGTTCCGGGCGATGTGCTGAGCTTGGTTCCAGGCGGGGCGGAGGTCGGCGCCGCCCTGGTGGCCGATCCGCGCGTGGGCGGCGTCGCCTTCACCGGATCCACCGCCAGCGCCCGGCGGATCGCCCGCGCCCTCTTGGAGGACGAGCGCCGGCCCCTGGTTCCCCTGATCGCCGAGACTGGCGGGGTCAACGCCATGATCGTGGATTCCACGGCCCTGCCCGAACAGGTGGTGGGCGATGTCATCACTTCGGCCTTTCTCAGCGCCGGCCAGCGCTGCTCGGCCTTGCGCCTGCTGTGCCTGCACGAGGATATCGCGCAGGCGACCCTCGGCATGCTGGCCGGCGCCATAGGCGAGCTGGTGATCGGAGACCCGTCCGATCCGCGCACCGATGTCGGGCCGGTGATCGACGATGCCGCCAAGGCCGCCATCGAGGCGCACCTGGAGCGGTGGAAGGGGCGCGTTCTGTTTTCCTGCCCCCTTCCGGATGGGCTGAAGCGCGGCTCGTTCGTCGCGCCGACGGTGATCCGCCTCGACGCCGTGGAGGACCTCGACCGCGAGGTGTTCGGGCCCGTGCTGCACGTGGTCACCTGGAAGGCCGGGGCCATGGAGGCGACCTTGGACGCGGTCATGGCCTCACGCTACGGCTTGACCATGGGGGTCCACAGCCGGATCGGCGCGGCGGCGCAGGCGGTGCGGGCCCGCGCCAAGGTCGGCAACCTCTATGTGAACCGCTCGATGATCGGCGCGGTGGTGGGCGTCCAGCCGTTCGGCGGCGAGGGCCTCTCCGGGACGGGACCCAAGGCCGGCGGCCCGCACTATCTGCCCCGCTTCTGCGTCGAGCGCACCTACACGGTGGACACCACTTCGGCCGGCGGCAACGCCAGCCTGCTGAGCCTCGAGGAATGAGGCCCGACGTTATCGTTGTCGGCCTGGGGGCGGCCGGTAGCGCGACGCTCTATCACCTGGCCAGGCGCGGCGCCGCGGCGCTGGGGATCGATCGCCACCGCCCGCCCCACGACCAGGGCTCCAGCCACGGCGAGACCCGCGTCACCCGCCAGGCCATCGGCGAGGGCGACGACTATGTGCCCCTCGCCCTTCGCTCGCATGAGCTGTGGCGCGAGATCGAGGTGGAGAGCGGCGAAACTCTAATGCTGACGACAGGGTGCCTGATCATCGGCCATCCGGAGGCGCCCGGCGCCCACACCGGCAAGCCCGATTTCCTGCGCCACACCCTCGCGGCGGCGGCGCGGCACGGCATCCCCCACGAAGTGATGACGGCGGCAGTGGCGGCCGAGCGCTTTCCTCAGTTCAGCCTGCGCGGCGACGAGGTCGCCTATTTTGAACCGGGCGGCGGCGTTCTGTTTCCCGAGCGCTGCATAGGCGCGCAGCTGAGTTTGGCGCAGCGCGACGGCGCGACGGTTCGGACCGACGAATGCGTGGAGCGCGTCCTTCCCGTGGAGGGGGGCGTACGGGTGGTCACCGATCAGGGCGCTTACGAAGCAGCTCAGGTTGTCGTGGCGGCGGGCGCCTGGTCGCCAAGCCTGCTCGGCGGCCCCTACAGCCGCGCCTTGCGCATCTATCGCCAGGCCATGCACTGGTTCGAACCGGCGGATCCGGCGGCCTTCTCGCCGGATCGATTCCCGGTCTTCATGTGGATGCATGGCGCCGGCCCCGAGGATTGGTTCTATGGCGTTCCGGTCGTCCCGGGATCGCGCGGGGTGAAGGTGTCGATGGAACGGTTCGGGGCCGACGCTTCAACGCCTCATCAGGTGGATCGGACGGCGACGCGGGACGAAGCCCTGGCCATGCACGCCCGGCACGTCGCCGGACGGCTGGAAGGACTGGGCGCCGCCTGGCTGCGCTCGGCGGCCTGCCTCTACACCATGGCCCCGAAAAGCCGCTTCCTCATCGGCCGCGACGCCGATTTCGAGCGCATGATCGTGGTCTCGGCCTGTTCGGGCCACGGCTTCAAGCATTCGCCGGCCATCGGCGAAGCGGTGGCGCGCCTCGCCCTGGAAGGCGGTCAGCCGGCCGTGCTGGCGCCCTTCGAGCCGGGCGCGGCGCTCACGCGGCGCCTCACCGCGACATAGGCGACCAGCACCAGGAGCGTGACCGCCAGGCTGGCGCCGAGCTGGCTGAGCAGGGCAGGGGTGAAGGCCATGGCGACGAGGATCGCCAGGATGGCCGCCACGGTCAGATAGCTCCCGTAAGGGTAGAGCCACATGCGGACGGTGAGGCGCGCCGAGCCTTCGCCCTCGAGGCGCCGGCGCACGGCGATCTCGGCGCAGGCGACGATGAGATAGATGATGAGCATCAGCGCGCCGGATGCGTCGATCAGGAATTGGAACACCGCCTGGGCCGAGATCTTGGCGGCCAGCATCGCGGCCACGCCGAAGGCGGCGGCGATCAGGATGGCCCGGATCGGCACCTTCCGCTTGTTGAGCGTCACCAGGGCCCGCGGCGCATCGCCGTGCGCCGCCAGGGTGAAGAGGACCCGCGAGGTCACATAGAGGCCTGAGTTTAGGCAGGAGAGCACCGCGGTGAGGACGATGGCGTTCATGATCAACCCGGCCGCCGGAACGCCGATCCGGTCCAGCGCCATGGCGAAGGGAGAGTCGCCGGGATGGATGGCCGTCCACGGCACCACGGTGACGATGAGAAAGAGCGAGATCACGTAGAAGAGCAGGATCCGCACCACCACCTGGCTGGTCATGCGGGCGACGGCGCGGCCGGGCTCGCGTGATTCGGCCGCCGCGATGGTGGCGATCTCGGCCCCGCATAGGGCGAAGATCACGCTGGTGACGCCGCCCAGCACCGACACCGCCCCGAACGGGGCGAAGCCCTGGTGCGTGTAGAGATTGGCGAAGCGAGAACCTGTCGCCGGACCATGGCCGAACACGAAGGCGCCGGTCATCACGATGAAGACGACGATGGCCGCGACCTTGATCGAGGCGAACCAGAACTCGAACTCGCCATAGGAGCGCGTCGACCATAGATTGGTGATCATCATCAGCGCCAGCAGCCCAAGGCCGAGCACCCAGGTGTCGATGGGGACCCACAGGTGCAGCACCTTTGCCCCGGCCAGCGCCTCGATGGCCACCACCACCACCCAGAAGTACCAGTAGAGCCAGCCGGCGGTGAACCCGGCCCAGTTGCCCAGGCCCAGCCGCGCGTACTCGGTGAACGAGCCCGTCTCCGGATACGCGGCCGCCATCTCCCCCAGCATCCGCATGACCAGCAAAACGACAAGGCCGGCCAGCAGATAGCTGACCACGATCGCCGGACCGACCGTGGCGATCCCGGCGCTGCTGCCGACAAATAGGCCCGCGCCGATGATGCCGCCGATGGAGATCATGGTCACATGGCGCTGGCGCAGGTCGCGGCTGAGGCCCTGCGCCGCGGCGGCGTCCGAAGCGGCGGCGTCCGCTGGATGTAAACTGGTCATTCTGTGGAACGCCCTTTGAAATCCGCACGAGACCATCGCCGCCTGGACGCGTCAACCAGTGGACCGCGCTCGCCCCATCGGCCTATAGAGCGCCCGGCCCATTTCTTCGAAGGACGCCCTTGAGTTGACCGACCCCACGCAGGAGACCGACGCCGCTCTGGCGCGGCGAATCGCCGATACGGCGGGCGAGCTGCTCATGGCCCTACAACGCTCCAACCTTTTCGACGGCAAGGCGCTGGGCAAGGTGGGAGACCGGGTGGCCAACGCCTTCATCATGGAGGCGCTGGCCGTAAGCCGTCCCGACGACGCGGTGCTTTCCGAGGAGGAGGCCGCCGATCCCGCCCGACTGGCGCGGCGGCGGGTTTGGATCGTCGATCCGCTCGACGGCACCCGCGAGTACGGCGAGCGGCGCACCGACTGGGCCGTCCATATCGCCCTGGCCGTCGATGGCGTGGCCTCGGCCGGCGCGGTGGCGATGCCGGGGGCGGCGGCGACGCTATGCACCGAACGCCCGACGCCCGTCGCCCCGGTCGGGGAGGGACCCCTGCGCATGGTCGTCAGCCGCACCCGGCCGGCGGCCGAAGCGGTCGCCGTGGCGCGGAGGCTCGGCGCGGAACTGGTGCCCATGGGCTCGGCCGGCGCCAAGGCCATGGCCGTGGTGGGCAACGACGCCGACATCTATCTGCACTCAGGAGGCCAGTACGAATGGGACTCCTGCGCTCCCGTCGCTGTCGCCCAGGCAGCCGGTTTGCACGTCTCCCGCATCGACGGCTCGCCGCTGATCTACAACCGCGAGAACCCCTACCTGCCCGATCTGCTCATCTGCCGAAAGGAACACGCCGCCGACGTTCTGCGCCTGATCCGCGAACTGGCCGCGGAGGCGCCTTAGCAACCCCTGGAGCGGGGGCATCCTGCCCATAGTCGCCAAGTTAAGGTGGCGAAGCAGGTTCCGACATTGATTTTGCAACATCTTTTTGCCTCCCTCCCCTTCATTGGGAGGGTGGATCGCGCGTAGCGCGAGACGGGTGGGGCTCTTCTTTGGCAATCCCTGACCGCTTGCCGCGCGGCGCGAGCCCCACCCTGACGACTTCGCCGTCTGTCCTTCCCGATGAAGGGGGCCGCGGCCAGAAAGAGCGGGCTGGAGGCCCGCGCTACGAGCCCCGCCGAACCTCGACGGTGAGATGTGACAGTGATCGGAAGCGCGAAAGCTTCGCCTGATAGTAGTCGGCGTCGCGCCGATGGGCCGTGGTCACCGAGACAATCGCTCCCAGATGCCCCGGGCCCAGGCGCCACAGATGCAGGTCGGCGATCTGGTCGCCGTCCGCCTCGATTGTCTGGCGCAGTTTGTCGGCCAGGGCCTTGTCGGGGTTCATGTCGAGCAGAATGGCGCCGGTGTCCCGGATCAGCCCCCAGGACCAGCTGGCGATCACGCACGCGCCGATCATGCCGGCCACCGGGTCCATCCACAGCCAGCCGAACAACCGCGCCAAGGTCAACCCGGTGATGACCAGCACGGAGACCGCGGCGTCGGCCATGACGTGCACGACGGCGGCGCGCATGTTGTTGTCGCGGTGCGCCGCGTGGTGGGCATGTTCGTGTCCCTCGAAGGTGACAGGATGACCCGGCGGCCCGCCGTGATCCGCCTCTGCGTGCGCCAAGTTGTGGTAGTGGTCATGCCCGTGGCCGTGGTGATGACCGCCGCCGCTGAGCAGCCAGGCGCTGGCGATGTTCACCGCCAGCCCGATACAGGCGATCGGAATGGCCTCGTTGAAATGGATCGCCACCGGCGAGAAGACCCGGGTGACCGATTCATAGCCGATCAGCAGCGCGATCATGGCCAGGACGACCGCGCTGGTGAATCCGGCCAGGTCGCCAAACTTGCCGGCGCCGAAGCTGAACCGCGGGTCGGCGGAATATCTGCGGGCCAGGCTGTAGGCGAGCGCCGCGAGGAGCAGCGCGCCGGCGTGCGTCGACATATGGAGACCGTCGGCGACCAGGGCGATCGAGCCGAACAGCAGCCCCCCCACGATCTCGACGATCATGAATGTTCCGCACAGAGCGATGACGAACCAGGTCCGCCGCTCGCTCCGCTCGTGTCCGGCGCCGAGAAAGACGTGGGTGTGCCCCAGGTCGCGGGATGGGGAGGCGTGCGTCGTGGCCATCTGCGGTCTCACACCAGACGGGCGCGGAAGGGCCGCGGGCGCCTGCCGAAGGGATACTACCGGCCTGGCCGAGCAACGTCGATCCGCCAGTGAGGTCCGCTTCCCGCCGGCGCCGCGTCACGCTTTCTGCCGGGCTCGCCGGGGCGAACAGGGCGATGGACGGGGCGGGGGCCGTTAGAGCGCCAGCGGGAAATCTGGTGCCGCCGCTCGGGATTGAACCGAGGACCTCAGCCTTACCAAGGATGCGCTCTACCACTGAGCTACGGCGGCGTTCCCCACGAGGGAAGGGCGGGGTGTTAGCGAAAGGCGGAGCCGGTGTGAAGCGAATTCGGCTTGACGCGGGCGCGCACCCGGCTAGGCGAGGCGTTCATGGTCGATACGCCGACATCGGGGCCTCCCGCCGAACGCCGGGGCCCGCCTCCCGCCGCGAGCGCGCGCGAATCCCGATTAGCGGCGGCGCTGCGGGAGAATCTGCGGCGGCGCAAGGCGGCCCTCAAGAACGCGCCCAAAGCGGCGAACGTAGAGGAGGACTAGGTGGCCGCGCCGCAATCCCTGCGCCTGCTCGCCCAGGACGCCGACGATCTGGCGGTGATCTCGGCGGCGCTGCAGGACGCGGTGACCCGGATCGGCGACATCCGGTGGGAGCCGAGGGCAAAGCGCCTGACCCTGGCCTTCAACCGCTTTCGCTGGGAGGCCGAGGAGGGGGCGGGCCAGCGGGTGCGCGCCGGGTTGCAACTGGGCGGGGTGCTGGAGGTCAAGGCGCGCCATCTGCGCCAGGGGGCCAGGGACGCGGTCCTGGAGCTGCTGGCGCTCACTTTCGAGCCCGGAGAGGCGCCCGGCGGGCTCGTCACCTTCGCCTTCGCCGCCGGCGGCGATCTGGCCGCCACGGTGGAATGCATCGACGCGGCCCTGGCCGATCTCTCCACCCCCTGGTCCACGACGCACAAGCCCGGGCACGAGGGGTGAGAGGCGCGACGGATAGGCCGCGGGGCGTCCAATCGCCACGGCTCGCCGGGAATAGAATCAGCCGCTCGCTCGCATCGTCGGGGCTTTCCAACCTTGCGCCGGTGTGAGCATCGTCGACCAAGCGAGGAAGTTCGCGGGGGATTCAACATGACTTCGAAACGGCGATTGGCCTTCGGCGCCCTGCTGGCGGCGAGCGTGGGCCTTCTCCCGGCGGCCGCCATGGCGGCGCGTCCCCTGCACCCCGGCGGCCACGTCGGACCGATGCTGGCGCCCTATACGGGCGCACCGCCGGGAATTTCTGGAACTTGGGCCAAGGTCACCACGCCCTTTCCCGGCGGCAACCCCGAAACGGCGCTGTTGCTCACCGACGGCACCGTCCTCATGCACGATCAATGCACGCCCAACTGGTATCGGCTGACGCCGGACGTCAACGGCAGCTATGTCGCCGGGACCTGGACCCTGATGGCGCCGCTGCCGTCCGGTTACTCGCCGCTCTACTATGCCTCCTCGGTGCTGCCCGATGGCCGGCTGATCGTCAACGGCGGCGAGTATAACGGCGCATCCTGCTCGCCGGTATGGACGAAGCTCGGCGCGCTGTACGATCCCGTCGCCAACGCCTGGACAGCGGTGCTCGCGCCAACCGGCTGGAACCAGATCGGCGACGCAGCCAGCGTCGTTCTGCCGAGCGGCGACTACATGCTGCAATCGGTCTCGGGCAAGTTGCAAGCGATCGGGACGGTCGCGCCACTGCCTGGAACCACGGTCACCTGGACGGCCACCGGGACCAACAAGGCCGACAACAACGATGAGGAAGGCTGGACGACGCTGGCCATCGGCGATCTCCTGACGGTCGATACCAACCGATCGCTGGGCGCCAACTCTCCGGCCGAACTCTATTCGCCGGCCACCGGCGCCTGGGCGGCTACCGGGACAGCGCCCAATGTGTTGGTCGATCCCAGTTCGCACGAGATCGGGCCGGCCATTCGCCTGCCCAACGGCAATGTCTTCCAGAGCGGATCAAGTTCCTGCAGCACGGCCGGGTGCGTGGGCCATACGGCGATCTATGCCGCCGCGACAGGGGTATGGTCGGCGGGGCCCGACTTCCCGGCCATCGCCGGCGCCGACTATGATGTCACCGACGGGCCGGCGGCCATCCTTCCCGACGGCAATGTGCTGGTGCAGGCCAGTCCGGCCTACACTTGCGGCTCGGCGTATTGCGCGCCCTCGCACTTCTTCGAGTTCAACGGCACGGCCCTTGTGCGCGTCAACGAGCCCGCCACGGCGCCGAATGTGGCGGCGTATCAGGGGCGCATGCTGGTGCTGCCCACCGGCCAGATCCTGTGGAGCGTCGGCCAAAGCGCCAGCGACGTGGAAGTCTACACGCCCAAGGGTAAGCCCAAGGCGGCGTGGGCGCCGGTCGTCAAGACCGTCTCCCCGACGCTGGTGCGCGGTCACGACAACTATCTTTTGAGCGGACGGCGCCTGCAGGGAGTCTCTAACGGCGCGGCTTATGGCGATGACGCCCAGATGGCCTCCAACTACCCCATGGTGCGGATCATCAACACGGCCAGCGGCCATGTCTGCTTCGCCCATATGCACGACTATGCCAGCAGCCACGCTTCCTTCGACATGCCCGCGGCCGCACCCCCCGTCTGGGAGCAGCCCTGCGAAACCGGCGCGAGCCAACTTCAGGCGATCGTCAACGGCATCGCCTCGGTCGGCGTCGCGGTGACGGTGCAATAGTCGCCGTCGCATCCGCCGGCGGTCCCGCGGGCGATTGGGGTGGCTGGCGCATCCCGCCGGGCGCGAAGCGTGATCTGATCTGGGCGAAAGGCGCCGTCCTTGGCCGCGACGGGCGCGCTCGGCGGTCGCGATGGCGTGTTGATCGTCCAAACCCGTTCGCTAATATCGGGTGGATCGTCCGTCGAAGTCGGGTGTTTTGTCGGAATGTTCGGAACTCCGCTTTGAGAATGCGTTTGTAAAGCGACGTATTGGAGCCGCTGGAGGGCGGAGCCCATGTCCGCCGACCCCCCTCACCACCGACTGCAATCGGTCGAGCTGGACGAGGAATCTTTGGCGGCGGTGTCGCGCGACCAGGAGCAGGAGCGGCAGATCGCCATCTTCGATCTGCTGGAGGAAAACCACTTCGTCCCGGACGGCGCGCGGGGCGGGCCCTATGATCTGAAAATCGCTCTGATCGACAATCGCCTGGCCCTGGACATCACCGGCCCGGATTATCAGCGCCGGCACCTCCTCTCCCTCTCGCCCCTGCGCGCGGTGGTGCGCGACTATCACATGGTCTGCGAGAGCTACTACCAGGCCATTCGCAACGCCACGCCCCAGCGGATCGAGGCCATAGACATGGGCCGGCGCGGTCTCCACAACGAAGGCTCGAGCCTGCTTCAGACGCGCCTGGCCGGCAAGGCGGCGATAGACCTCGACACCGCCCGACGCCTCTTCACCCTGATCTGCGCCCTCCACTGGCGAGGCTGAGCATGGCCGAGCTGCCCGGGGCGGTGCTGTTCGCCTGCAGCCTGAACCGCGTCCGATCGCCCATGGCCGAGGGGCTGATGAGGCGACTGTTCGGAAATCGGGTCTATGTGGATAGCTGCGGCCTGCGCATCGGCGAGGATGACCTCGTCGATCCCTTCGCCATCGCGGTGATGGACGAGATCGGCGTCGACCTGACAGACCACCGGTCCAAGACCTTCGAGGATCTCAACGCCGACGCCTTCGACGTGGTCATCTCGCTTTCGCCCGAAGCGCACCACCGGGCTGGGGAGCTGGCGCGCGGCCGGGCGGTGGATATCGAGTACTGGCCGACGCTCGACCCGACCCTCGCCATGGGCCCGCGCGACAGCGTGCTGGAGGCCTACCGAGCCGTCCGCGGCGGGCTCGAGGCTCGGATTCGGCGGCGATTTCCGCAAGCGCAGACGTTTGGCGGCTAGTTTGGGGCGGCCAGGACATATCCCTCGATCCGCACGAAGGCGTAGCCCTGGGCCGCCGCATCGGCCTCGCCCTCGGCGGTGGCGGTGACGAGGCCGTGCCCGCGCGCCGCGTTCCAAAACCGTTTCAGCGGCTTGGTCCCCGGTTCTGGGTCGGCGTAGATGAAGCCTTGCGAGCCGTCGAAGAGGTAACCCGCCGCCAGCGCGTCACGCTCGCCCTCGGGCGTCGCCACCGTGTCATGGGCGCCCAACGTCTCGTTCCAATAGGACTTCAAGGGGGCGTCGCCGGGGAAGGGCTGGGTGAGGACGTAGCCCTCGGTGCGAAGGCGCCGGTAGTGGGCGCCTTGCGCCCGCGCCGCCGCGGCGGCCGAGGCGGCGGCGAAATAATCCTGACGCGCGGCGTCGTAGAATTGATCGAGCGGCGAGGTTTCCGGCGGCGGTCCCCGCGTCGCCCCTCTCGCTGATGCGGTGGCGGCGACGGACCTGGTGGAACGTTCGGCGCTGCACTCGTCGGACGCCCGTCGGAACAGCATCGAACCGCCTTCGAAGGCTTGGCGCTGGCCGTCAGGGGTGTTGATCGGGTCCGATACGGGCAAGCCCAGCCAGCCGCTCGGCCCGCCGTACTGGAAGTACAGCCGGTAGAGGCAGCCGGAGACGACAAAGGTCTGCCCGGCGCGCGGCCCCGAAGCATGCCAAAGGATGGTGGCGGCGGCGAAGGCCGCCTCCCGGGCGGCCGATCCCAATGGGGAGGCGGGGGTCGCCATCTCGCCGGCGCTGGGACAGCCGAGCGGTCCCTGGGCGCCGCCCATGGCCGACCATTTATCGAAAATGGGGCCGCTGAGCGCCTGGCCGCAGGCAAGGCCGCCGCTCGATGTCTGCGCGCTGACCCCGCCAGGGGTTGCGAGGGTCAACGCCAGGATAATCGTCGCCAGGACGACACTCCCCAGGGCGATCGCGGCCATCGCCGGCCATATCGGCGCGGCGGACCCACCAGGCGAACGGAACATCGATAAGCCTTGTCGTTGCGAACCAGACCGCATCGCTCCCGCGATACGCCGACGGGCCATCGACCTCAACGGGTGAGGTCGTTATGATCGCCTAAGAACCGCGGCCGGCGCGCCCTCGCCATCTGGGCGGGCTGGTCGTTTGTTAAGGGCATTTCGAGAGGCCGCATGGCGAAAGAAGAACTGTTGGAACTACCGGGCACGGTGAGTGAACTCCTGCCCAACGCCACCTTCCGGGTCAAACTGGAAAACGAACATGAAATCATCGCTCATACCGCCGGCAAGATGCGTAAGAACCGCATCCGGGTTCTGGCCGGCGACAAGGTATTGGTCGAAATGACGCCCTACGATTTCAGCAAGGGCCGGATCACCTATCGCTTCAAGTGAGACATCGAAGGACCGCTCGCCACGCCCGCCGTCGCTTGAACGTCCGCGCGGCCGGGCGTAGCTGGGCGTCCTGATGGATTTCCTCAAGGATCGTCGCGTGGTCATCGCCGCGGGCGCGGCTCTGGCCCTCACGGCGGGCTTGGCCGTGGCCGCCTTGATGGCGGCCCGTCATGGTGACCAGTCGGACGCGCCGCCCGCCTCGCAAGGCGGCCTGGTGATCCAGACGGGGCGCGACGACGATATAAAGCTCGACCCCCGACGACCGCTGCGCTGTTTCGTGAACGGCATTTTGGTCGGGGAAGCGCCGCTGGCGGACTGCGCCAGGCGCAACGGCGTGGCCACCGGCGCCCTGGACGTGGGTCTCGACCCCACCGGCGCCCTGGCCGCGTCCCATGGGATGTCGACCGACATTACCCCCCTGCCGCCGCCCGGCGCCATGGCGACCGGCGCGCAGGGCGATTCGTCGCCAGCGGGCGCCGCGGCGCCGCCGGCGTCCGCCCCCGCCGCCTCCTCTACTCGCGCCGCGACGGCGGCCTGTCTGAAATACGCCGAGGCCAGCTGGACGCGGGCGGCCTACGACACGACCCTCGACGCTTGCGTTCAGATTCTCTATGCCGGGCAGTGCGTCGCGGCGGGGGGCGCCCTCTATGGACGTTGGGGCGATCGGACTTTGCGCCTTGTCCCCGGCCGCGTTGAAGTCTCGGGCGACAACCACAATTTCCACACCCTCGCCGCCCAGGGACAGGGCTGTTCCCTGCCGCCCATTTCACCACCCCCGCGGGGCTGATAGACTCAACGGATCATGCTCGGCCGCCTCCCGTTGCTCGCCATCGTCGCCGCCCTCGGCCTCGCCGCCTGCCAGAAGCAGTTGGAGGCCCCGATGGACAGGGGCGTCTGCTGGCATCTGGCCCGGTTTCCCGACGGCGGGGTCAGGTTCAACAAACTGGCCGTCGGCCAAGCCGACCTCGAGCACTGCGCCGCGCAGCTGGAGGCCATGCGGTTGCGGTTCCGTGCCCTCGGCAGTACGCAGACCGATATCACCGGCGCCTATCAGGGCCAGTTTCTGTTCCTGCAGCCCGAGGGCGTGTTCACCGCCCAGACCTATACCGGCTACAGATATCCCTTCATGGTGCGCACGGGAGACGGACGCCTCGCGGTGCCCGGCGCCATGCCGGAACAAAAATAGAACATCAGTCTTGCGCCCATCGCCAAGCCTGCTAAGGTTGGCGCGGATTCCGGCGCGCAACGGTCGCCGGGCGAGCGAGGAGAGAGGCGATGTCGGGCAGTGTCAACAAGGTCATCCTGGTGGGCAATCTGGGAAAGGACCCCGAGATCCGCTCCCTTCCCTCCGGCGATCGCGTCGCCAACCTGAGCCTCGCCACCTCCGAAACCTGGCGTGACCGCGCCACCGGTGAGCGCAAGGAGCGAACCGAGTGGCATCGGGTGGTGATTTTCAACGACAACCTGGTGAAGGTGGCCGAGAATTATCTGCACAAGGGCTCCAAGGTCTATATTGAGGGCGCGCTGCAGACCCGCAAATACGAGCAGAACGGCGTCGAGAAGTACTCCACCGAGATCGCGCTGCAGAAGTTTCGTGGCGAACTCACCATGCTGGACGGCAGAGGCGAAGGCGGCGGGACGCGGGACGGCGACGCCGGCGGCTACGAAAGCGGTCCGCGCAACACAGGTTCGGGCCCCAAGGAAACCTTCACCGCCGACCTGGACGACGAGATTCCGTTTTAGATCGCCGCGATGCCGAACGGGCGGACGAATCGCTGGCGTTCGCCAAGGCGCCGCTCACCATACGGCGCCATCGAAATTGCCGAGGATCAACGCATCGGCGGTGACTACCACGTGGGTGTCGAGATGGATCAAAGGTCCAACTCGGGTTCCTCATCCCAACGCCAATAGGCTTCGCGTTCCCGCTGGCGGCGGGCGTGATCGGTGGTGTTTTGGCCCCGCGCCTGCTAACAAAATCGGCGGACGTTCGGTGTCCGATTCTGAGCGTTGAAACCCCTTCTTGACCGACGAGACGATCATACCGCCCGGTGACGGCCGGCGGGGGCATGTCACCCCTATTTCCGTCGAGGACGAGGTAAAACGCTCGTATCTCGACTACGCCATGAGCGTCATCGTCAGCCGCGCCCTTCCGGACGTGCGCGATGGCCTCAAACCCGTCCAGCGCCGCATCCTTTATTCGATGGGCGAGCAGGGTCATACGCCTGACCGTGGCTATGTGAAATCGGCCCGCGTGGTCGGCGATGTCATGGGCCGCTACCACCCGCACGGCGATCTTTCGATCTACGACACCCTGGTCAGGATGGCTCAGCCATTTTCCATGGGTCTGCCGCTCATCGACGGGCAGGGGAACTTCGGCTCGGTGGACAATGATCCTCCGGCGGCGATGCGTTACACCGAGAGCCGGTTGACCAGAGCTTCCATGGCCATCCTGGCCGATCTCGACAAGGACACGGTCGACTTCAAGGAGAACTACGACGGCAAGGAACAGGAGCCGGTGGTCCTGCCCTCGCGCATTCCCAACCTGCTGGTCAATGGGGCCGGCGGCATCGCGGTGGGCATGGCGACCAATATCCCGCCGCACAATCTGGGCGAGATCATCGCCGCCTGTCTGGCTCTGATCGACAACCCGGATATCGCTCTGGACGAACTGCTGGACATCGTCCCGGGACCCGACTTCCCCACCGGCGGGGAGATCATCGGCCGCTCGGGCGCGCGTCAGGCGCTGATGACCGGCCGCGGGTCGGTGGTGGTGCGGGGCGTCGCCTCCATCGAAGAAGTCCGCAAGGACCGTGAAGCCATCGTCATCACCGCCATTCCCTATCAGGTGAACAAGGCGGCGCTGGTGGAGCGGATCGCCGAACTGGTGCGGGAAAAGCGCATCGAGGGTATCGGCGATCTGCGCGACGAAAGCGATCGTTCGGGCATGCGGGTGGTCATCGAACTGAAGCGCGACGCCGGCGCGGAGGTGGTCCTCAACCAGCTGCACCGCTACACGCCGCTGCAAAGTTCGTTCGCCGTAAACGCCCTGGCTCTGAACCGCGGCCGGCCGCTGCAGATGGGCCTGCGCGAGATGCTGGACGCATTCGTCGCCTTCCGCGAGGAGGTGGTGGTCCGGCGCACCCGGCACGAGCTTTCCAAGGCGCGTGACCGCGCCCACGTCCTGGTCGGCCTCGCCATCGCCGTGGCCAATATCGACGAAGTGATCCACATCATCCGCTCGTCCAAGGACCCGGCCGAAGCGCGCGAGCGTCTGGTGGCGCGTGACTGGCCGATCGGCGACATGATCGCGCTCATCACCCTCATCGCCGATCCGCGCACGGTGGTGGTCGGCGGCGACCTCGTCCGCCTCACCGACGAGCAGGCCCGCGCCATTCTCGCCCTCACCCTGTCGCGCCTGACCGGCCTTGGCCGCGAGGAAATCTTCGCCGAGGCGGCCGAACTGGCCGCCGCGATCCAGGCCCACCTCGATCTGCTATCCTCCCGCGCCGCGATCATGGGGGTGGTCCGCGGCGAGCTTGTCGAGGTGCGCGACTCCTTCGCCACGCCGCGCCGCAGCCTCTTCGTCGAAGGCGACGCCGACGTCGAGGACGAAGACCTGATCGCCCGCGAGGAGATGGTGATCACCGTCACCCACGGCGGCTATGTGAAGCGGACCGCCCTGACCACCTACCGCACGCAACATCGTGGCGGGAAGGGGCGCTCGGGGATGTCCACCAAGGAAGAGGACGCGGTCACGCAGGTCTTCTCCGCCTCGACCCACGCGCCGATGCTGTTCTTTTCCTCGGGCGGGAAGGCCTACAAGCTGAAGGTGTGGCGCCTGCCGCTCGGCACGCCGACCTCTCGCGGCAAGGCGTTCGTCAATCTCTTTCCCATCGAGCCGGGCGAGACCATGACCTCCATCCTCGCGCTTCCCGAGGACGAGGCGCGCTGGGACGCGCTCGATGTGATGTTCGCCACGCGCTCGGGGAGCGTGCGCCGCAACAAGCTGTCCGATTTCGTGCAGATCAACCGCAACGGCAAGATCGCCATGAAGCTCGACGCCGAAACGCTTCGGGGGGGCGACGCAATCGTCGGCGTGGGCCTTTGCACGGGCCAAAACGATGTCCTGCTGACCACGGCGCTGGGTCGCTGCATCCGCTTCTCGACCGACGATGTTCGGGTCTTCGCCAGCCGCGATTCCACCGGCGTGCGCGGCGTGCGTCTGGCCGGGGGCGACAGCGTTATTTCCATGGCTATCCTGCGCGCCGTCGACGCAAGCCCCGCCGAGCGGACGGCCTATCTCAAATATTCCAGCGCCTTGCGCCAGGCGAGCGGCGAGGCCGACGAAGAGGCCGCGCCGGCGCCCGATGACCTCGACGCTCAAGGAGAAGAAGGCGCCGATGACGGCGGGAGAGAAGGTCCCGCGTCGCTGTCGCCGGAACGTATCGCTGAACTGGGCGCCGCCGAGGAGATGATCCTCACCGTCTCCTCGGAGGGGTTCGGCAAGCGGACCTCGGCCTACGATTATCGCCGCACCGGACGCGGCGGGCGGGGCCTGATCGCCCACGACCTCACCCGGCGCGGCGGGCGCCTGGTCGCCTCCTTTCCGGCCGACCACGCCGACGAGATTCTGCTGGTGACCGACCAGGGGCAGCTCATCCGGGTTCCGGTGAGCCAGATCCGAATCGCCGGACGTAACACCCAGGGCGTGACCATCTTTCGCACCGCCGAGGACGAGCACGTTGTTTCGGTCGAGCGCCTCGAGGGCGAGGGGGCCGAGGAAGCGGGACTCGAGGAGGCGGGAGCCGAGGACGGGTTGGACGGGGATAGGGTGGACACGGACGGGTCGGTGGCGCCGGCCGACAGTCCCGGCGATTGACAGGAAGCCGCATTCCTCGTGGAAGGATGCGGCGCTGGGCGTCTCGCGCCCGCGGGGAGAGGTGAAATGCAGCGCACCGGGCTTTATCCAGGCACGTTCGATCCGGCCACCAACGGTCATCTCGACATCATCGGTCGGGCGGTGAAGCTGGTAGATCGCCTGGTGATCGGAGTGGCCGTGAGCGCCGCCAAGGGGCCGCTGTTCAGCCTGGAGGAACGCGTGGCGATCATCCAGGCGGAAACCAAGCCCTGCGCGCAGATCGCCGAGATCGAGGTGCTGGCCTTCGACAACCTCACCATCCAGTTCGCCCGCCAGGTAGGCGCTCAGGTCATTGTCCGGGGTCTGCGGGCCGTCGCCGATTTCGAGTACGAATTCCAGATGACGGCCATGAATCAGCAACTCGATCGCGACATCGAAACCGTCTTCCTGATGGCCGATCCCCGACACCAGGCCATCGCCTCGCGACTGGTGAAAGACATCGTCAAGATGGGCGGCGATGTGTCCCGCTTCGTTCCCGAAGGGGTCAAGCAGCGGATGCTGGCTAAATTCGGCCGCGCCTGATCCCCCTTGCCGACGGCTGGCCGCCGGTCTAGGCGAGGCGCCATGAAATTTGCTCCTGCTCTTTTCCTCCTGGCCGCTCTGACCGCGGGCGCGGCGGCTACGGCCGCGCCCAAGCCGGTCCAGGCGCCCGCCGCCGACCCAACCGAGGCAGATTGGCGTACGCCCGATCCCCAGGATGTTCTGGTCATCGACACCAGCAAGGGCCGCATTG
>Ga0182024_10009467_pt1 | contig 20130 bp, 20 predicted proteins | sample P32metaG_FD_120480 | JGI IMG/M metagenome (GOLD analysis project Ga0182024, IMG submission 120480) | Permafrost microbial communities from Stordalen Mire, Sweden - P3-2 metaG (Illumina Assembly) | ecosystem: Environmental > Terrestrial > Soil > Wetlands > Permafrost | place: Sweden: Stordalen... | reverse complement strand
GCGCCGGCGGCACGCCGAGGCGTGCGCCGACGAGCAGAACTCTCTGGATGAATTGATGGAAGGCCAAGGCTTAGGCCAGGATCCCGTAGGTGCCCGCGAAGATCGGCGGCGCGACGATGCCGAGGCTTCCATCGCCGTAGTCCACCAGCCGGTCGCCCACCGTCGCGACCATCGGCTCAATCCCCCCATTCCGGATAAGTACGCAACGCATCGACCACGTTGTGGATCACATCCGTGTGCGCATCTTCCTGCCATCCGCCGGGTTCGGCCTTCGCGAAGAGATCGCGCGGCCTACCCTCCTCGTCGACCGCGTAGAGCGCGAAGGTGAGCGCTTCCCTGGCTTCCCCGGCCAGCTCGGCGGAGCCCACCGCTCTCGCATACATGGCGAGCACCGCGCCATAGGTCGACACCACACCGCCCCAGGCCTGTTTGTCTTCGTCCTGTTCGTGGCACACGGTGACTCCGAATTCGGAGTGAGTGAACGTGCGGCGGACGAAATCGACGAGCGTGTCGCAGTCGGTGCGCCAGTCGCGATGCAAGGTCTCCTTTTTCTCGATAAGGTAGCGCGCCAAATTCAGCGGCGCCCACGCGGTGCGGTTGGTCGGCGTGTCGTGATCCTCGAAAAACTGCGCGAACAGCGCTCCGTCGCTCCGCGCGCTCGGCAGCTGATAGCCCGTGATCCAGCTCCATAGAGCCTCGCGCGATGCCGAGAACTCGCTGAACCCCTGCCCAATCAGCCAGTCGTACAGACGCAAGGTGTAGGCGCTGTTGCCGGATACCGGGCCTCGCTCCTCCCCGGTACGAAAATCGGCCCGGAACGGCCAAGGAGAGTGGAGCGCGCCGCCTTCGCGTTGATTGGCCGAGAGCACACGCGCGTTTTGCAGTGCCTGATCGAGATATTTGCGCTCACCCGTTGCGTCGGCTAGCAACGCGAGCGCATATCCGGCGATGCCGCCCTTGTCCGGTTCGATTTCGAACGGCCGGTCGGACTGCGAGCCCGCATCTTCGGAGAGAGGGAAGCAGTCACGTTTGCCGGTGGAGCGCGTGAAGGAGGGATATCTGCCCCTGTTCGGAGTCAGCGACTCGTTCACGAGGTAATCGCCCATCCCGCGGGCGATCGTCAACGACTTGACGTCGTCTCCGCGCAACTGCGAATACTTGAGATAGGAGACGATGCCCATGCCGATTTGAGTCGCCGGGATGGTATCCGTTCGGTCCGCACTCGGCGTCCAGTCGGCATCCAGGAAAGTGACACATGCAAAGCGCGGATAGCCTCGGTCCCAAGGGCACTCGCGATAGAAGCTCATTTCCAGATCCAGCGCGCGATTCCAGGGCGTCCACGGGGCCAGGCGCCCGTCGGCATCGAAGATCGCCGGATGTCCCGCGATGACCGGCGCCTGGGCAGGCACGTCGCGGCCGGCTCGGCTCAAGTGACGATATCCACGCTTTCGGTTTGCGGATCGAACACGATCCTCGCGTCGCCCCGCTCGAGGAGCCGCATCACGCGCAGAACCTTGTCGTCGAGCGAGAGCTCGCGCTCGCCGTAATCGGTGCCCTCGCGCAGGATGAATGACTCGATCACGGCTCGCAGAAGATCTGCCGCAAGCGCGGTATGCGGCACGCTTACCGGAGCGGACGAGGCGGTATCGCCGGATTCATCCTCCATCGGCGACGGCGAGAGCAACGTGCTGCGGATGAAGCAGTCCCGCCGGCGCGCGGCGCCACAGAGTCGGATCTCCATCGACCAGAACGAAACCGTGTCGGCTGTAGATCGGACGGCAAGCCATATTGGCCTCGGTGGGCAGCAATTTACCGAACATGGTCTCACGTTTTCCATTCAGGAGGTGCGACAGGAGAGCATCTTCCAGGCCCAAGCCGAGCGCGCGGCAGCTCATGACGATCTGATCGATGCAATTTCGCGCCATCCATGCTGCTCCGATGAGGCCGTACTTCGTGAAACGGTCTTCCGCAATCATCACGTACAGCTCCTCGCCACATTCGAATCTCTGGTGGCATCGCTCCACGGTGTGGCGTACGGCGGTCGTATTGAATTGATTGGTCTTGTTGAGGAGCTCCAGTGCGCGGGTCATGTGTAGACTCGTGACCGTCCGCACGCGGGCGACGGTGGCGCGCAATTCGAGCGTTTTCAGGAATTCTCCGTGAGGCAGCGACTTGCGGACCGCTTCTCGCCTTACCTGCGCCTGCACCATTTCGGTCTTTAGACCGGATTCCCAGGTAAGCGACGGCTGCTGAGTCTCCGCCGACCATAAGAGCGTCCGCTTCAAGTAGTAGGGATGCGAACCGAGGACGCGCAGACCCGGCAGTCCCGCTTGAATCGCGGCGCGCTCCACCGGGTTGTCGTCGATCATCACCGTATTTTGGGGACGCAGGTTGAGGTCCGCCAGAATTTCGGCGAGATTTTCCGCCTTGGCGCGGAAATTGATTCTGTGCGCGGCGAAGTCTGAGAGACGTAAGTGGCCCTGCACGATCCTGTCCCAGTTCTCGACGATGAATGCCTCGTCGTTCTTGCTGACGATGGCGAGCAGAATGCCCCGCCTCTTCAGTATCAGCAGGGTTTCCATGAAGCCCATCGGCCAGCCTTCCAGGATGCCGAGCGTTCCCTCTGCCGCCACTCCCCGCCACAGGGTGTCGTCCAGATCCACGACCACGAGCTTCACCGTATCGAGTTTCCGGATGGTGCGGAACATGGCAAAAATTTCCCGCATGAGCGCCTCGAAAAACTCGAGCCATTTGGCCGAATAGTGCTTTTGCATCGGCTCCGGCGGATGCACCCTGCCGAGGTCGTGATCGTGGTCCCCGTCGCTCAGGGTGGTCCCATGCGTGAACGACCAGACGCCGTCGTCCTGGCAGTGCTGTTTGCCGATGCCGGCCGATATTTGATCGACATCGACGAAGTATGCGTTGTCCCGCCTCGCGGTCTCGGCAGCGACGAACATATTGAGACGCTCGACGAAGTGCATGACGTTGCGCAGATCATAGCGTGCTTGAAAGCGTCCCAGCGGGTGCTGCTGAGGCACCGTAAATCCCAGCACGAACGTGAGCAGCTTCCTCTCGGTATTGAGCCTCATGGCATTGGAGAGATAGCGTGCAACGCAGTCCTCGGTCTGCCGCAAGAATTCCTCGTGCGCCCCCGGGCTGTCCTCGAGCCGAAAATACGCGGTACCGAGAATCGTTCGGAGCGGAATGTGCACGATCTGGAAGTCGTATTGCGACGCCGTGTCTTCTGAAATCTCCGGCAGCACATCAAAATTGTTGAGCAGCAGGAAATCGCCCTTGTAGGCTTTATCGACCAGCGAGCCCACCTGGGGCATCGGCTCGGCCAGGCAACCTCCGGCGACCAGGAAGCGCGCCCCCGGATCGGGCGTGACCTGCAGATCGATCGGTGTCCTGTAGCGCGCCCCGTTATGAAGCGCGAACAGCGCCGGCGAGACTTCCGCCGGCCTCACGCTCAGCGCTTCCCGGACTCGGCATGGGCAGCGAGCGACATGCGTATCGCGGCATCGTCGGACTCACGCTGGTCGCGCCGATCGGCGGCGCGCTGCTCCTCCGCACGAAAGCGCTCCACGACGCGTCCGAGCGACTCCGCTTCGATGCGCATTTCGCTCCATTGCACTCGCCGGCGCTCGTAATCGGCGCGCGCGATATCGAGGTTCTTGACGTGCTGGCGCATGGCATCGCCCAACCGGTCGAGGAAGGAGCGGTAGTTCTGGAGTTTCACCGCATCCATCGCGCCGCCGGCCACGGCCGAATTGCGAACGTACTCGTCGCGATAGGTTTTGAGCTGCGTGAGCTGCCGTTCGAGGTCCGCCACCTTGCGCGCCGCGTCCGCCATGGGGCGGCTCAACGCATCGGCGGAATTCGAGGCAATCTCCTGAATCGGTTCGAATCGCTTGGATTTTGTCATCACCCGGCTACTATCTGCTTGGCGCCGTCGGCTGCGCCGAGAACTGCGTCACGAGTTGCTTGAGGTCGGCGTAACTGCGCTCGGTGGTGACGGGCTGATACATGTCCTGGCGCAGGAATTCCTGAATCTTCGGCCACTGCTCCACCGCGAGGTCGACCTTCGGGTCGGCGCCGCGCCGGTAGGCGCCCACCGTGATCAAATCCCGGTTCTGCTGATAGGTGGAATAGACCTGCCTGAAGCGCGAGGCGAGGTCGAGCTGTTCGCGGGTCGCGATCTGATGCATCGCGCGGCTGATGGAGGCCTCGACGTCGATCGCCGGATACAGCCCGCTTTCGGCGAGCCGCCGCGACAGCACGATGTGCCCGTCCAGGATGGCACGTGCCGCGTCGGCGATGGGATCGTTCTGGTCGTCGCCCTCGGCGAGCACGGTGTAGAACGCCGTGATGGAACCGGCCCCGCGGTCGCTGTTGCCCGCACGCTCCACCAACTGGGGCAGCCGCGCGAACACCGAGGGCGGATAGCCCTTGGTCGCGGGAGGCTCGCCGATGGCGAGTGCGATCTCTCGCTGCGCCTGTGCGAAGCGGGTCAGTGAATCGAACAAAAGCAGAACCTTTTTGCCCCGGTCGCGAAAATACTCCGCGATCGCGTGGGCGAGCCACGCCCCGTGCAGCCGCATGAGCGGCGGGTTGTCGGCGGGCGTCGCGACCACCACGGCGCGCCGCATACCGTCCGGACCTAAGGTATTGCTGACGAAATCCTGCACTTCCCGGCCGCGCTCGCCGATCAAGCCGACCACGGTGACGTCCGCCTTGGTGTACCGCGTCATCATGCCGAGCAGCACCGACTTGCCGACACCGGATCCCGCGAACAGGCCGATGCGTTGTCCTCCGCCCACCGAAAGCAGCGAATTGATGGAACGTACGCCGACATCCAACGGGTCGCGGATCGCACGCCGCATCAGCGGATTGAGGGGCTCGCCGGTCAAGGACACCTGGTCGGCGCAGCGCAGCTCGCCCATCCCGTCGAGCGGGCGGCCTGCGCCGTCGAGTACGCGGCCCAGGAGCTCGTCTCCCACCGCTACCGAGCTCACGCTGTGCGTCGGGATGACCCGGGCGCCGGGCATGATGCCGCGGATGTCCCCGGTGGGCATCAGGAACAGCTTGTCGCCCGAAAAGCCGACCACTTCCGCCTCGATCTGCCTTCCTTCCGCCGTATCCACGAGACAACGTCCGCCCACGGCGGCTTCGCAGCCGACCGCCTCCAGCGTCATGCCGACCATGCGGCTGAGCGTGCCCTGGACCACGAATTCCGAGGCGTTCGCCATGCGCTCGCACGCACGGGAAAGAGACTCGGCCCAGCGTTTAGACCCGGATTTCCGCACTACGTCGGCGGAGCTCACGCACCGCTCCCGCGCGAGGTCGGACTATGGCGCTCGGTCCCCATGAGTTCGCTCAATATCGCACCGAGGCGGGTCTCGAGCCGTGCGTCCACACGGGATGTGGCCGTGGTGATCTGGCAACCGCCGCGCGCCATCACGGGATCTTCGACCAGCTGCCAGGCGCGCTCGCTCTCGGTCGGCGCCAGGTTCTGGCGCACCACCGCGGCATCTTCGGGGTGCAGATGAACTCGTACGTCGCGGGCGGCCACCGGCAGGGCAGCAATCGCCTCACGCACGATCCCGATGATCTGCGTGGGATCGGTCTTCAATTCGCGCCTTACGATTTGCCGTGCGAGCGTCATAGCGAGCGTGAGCAGCTCGCGCTCCACCTCGGCGTCCAGCTCCTCGAACGGCTTGGCGAGATCGTAGAACATGCCCTCGAGCCTCTCGACCTGGGCGCGAACTTCTGCTCGTCCCGCTTCGCGTCCCTCGGCCAGTCCCTGCTCGAAGGCTTCCTTGTGCGCCTCCGCCTGCAGATCCGCAAGGCCGCTCACCGTCGGCATTTTGTGGCCAGGGGAACCTTTGCCCATGTCCGGCGCTGCCCAGACTTGGGCTTGGGCCGACCCCTTGGCGATGGCGTCAGACAAACTCTGCGCCGCCCTTGCCGCTGAGACTGATGGTGCCTTCCTCCGCCAGGCGCTGCGCGATCACGACGATCTCCTTCTGCGCCGCCTCGACCTCGACCAGCTTGACGGGCCCGCGGGCCTCCATGTCGTCTTTGAGAATCTCCGCCGCGCGCTTCGACATGTTCTTCAGTATTTTCTCCTGCACCTCCGGCTCGGCGCCGCGCAAGGCGACGGCCAGCGTATCGGAGCCGACCTCGCGCAGCAGCGCTTGGATGCCGCGGTCGTCCACGTCGAGCAGGTTGTCGAAGATGAAGAGCAGATCCTTGATCTGCTGATGCATCTCCGTGTCGGCCTTCTCGATCTTGCCGAGTTCCTCGCCGCTCTTGTCGCGCTCCATGGCGTTCAATATGTTGGCGACCGTTCGCGCACCGCCGATGCGGCGGAGTGGTGTGGGAGGAGCGACATTGGCCTGCTTCTCGACCAGCTGATCGAGTTCCGTCAACGCGGTCTGCGGAACCTGGTTCAGCGTGGCGATCCGCATCAGCACTTCAGTGCGCATCTCCTCGGCCAGGAGCGGCAGGATGGATGCCGATTGCTCCGCGTCGAGATGCGAGAGCACGATTGCAGCGATCTGCGGATGCTCGCCGGAGATGATTTGCGCCACGGCCTTGGCGTCCATCCACTTCAAGGCCTCGATGCCCTGGCCGGTCTGTCCGGTGGACACGCGATCGAGGAGCAATTCGGTCTTCTGCTTGCCGACCGCCTGAGTGAGCACCCGGCGTACATAGTCTTGCGAGCCCGACGCCAGGTTGGCTTTTCCGTCCACGACGCCGATGAAGGTGTCGAGCACGGAGGTCATCTGCTCACGCGACACCTCCTTGAGCTCGGCCATGGCGACGCCGAGCCTTTGCACTTCGCGGGCGTCGAGCTGCTTCAGGAGATTGGCCGCGTCCTGCTCGCCCAGGCTCATGAGCAAGATCGCGGCGCGTTCCGTTCCGGCAAGATCACCTTGCTTGCTAGCCATCGGCGGCAACCCAATCCTTCACCACTTGTGCGGCTCGTTTGGGATCCTGACCCACCAGGGTTCGGGCAGCCGCGATCTGCTGCTCAAAACTCGGCGATAACTTGATCGGATTGGCGCCCTTACCCGACAGACTGACGCGGTCTGCCGCCACATCGTCCCCGGCAGAGCCGGATCCGGCTGCCCTGGAGCTTCTGGTGAGCGATTTCATCAACGGACGCAAAATCAAAAAGGCCACCAGAAGAACGAGGCCGGCGCCGACCAGCTGCTTGGCGACCTGGCCGACCATCGGGTTTTGCCACAGCGGCGGCCCATCGACCGGGCCCATGGGGGCGTTGCTCTTGAACGCCTGATTCATGACGTTGATTTGATCGCCGCGGTCGTCCTTCAAGCCGATCGACTCGCGCACGAGCTGCGTGAAGCGTTTGATGTCCGTCTCGCTCATGGGCGTGGTGGTGACTTTGCCGTCCTCGCCCGTCTTCTGCCAATCGTCGATGACGACGCCGACGCTCAGGCGCTTCAATGAGCCCACCGGCTGCTTGACGTACGCCAGCGTCCGATCCACCTCGAAGTTGCGTGTGCTGCGTTGAGCGCTGGACGTGGGTCCGGTGCTCGCCGCCGTTGCCTGCCCGGGAGCCGAGGCCTGGGCGGGCGAGCCCGGTGTCGGAGTCGCGCCTGCGATCACCGGCGCTCCGGAAGTGCCTGGCGGCTGATTGCTGAGCGCCCCGGGAATGCCCTCGGCGCCGTCGCCGCCCTTGCGCGTCTCGTTGCTGGTCTGCTCGCTGCGCACCGCGGTCTTCTGCGGGTCGTAATTCTCGCGCGTCTCTTCTTGAACGGTGAAGTCAACGTCGGCCGTGACCGTCGAGCGTACGCGCCCCACCCCGACCATGGGTTCCAGCAACTCGACGATGCGCCGCTGGTAGCTTTCCTCGAGTTTATGCGTGTATTCGAGCTGACGATTGCTGACCGCCGACTCGGAATTGTCGTCCGGCGAGCTCAAGAGAGTGCCCGCCTGATCCACCACCGTCACATCGCTCGCGGCGAGCTCGGGTACGCTCGATGCCACCAGATGCACAATCGCGCCCACCTGGCCCTGGTCGACCACCCGTCCGGGATAGAGCTGCAGCATGACGGAGGCCGTGGCCTTGTGCGAATCCCGCAGGAACACGGAGGGTTTCGGCAGCGCCAGGTGCACCCGCGCATTCTGCACTCCCTGAACCTTGACGATGGTGCGCGCCAGTTCGGTCTCGAGCACCGACTGATAGCGTGCATTTTCCATCATGGAGCTCGTGCCGAGCGGCGAGTCCTTCTGGATCATCTCGATGCCCATCGCATCGCTTTGCGGCAGGCCCTGGCTCGCGAGCCGGATGCGCGCTTCCTGGACCTTGGGTTCGGGGACGGAAACCGCGCCCGAGGGACTCAGCTTGTATTCGATGCCCGCGGCCGTGAGGGCGTCCATGACCTGTCCGCTTTCGCGCTCCGAGAGCTGGCCATAGAGCACGGTGTAGTTCTGTCCCTGCGACCAGAGCACGAGCCAGATGGCCGCAGCGACGGCGGCCGCGACGCCCCCCAGCAGTCCCACTTGCTTGAGAACGGGCATCGCATCGGCAAGACCGCGCGACGGGGCAGGTACGATATCAGCCATGGATCATTCCTCGCGGTCGGTTTACACCGACATGTTCATCACTTGTGTGTAAGCGTCCAGAAGCTTGTTGCGCACCTGCGTCATCGCGCGAAACGCGAGATCCGCTTTCTGCACCTCGAGCATGACTTTGCTGAGATCGACGCTCTTGTCGCCGCTCTCATAGGCGCTGGCAAGCTGGGTCGCCTGGTTTTGCATGGTGGCGATGCGGTCGACCGAGTCCTTCATCAGCGTCGCGAAATCCGTCGGCTGAGAGGTTGACGGCGTGATATCGGCCGGAGTGCCCGCGGCGCGCGCCTGCAGCGCCCGCATTTCCGCGAGCACCTGCTGAATCTGCATGCTGCTCATGGCGCCACCGCTGCGAATTCTTGGTCATGCAGCCGCGGCACGCTGACACCGGCCGCCTTGAGCTGCTGCAGCTTGTGGCGCAGCGTCCGTGGACTGATGCCGAGACGCTCCGCGGCGAGTTTTCGGCTGCCGCCGGTGACCCGCAGCGTCGCCAGAATGAGTTCTCGTTCCCGCTGCTTGAGGCCTCGATCGAGACCCGCCGCCGGCTCGGAATCCATCGCGGCGGTCGTTGCCGCGAAGCGCGCTTCGGTTGCACCCGTCGGTGCCGCGCGTACCGCGCCCGCCTCCCCGCCGCTCGCCTGCAAATCGAGGTCGTCGGCGTCGATGCAACCGCCAGACGCCAGCCACGCCGCACGCTGCACGATGTTGGTGAGCTCGCGCGCATTGCCGGGCCATTCGTGCTCGACCAGCTTGTGCTCGGCAGCGGGTGTCAGCGCGAGCGCAGCTTGATTCCCGCGGGGACAGGCCTGGATGGCACGACGGGCGAGCGGCAGAATGTCGCCGCGGCGCTCGCGAAGTGCCGGTAGACGCAACGACATCACGTTGAGCCTGTAGAAAAGATCGGCACGAAAGCGCCCCGCGCGCACTTCTTCGGGCAGGTCGCGGTTGGAGGTGGCGATCAGCCGCACGTCCAGGCTGATGGTGCGAGTGCTCCCCAGCCGCTCCACTTCGCGCTCTTGCAGGACCCGCAGGATTTTCGCCTGCAAACCCAGATCCATTTCGGAGATCTCATCGAGGAGCAGCGTCCCTCCCTGCGCCTGCTCGAACTTCCCGGCGTGCGCGCTGAGCGCACCGGTGAACGCGCCTTTTTCATAGCCGAACAGCGTCGCTTCGAGCATGTTCTCCGGGATGGCCGCGCAATTGATGGCCACGAAGGGCTTGTCCGAGCGCCCCGAATAGTCCCGGATGAAGCGGGCATACACTTCCTTTCCCGTGCCGCTTTCCCCGGTAATGAGCACGGTCGCATCGTTCTCGGCGATCTTGCGGGCCAGCGACACCGCGCGCTTGGACTCGGGGTCCGCGGCAATCAGGTCGCTCGGCGTCACGCGATTGGCGAGCTGGCGCCGGGCCATGTCGATGAGCGCCTGGGCCTCGAACGGCTTCACGATGTAATCGGTAGCGCCCTCGCGCATGGCCGATACTGCCTGCGCGATGGTGCCGTACGCGGTCATGAGCACCACCGGCAAATCCGCCCTGAGCCGCTTGATGGACGAGAGAAGCTCGTAGCCGCTCGGACCCGGCATCTGGACGTCGGAGATCACCAGCGCAACATCCTCGGTCTGGAGGAGCCTCAGGGCCTGGTCCGCATCGCCTGCGGCGACTGCCGCGAGGCCCGCGGCGCGCAGGGTGTCGATCAATGCCTCGCGCAGGTCGGCATCGTCCTCGACGATCAGGACCGATTCTTTGAGGGTGTTCATGCGGTTTCCTCTACGGGTAAATCGATGATGAATGTCGCGCCGTGCCCGGTCGCGCCGGCGCTGCCCGGGTCGGCAAGGTGCACGGTGCCCGCGTGAGCCTCGACGACGCTCTTGACGATGGACAGACCGATGCCGTTGCCGCGCGCCCGCGTGGTGAAGAACGGCTCGAAAATCCGCTCCCGGACGCGCGCCGGTACGCCGGGACCGTTGTCGCTCACGACGATCTGAGCCCGCCCGCCGGGCGCGCGGCGCGCGAGTAATTCCAGGTCAAGCTGCGCACCCGCGGACTGTAGCGCGTTGGTGGCGAGATTCAGCACCGCCGACACCAGCGACGGGGCGTTGGCCCGCACCGTCAACCCCGGCGCTTCGGTACGGATGGTCAGGCGCACGCCCTGGCGCAACGCCGGGCGCAGCCATTGCGCCACTTGCTCGAGGAGCGCGCTGATGCTGACCAGCTCGCGCGCGGCGCCCCCGTGCGCGAACGCCAGCATGTCATTGACCAGCTTGTCGAGCTGCTTGAGGCTGCCGACGGTCTTCTCCGAGCAGCGCGTCAGGTCCGCGGTGCTTCGTCCCGGGATGGACATTTGCGAGGCGTACAGGAGCGCCGCGGCCAGCGGCGTCCGGATCTGGTGCGCAAGACCCGCCGCCAGCTCGCCCATGGTCACGAGGCGTTGCTGGCGCGCTAAAAAGACGTTCATGAGGTGCGATTCGGTGACATCGGTCAACAGCACCACCTCCCCTCCATGACGGAGATCGCGGCGCGACACGTTGACGAACCGGCCGGTGCGCAGTTCCGTGTGCTCGCCGATGGTTCCGCTGTTCACCGCCGCACGCTTGAGCACCGCCGTGAAGGTTTGATGCACGAGGGGCTCCCCCAAAAGTACGACGGCGGCGGGATTCGCTTCCTGGATCTCGCCCCGTGCATCGAGCACCAGCACGCCACCCGGCAGACCTTCGATCAGCGCCGACAGGCGTGCCGCGAGATGTTCATTGCCCGCATGCGCCTCGCCCAACTCGTGGCGCAGCTCTGCCACTTGGGCACGCAGCGCATCGAAGGCGCCGGAAAGCTGCTCCGAAACGGAACCGAAAGCGCGGAACGCCGCCGTGAGCTCGCTGCGCTGGGTATCGACGAGGTCGAGAGGATTCGCTGCCATGCGAGGGGAGAAAGCAACTTCTGTGCCTCGGCGGCTTTTCTCTCGCTGATCAACCGGTTACGGAGAGAGGGTCGGCAGCCGCCGGGCGACCGTCAATTTATTGTCAGGCGCTCAGACGATATTTACGCAGCTTCTCGACCAAAGTCGTGCGGCGTATGTTGAGCAGCCGTGCCGCCTCTGCGACCGTGCCGTCCGCTTGCTCTAGTGCCTTGCGAATGAGGCCGATTTCGATCGCGGACAAGTGGTCCTTCAAATCGATGCCGCCGCTCTTCGGCAAACTGTTCGCGGCCTCTACATTCTCGAGCCGATCCGAGGTTTCGCAGTCATCGTCGTTTTGGGATTCGCCCAACGCGCCGAGCGCTTCGAGGGGCCTCAAGGCAGGCATCGTCGCCGGCGCGTCAGCCGTCGAGCCTTGGGACACCGTCTCGGGGCCGTTCACGATGCGCATGCCGCTGCCGAACCAGGCGCCCGTGCCGCTGGTGCGATAGCGCTCGGGCAAGTCATCCGCGGTGACGGTGTGGTCAGGATAGAGAATCGCCAGGCGTTCCAGGAGATTCGCGAGCTCGCGAACATTGCCGGGCCAGCGATTGGCGGCAAGGCAGCTCATGGCTCCCTTGTCGAGACGGATGCGGCGGCCTGCATTCTGTCCCTGACGGCGGACCAAATGATTGATCAGCACGGGCAGATCCTCGAGCCGCTCGCGAAGCGGCGGCATCTGCACTGGGAATACATTGAGCCGATAGAAGAGATCCTCCCGGAAACGCCCCGCGATGATAGCGGCATCGAGATCCCGGTGGGTCGCTGCGATGATGCGGACGTTGCAGTGGATCGTGCGGTTGCTGCCAACCCGTTCGAAGGTTCTCTCCTGCAGGACCCGCAGCAGCTTGACCTGCATCTGCAGCGACATGTCGCCGATCTCATCCAGAAACAGGGTGCCGCCCTCGGCGAACTCGAAACGGCCGAGCCGCGTCGAGAGCGCGCCCGTGAAGGCGCCCTTTTCGTGGCCGAAGAGCTCGCTCTCGAGGAGATCCGCCGGAATGGCGCCGCAATTGACCGGCACGAAGGGATGCCCTGCGCGGCCAGACAGCTCGTGGACATGCCGGGCGACCATTTCCTTGCCGGTCCCCGACTCGCCCAGGATCAAAACGTTGGTGTCGAACGGCGCGACTTGCTCGACCAGCCGGTGAATCGCCCGCATTGGGGCGGAGGTACCGCTGGGACGAAAGCGATGGGCTCCCGGCTGCGTGGGATGGCCATTGCGAACGTTCTGCGCCTGATTGAGGACGGCGGACAATCGCCGCTGCTTGACCGGTAGATCGAGATGGAGCCATGCGATGTCGCCGCTCGACTCCGCGATCTTCGGAAGTCCGTTGTTCGACAGGAAGATGACCGGCAGCGGCTGCGCCATCCCGCGGAGGCGGGCGACGAGCTCGGGACCTTCGGCGGCGATGGTCTCGGCGCCGACGATGAGCGCCAGCCAGTCGTGCGCACCTTCGGTCTTGCGTCCCAACTCAGCCATGTCGTGAAATCGAACCGGCTCGAGATCGAGAAAACGCAGCAGCGCCTCCAGCCCGCGCGCTTGCGAGTCTGAGGGTTCCATCACAATAACTTTGGCGTCAACCACTACTGGGGACTCCTTCCCTAGAAAAAACTGTGACGGACCTCACATATCTCTGGTCTCGTCTGAAGCATGTCTGCTAACCTATTGAGATTGCTCAATCAATCTCAATTCGCGCCACATACTAACTGATGGACTTGAGAGAAAAGGAGTTGGCAAACACCCGTAACGCATGTAAGGCCATCTCTTAATAATGGCATAAGAGAATCTGGTAGTGCGCGCTAGGGCTTTAGCTAGTGAGCGTTAGGTGAAGACGCTCGCGCGCCAGCGACGAGGCGCCGGTGACGACGGAAGATGAGCTTCTCAAGAAGGTCCACTACACCCTCGCTCATGTCGCGAAATTGAAGTTGCGCGACGCGCTCGCCGCCCTCGGTGCGTTCGCTCGCGACCGTTCCGGCAATCTTGAGCGGTTGCGGGAGCGCGCTGTTGATGTAGATATGGACCAGCCCCACTTCGCCGACCGCAGGCGCTGCCATGCCGAACCATTCCAGACCCCGCGAGCCAAGGCGCGCTCTTTGCGCAGGCGGCAAAGCGGTGCTGCGCAGCGCAATCTCGGCCGTGAGCCGGAGCAGGATGTTCAGTTTGTATTCCAAGCGCTGAAGCTCATGCACGAGCGCCGGCGACTCCTCTTTGAGCGCCTCCGAGACCCGGACCTCGTCCAAGGAAGACTCGGCGCCCAGAAGCTGCTGGTTGTCTGCATTCAGCCGGGCAAGCTCCAGACCCTGCGGGATCCGGCCCGGTACCCAGGAGAGGGGGAGCAGCTCCTCGAAGATCAAGCCATCGCCCAAGAACGATGTGGGCATGGGCGCGCCGGCTAAGGCCGCTGATTGGAGTAGGCGCGAAGGGCTCGCTTCCCTGCTGCCAGCATGTCCATGTCGCGGCACTTGGCACGGAAGCGATGTTCCATTCGCCCGAGCGATTGGGCGTTCAAATCGGCAATCTGGCGAAGCACCGCTCGATCCTTCTCGTTCAGGGGTGTGAGGGCCTGTCGCGCCGACTTTATCAGCCGCAGCCGCTCAGCGTCGAGACTGGTCACCCGCTCGGCCTCCCCGGAGTCCGCGATATTGAGCAACTCCTCCGACAGCTCGAGCGCCCGCTGCAGGTCGGCCAGCGCCGCCTCGCGGCTCTTCAGCTCACTCCTGGAGGGGCTCACCGCTTGTCCGTCACGATTTGGTCCCAGCCGCTCTTCACCTTGCGGACCAACGCACTGACCTCGCCAACGATGTGCGAATCATTGATGGCGTTGGCCTGGGTCAGCCGAGCGAGCATATAAATGTACAGCGAATGCAGGTTCGCCGCGACGGCCTGTCCGCGCTCCATGTCGAGGGTGGAATTGAGCTGATTGATCAGCCGAATCGCCTTACCCATCGCCTTTCCCTTGGCGATCACTTCCGGAAGAGGCAGGTTGTTCTTGATGCGTTGCATGCAGCCCTGTGCGACGGAGAGCTCGGAGACGATCTGCTCATACATGATTTGCACGAGCCGGGTCGGACTCGCGTCGGCGACCAAGCCTTCGTTGCGCATTGCGGCATACCGTGCCGCCCCTCGATAAGACTGCATCATCGTCGTCGCCCTCAGGTACCGAGCGAGCCTGAGCCTAAGCTTGAGGTCGAGGAACTCGAACTGGAGCTCGACTGGCTCGGATTGAATTCCGCCGTGAGGTACGTTTGAGTCTCCTTGAGAGCTGCAACCGCGGTGTCCATGGCGTTGTACTGGGCAGTGAGAGTGGCGGAATACGTCGCCAGCTCCGCTTGCAACGCCGTCTGCTGCTGCGAAACATTGCTCAAACTCGTCTGCAGGCCCTGATTGACGGACGCTAGCAAGCCGGCGGGTCCCGTGTACTGATTGATCAGGGTGTCGAGCTGGGTCGCGATGCCGTTGGTGCCGCCCAGCAAATTGCCGACAGCGGTCAGATTGGCGGTCAGCGCGTTGGTCAAGGTCGTGGAGTCGGTGTCGAGCTGCCCCGTGTTGGCGTCAGCCGTAATGCCGAGGTCCGCCAAGGAGGCGATCTCGCCGGTGTTGTTGCCGAGCTTGACGGTGTCGAGAATGTTCTCGAGCTGGTTCTGGAACGATTCCAGGGTAGCGTTGCCGTTGAGCGGGCCGGCGGTTTGGGTCGAGGCATCGTAGCCGGTCAGCGACTGGATGGCGCTGATCACTCCGTTCACCGCGGTGGCGAAGGTGCTGATCGAGGTGGAGGCCGTCGAGGGATCCGCGCTGACGGCAAGAGTGGTCGGCGTATTGGCGGCCGACGTGCCGAGCAGATCCAGAGTAACGCCCGTAATCGCGCCGCTGACGAGGTTGTTGGAACTGGTTGCCGGGTAGCCGTTGAGCGTGAAGTTCGCGTCCTGCGCCGCCTGGGTCTGGCTCAGATTGGTGATGTCATTGGTCGGGTCGTACACCAGGGACGACAGACCGCCGTCGCCCCCCGATTGCGTGACCGTGATCGCGTTCGCGGCGCCGGTGGAGGTGCCGGAAAGGACCAGACGCGCCCCCCCCGAGGTGCTGATGACGCTCGCCGTCACCCCCGGATTGTTCGAGGCGGAATTGATGGCCGAAGCGATGCCCGCGAGGGTGTTGTCGCCGGAGCCGATGGTGATCGACGTGGATGCACTGCCGACGGCGATGGTCAACGTGCCGGTGCCTACCGCGCTCGCGGCGGTGGCGAACGCGTTCGAGGTGAGCGACGCCGCCGTCGCAAGGTTCTGGACTTCCAGGGAATACGTGCCGGGCACCGCATCGGAGCTGGTGGTCGCCGAGGCGATGCTGTTGTCCGCCACGGTCGCGTCGTATCCCGCGAGCTGGGACGGGTCTTCGAGGGTCGAGAGCGTGGCCTGCAGGGTGTCGAGGGCGCTCGAGAAGGTGCCGAACGCGGACACCTGCGCATTCAACGTCGTCTGTTCGGTCGACAGCTCGTTGGTCTGCGCCGCACCAAAGCTGGTAGTCAGCGCCGACACGATGGCGCTGATATTGAGCCCGGAGCCGATCCCCGTGGACGTGATCAGGGAGTTGGCGGCCGAGGCCGAGTTGGCGGTGCTGGAGCTTCCGGTGGAGGAGACGGCTGAACTCATGATTGCTGGCCTCTGGTGCGCATGCTGGATTTATCGGCAGTCGTCCCGAGGACTTAAGCAAGACGCGTACCAGGCTACCGTCCCGGGCGCGGGCGCCCGGCCTGGGCGCCGGAAACCGGCCCTCAGGCGTGCTCGTCTATCAAGGCGCTCGAGATCCCAAGGCTCTTGGCCAACGCGGGAAAGGCGATCGCCGAATACTCCCCAATCACCTGGCCGGTTGCCGGATTGACCTCTTGAATGAGCATGGAATCGGAATTCGGGGCTACCCGGAACTGGTCCGGCTTACCCGAGTCATTCAGCGATTTGTTGAGAAAGGCAACTTGCGCCTGGACATCGGCGGTGCGGGAGGCCGCAGCCGATTTTGCCCCGGCGTTTGCCGCTTGGGCCCCGGCATTGCCGGCAGGCGGCAGGATATTGCCGCCGGACTGTGAACTTGCAACCTTCGTAGGCGCCTGACGTCCGTGCACGAGGCTTATGGCCGGTATCAATACCGGGTTTGCGTCGCTCGCCATGGTGGTACCTGCTTCAAGTCATGTGGATCTGGACTCGCTCTTGATTCGTCGCCGGCTTGATTAATCGGTAAGCCACGACCCGGTCGCTGATGCGGCCGGGCCGTGGCGTTTCGCTACTACTCGTCTCTCGAACTGCCTGTCATTACGACAGAAGCTTCAGAATCAGCTGCGGCTCCTGGTTGGCCTGCGCCAACACCGAGATACCTGCCTGCTCCAACACCTGGGCCTGGGTCAAATTCGCCGTTTCCTGCGCGAAGTTGGCATCCTCAATGGTGCTGCGCGACTGGGTCAGGTTCTGGCTGGTCGACTGCAGGTTGCTCACCGCCGCTGTGAAGCGGTTCTGGATGGCGCCCAGCTGGCTCTGGAAAGCGCTGACCGTGGCAAGCGCGGCGTCCACCGAGGAGATCGTGCTGTTGGCGTCAGCCACCGTGAGCACGTCCTGGTTGGCGAGAGTCGCGGTCGAACCCGCCGCGGTCGACGCATAAGGGGTCGCATCGCCGCTGGTGAAGCCGAGAGCGGCGGAGCCGCCCGCGGTGCCTACGTCCGTGATGGTCACAGGAACGGAATCCGTCAACGTTACGGTGCCTTTGGTGGTCACCGGCGTCGCCACGGAGCCCGCGATGTTGCCGAGGCCGGAACCCGTGGCACCCGTGCCGAGAGTCACAGCCTGCGACACGGTGATGTCGCTGCCGTCGGTGTTCGAGAGCACGATGGCGCCGATCGGCGTCGTCACGCTGCCCGAAGGAGCGGTCTCGTTGATCGAGGCGGTCACACCCGTGGTGCTGGAGCTCAGGTTGATCTGCGCCACCACATCCGCGGCTGTCAGGGTCGTCCCGGCGGCAACGTTGTTGCTGCCCGAATAGATCTGTGTGCCGTTGATGGTCAGGTTATAGGTGCTGGCAGTCGTCCCGGCCGCGCCGCCGATCTGCGAGAACGCCGCATTGTCCGACGCAGTCGTCGCCGCGCTGGCCGTCAATCCCTGAAGTCCGGCGCCGTTGATCGCGGCGGCCTTCGCGTAAGCGGAGGTCGCGCCCTGATAGGTCGTAGAGCCTGCGAAACTCGCCGTCGGACCCACGGTCACCTTCGAAGTTCCGTCGCTGATGGTCACGGTCGACGTGCTGGTAAGCGCGGCGGCCGTCGTCGCGGTGCCCGTCTCGGTCGAATACTGACCGATCTGGTTCGCGCCGACGCCCTGCTGCAGGCTGACCGCGATAGTGTCGCCGACGTTGGCGCCGACTTGGTACACCGTGGTGCCGCTGGAGCCGTTCAGCACGTTCAAGCCGTTGAAGGTGGTCTGCTGAGCGATCTGAGTGATTTCCGCGATCTGCTGCTGAATCTGGCTGTTGAGCGCTGCGCGATCCGAGGCGCTGTTCGAGCCGTTGGCGGCTTCGACCGCGAGGGTGCGGATGCTCTGCAGGTTGTTGTTGATGGTGGTCAGCGCGCCGGCCGTCGTCTGCGCTTCGGACACGGCATCGTTGGCGTTGTTGATCGCCTGGTTGGTGCCGTTGATCTGAGTCGTAAACTGCTGACTGATCGCGAGACCCGCGGCGTCGTCGGCGGCGCTGTTGATGCGCAGGCCCGAGGATAGACGCGTCAAGGACTGCGAGAGCAGCGACTGCGAACCGTTCAGGTTGTTCTGCGCAACGATCGAGTCGATGTTGGTATTAAGTGTTAAAGCCATTTGATACTCCGTATTGATCTACCGGCCCGTCTAGGCCCCAAATTCCTCTTGTGTTCACTTCACCCGCCGAGCGGGCGGACCGGTGACCACATTCAAGAAGGTTTATCGGACGGGGCCGGCCGTTCTTGAGAGCGATCGAAGGGGCCTTTGAGGCCTTTCGTAGTACTGCGTCACGATTCCCGAATCGTGCGTTTGACAGTGCGATTTGGGCGTCAAAGGGCCGGTTTGGAGTAGAATGCCGCCCTTTTCCGCCGAACCAACCCCGGAATCCTTGAAAACCGCCATCCGCAAAACGCCCGTTCGCCGCAGAACGCCCAAGGTCGGATTCGTCAGCCTAGGTTGCCCGAAGGCACTGGTCGATTCCGAGCGCATCCTCACGCGATTGCGGGCCGAGGGGTACGAGGTCGCATCGAGCTACCGCGCCGCGGATCTCGTCGTCGTGAATACCTGCGGCTTCATCGATGCGGCCGTGGATGAATCGCTCGACGCCATCGGCGAGGCCCTCGCCGAGAACGGCAAGGTCATCGTGACCGGGTGCCTCGGCGCGCAGCCCCAGAAGATTCTCGATCGTCATCCCCAGGTGTTGAAAATCACCGGTCCTCAGCGCTATGAGGAAGTGGTCGCCTCGGTGCACGAGCATTTGCCGCCGATGCACGAGCCGTTCTTGGATCTCATTCCGGAGCAGGGCGTGAAGCTCACGCCGCGCCACTACGCGTATCTCAAGATTTCGGAGGGCTGCAATCACCATTGCAGCTTCTGCATCATCCCCTCGATGCGCGGCCGGCTTGCCAGCCGCCCCGTGGGAGAGGTCCTGCGAGAGGCCGAACAATTGGTTCGCGCAGGCGTGAAGGAAATTTTGGTCATCTCCCAGGACACGAGCGCTTACGGGGCGGATCTCAAATTTGCCGAAGACGTGTGGCGGGGAAAGGCGCGGCGCGCGCGCTTCTACGATCTGGCAGCGGCCTTGGGTGAGCTCGGGGCATGGATCCGGCTGCACTACGTCTATCCTTATCCGCACGTCGACGAGGTCGTCGAGCTGATGGCGGACGGGCGCGTGCTGCCCTATCTTGACATTCCCTTCCAGCATGCGAGCGCCCGCATCTTGAAGTTGATGCGCCGCCCCGCTGCGGCCGAGAACACGCTGGAGCGCATCGCCGCGTGGCGCAGGGCCGCTCCGGACATCACGCTGCGCAGCACGTTCATCGTCGGATTCCCGGGCGAGACCGAACAGGACTTCGAGGAGCTGCTCGATTGGCTGCGCACCGCGCAACTCGACCGCGTCGGATGCTTCGAGTATTCGCCGGTTGAAGGCGCGGCGGCCAATGCGTTGCCGGAGGTTACGGTGCCTGATGAAGTCAAAAAGGAGCGCCGTGCGCGTTTCATGGAGCTTTCGGCAGAGATCAGCGCGGAGCGGCTCGCAAAGAAAGTCGGCCGCACCCTCGAGGTGCTCATCGATCGCATCGAGGATGGCGCCGCGATTGCGCGCTCCGCCAGTGACGCGCCGGAGATCGACGGTATCGTGCGCATCCCGTCGGCAGCCAAGATGAAAGCCGGCGAGTTCGCCCGGGTCGAGATCGTCGCAGCGGGTGCTTACGATCTCGAGGCGCGCTGCATCGAGTAGTTGTGTAAGCTTTCGATCCATCGAATCAACGTGGAGTATCGACGGTGCAAATAGCGGCAGACGCGGTGGTCTTGATCCACTACACCCTCAAAGACGATGCCGGCAAGGTGCTCGACAG
>Ga0182024_10009466_pt1 | contig 20130 bp, 19 predicted proteins | sample P32metaG_FD_120480 | JGI IMG/M metagenome (GOLD analysis project Ga0182024, IMG submission 120480) | Permafrost microbial communities from Stordalen Mire, Sweden - P3-2 metaG (Illumina Assembly) | ecosystem: Environmental > Terrestrial > Soil > Wetlands > Permafrost | place: Sweden: Stordalen... | reverse complement strand
GTGCACTTCTTGCACACCGATAATCCGCCCACGGGCCTCGGCGAGCCCGCGCTGCCGCCCACTCTGCCGGCCGTCGCCAACGCGATTTTCGAGATTACCGGAAAACGGATCCGCACCCTACCGCTCTCCAAGCACGGCTTCAGCTGGGCATAAACGCCGCACTGGAACCATTTCGCGCCTGGTCCGCTCGCTAGGGCGATCTCGTGAGCGTCGTGCGCCAGCGCCGTCGTTTGCAATCCAGCGAAATCCACCTGATACAATCGGGTCAAAACCAACTGCATGCCGCTTTCTCCTGGCGATCACCTCGGGCCCTATGAACTGATTGCGCTCATCGGCCAGGGGGGCATGGGAGAAGTTTGGAAAGCGCGCGATCCGCGGCTCAATCGAATCGTGGTTCTCAAATTTTCCAAGGAAGAGTTCAGCGAGCGCTTTGAGCGCGAAGCTCGCGCCGTGGCGGCTCTGAACCACCCCCACATCTGCCAAATTTACGACGTAGGCCCCAACTACCTGGTGATGGAGTATGTCGAAGGCACGCCTTTGAACGGACCCATCCCTTTGGAACAGGCCGGTGAATATGCATCGCAAATTCTGGACGCTTTGCATACCGCTCACAAAAAGGGCGTCATTCATCGTGATCTGAAGCCCGCCAATATCCTGGTTACCAAGCAGGGCGTCAAGCTGCTGGATTTCGGGCTCGCGAAACAGGTGGGGCCGCTGAAGGAAACCGATCCTACTCTGGCTCTTTCCAGCGAAGGTCAGTTGCTGGGAACGCTCCAGTATATGTCGCCCGAGCAGCTCGAAAGCAAAGACGTGGATGCGCGCAGCGATCTTTTTTCGTTCGGGTGCGTTTTTTACGAGATGCTCAGCGGCAAACGAGCCTTCCAAGGCGACAATGCGGCTTCCGTGATCGCCGCAATTTTGCAGCGCGAGCCGCCGCGCTTGCCGGTCTCGCCTGCGCTGGACCGTGTGATCAGAACGTGCCTCGCCAAGAATCCGGATCAGCGCTTTCAAGATGCGCTCGATCTGAAGCGCTCGCTCGCCTGGGCGCTGAAACAACCGATTCGCTCTCGTGCGCGCGCGGCCATGCCGTGGTGGATTGCGGTCGCGGCCGCCCTGCTGGTGAGCGCGGGTCTGGGCTGGTCAATTTCGCACTACCGCCGGACGCCTGCTGACGAACGCTCGTTCCGCTTCGAGATCAATCCTCCGGAGCACGGGCAGTTCGTCGTCGCCGCCGGATCGGGCGGCATCGCCCTGTCGCCGGATGGCAAGATGGCCGCATACGTAGCCTCCACCTCCGGCAAAACCCAACTGTGGGTGCGCCCCTTGGATTCCACGGCCGCCCGTCCTCTTCCCGGAACCGAGGGCGCGTATTCGCCTTTCTGGTCTCCCGACGGCCAGTCCATCGCATTCTTTGCCGAGGGCACGCTGCGGCGGTTGGATCTGTCCGGCGGAGCGCCATCTTCGATCTGCGAGGTAGTGGCCGGCCGCGGGGGGGCTTGGAGTAGCGACGGCCGCATCATCTTTGCATCGCTCGGAGGCGCTTTGCAGCAGGTGCCTGCCTCGGGTGGAACGCCTGCGGCGCTCACCATGCTCGATCGCACGAAGGGAGAAGTAGCTCACGCCTGGCCCCAGATGCTCCCAGGTGGACATTTCCTTTACTTTGTCCAAGGCCCCGATTCGAGTGGCATCTACGCCGCATCGCTTGCCAAGCCACAGGAGCCCGTCCAGCTTCTTCGCACCGAAACAGACGCATTGTACGCATCCGGTTATCTGCTGTGGATGCGCGGCGGGACGCTGGTGGCGCAAGAGTTTGATCCAATGCAGCTCAAGCTGGGAGGGGAGCCGCATCTGCTCGGCGATCCGGTCGGACAGTCGCCGCTTACCGGCCGCATGAATATAGCAGCCTCGAATAACGGGCTGCTGCTGTACGCTTCCGGCGGCTTGAATCAACTGTCCTGGTTCGATCAAGCCGGGAAGCGCGTTGGCAACGTGGGCGAACCGAGCGACTATTTTATCTTTCGGATCTCGCCCGATGGCCATCGTGTCGCCGCCGCCAGCGGGAATCCGCCCCGCTCCGATCTATGGCTGCTGGACATCCAGCGCAGCATCGCAAGCCGCTTCACTTTTAATGAAAGCGCGGCGGAGCCGGTCTGGTCTCCCGACGGCCGCGTGATTGTGTTCCGGTCGGGAAATTCCCTGGCTCGCAAGGAGGCCAATGAAGCCGGCGGCGAACAACGGCTCACGGAATCGGCTAGCCTGCAGTTGCCAACGGACTGGTCGCGCAACGGGCGCTTCATCCTTTTTCATGAAATCAATCCCGAGACCAAGACCGACATCTGGGTTCTGCCGGTTACCGCGGCTGGTACGGTGGTCGACAAGCCGCGGCCCTATATCCGAACACCCTTCCGCGAATCGGAAGCACAGTTTTTGCCCGAAGCCGATCCGCGCTGGGTGGCGTATCAGTCGGATGAATCCGGCCAGTACGAAGTGTACGTTCAGACTTTTCCGGAGCCCCACAGCAAGGTGCAGATTTCCACCGGCGGCGGCCGCTTTCCGAGGTGGGGTCCGGGTGGACGCGAGATCTTCTATGTTTCCCCTGACGACAAACTGATGGCGGTCAGCGTGCGGGTTGGAGCGGATTCGGTTCAGCCGTCCGCGCCGCGCGAATTGTTCCCGCTTCCCACGCCGGCCGTCAACTTCATCCCCTACGACGTCAGTTTCGACGGCCAGCGATTCTTGGTCGAAGCTCCGCCGGCGCAAGCGCTGACGGTGGTCCTCAATTGGCCCGTGTTGGTGAACAAGTCCAAATAGAATGGCTGAGTTCCATTACGGGTTCTCCGGCTGCCGCTCCAATTCCTTCAACGCCGCGACCAGCGCCACGATAACCCCCAGCGCGTCGGATTGCGCTGCCGACTCGCGAGCGTCCTCAATGTAACCGCGAGCGGTCTGCGCAATTGCCGCCGACCTGGAATGTTGTGCGATAGCAGAGTCCAAAAGATCGAGGACCTCTCGAATGTCGTGCTGCGCCTGATCTGGAGCGCCGAGAGCGGCATCGCGCCAAGCATGCTGAAGTTGCTCCAATACCTCACCGCGCACAGAATCTTGCATGTCACACCCCCTCCTACAGTGATAGACGTATTGGCCTGGTAATCCAGGCGCCGCGGTAAAGGGCTTTCAGTAATTACCGTAGGAGGACTTCCAGTACGCGCTTAACGGTAACCGCACGAAGGCGGCATGCTTCCCCACGCTGGTCCTTTTTGATGCATATTAGAGAGATGAAAATTCTGAGCCCTGTCTTCGCCAGAACAATTGGTCTCTGCTGCCTGCTGGCCTTCGCCGCCGCTAGCTTCGGCGCGGGGCCGAAAGACAAAGACGTACCCGTCTATAAAGTCGACCCCTTTTGGCCCAGGGTGCCCTTGCCGAACAAATACCTCATCCAAGGTGTCCCCACCATGGTGACCGATAAGGACGATCATATTTGGGTGTTGAACCGTCCGCGCGATGTCAATCCCGATGAAATAGGCGCGTCCACTACTCCGCCGCGAACCGATTGCTGCATCGCGGCGCCGGCGGTGCTCGAATTCGATACTCAGGGAAATCTATTGCGCTCTTGGGGCGGACCGGGCTACGTCGAAGGCTGGCCTGCTCCCGGAGTGGCACATCCTGGCGCCGCCGCCGAGCATAACATCATGGTTGATCGCGAAGGCAACGTTTGGATCTCGGGAAGCAGCCGTGGCGACAGCATTCAGAAGTTCACCGCCGACGGCAAGCTCCTCTGGGACTTCGGCCATCGCGCACCCCGTCCACAGCCTGGCGAGAAAGCCGGGCCCGTAAAGCAAAACAACCAGAACACAGATACGTTCCCGGGCGGGATTTTCTTCTTCGACCTGGATGAGGATGCCCGCGAGATGTATATCGTGGATCAAAAACGCGTGCTCGTATACGACATGGACAAGGGCACGTTTAAGCGAGGCTGGGGCGGGCACGGTATTCCATTAAGCGAAATCGACAACGATCCCACGCCGCCCTACGACACTTCCGGGCCGCCCCCCGACCAACAGCAGTTCGCGCCCGCGCTGCACTGCGTGCATTTTTCAGTGGACAATCTGGTTTATGTCTGCGAACGCGGAGCCGACCGGGTTCAGGTCTTCACCAAGCAGGGCAAGTTCGTCAGCAGTTTCTTTGTGCATCCTTCCACGCCGTCCCGGGGCGCTGAGTGCGGCGGTCCCGGAAGCACTATGTTTGGAATGTGCGGGACCATCTACAACCTGACGTTCTCGCACGACGCACAGCAGAAGTACGTGCTGATCGCCGATGGCACCAACGACAAGATCTGGATTCACGACCGTAAGACAGGCAAATTGGTCAGCGAGATCGGCGACAATGGGCGCATGGCGGGCCAGTTCCATTGGATTGATGCCATCGCCATAGATTCCACGGGCAACATCTACACGGGCGAAGTCGACACCGGAAAGCGCGTGCAAAAGTTCATTCTGACCAATGGAGACAAGACCAAGCGGCCCCGTCCTCACGAGTAATTCGGCGGCGCACAGTTAATTAAGCCGGCGCGTTTTACTGCACTAGGTTGTGCAGCCGCTCATCGAATGGACTGCCCAGCATGGGCTGAATCTTTTCTCGAAACCGTTTAGTGTGGTCGGCCGCTGAGTGTGCGTCGAACGCTTCGCGGCTCTGCCACACCTCGACGATCGTGAAATGATTGCGGCGGTTGTCCTGCTGCAGCAGCTCGAAGCGCACCACTCCGGGATCCTTCTGGCTGTCGGCGGCGAATTCCCGCAGCATATTGATGGCTTCGTCCAGTTTGCCCGCTGGGGCTGCGAAGTCCACGTGCGTGACGACGTATAGGTACTTGGCGTTCTGGGCCGTGGCGTTTTGAGCCGCTAGCCCGCTCAGTCCGAGGCAAGTGAACAGTAAAAGGGTTCGATTCATCGGATTCCTTTCGAGTTACGGCATGCGCGAAGCCGTGTAGGCCGCGATGTCAAGGATGTCATCGGTCGACAACTTGGCGACCGCCTCTTTCATCAGTTGCGTCCACGGACCATTGCGATTCCCGCTCTGAATATCGTATAGCTGCCGCGCTATGTAGCTGGGCGACCGGCCGGCCAGTGAAGGCACGTTGCCAAGGCCCTTCAGATCTGCGCCGTGACAAATAGAGCACCGAATGGTTTTGCCTCCGCCTCCAGTGCTGACCAATGCCTCGCCTTTTTTGATGCTCCCCGGCGGCACGTAGGCTACGAATCCCGATGCGGAGTCGCGCAATTCGACTTGTTCCAGTTCCTCCGGCGTCTCGATAATGCGGTGGCCGATCGGCTCCATACCGTTGTCCAGCGCGATAAACATCCATCCGGCGACCTTGGTCTTGGGCACCATCTCTTTTTCGACCACCCGGATCCACGGTTTGAATCTCATGCTCGAAAAATATTCGGCGACCGCCTTTACTTCGGCATCGTCCGCACTCTTGCCGATACCGAGCATGATGCCGGGCGGCCCCATCTTGGGTTCTGAGCTTTTTCTTAAGCCGTTCTTGTAATCGGCCATTTGCTGTATGATGTAGCCCGCCGGCAAACCCGCGAGGCTCGCGTTTTCGGGCCGGCCTTGGCCGTTGGGCAGATGGCAAAAACCGCACGCGCGGACGTCGGGTTTTCGGCCATGCGCTACCACGTCGGGCATGGGCGGGTGATCGCCCGGGTGCCAGTCGGGCGGGCCGAACGCATCGCGAGTCTCTTTCAAAGTGAAAGCCGCGTTGCTGCCTGGGACATGCTTGGGTCCGGCATCTTCGGGCGGTGCTTGCGCGACTGGCGGGGCGGGAGTATTGAGCGCGTATGCCCATGTCAACGGCGTCGATGGCATCGCCGCGGCGGACGGATTTTGCGCAGCGACATAGAGCGGAACCAAACACGATACAGCTACGATTGCGGCAGCCGATACGGTGAAGCGAAGACCTCCAGCAGTCATCAGTGCGCTCCTTTTGAAACGGCGGATGCGCCCGCTGATCGGCTATTCGAGCCGGTAGTTAGGCGCTTCCTTCGTGATGATTACATCATGCACATGACCTTCGCGCAAGCCCGCTGAAGTTACGCGCAGGAAGCGGGCGTGATCCTGCAGGTCGCGAATATTGGGGCTTCCGCAATATCCCATGCCGGCCCGGAGACCGCCGACCAACTGGTACACCAGGTCCGAAAGCGGACCCTTGTAAGGAACCCGGCCTTCGATGCCCTCCGGCACCAATTTTCCGCTGGTGTCCTGCGAGTAGCGGTCCGATGATCCTTGCGCCATCGCGCCCATCGATCCCATGCCCCGATAACTTTTGAACGTCCGGCCCTGATACAAAATCGTTTCGCCGGGACTTTCCTCGGTTCCCGCAAAAAGACTTCCGATCATAACTGCATCGGCGCCGGCCGCGATGGCTTTCGTGATGTCGCCGGAAAACTTGATGCCGCCATCGGAAATCAGCGGCACTCCGGAACCGCGCGTCGCGCGAGCGCATTCAGCGATCGCTGTGATTTGGGGCACGCCAGCGCCAGTGACCACGCGCGTGGTGCAGATCGAGCCGGGACCGACCCCGACTTTGATCCCATCCGCTCCCAACTCAATTAAATCGCGCGCGCCCTCAAACGTCGCCACGTTGCCCGCGATGAGATCCGCCTCAGGCAGCTTCTGTTTGATGGTCCGCACCGCTTCCAATACGCGTTCGCTGTGCCCGTGGGCTGAGTCCACCACCAGCACGTCCACTTTCTTTGCGACCAGTTCCTGAGCGCGTTCCAAAAAGTCCCCCACCGCGCCAACCGCCGCGCCCACGCGCAATCGCCCCTGCCCATCTTTCGCCGCGTTGGGATACTTCAACTTCTTCTGGATATCTTTGACGGTGATGAGTCCTTTGAGCGCATAGTCCTTATCCACCACCAGCAGTTTTTCCACGCGATGCCGGTGCAGGATCTTCTCGGCTTCTTCGAGCGTCGTGCCGACCGGCACCGTGATGAGGTTCTCTTTCGTCATCACCTGAGAGATTTCCGCATCCAGCCGCGTCTCGAAGCGCAGATCCCGGTTGGTGAGAATGCCGACCAGCCTGTTGTTCTTTGTGACCGGCACGCCCGAGATGCGGTAGCGTTTCATCAGTTCGAGCGCGTCGGAAATTTTTCGCTCCGGCTCGATGGTGATCGGGTCGACGATCATGCCGCTTTCACTGCGCTTCACCCGGTCGACCTCTTCGGCCTGCCGCTCGGGTGTCATGTTGCGATGGATGATCCCGATGCCGCCTTGCTGCGCCAGGGCGATCGCCAAATGCGATTCGGTCACCGTGTCCATGGCCGAGCTGACCACTGGAATGTTCATCGCAATGTGACGGGTTAAACACGTACGCGTATCGGTTTGCGCGGGAAGGATACCGCTGCGCGCGGGCTGCAAGAGTACGTCGTCGAAAGTGAGCCCTTCTGCAATGCTTTCTGGAATCATGAAGAAGTACTTCCTATTATGCCGCGAATGCGGCGCGAACCGTTACGATAGTACGCGAGGATCACGGATGGCAACTTTGGGACTGATCGAGTACGGCGATGCGACGGCCGAGGTGCGCGCCGTTTATGACGACATCATGGCGACGCGCCAGACGGACTGGATTAATAATTTCTGGAAGGCCCTGGCGCACGACCCGGTAATGCTGCGGCGCACTTGGCAAAGCATCAAGGAAATCATGGCGCCGGGCGCGCTGGACGCGCTGACAAAAGAGATGGTTTATGTTGCGGTGAGCGTGACTAATCAATGCGGCTACTGCATCGCTTCGCATACGGCGGCGGCACGGAAAGCGGGCATGTCCGATCAGATGTTCGCTGAACTGATGGCCGTTGTCGGCATGGCGAATGAAACCAATCGGCTGGCGAGCGGATATCAGGTTGAGATCGACCAACGTTTTCTGACTCCCCGCTAAGAGAAATTTTCATTACAAACCGTTCACCGTTACATCGGAAATTTGGGGGTTCCGATGTGAAGTCCGGTGCTAGAATCCACTTGGAGGCGAGCGGGCAGGTTGCCCACTTACAGCCGTCCAGTCAAGCGTCCGAGCGCACCGGCAGTTGGTGTCCGTTGTGCGCGTTACAAATTTGAAACGAGGTGAACAAATGACGACTAGTGTCTCTACTGGCGATATTCGGCAAACGTTGGATCATTTCCGGCGTTCGGTGGATCAACTGTTTGAAAATTTCTACGGCTTTCCGGCGGAGTCCCAGAGATCCGGCGCCTTGGCAATGGGAGGACAACCATGGACTTTCAGTCCCGCGGTAGAAATGGCCTGGGCAGATACAGCGTTGAACCTGCGCGCGATAGTGCCAGGCGTGTCGCAGCAGGATTTGAAGGTGAGCGTCCAAAATAATCAGCTGGTGATTGAAGGTGAGCGGAAAGTGCCTGAAAACTTCGGCAAAAACAACTACACGCAGCTTGCATACGGCCGGTTCTATACGGCCATTACGCTTCCGAACGGACTGGATCTAGAGAAACTTCAGTGCCGCTTGCGCGACGGCGTACTGGACATTCAGGTCCCTGTATCCGAGCAGATGAAGCCGCGCCAGATTCAAATTCAGACGGGCGAAAGCCGCAAGAGCATCACCGCTTAGCGTCTGGCCGCGCTTACATCCACACGCGAAGTCTGTATCCTAGGGGTGGGAGAACTCCTCTCACCCTAAAAAATGTCATGGCGGCCTACCAGTCCCGAAGCGTTGGAATTACTGCACCGCTTCCGGCATGAGATCGCAGAACGCGGCGACCAACGTCTAGCGCTCATGCTGGCCGGTGTGGAACTCTACGCCACACTTGGGCGCGAGGTGGAGTTGCTCGAGATCATGCGCGCCTTTGCGCACGACATTCATGCGGCTGTGGAGGGGACGCCGACCGCGAAAGAGCTGGAAGAATTGTTCAACCGGCAGATCCCGGAGTAGGGGAAGCGATCAGGCGGCTTTCTGAATCTTGCCGCTCTTGATGCAGGAAGTGCACACGCGGATGCGCTTGGCGGCACCGTTGACGATCGCGCGGACACTCTGCAAATTGAGGTTCCAGCGGCGCTTGGTGACATTGTGGGCGTGACTGATGCGGTTTCCAAATTGAGGTCCGCGCCCGCAAACTTCACATACTTTCGCCATGATCGTCGTGCTCCTTTGGGTGGAAACTTGAGTCTACCAGTTTTCGGATTGTGCCCGCAAGCGATCTGATATTCTGGCAAGGTATCACTCGAAGGACTTCCGCGTTGACTGACTTCAATCACATTCACTCCCGCGATGGCGAGGACTGGGTCTGCGGCCGTAGCATGGCTGTTCGAGACGATCAGTTGCTGCACTGCGAAGGCCGCGATCCCGACGAGCAGGAGGCCTGCCGGTTATGCGCGGAACGGATTATCGGCTACTTCGGCGATGCGATGCACGTGCATTGACCAGGAATTAAACGCGCAGGTCAAAGCCGGAAGCACGCATGGCTTCGATGACGCGGTTGCGGATGGCAGCCACCTCGTCGGATGAAAGCGTACGATCCGAAGCGCCTACTGTCATCCGGAAGGAAACGCTTTTGTGATCTTCAGGAAGCGGCGGACCGGCATACGCGCGCACGAATTCCGCAGCCACTAAGCTGTCGCCGGCGGCCGCGGCCAGCCGTTTCTCGATCTCGCCCGCAGGCTCGCGCAACCGCGCAACTACTGACAGATCGAACGCGCTGGTGGGGAAGCGGCGCAGGGGCTGGTAGCGTTTTTCGCCGCGGTCCAGGCGCTCCAGCGCGGCCAGATCCAGATCGAGTATGCCCGCGCGTCCTTCTATTCCGAGCGCTGGATGCAGTTCGAAAAGACGGCCGGCGGGTTGGTCGCGCCAGACAACCAGTGCCGCGCGTTCGGGATGTTCCCACGGCCGCGCGGAAGCCGGTTGCACATCGCAGCCGGGCATCAAGCATTCGGCCAAGCGCTTCAGCTCGAAAAGGGAGGCGCTGCCGTCGCCTTCGCGCTCATACATCGCCGCGACAAAATGCGGAATTTCTTCGGGCAGCTCGGATTGTCGAGAATGGATTTCCCGGCCAATTTCAAAGAGGCGAAACGAAGAGAACCGCCGGCTATTGTCGATGATGTTTTTGCGGATTCCAGGCACGAGACTCCGCCGAAGAAGAGTTTGATCAGACGCGATCGGATTCGAGACCTGGAGGTGCGCACACGGATCGATCCCAAACGCTGCCAACATGTCTTCGTTCACGAACGAGTAGTTATGAACTTCGGTGAATCCCTGCGCCGCGGCCATGTTGCGCACTCGACGCTCGTAGGCTCGCCCCGGATTGGCAGGCGGAACGACGGACTCGATTAAAGGGGCCTGGAGAGTGATGGAATCGTAGCCGACCATGCGGCCCACTTCTTCGAGTAAGTCATCTTTGATGGAGATGTCTTTGGTTCCTCGCCAACTTGGCACAGTGACCGAGAAATGGCCAGGCGCGGTTTCGCTGACCCCGAATTCGAGCGATTCGAGAATTGCGCGGACCTGACTCGCGGTCAGCGCACGGCCCAGCTTTCGGATCAGCCAGTCTACTTCTAGCGCGATCGGCGGCGGCGCTTGGATCTCGGCTTTGCGATCCGCCAGCCCGCCAACGAGACGGATACCAGGCGAAACCTGGCTGAGCAGTTCCAGGGCGCGTGCCAGTCCCCGCACCGTATTCACAGGGTCCTGCGATTTCTCAAACCGCATGGATGCGTCGGTTCTGAGCTTCAAGGCGACGGATGTTTTACGAACGTTGGCCGCCTGGAAATTGGCACTTTCGAGCACGATGCGCTTGGTTTCTGGACCGATCGCGCTGTCGAGGCCGCCGATCACGCCGGCGATGGCGATGGGACCTTGGGCGTCGGCGATTACCAGATTCGACAGGCGCAGTTGGTAGGTCTCTTCGTTGAGCGCGGCAATCCCTTCGCCCGCGCGCGCCGAGCGAACGAAGATCGTTTTGCCGTGCAGTTTGCCGGAATCAAAGGCGTGCATGGGCTGGGCTAGCTCTGCCATGACATAGTTGGTCACGTCCACGATATTGTTGATCGCGTTCAAACCAATTGACTCCAGCCGCTCCCGCAGCCACGCAGGCGAGTCGGCGACCGTTACGTTTTCAAAAACGAGCGCACTGTAACGCGGGCACAGCGCGAAGTCTTCAATTTCGATCGCAATGTCGGCTGGACTCCTCGGAAGTAAATCTAGACTCACCGGATCGCGCAGCGCATTCCCTGTAATCGCCGCCACTTCGCGCGCCATCCCGTGATGGCCCCACAAATCCGGCCGGTGCGTGAGCGATTTATTATCCACTTCGATGACGCTGTCCCCGTTCACCCGCTCGAGCCCCTCGCACTCGGCCGTCTTCATCGTGATCAGACGCAGCAGCTCTTGCGGGCTGGTTTTGAGGCCCGGCACCATTTCGCGCATCCAGTTATATGAGAATTTCATGGGCGTTTTCTTGAGCGTTCTTAAAACTGGCGCAAGAATCTCAGGTCGCCGCTCGCGAACAGCCGTATGTCGTCGATGCCGTACCGCATCATCGCCAGCCGCGTCAGGCCTAAACCGAAAGCGAAGCCGCCCCATTCGTCTGGATCGATTCCACTCATGCGCAAAACATTGGGATGCACCAGACCGCAAGGCAGCAGCTCCACCCAGCCGCTTTGCTTGCAGACGGGGCATCCAGGGCCGCCGCAAATCAGGCATTGAATGTCCAGCTCAAAGCCCGGCTCGACGAAGGGAAAATAGCCCGGACGCAGGCGCACTTTCACGTCGCGGTGGAAGATCGCGCTGAGCAGGGTTTTCATGAAATAAATCAGGTTCGCGACCGAGACGTTGCGGTCCACCATCATGCCTTCCACCTGATAGAAAGTGTGCTCGTGCGAGGCGTCCACTTCTTCGTTTCGGAAGACACGGCCCGGCGCGATCATGCGCAGCGGAGGCCCGAGCTTTTCCATGCCGCGGACTTGCACCGGTGAGGTATGCGTGCGAAGCAGATGACCGTCGGCGAGCCAGAAGGTGTCCTGCATATCGCGCGCGGGATGCTCTGGAGGTATGTTGAGGGCGTCGAAATTGTGATATTCGGTTTCTACCTCGGGACCATCCAAGACAGCAAATCCGAGGGAGGTGAACAGGTCCTCGATTTCGTTCTGGATTTGCGTGACCGGATGCAAGCTGCCGAGGCGCGGACCCGGCGCAGGCAATGTGAGATCCAGCCACTCCGCGCTAAGCCGCTGGTTTTGGGCCTGCAGGCGAATCTCGGTGGCACGTTTGTTGTAGGCTTCCTCCAGCGCTTGCTTGATATCGTTGAACGCTTTGCCTGCCGACGGCCGCTCTTCAGGCGGAATGCTTCCAAGCAATTTTCCCACTTGCCCGAAGAAGGCCTTGCGGCCCAAATACTGCACGTGCACCGCTTCGAGCGCTTCTTCGGTTTGGGCGGCGGCAATGGCGGCGAGAGCGTTTTCCTGCTCCTTCTGCATGCTCGCTAATTTTTCAGACGTGCCGGCGGTCATGCGGCCTGGAATACCTGCTCCGCTTTCGAGATTTCCCAAGCCAGATGGTTGATATAGAAGAGCAGCACCGCAGCGGGATAGCGATCCTTGAATTGATCGTACGTCTTCTGTTGCCATCCATCGGTCAGATACTTGGAGCCGTCTATGTCTTTGGCAAAAAAACCTTCTTCGTTGGGGATGCCCAGATGATCCAGCACGGCCTTAATCATGTCCAAATGCGAAACCAGAATGGCCTGCGAGAGGTCGGTAGCAAACTCCTCGTCGTTCTCGGCCAAGCGCGCCCAAAGGCGCGGCGCAGAATTGCGGATGTGCTCCGAATTGAGCTTAGCCAGGTGAAAGCGTGTTTTCATCCGATCGTACAGTTGGTAGGTTTTCAGCTTGCCGATCGAAATGCCGCGTAATAACGGGCCGAACGACTCCTGGCCCAAGCCGATGAAAATTTCCGCGAGCTGCATAAAAGGCCAGCGTAGCATTTGCAAGGCACCCAGCGTATTGGGGTCACGGGCCAGGATACAATGAGGAGCGCACCGGCCGTTAGTGTCCGTCGTGCGCGTTTTCTAGAGGAGTTTTGGTTCCACACATGAGTAACATCGTCGTGTTAGGCGCACAGTGGGGCGATGAGGGGAAGGGGAAAGTAGTCGACCTATTCTCCGAGAAGTTTTCCGTCGTGGCGCGCTATCAAGGCGGTCACAACGCCGGCCACACCGTTTTCATCGGCAAGCAGAAGTTTATTCTCAAACTGATTCCGAGCGGCATCTTGCGGCCAGGTGTGCAGGCTGTGATCGGAAATGGTGTGGTGCTGGATCCGGCCGCGCTGGTGGACGAGATGGCGAAACTAGAACAAGCTGGCATCGACGTGAGCCGCCAGCTGGCCATCAGCAATCGAGCCCACGTGATCTTCCCCTTTCACCGGATCGTGGAAAAAATGTCAGAGGGGCGGCAGGATCGCGTGCCAATCGGCACCACTTCGCGCGGCATCGGGCCTTGTTACGAAGACAAGATCGGGCGGCGGGGCATTCGTATTGCCGATTTGTACGAGCGCGAGAGTTTTTGCGCCATGTACAGTGCGCTGGCGGAAGACAAGCAGTTGCTGGCGCAGACGTTTCACATCAACGAACCGATCGATTATGAGAGCATTCGCGATGAGTACTTGCAATTCGCGGAGAGTATTCGTCCCATGGTCTGCGACACGGCTCAGCTATTGCATGATGCCGCCGTAGCCGGCAAGCGGATCCTGTTCGAGGGCGCCCAAGGCTCCATGCTGGACATCGATCACGGCACGTATCCGTTCGTTACTTCTTCGAGTGCGACCGCCGGAGGGGCGTGCACCGGCGCTGGTGTTCCGCCCTCTCAGATCCATGGCGTAATCGGCGTGTCCAAGGCCTACACTACGCGTGTGGGCAGCGGTCCTTTTCCCACCGAACTGGAGGGCGGAGAAGGCGAGCGCATTCGCAAAGCTGGAAACGAGTATGGCGCGGTTACCGGCCGGCCACGCCGCTGCGGCTGGTTCGATGCTCCGCTGCTGCGTTACACCAGTATGATCAATGGCTTCTCGAGCCTAGTGATCACAAAGCTGGATGTACTCGACGACTTCGATGAAATCCTGGTCTGCACGCGCTATCAGAATACCAATGTGATGCCCGCTACTTTCCGGGAACTAGAGGCCGTTCAGCCGGTCTATGAGAAGCTTCCTGGATGGAAATCTCCGACGCGCGGTCTCACGCGATACCGAGATCTGCCATTGCGCGCGCGCGATTACCTCGACTTCCTGAGCGAGCGTACCGGCGTGGAGATCGGATGCATCTCCACGGGGCCGGAGCGAGACGAGACTATCCTGATCGAAGGTTCACGGCTGGTCGAGTTGGTGTAGTTCATTGACGTGTTACCGTGAGCGAGCGCCAACTCGAGTTGCCCGCGCCGTCAAATGCCCGAATGATAACGGTTGTGGTGCCGAGGTAGAGCGGTATCGGCGGAGTAGCCCACTGGCTTGTCCCGATTGCGGCGCCTACTGGTCCGGTGGAGCTGGACCATGTCACGCTTGTGACTCCGACGTTGTCGCTGGCCGTTCCACTGATAACGATCGAACTGTTGGATGTAGCAATTTCGGTGGTGGCTGGAGACAAAATCGTAAGTGACGGCGGAGTGGTGTCCGGACCAGCGGGAGGCGCAGATTGCGTGGGATTATTGGGCGGGTTAACTGGCACCGGATCGGCCGCCAATACCTGCTGGCGCGTCACGGTCACACTTTGAGATGCAAGGTTCTGCTGCGAGTCCCTGGCCGTGATCAAAATAACGTTTGAACCGATACTTAGCGGAACCGCTGCAACGATCCATTGGGGTGAACCCTGAGCCGCTCCCGAAGCTCCCTGATTTGTGGACCAGCTGACTTGGGCTAGTCCGGAACCGCCCGACGTGGCTCCGCCGATTGAGATAGTAGCCGCCGTTGTGGAGCTAGGAGGCGTCTGCATGGTAAGCACCAACGGACTTTGTGGCACTGGTGCCGGAGTAGGCGCACTCGGATTTGTACCCGAACTGCCATCCTGCGCGGCGTACAACTGCTGGATGGCAGAAATGTCGCCCTGGTTCAGCGTGGTATGCATGCTGTAGTAGGGATACATGACGTCGTTCGGATTATCAGAATGCCCCAGCCCCAAGGCATGGCCTGTTTCGTGCAACGCGATGCTAAACACATCCACGTCGGCTCCAATGCGCCAGGTTTCGTCGTTATTAAAGTGCATGTCGCCGGCGATCGGCTCGGGATTACTTGGCACGGGATAAAACGTGTGCGCCAATACTCCGCCGGGCCCGGTGAACGGATAGCCATCCCCGTGCGCTCCACTGGCGAACAGCACCGCGATGGTCTGGTCAGCACTAGCGTTGCTGGCCGGGCTAAAACTCACTTTCACGTACTTTGACCATTCATTAAAAGCGCGCACGATTTCGCTTTCCACCTCGTCGGCCGGCAACTGCTGGGTCGTGTTTTCAAACGCGTATTGAACATCGGCGATGCCCGTAGTGGGAGCCCAACCTTGATTGACCAGAGCTACAATCTGCGCTACCGGTCCCTCTCTCGTCAAAGCGCCCGGACATCCGCGCACCGGCGTACCGCGAATCAGATCCTGAGAAGCTGGAAAAATATAGGACACTTCGTCCCATTCCACAAGTGCCAGGAGCCGTTTGCCGTCGCCTTGAACCAATAAATGATTCGCTAACAAGTCCGGGTTCTGCTGAATCACCAGCCCTTCCGCATTCGCAATCTCGCGGGCGTCGATCGGATCTACATCGGTGTAGAATTCGATCACTGCTTCCAGCGGTTTACCGGAAATCAAAGTGGCCGCCAATTCGGGGCTGATCTTTTCATCCGGCCTTAGCCGTCCGGCCCACTGGATGCCCAATTCTTCGAAGCTCACATCGTCGGCGGCCGAGATCGAGAGCGCGAAATCGGGAACGTAAGACAGGACCGCAACTCCGCGACTCGCCAGCTCACGCAGCTGATCATCACTTGGAGATCCGGCAAATTGGATCAAACTATGCGAGCGTCCCGGCGTTCGCGTTTTCAGTGGTGCATCGAACCCGCGGGCCCGCCTGGCAGGAGCCTGTTTCAGCGCTTTCAAGTGCAGCGTAGGCTGGGCGGAAGCGAGGCCCGCCAGCAACATTGTCAGGAACAGACGTCTAAAATTCCTCACAACTGTTCCATCGGAAGTCAAGTGACAATTTTCTATTGGCCCCACCCACTAGTCCAGTAAGGAGTATTGGTGCTAAGCTTTCGTCGATTCGTTTTCGTATCTTTATTTGCATCCGGGTGTTCTATCGCCATCGCAGATGAGCCGCCGCAGGCATACACGATCCAAACCGTGGCCGGCAGCGATTTTGCCGGCGATGGTGGACCCGCACTCGCCGCAGTGCTTAGCCAGGCGGAAGGTATCGCAGTGGACGGAACTGGCGCCGTCTATGTTGCCGATGCCGCCGACAACCGGGTTCGCAAAATCAGTGCCGACGGGATGATCCAAACCGTGGCCGGCACTGGTACTGCGGGATTTGCGGGCGATGGCGGCCCGGCCCAAACCGCGCTATTGAGTCACCCCTACGGATTGGCATTGGATACTGGCGGAAATCTGTACATTGCGGATCTCGGCAATGCGCGGGTGCGCAAGGTATCGGTGAACGGAACCATTCAAACCGTGATGGGAGGAGGATCGATTGTGCCGGGCGGCAATGGCGACGGCAGTCCGGCGATTAACATACACCTCAACCAACCGCGTAACCTCGCCGTGGGTCTGGATGGCACTTTGTACGTTTCAGATTTCGGCGCCAACCAAATCTACAGCGTCTCTCCCAGCGGAATTCTCACCACCGTTGCGGGAACCGGGAAGCCCGGCTTTAGCGGCGATGGGCTGTCTGCGCAGTTGGCGCAACTGAATGCGCCCGCGGGACTGGCGCTCGATGGCTTCGGTGATCTTTATGTCGCCGACAGCGGCAATAATCGGGTTAGGAAAATTTTCCGCAGCGTGATCAGCACGGAGTTTATCGTGACGGAGCCTACCGGCATTGCCATCACAAGCGGCGGCGTTCTCTACGTGGCAGCGTCCGCCTACTTCGGCCCAACCTCGAAAGCGATCACCGGCATACCCTTCGCCTTCGATATCGCACTCGACCGCAGTGGGAACATCTACGCAACCACCGGGCAGTTTGTTCTGGAGGTCGCAACCGGCGGCACTGTTACGACCATCGCCGGCAGCGGCGCGTCAGCATATTTCGGAGGCGATGAAGGACCAGCGACCATGGCGCGTCTCAATGCCCCCAGAGGAATCGCAGTAGATAGCCAGGGTAACTCATACATCGCCGATACGGCCAATAATCGCATTCGCAAAGTTACGCTCGAAGGCATTATCAGTACCATCGCCGGAACAGGCGATGCCGGAGGCAAGGGTGACGGCGGGCTGGCAACGCTGGCGCAGCTAAGCGAGCCTCGCAGCCTCGCCGTGGATTCGGCCGGCAACCTCTATATCGCCGACACGGGAAACAACGAAATCCGGAAGATAACTCCAGGCGGGATCATGCTGCCGGTTTCCACCGCGATCAATGACCCGGAGGGCGTAGCCGTAGACGCGAACGGCCTGGTCTACGTAGCCGACACCGGGAACAACCGAATTGTGCAAGTGACCGCGTCGGGAGGAATCACCGACCTAGCGCAGTCTTCGAAACCCACCGCAGTAGCAGTGGATGCCGGCGGCGACATCTTCGTGAGCGAAGCAGCGCGTGTGTTGAAGATTTCTCCGGCTGGATTGGTAAGCGTTCTAGCCGATGGCCTCAACGCGCCTCAAGGTTTGGTCCTTACCGCGGAAGGAGATTTGCTCATTGCGGAGACTGGCGCGAACGTAATCCGCCGGCTGACAGCCGCCGGGGCGCTTACGACTATCGCGGGGACCGGCGCAGCATGGTTCTCTGGCGATGGCGGCGCTGCTTCAGCCGCTCAGTTGAATTCGCCTTGCGGCCTCGCGCTTGCGAGCGATGGCACGGTCTGGATCGCCGATCAGGGCAACAATCGCATCCGGACTCTGACTCCGCTGGCGACGGCTGCGGATGCTACTGCGCCAATCACCGTCGTGAGCGCCGCGACGATGTTGCCGGGCCCGATTTCCCCGGTTGAAATCGTGACAATTTTCGGCTCCGGGTTTGACGCTACTCAGACTCAGGTGCTATTCGATGGCAAACCGGCTACGATTTTTTACGCCAGTGCATCGCAGATCAACGCGCTCGCGCCCGCGGATCTGGCGCCAGGATCGAGCACCGATGTGAGTATCGTGGTGAAAGGCGCGAAGCTTGCCGATGTTCTGGTTCCCGTGGTTGCGGCGGCGCCGGGCATCTTTACCACTGGCAACGGAAAAGGTCCCGCGGCCGCGAATAATCAGGATGGCAGCATCAATTCGCCAACGAATCCCGCCGTGCGGGGTTCCGTCATCTCCTTCTACGCAACCGGCGGAGGCTCGGACCTGAGCGATGTGGCTGTCACGATCGGCGGCTATACGGCCCGAGTTATTTACGCTGGTCCGGCGCCCGGCTTCGTTGGACTGATGCAGATCAACGTACAGGTGCCAGCGGGTTTTCTTCCGCCAGGGATCGATAGCGTCCTGTTGACGATCGGTAGCGCGACCAGCCAGGCCGGCGTAACAGTTGCCGTCGAGTGACCGGATATTGCTCGATCCGCTCTCCGTGTTATGGTCATGGGATGAATCCGTGGGCTGTTCATCTCGACGGTCAAAATCCTTTGGAAGTGATTGCGGCCGCGCCGCGGCAGTTGGAATCGTTGATTCAAGCGCTCGGTCCGGAGCGCGTCCTCCAAGCTCCGGCTCCCGGAAAATGGAGTGCTCGTGAGATCCTGTCTCATTTGGCGGATGGAGAGATTGTGTTCGCTTTTCGACTCCGGCAGACGCTGGCTGAGGAGCATCACGTAATCCAGCCCTTCGATCAAGACCGCTGGGCGAATGCTTATAGAAGTTATACGGCCGAGGCGGCGCTGGCGGTCTTCTCGTCGGTTCGCCGCTGGAATCTGGCGCTCATCCGCGCTGTCTCCCCTGAGGCGCTCTCCAAGAAGGTCACGCATCCCGAGCGCGGCGAGATGACCTTCGAGACCATCATTGAGACCATGGCCGGTCACGACCTCAATCACATTCGGCAAATCGAGCGAATTGCCGGGCAGTCCGCCGAGGCCTAGCAGTGAACCCGGAACGGATTCTGCAAGCACTTCGTGACGAACTACACCAAGCACGAGAACGCCACGATCTGGCGTCCAAGCAGTTCTCGGATATCCTCTCCGACGTGCCGAGCGGCCTTCCTCATCCAGACGGCACACAGCGCATCCAGCTTGCTTCTCGCGAATACAACGAAGCGCTAAGAGCTCAATATGAGGCGCTTTCCAGATTGAACGACTTCATGGTTCATGGAACAGTCCCGCCCGATCTGATAGAACCTGAAAAACCATCAACCAACTTTTAGCGCGCCAGCGGCGTGTGCTACATTGACGGAATATGCGTATCTGGGCGGTGATCGTGTTAGCCATTTTTTCTCTCCTCAACGCCGGCTGCGACGTGGTACTGCAGCCGCCGCAGCAAGGGGAATGGTCGAACTTCCACAACAAGGCGCATCAGAACACCGACGACGAGAAGCATTCCGCTGAGCCTGCCGAGAAATAGGCTCGCAGCGCGCCGAACCCTCCGTTTCATTTCAAGCGGTGCGATTCAGTACTTCGGCACGCTGGGGTCGACCTTGTCGCTCCAGGCGAGGATGCCGCCCTTCATGTTGCGTACTTTGCGGAAGCCCGCCTGTTTCAAAAAATCGACTGCTTTGGCGCTGCGCACGCCGCTCTTGCAGTGCGCGACGATTTCGTCGGCTGAATCGAGTTCGTTGACGCGTTTCGCGAGGTCGCCGAGCGGGATCAGCTTGGCGTTGGGAATGCGGCAGATCTGGTATTCGTGCGGCTCGCGCACATCGATGAGCACGAACGGATCGCCACGATCGATTTTGGCCTTCACTTCCACAGGATCAATGTCGCCCTCGGCCGCTACCGGCTCATGCCTTTGATTCGGCACGCCGCAGAACTCCTGATAATCGATCAGCTC
>Ga0182024_10009465_pt1 | contig 20130 bp, 22 predicted proteins | sample P32metaG_FD_120480 | JGI IMG/M metagenome (GOLD analysis project Ga0182024, IMG submission 120480) | Permafrost microbial communities from Stordalen Mire, Sweden - P3-2 metaG (Illumina Assembly) | ecosystem: Environmental > Terrestrial > Soil > Wetlands > Permafrost | place: Sweden: Stordalen... | reverse complement strand
TGGCGCACTGTTCGCGCAATTTTTTGAAGACCACGACAACCCTGCAAACCGGAATGCCTGGGCTCCGCTCAATCTGGCGCGCTACCTTCTGGAACGCAGGAACGCAACGGACCCGGATTGGCGGGATGATACTGCGGGGCTGATTCATTTTGTGCGCAAGAATTTTACGCATAAAGAGTTTGGAGTAACCGTGTGCCACGAACAGGATGAAGACCATGACGCCTGGGGCGGCATTAATTCGACATACGGTGCCGTTTTGGCGCTTTATGCCAAGGCGATTCACTCGGATTCGCTCGCAGCAGAGGCGCGGCAGGCGTTGAATTTTACGGAATATTCGATTGATGGGTTTGGGCGGCCGCGAGATTTATTCAAGAATCAAGCGCTGGGCGGATGGCAAGAAGATGCCCACACCGATGTGATGCACAACTTTGTGGATGCACTACGGGCTTATCCCGAGTGGGGAAACTAGAATGTACCACGACTGTACCGCTCGGAATCACGATTCGCTTTATTACCGCGATGTCTCACTTGTCCGATTAGCAGCGTTTACCAGGAATTAGGATAAGTTTTTGAGGGAAGCCCAAAAAGCGGCCACAAGGAAAAACATGAACACGCAGAAAATTATGACAGTCGATATTTTGTATGGTCTCTTGGGGAATATGGTCGGAGCATCTCTGACCTCGTCTTGCGCCATCTCCAATTCAATCTGCGCAAGTTCTGCCATGATGCGTCTATGTCGCCTGAAAAATCTCTCCCAAAGTGTTTTCATCGTGAAAAGCACTCGAGCCTGATTTTATATCTAACTCCTAATCAAATCCTAGGCTGAACAAAGCAGTTGGGAAATCCCTTGCGGTTGGCTGTTGCAGGGCTGTGCTAAGTCCTGCGTAGTCGCGTACTCGGAAACTTGAAATTTCCCCATGGGACGGTAACCGCGTTAATCGTCCAGTGGGCGCCATCTGAATTAACCTAAAAGAGAAGCTGGTGGCTTACCGAGTGCAAGGAGCTCTGTCAGTCGGGCTGCCTGGTATTGCTTTTTTATCTTGGCCACTGCTTCCACCGGCGAAGTTGATGCTTTCGAACATTTCTTTTCACGGTGAGTGTGGTGGGATGGGATTTGCCGAGAGCATCATCGAGGAGCTTTATCGCTTTTTTAAAGCAAACCTGAGCATCCTCCCTGCTACCCAGCGACGCGTACAACATCGCGAGATTGTTCATGGTGATGGCGAAATCGGGGTGATCTTCACCCAGTTCCCGCCGTTTCATGGCAAGGGCCGCTTTACAGTGTGCCTCTGCGAGAGTCGGTCGCAGTCGCCAGGTAGATTCTGCAAGATTGTTCAAAATAAGCGCGATCTCTCTGTGGCTTTTGCCGTAAATGCGACGGTAGGTTTTCAAAGCCTGCCGGTAAAGTTTTTGCGATTCTTCGAAACTGCATAGCCCATCCAGAATCGCAGCCAGTGCAGCCCTATCCGCAGCTATGGCAATACTGCTAGCGCCAGCTACCCTCGCTCGGAATTGCAAAGACTTTCGCGCGTACTGCTCGCCGCGACTGAATTGGCGGCGGGCGTGTTCAAGGCCACCGAGATTGTGATAAAGATCAGCCAGGAAACCGTTTCGATCGCGACCAGTGTGGCAGCTACTGGCATGCTGCAAGGCGAGATGGTAAAACTTTCGCGCAATACTCAACTTGCCCAGGTATTTGTAAACCATTCCCAGTTCGTTCCACAGGACAAGTTGGCCAGAAGTTGGGGAGGCAGGTGCGCCTCCCATCAGTCGCAAACACTTGTGCAAATACGTTGCGGACTCGCGATATTTGCCGCCGTAAGTACATATCCATCCTTACTGTTTTAGATGCGAAACTAATTTTCCGGTTGCTGTATAGTTTTGAGGTTTTCGATACCCCGGAAGGGGATCGCGGGTACGCGCCGGGGGACTACTGTGCTCTTTGGGACAGACTGGGTCGCTACAAAATTGCTACAAGAAGACGTCCCAAAAATTAGGAGGCCAACAGCCACGTGATTCCTTCTTTCGATATTTTCAAGATCGATTTGATTGGGGATGTGCTTTGGCGCGATGCGGCAGAAAGCCTCCTAGGCGCTAGAGTGAGCATCGAAAAACTCGCAACGTCTTCCCCCGGTGAGTACCTCATCTTCGACCAAAAAACGGGGCAGAGGGTTCTTGTAACACTGCCGGGTGTCTCTGCAAACCTGGCTCACAGGCAGTATTTAAGTCGATTTTGAAGCCGGTCGCGGCCACACGCCAAACCTCAAATGTCAGGACGTTCGATAGAACGCAGAATGTCGCCGAATCGCGATATGCAGCGGGTGCATTCGGTGGATTCTAGCAGAGTGACCTGCGATTAGAGCGCCTCCGAATCGGTTCGTCCGATCTCTAATGCCACAATCCTTGACACCTGCGGCACCCATAGCCCAATGATCCGTCCCGAATATCTTCTTTCCACATAGAATCAACGAAAGCTGCCGGTAACATGTACCGCACCCCCTTAATCCACACATTATAAAAGGACGCCCCTTTTATATTGCGTCGGGTTACCGGACATCTGGTTTTGGGCGGATTTCACCGGCATCGCAAGAACTTGAAATCACCGCTGCCACATTGAGGTTAGGCGTGGGTCTTTTTACCGTTGGCAGCCAGATTCTTGTAGAGCTGTCTATTTTTTTCGATGCGCTGGTCCAGGACAACAGCAATGAAATGAACGCACGCGATGCGCTCGCGTAGAATCCATTCATCGAAGACTGGCGAAAAATGGCGGGCCGGGCCCCGAAAAAGCTCTAAAACGGAATAGTAGAAATGTACGGCAGCTAGTTTGCGGTTTGGTTTTTCCGCTGCGGGGCATACGCGAAGAAGGTTCCAGGTCCAGAGAAATTCGTCCGTGTCGGGGGACCTTGCACTGAGTAAATCCCACGTATCTTGAGACAGAGGCACTTCCCATACGGATGCGGTGTACGCGCGCAGCAGCATTAAAATCGAGTGTGCAGTCACAAACAGTCCAATTAGAAAAATAGGGATGAATATCAATTAAAGCCTGCCTTCCAAATAGGCAGCCGAAACGCGGGTCTCCTCATGAACGCGTGTAAAGGAATAAAGAAGCGAAAGGGGCAGCCAAGCCCCAAGAACAGCCGGCACGTAACGCCATAAAGCAATACCCGGGAAAAAATGGTGGAACCCGTAGGCCACTGTCTGCGCTCCTGAGTAGAGACAAAAACAGCTGACAAGAAGAGCGAGACGCAGTCGGGGATTACGACGCTTGAGCAAAATGAACCAGAGCACATAACTGAACACCGCAGTAACGCAGTACAGTATTTGAGAGAACTCTAGTGCGACGGCGGTGGCAAACAACTTGCGCTTTATCACGACAAAAAAGAGCGAATAAATAATGGTTGCCAGTATCGCTGCTATCGCCGCAATACGGATGCGTTCAGCTATGCGGGCTTCTTGGAACGCATGAAGATAAAGCCCGAGGACAGCGGCAGTTTTGAACAGGATGAGGATCGCATCGCTAAAAAAATAAAAATATGTGTATTGCAAAGACGAAAATCCGTAGCGCAGTAGTACCGCTAGACTAAGGATTTCACAGACGGCCAGCGCCAAAACGTACAAGTTCAAGCTCAGATACGAGCGGAAGAGACCGCTTCTGAGCGAGCACACTAACACCGCGATTTCTGCTAAGGAAGCAACCAGCCAAACTGCAATGTCGAACGGGCCCAGCATTGGTCCCTTTTCGATAGGCTTGCCGCGATGCGGCCGAGGAACCGGAATTTTACTAATCTGGTTCCTCGCGCAGTTTATCCTTGCATTGGTCCCAAAGCTAGAAATCAGTTTTTGTCGCCGACTTTTCGAGCTGCAACCGTCCGATTGAGTGGGCTAGTGCTGAATTACCAAGGCACCGGCGGAACCGGCCGCCCCCCTTCGGCCAAGTAGGTGGGGCCAACTCGGCTGCTGTGCAATAACTTCTGACAGATGGCCCCCGTCACGAATGCCGATAGCCCCAAGACCACCGCGAACATCTTCCTTTTCATATTACCCTCCGCGTTCCTATTGGAACGAGGAACGAGGCTACGCGATAATTTTTGGGAAATACAGCGCCGGCACGGGTAGGCGGGCCGACGAGCTCCGCATACTTGTCAGATTTTCTTAAAGGCTGCGAAGCGGAGAGCCCTTATATCCGAGAGCGGATTGGATTTTGCGAGCAAGAAACGCAGGTGACCAGTGTTAGCACGAAGCGTCTCTTTCAACGTTTAGGAACGCTGTATCGCGGCCGCTTGAGTAACAGAAGAGCGGAAGGAGGAAAATGTCAGATAGGCGCCGATGACCAGAGTGATGCTCATATACATGTAGAAGAGCTGCCCGTAGTGAAGCGCGTCGAAGTATGTGGCCGAGGTCTGGGGAGACAGTAGTAAGAAAACCAGGCCTTTTAGCAGCGAGATCCAGCCGACCAGCGTGACGAGGACCGGGAGCGCGCCCCCGGACCAGACGTTGTGCGCCAGAACGATCGCCAGGCCGGCCACCATGGCTATGACAGAAACGAAGAATAAAACCGGAGCGTCGTGAACGAGCGCAGTCATGGTGTCTACGGCCGCCTGCTTGTGCGAGACCATGCACAGCGCGATGAGAACGCAATAGAGGCCGATCAGCCTGCCGAGGTAAATCGTACGAGGCGACATGGTGTCCTCCGCTGACGAGAATTTCCGATTTGGATCTCTCTGTCTTGCACATCGTATGCTAAGTCATAGTGAAATCTTTGGTCCACGGCACTGCCGCTTACGCTACTTCTGGCGCCAGGAAACACAACAAGGAGTATTGCCTCATGGGTGAATCGCAACTTTGATAACGCCTTCGCGCCGATTTCCGAAAAGTTCGTAAGCTTCAGTAATGCGCTCCAGGGGGAACTTGTGTGTGAGGAGCGGCCGCAAATCCAAACGCCCATGGCGCACCAACTCCATCAGGCGACGCATTCGTTCTTTTCCTCCAGGGCAAAGCGTCGTAATGATCTTGTGGTCGCCGAGGCCGGCAGCGAATGGCTCGACTGGCACAGATAGCTTGCCCGAATAGACGCCAAGGCTCGACAAAGTGCCCCCGGCGCGCAAAACACGCAACGCGTTTTCGAAAGTGGATTGTGTGCCGAGTGCTTCAATCGCAACATCCACGCCCACACCGTCCGTAAGCCGCCGAATCTCGGCCACTACATCCATCTTCGTATGGTCCAGCACCAGGTCCGCGCCCATGCGCTTAGCCATTGCACGTCGTACTGGATCGGACTCCACAGCGATGATGAAGCCTGCTCCCTTAAGTTTCGCGCCTGCGGTGGCGCACAAACCAATCGGGCCCTGGGCAAAAATCGCCACGACGTCGCCAATCTTCACTTCGCCACTCTCTGCTGCGGAAATGCCGGTGGACGCGATGTCCGCAAGCAGTACAACCTGCTCATCGCTCAAATCGTCGGGAATTTTTGCCAGGTTTGCTTGGGCGTTCGGAATCAGAAGATATTCGGCCTGGGCCCCGTTGATGGTATTCCCAAATTTCCATCCTCCGATTGGCCCGCCGCACTGCGACCACTCGCCAGTCAAGCAGTAGTTACATTGTCCGCAGGGAGTAATCGCCCCAACCAAAACGCGTTCACCGATCGCATAGCCAGTAACTCCGACACCCAACTCGTGTATAACTCCCACTGGCTCGTGACCAATGACCAGGCCAGGCTTAATGGGATACTCGCCTTTAAGGATGTGCAGATCCGTACCGCATATAGTCGTGAGTGTCACACGGATGACGGCTTCACCTGGGCCTGGCCGCGGTATCAAGACTTGCTCTAGTGCAATCTGATTCGGCCCGCGAAATACAAGCGCTCGCATAGTCGATTGTTCGACATGTGTTTTCGGCCGCGCGATTTGAAACGTTGCGTTCATAAATGGCCTCCAATTAACTTCAAAGACTATTTGACCTAAGGTCCGGGTAGCCGGCCATGATGCCCGACACGGTGGCGTGTGATATCGATCACAAATTGCTTCACGAGTTGAGCTGGTAGTGCACGATCAAAAATCACGAAGTGCACCAAAGGGAAGCGTGACCCGCACGGCATTCAGCACCGCGAACAGATCAATGAATTCCTGAGCAACGGCGCCTGTGATCGGAGACATGAAACCAAAGGCCGCGAGCAGCATTCCGGCGGCGCTCAGTGCCATGCCTCCCAAAGCGCTCTGAAGTGCGATTTTTCGCATGCGCCTGCCAATGTGGATCAGCTCATCCACCTTCTCGAGCGATCGCTCCAGGATGACCGCGTCCGCCGCTTCCGCCGTGATGTCGTTCTCGGCGCCAAATGCGATCCCCACAGTCGCGGCCTGCATTGCTGGGGCGTCGTTAATTCCGTCTCCCATAAATATCGTTTTCGCTTGGGCTGTCTCAGCACGTACAAGCTCGACTTTTTCCTCGGGGCTTTTCGCACCGTACGCTGTGCGTATCCCGATTTTCTTCGCAAGCGCAGCCACTTCTGTTTCACGGTCGCCTGAGACAAGAATCACTTTGCTGACATGATGACGAGGCGAAAGATGCGTAATAAAAACAGCGCTATCTGCGCGCGGCGAATCCTCAAATCCAAAAAGTGCGGCGAAGACTCCATCCAAAAACACCAGGCATTCGAGGCCAGGTTCGACCGGTGGCAGAAGCAATCCCTCCGGCAACACTTTGCCCCGACCGGTGACGACAACCTCATGACCGTTCACGGTTCCGCTCAGACCTGTGCCGGGTGGCTCGTGAACTTGCGATACCGGACACAATGCAAGTCCCCGCTGCTTTGCCAACTCCATAATAGCCAACGCCAGCGGGTGCTTTGAGTAACGTTCCACACTCGCGGCCATCCTAAGCACTTCAGGCTCAGTAAAGCCACTCGAACAAATGATTCTTGTAAGCTTCGGCCTTCCATAAGTCAAAGTTCCCGTTTTGTCGAAAATGAAGGTTCGGCACGAATCAATTTGCTCCAGCACGGCGGGATTCTTGATGATGATGCCGCGCCGTGCGGAAAGAGATATCCCTCCGATAACCGCGACCGGTATGGCGATCAGCAACGGGCACGGGGTAGCAATTACCAGCACAGCGAGGAATCGGTTAACTTCTCCACTCAGGCCCCAGCTCGCAATTGCAATACCGATTGCCAGTGGCGTGTACCAACCCCCGAGGATGTCCCCTAGCCGGCGAAGATGCGGCCGCTGTTGCTGGGTGTCCTCCATCACACGCATGATGCGGGCATAGCGAGAATCTATCGGCAGTTTTTCAGCGCGGATAATCAAGAGAGACTCGCCGTTCAATGAGCCCGAGAGGACCGTTGCTCCTGGAACCTTCTCCACCTCGAACGGTTCGCCCGTCAAATAGGCTTCATTCATCGCTCCTTGGCCTTCGAAAACGACTCCGTCCACAGGACAGATTTCGTGCGGAAGCACAACCAGCTTATCGCCCACGACAATGTCCTGAGCCTGGATGTCTATCAGACCCTGCTCGGCTTTTCGATGAGCGATACCCGGCATGCGTTTTGCAAGTTCGTCGAGCACGTGAGAAGCCCGGCGCGAGGCATATTCTTCGAGAGCCGTGCCACCCGAGAGCATCAGCACCACGATGGCGGCAACAAGATACTGCCGCAACAGAACGGCCGTTACGATCGAAACACCGGCCAGGAAATCCGAACCGAGCTCCCAAGCCCACAGTTTCCTCGCAAGTTGCACCACGAGAGGCAAGCCACCCGCAAGCAGCGTCACATAAAGAGGGACGTTTGCCCAATGTCGCAGATTGTCCGAAGAAAAGCGCATGGCCAGATGAACGGCAATGCCGGCCGCCGCCATTACTGCCACCGCCTTGGCCCCACGCGGTGAAGTATCGGTGCTAGGAGTATTGGTCAAGAGCGCGAACCTGCTGGAGGTTCCAAATCAAGCCGTCCTCATAAACGTCATCTCTACCCTAGTCGAGACAATGCGCCAGCAATACGTGGGCCGTCACTGCGACAAGTGACGGACGTCACAGCATCTCGTTGCGTATTGATCTAAAAATCGGCTTAAGAGGACAACAGCATGAAAGCCGCAATCGCAAAAACCGCTATAGGATTTCGCAATATCTTGTTCGCGACGGATTTTTCCCCGGCCGCCGCTCAAGCCGTACCTTACGTTAAACGAATCGCCAAACACTATGATGCGGACGTCGTCGCGCTTTATGTGCGGCCCCCGGTCGTGAACCCCATGATGGAGCCCGCGGCATGGCCAGTCGACATAGAAGCGGAGAAAGCTCAAGACGCTTTCTGTCGCCAGGAGTTGCTCGATACCTTGTCGGGAATCCGTACGAAAGTTTTAATCGAAGAGGGCAGTATCGACCACTGCCTGAATTCGGCCATGGAAGCAAATCATACGGATCTAGTCGTCATCGGCACTCGCGGCCGCACTGGCGCCGCAAAGCTTCTCCTCGGTTCCGTAGCTGAGGAAATCTTCCGCACCGTTACCTGCCCGGTCCTTACCGTTGGACCGCATGCCACAGTAGCCGGACGAATGAGGGGCCCAATCCGTGAAATTCTGTATGCCACCGATTTCAGCCCTGAATCAGCACATGCTGCGGAATATGCCGTTTCCTTGGCCCAGGAGTTTCAGGCACGGCTAACACTCTTGCATGTGATCCCAAACCAAAAACCGGGCGACCTTGTTTCTGCCACGGATGTGACCACGTCTTCAGAACAACTATTGCGCAAGCTCGTTTCCCCTGAAGCAGCATTCTGGTGCAAACCCGAATATTTCGTGCTTAGAGGAGACCCTGCACAGCAAATTATCGAATTCGCCAAACTTCGGGAACCGGATCTGGTCGTTCTCGGAGCGCGGCAAGAGAAAGGCGTGTTTGGTGCCGCCTCACATCTTCCAACAGCGACGGCCCATAAGATCGTTTCTCACGCTCCTTGCCCGGTGCTCACCGTTCGTCACTAAACTCAGATAAATGTCTGGAGTTTCATCGTGCCCGGAGGAATTAAGGCTCCGGGCACGATGCTATTAGGACTGGTGACGGGACAGCAGTCTTTCATTCCATCGGGAGTATGGCGGTGAATGTATCCGGCTAGGCTGCAGCTATAAAACGGATGGTGTTGAGATTGGTTGGTATTCCCAGCAAATTCCTGAGCAGCACACTACGCTTGCTTTGATATTCCAACGGGTAAGTATTCAAACATTTGCTGCAAAGCCAGAAGTGTTGCACTCAATGAGTATTTGGCGGGTTCGTGTCCGGAGCAGCATCCTTCGAACGGCAGTTGGCACAAACATAGGAACTTCAGAACGTCACTTAGTTCGTCACCCATTTCCCCTGGACATGGATCTCGATTGGCTTATCAGGAAGAACTAGATTTTCTGCCTGCTGGCGCTCCAGCCTCGCAATCGTCGATTTCAACCAATTTTTAAAGGCCCTCTCTGTCTCTTCTTGGGTACCTGCGCGATATAAAAGGTCTAACGTTTCGCCCCGCTCGTTCAATGGAATGTAGCGGCAAGGAAATTGTTTCTGCTGCGAATCGGTGTCGAAGAACGGAGCGGGCTGTGCTCCCCAAGAGCACGCGCATTAAGGCGCTTTCGCCACTAGAACCGACGAGCACGAAATTGGGTTTCCAGGAAGTTGCAATCTTCGAGATCACTTGTCGCGCGCGTCCCAGGACAACATCTGTATCCGTTTTCGAACCAGCCTTCAGCAAAGGCTGCGCAGCTTCACTCAGCTGCTGGCGCACCGAATTCTTAACTCTCTCAAGAGAAATGGGCATTTTGGCAAACGGAGGGGTCAAGAATATGTAGCAAGAGGAACTGTGACTGCGCGGGCCAGGGCCTTGAAGCTGCTTCGCGGACAATTCCAGCGGAATGCGGACTTAAGTCGAGAGCGATTAAGATTTTCATTTTGTTTCGGTCTTTCCACGCGGGACACCCGAGCGCTACCAGCTAGCAGGCGTACGTTACGCATCATTGAGGGTACCTTAACTTCATGATCTAAGCCGAAACGTGCACCTGCACGATGTGACGGCGGTCACGCGCCCGAGTGACGCTGTCTACTGGCATAAAGGCTCGAGCGTAGTACAAGGATTGAAGAAATCCCGGAGGTCATCGTGACCGTCAGGCGATCCATTGTGACTCTTATTTTTGTGTTTGCGGTTTGTCTCGCGACCAATCTGGCTTCGCAGGTTGGCCAGTCCGTACCCACATCTGATCAAATACCTGACGACCAACTGCCCGCAACCTATGTGCCGCCTGGGAAGCAGACCTACAAAGAATATTGCGCAGCGTGCCACGGCTTCGACGGAAAGGGCCACGGGCCAGCTGCATGGTCACTGCGGAAGCAGCCGGCCAATCTCACTACGATCGCTAAGCGGCACGGTGGGAAGTTTCCGGACGTGTACGTTAAAAATGTTCTGCAATTCGGACCCGGCTTCTCCGCGCACGGATCCTCCGAGATGCCGGTGTGGGGACCGATCTTCCAGTATCTGGAGTACTACAACGAGGCAGCTGTGCGAAGACGCATCAAAAATCTTTGCGAATTTCTCGAGTCAATACAAGAAAAATAAAGCACGCACCCAATGTTTTTGCTCTGCGGCCTCGCGTTGACCATTCGGCCAAAATAGTTCGCGACGAAGCCCGCCAATATGAGTAAATCAATACGTCATACGCGGGAAATCCCAGGAGGCCACCATGGTTATGCGCCGCACGGTTCCGATTGTTGTTTTGATTCTGATGGCCTGCACCACCGGCGCTCAAAATGAGCCGGCGGCCAACAAAGCAGCGGCGCCGCGAACGACAGCGGCTTCTGGTAAACAGACCTATATGCACTATTGCGCCTCATGTCACGGTGCCGACGCTCGCGGTGATGGGCCCGCAGCGTTGGTGCTCAAGACAGTACCGCCAGATTTAACTACGCTAGCCAAACGCCACGATGGAAAATTTCCTTATGATTACGTGTCCGATGTACTGCGTTTTGGCACACGTATCAACGCGCACGGATCGTCGGACATGCCAGTATGGGGACCAATCTTTGGTTCGATGGATAATTATGATCTGGCCGCCGTGCGAAAACGCATCAAGGACCTTAGCGACTACCTGGTCTCTCTTCAACAGAAGGAATCGTAAAACGCTACCGACCCCGGCAACGGAGTCAGCCGCAGACCGGAATTTCCAAGGCCTAACGGTACAGCATGTACGTGAAAGCGCCATGCAACCAGGCTTCACAGGAAACCGGATCATGCTTGCTGTCGACGGATTCACTGAGCACATGAGCGTATTTACCACCCAGACGGTCTACTTCTTGCCCCAGCCGAATGTGAGCTTGCGTCATCAAGCCCTCGTAACATTGACTCCACAGCTCGTCGCGATGAGCGAGCGTACCTGGAACATGTCTGCTCACCGCCTCAGCACAGTGTTCTCCCATCGCTTCCGCGTCAGAAGGAGGCAGCTCGCGGTGCCAGTAGATGGTTTTGTTTCCATTTGCATCGATACAAAGGTCTGTGCTTGTTACCGGCGGTCGCGGCAAGGTCCTGACTGTCATGCGAATTGCCTCCTGGCGGCCAGAGCTTAGAGCGCTCCGCTACTAACACTCCGCCTACGATCACAGCTTGGAGCAAGAGGAATAAGAGCCACGGTGAGGGTGGTTACTCTCCGATGTGACGCACGTCACAAGTAGGCGAGAGCGTCCATTCGATCGTTTTCGTTTTAATCCTGGTTGTGATGTAGCCTTTGATCGTCGGGAGGGACCTATTTCACCTGGCGAGACTTAATGTAGTTCGTTAGATTTCTGATTCGCGATTCGACCTGCGTCTTATCGCCGCCTTTTGCTTCGAATTCCGCTCCCCAGACCGGCGTCTCGGCGGGTCCGTGCGCGGGGAGTTTCACCCCATTGTGCAACGTCTTTGACACATACTTCCGGGAATTTGCCGCCGTGGCGCCGCGACAAGGTAGTCAGGTCAGGAGGCATCCTGTAGGGCTCAGGGAACGGTCCATTCCCCTTCAAGTCGTTTCCATGGCAGACCACGCAGTGTTGCTTGTACAACTCCTCCCCAGCCGACGAACTCATCGAAGTTTGCGTCGGTTTCTGCATCTCTTTTTCTTGTCCACTACAAAGTCCAACAATGCAACCTGACAGCATGGATAACCGAAGCAGGTTGCCAAGAATTCGAATGATCATAAAGGCTCCCTTCGGCCACTCTATGTCACATCACGACTTCACAGGCTTAAATTCCAGATGGGTGTGCGTCATAATCAGCCACCTCGGATTTCGAAACGCTCGCCGAATTGTGCAAAGTCTTACGCTGTGTAATCCAGACGGGACGAGACTACATTTAGTCGCGGCGACGACATTTCGTCTCGTCACTAACTGACCGTCGCTGACGTTGCCTCCAAAGAAGTCTTCACCTGCAGGCCCGAAGATGATGTTCAGGCCGCATTGCGCATCATGGCCAGTAAGCACGTACGCCGGCTCCCGGTGGTAGACAATGCCGGCATTCCTCTGGGAATCCTCTCGACCGACGACGTTGTCGCTCACGGCAGATTGAATAAGTGGGCTGGAAATTCTGAACTGTCGTCTGAAGAAATCATCAAAAACTTGAAGGTATTGTATGGCCAAAAGTTTCCGATGGTTCCGGTGAACGCCGCGACCGCTTGAGATACCCGGGGCAAGCCAGCAGCTTGGGTACGGCATCGTATCTCCGACTGCCCACGGGCTGTTGTGTGCGCTAGGGACCGATCCGTAAAATAGCGGCGCCTTCAATCGCGTCATGCTTCAATGCGTTAAGCGCCTGATTCGCCTCTGCCAGAGGGAAAACTTCGAATCTCGCCTTAACTGGAACCTCGGCAGCAATCTTTAAGAAATCCCCTCCGTCCTGACGTGTGTTGCTTTTAGCTACGACCTTTTATTCCAGGAGCGGGTGATCCGCTCGGTAGCGAACACAACAGGCGCGGGTTTCACGAGGATACAAGCCTTCATTTTCCACGCCTTCCAGGATGGAAAAATTAGAAGAGATCATCTTCTTTCGACAGCCAATTCTACCGGATCCAGTTCTTAGGGCTTTCGCAAGTGTTTTTGCCGAAGTTGTATGGTTTTCCGGCCGCTGATTTTTTACCTTTTGCGATTATTCATTTTTCTGACATCGCGCTCTCTCCCCACTTCCAGTTCGGGGATACTGGAAAGCCCGGGCGCACCCAGTGCCGTCGGTGCTGTGGCTTGAAAAAAGGGATTTTCCTCCGCAAGCCAGTTATGCCAAATTTTGCGATTTATGTCTCGGAACGCGAGCTTTCTGATACGCGCAGGCGTTTTTGTCGTGACAGATTTCTGCCCACTTCCAGAACGAGCCTTTGTTTTGCCATTCTGCATCATCTTTGGGGATGCTCTCATTTTCTTCTCCTTTCGAGCCAATCCCAATCCCCCGATGGAGGCGGCCGAGGGATCAAGGCCTTTCTCTGCCTGGTCATTTCGGGCGCGTTCATCGCACGGGCCTAATTGCGCACTGTGAGAACAGGGCAAGAAGCGTAGGCCACAATCGTGTGCGCGATGGATTTCTCGATATGGCTGGCCACGGTTACATGACTCGTGTGCCGGATCCCCAATACGATGAGATCTGCATTTTTTTCGCCCGCGACCTCAAGGATTCGCGTGGCCGGGTCGCCATGTTCAACCATCGTCTCTGGGCGGCGCCACAGTTCAGCCTCAGTGGGAACGATTTGATGAAGTTGGTGCATGGCCTCGGCGACGCTCGTTCTCGTAGATCGTTGTTCTTTGCGCGATCCGCCCATTTCGATTACATGAACCAGAGTGAGCTGCGCGTTATTTTCCTCGGCGAAGGAGATCGCATACGGAGCTGCGGCCCCGGATTCGCGCGTAAAGTCCGAAGCAAAAACGATGCGGCGCCATTGTGCTCCAGAACCCTGATCGCTACGCACAGAGGGCCCGATGGTGATAACCGGAACGGGCGAGCGCCGAAATATCTCTTCAGCCGTTGATCCCATCAGCACCTTTGGCAGACCCATCAGCCACATGTCCCCAAAATGATCAGATCAATTTGTTCCGCTTGTATAACGTCGTTCACCACCGTCCACACGTCGGGCGCCGTCCTGACGACTACCTGATTGCAGAGCCCGGGAAGTTCTGTCTCCACTTTCTTCGCCTGGGCCAGCGACCATTCCTCCTGCAACCCGATCGCCGCCTTCGGCGAATCGGGCGTCATGTATGTGAAGACGTCCGGGACGGCCACATGCAAGGTAGTCACTTTCGCATCGTATTCTTTAGCGATTTTGCGAACGAACGGAACAGCCCATTGCGCTGCCGGGGAGAAGTCCGTTGGAAACAAGATATTTTTCAATCCGATACGACGGTAGAGTTGCGCGTTGTTCATGGCATTTTCTCCCGGCTCAAAGTTTGCCTGCCATGGGCGATGCATGTCGGTGAGTGAACGCACGATAGCTGGTGATCTTCGTCACCGTTCGTGCTCGTCAGCTCTGGCATGGTGCAATTGGTGAGGGCCCCGGTATTCAATGTGCCGCGCGCCATGGAGCCACACATGAAAGTACTAATCGCAACAGACTGTTCTCCAGCGGCCGATCTCGTCGTTGCCGAGGCCGCCGCGCGACCTTGGCCAAATGACACGAGTTTCTCGATCATAAACGTTGTTGATTTAGACCGATTCGCCGGGCTTCCGGTGCTCCTTGAAGAAAGTAAAGGAAAATTGGACCACGCGGCCATAAAGATAAGCACAGCGAAACTCGAGGGCTCGGGGTACCGGACCGAATGCAAGGTCATCGAGGGCTTTCCACGAGAAGCTATTTCGCAGCATGCCAAGGAATGGCATGCAGATTTGGTGATGGCGGGGTTCCATGGCCACAGCGCTATCGCGCGATTTCTAATCGGAAGCGTGGCTCAGGGAATTTTGCGCACGGCAGCTTGTTCCGTGGAAATTGTGCGGTCGATGCCAGGAAAACCCGCTCCTTCTTCCCATCCGATGAAAATTCTGTTGGCCACGGACGACAGCGATTGTTCGGTTGGAGCGGCCCACTCCGTCGCTAACAGACCGTGGCCAACTGGAACCGTTTTCAAGGTGTTGAGCGTCGAGGAATTGACACTGCCGGATGGACAGATAGCCGGCTCTTCGCTCGCGTCCATTTATCCGCAGAGCCTGCTCGAGGAATTGATCAGCCACGCTCACGATCGTGCTGAATCCGCGGTCAAGACCGCCACGGAAATTCTTGAACGTGCGGGAAAAAAGGTAGAGCCTGCTCACAAAATGCCGATCGGTGAACCCCGCGCTTTAATACTGGATACCGCCGAAGCTTGGGGAGCGGATTTAATCGTGCTCGCTTCTCACGGCCGGCGGGGTTTGGACCGCTTTCTCATGGGCAGCGTGTCGGAAGCGATCGCGACCTATGCACCATGCTCCGTCGAAGTTATACACAACTGATTGAAAAGGAAATGCCGGCTCGCCGTAGACGTTATCGCAGCGATTTAGTCCAACCACCGCAAGACAAACGCAGCCGCCGGCTCACAATCTAGTTTTTGTTGGATGACCCGCCAATTACTTCCTAGCTTCCCCCGGACATCAAGCTATTACGCTGCAACAACTTTTGATTTGAGCTGCGTCTCCGGTGCCGCCTGAACTGTTCTGAAAACAATTTCCAAAGTTCGCCCATCTATCTTTGTCTTTACTCCCGACGGATGGACTTCGCAACCGAGAGGTATAACGTGGAAGATTATCTCCCCCGGCCTGGTTGATCGCTGCGTAGAAATACTTTTGTCGGAGTTTTGCTTTCCGTAGATGGTGATTTGAAGCGGCGAAACCCAAATTTCTATGGAGCCTTCCTCGTACATCTCCGCACCAGTTTCGATCCACAGGCCTGCATCCACGACCATTCGGGCATAGCAACCTTGGCAAATTACGTCCGCCTCCGCTTGCCGCCAATCCTCGAGCTCATGGTCGGCGGAACTGCCACGGCCTTTGAATATCTCGTACGCTCTTCGCGCGATCTCCGTCTGAATTCTGCGTTCTTGCTGCCGCACATCCATGGTGATGACCTTGACCTTTTCAACTGCTCTCGAATGCCGCTCCCTTATTTGCGATAACATGATCGCCCTCCTGTCAGCCTGGCTATATATTCCTCGTTGTGGCCAACCTCCGATGTTAAAAGCCATCACCGCGCAATGAGCAGAACACACCCTGAATTCGATGGCGCCCCTTTTAAGGGGTGGGAATCATGTCCCAAAAGAATCGGCCCAGTATTCCGTAGTACACGGCGACGCATCCCAGACTCACGAAGAAAGTGCTGAGCGTCTTCCCCAATCCTGAATACTCTTTAACCCAGTGCCGGACACATGAGGTAATCATCAGAATCGCGATGAGTCCCGTTATCAATGCGGCTCCCGCTACGAGGTTGGCATTTAAAGGCGAACCTCTTAACTCCCACATGCGTCGCACACTGTCGCTCAGGATCCCGGAGACGTACGCAAATACTAACCAGACAGTCGAGTTGAGGATTGCGATCATGTATGCCCAGCGATCTTCCATGTAAAACAACATCACCAGAATAGCGATGTAAATTATTGCTTCGTAAAAGTGGATCAGAAAAAAATCCGGCTCCGCGTGTGTGAGCAGCATGAAGCACGCGACTTGTGCTCCGGCGAGTCCTGCAACATCTCGATAAGGCCTCATAGAATTTTCCAGTCTGACCGCATCGGTCGTTATACCGGTGCAACTTTTAACTTCGGCCGGCATTTATCGACTTCGGGTTGAGTGTCACTAATGTCACTCCTGGAAGCAGTGACCTATGATGCCCTGGGATGTGACGTGGCTCACACTTCGCGCGGATGTTGCGGTGTAATCAGGCGACTGAAATATCTACAATTTCGAGGCTTTATTTTGGATAGGTGCCGTGAAATTCGCTGAACTATTTCTGCTGTAGCGATCCAATGTAAGCAACGACATCATCCACGTGGTGTTGGCCGGTGGGGTCCTGGCTTGGATCGATCATCTTCAAACGAGAACCCCACACGGGCATTTCGGAGGATCCGTGCGCCGCAGGGTTTCTACCAAATTTCAGCACGGCGGATACAAATCCGGCCGGATATTTGCCCTCATTAGCCTTGGTGAGCGTTGTCAAATCCGTCGGCGGCGGTTTCAGGGCCACGGCAGCTGGTCCGTTGCCCTTGCCATCCATCCCGTGGCAGGAGGCGCAATAGTTTACGAACATCTTCTTGCCCGAAGTTATATCCGCTCGCCGCACCGGTTCTTTTTGTTGGCTCTGCGGGCTCACGGAAGCTTGACCGACTGCCTGAGCTGCGCCGACAATCGTCAACGTAATACCAAACAAAATCGCTTCTCGCACTTTGCCAAACTTTGTTTGACCGTAAATGATTGGAGTATTTTCTCGATTTGCCATCACGTTCAAAACTCCAAGGACTCATGATCTTTTCGACCCGTGTAGGTCTCGCTCTGGTTAGCAACCATTTGCAAGTGGAACGACCCTAGAATTGCATACTACACGGCCATGCCTCCCAAACTAATCTTTATGCACGTTGGATTGCTGTACGCGGAAGGTCCTCGTCCTTGATGTCGCGCCCGAAAAGCACGATGCGGGCATCCAGCGCCAGCAATTCCTTGGGTGAGGCAAGCAGCGGATTGACATCAATTTCTCTCAGCCGTGGCTGCTCCGCAACGAGTTCGCTGAATCGCACCAACAGCGTTTCAAGAGCTTTTACATCGACAGCCTTGCGCCCACGCACTCCCTTAAGCGCGGTGAAGATTTTTGTCTGTTCCATGAGCCGTAGCGCCAGCGTTCTTGTGAGTGGAGGAAGCGCAAGAGCGCGATCGCGGTACACTTCCACAAGCTGTCCACCTGATCCGAAGAGCAAAACCGGGCCAAATTGCGGATCAATAGTGCTGCCCAAGATAAGTTCGTAGCCTTCGGCACGAATCATTGATTGCACGGTGACACCCAGGAAAGCTGCTGAACCAGCTTTTGCGAAGAGGGACCCTTCGATGGCGTCGTATGCCTCCCGAACTTCCTTTTCCGTCTTGAGATTGAGATGTACACCGCCTACTTCCGTCTTGTGCGTAACCATTTGCGAGTGCACCTTCAACACGACGGGGTATCCGAGTACTTGCGCCGCGGCGGCAGCATCGTCCTGATTCTTAGCCAGACGCGTCGGAACCGTAGGAATTCCATAAATTTCCAAAATTTGCTTGGATTCGAACTCCGTCAGTAACGTTCGCCCCGAGGATGCAGCCTGTTCAATCACTCTGCCAGCCTTAATCCTCCGCGCACTTTTGGAGGCCGAATCGACTGCGGCAACCGGTAATTCCGCCAGAGCCTGAAGACGCTCGGAATAACTCCACATGGATTCGAAAGAGCGCACCGCAGCATCCGGGTATGAGAACGTTGGAATTCCAGCAGAATTCAGGATTTCAATGCCTTCAGCAACGCCCCGTCCTCCCATCCAACTCGCGAGCACAGTTTTCCCGCTCTTCTTGGCAGGTGCTTTGACCCCTTCCGCCACTTCCGCGGGATTGGTCATGCCCTGTGGCGCCAGAATGACCAGTAGCCCATCGCTGTTGGCGTCCGCTAGCGCAACATCCAGCGCACGCGCGTAGCGTTCAGGATTGGCGTCCCCCAGAATATCGATCGGGTTCCCGTGGCTCCAATGTGCGGGAAGAAACGAGCTCAGGGCGTTCTCGGATTCCGCGGACAAATTCGCGAGTTCAGCGCAGCCCCCGAGCAAAGCGTCGGTAGCAAGAACACCCGGCCCTCCCGCGTTAGTGAGAATCGTCAGCCGCGGTCCTTTTGGGCGTGGTTGTTTGCCGAGAACGTCGGCCATATGAAATAACTCGGCGATGGTTTTCACCCTTAAGACGCCACAGCGACGAAATGCGGCATCATAGACTTCGTCACTTCCGGTCATAGCCCCAGTGTGCGAGGCGGCTGCGCGGGAGGCCGCTTCCGATCGTCCTGCTTTTATCACGATGATTGGCTTGATAAACGAAACGGCATATGCTGCGGCTAAAAACGATCGCGCGTCACCGATGGACTCCATGTAGAGGAGAATGCTCTTGGTATCGACGTCCTGGCCGAAGAACGACAGAAGGTCGCCCCAGCCCACATCCAGCATTGAGCCGGTCGAGACAATCGTGCTGAAACCGACTTGTTCGGCAAGACTCCAGTCGAGAATTGCGGTCAGCAACGCGCCACTTTGGCTGAGAAAAGCCACGTTGCCTGACCTCGCGATGTCTCCGGCAAACGTAGCATTCAGGCCGACCAAGGGATTCATGATCCCGAGGCAATTCGGCCCAATCAATCGCATCGCGCTGCCGTGTAACTCCTTCTGGATTTGTTTTTCGAGTGCTACTCCTGCAGGGCCATTTTCCCTGAAGCCTGCGGAAATAACTATGACGGCTTTGGCCTTGGCGCTGACACATTCGGCTACCAGTTGCGGTACCGTGCTTGCCGGTGTCACAACGATGGCGAGATCAACCGCCTCGGGCAGCGCGCATACGAAGGCATAACACGGCAAGCCGCTCACCTGTTCGCGATTAGGATTCACAGCATAGATGCGCCCTTGGTAAGAATGGCCTAACAAATTCCGAAGGATCGTAGATCCCACGCTGCCTTCCCGGTCCGTGGCTCCAATCAACGCGATTGAAGCGGGCGAAAAGAAACAGCTCAACGGCCCAGATCCAGCGACCTTGACGTTTGAATTCATAGATTCATCCATTGCAGGTTTGGAGCCTTTTGTTGGACTTCAAATGCCGCGAGGACGTGTAGGCCCTTAATTTCACCTGTTCTGCATCTTCGAAAATAAAAAGTAGTTCCCGTTATGCGTAGTACTAGCTACGGAGCTTTGCTCGTTTCTGGCAGCGCATCGGACGCCCGGCCCATCGCGCGCGCTAGGCTCAGCTTCGCGATGTTGTAAGCAAACACGCCGCTGATAAAATCGAATTCGGCGGTGGTCACTTCCTCTTGCGCCCGCACGTACTGAACATTATCAATTACTCCCACTTCCACCTTCTGCCGCGTTAGTTCGAGCGCTTCCTTCGATACATCCACATTTTTCTGTGCCACCTCCACTTGGCTGGCGGCCGTCTGCAAATCCAGGTAAGCG
>Ga0182024_10009464_pt1 | contig 20132 bp, 15 predicted proteins | sample P32metaG_FD_120480 | JGI IMG/M metagenome (GOLD analysis project Ga0182024, IMG submission 120480) | Permafrost microbial communities from Stordalen Mire, Sweden - P3-2 metaG (Illumina Assembly) | ecosystem: Environmental > Terrestrial > Soil > Wetlands > Permafrost | place: Sweden: Stordalen... | reverse complement strand
CGTCGAGCGACCCGCCTAGAGCGCGGACATTCAGATTCGCCACAACGAGCTTGCTCCGAGCCGCTTGATAATTTCCCCAGGTTTCCATTCCACCGGCATGGAAATACGTATACGGCATGCGAATGTCGTGACCCTTGTAATAGCCGCTCGCCGTCCAGTCGTCGCTGTTGCCTTGTGCCAGCGCGTAATGAGCCTGCCCGGAAAAGTCCGCCAGGCCGTCGGGAGTGGTGGGCTCACGAAAAATTGTTCGAACGTCGGCGAGCGACAAGCGTCCTCGGTATTTCAAATTCCATTCGCTCTTCGCGAAGCTCGGGAGCTCTGCCTGAAGATCCAGCTGCGAATGCGGAAATTTACAAATGAGTTCGTCGAGTTCAAACGCGCTCAGGTGCAGAGTAAATTTTGCGGAGATGTCGAAGCGGAAGGGCCGGTTGCCGCCTTCCGCTAGTTCGACCTGTTGCCACTGAAAGTTGCCGATATAGGAGCCCACGCCTCCGGGCGCGGATGCGTAATTTAAAGCGAATCCGAGGTTGTGGCCCTGCATCGAGAGCGGCACGCGCCGATCGTTAAAGCCGGCGGAACCGTCGCGCAATTCCAGCAGGGAGATTTGCATGTTGAAGAGTGTCGCGACTTGAAATTTTGTGCCCTGCGCCGCCGGTCTGGGAAGATTGCTTCGGCCGTCCTTCTCGATTCGCACGGTCACTTGCGGACGGTCGAGAATCAAGCGATCCAGTGCAATGCGCCCTCCGAAAAACGAGAGGACGCGAAGCGAAACTTCGGCGTGATCGGCATGAAATAACGGGGGCGAGCCTGAGGTTTCAAGCCCGTGCAACGTCAAGTCATCGACTTCGGCCTGCAGGCGCCACGGATCGAGATGAAATTTCTTCATTTCGACGCGTGTTCCGGTTCGTTGCTCGATCTCGCGCGAAACAACGCCGCGAATCCAGGGCTGAATGACGTCCGATTCCACAACCATCGCAACGGCAATAGCAATTGCACCGACGAGGAGGATACCGATGCCGATCCACCGCATGGCGCGGCGCGCGGTCATCGAGCAATCTCACCGGACCCACCGGGCGAACCGGATACACCGGGCTCATTCGACCCGCGGGCCTCGCCGAGGGCACCGGGATCGCCTGGCCCGGACACCAAGTCAATTTTGAGTTGTTTACGGCTGTCGTCGAGCCATTTTGTTGCACGCGCGTCGATCTCCCGTTGCACGAGCACTTCGCGGATGGTATCGGCTACGTCGGCGAGCGGAGGCACTGCTTGGCCTCGCGCGGTCAGTTGAGGCGAGAACTCGTCCTTATAATAGGTCTCGATTTGCTGGTCATCCACTTGCGCCGCGGGCCGGAAGCGGTAGTCGAGAAAGCGAGCAAGGTAAAGCTGCTGTTCGAGCATTTCGTGAACGGACGTTTCCGTCAGACCAGCTTCCGCTCGACGATGAGCGAATTCCTCGGGCGAAGCAAACTGCTTCACCAATTGCGCATATGCCCGGTCCACGTCCTGCGGGGTTGGCGCAGGATATTTCATTGCGCCGGCCTCGCTACGGACAATCCACTGATCGCTTAATTCCTGGATCAATTCGGCGCGGGGTTTCGCATGGCCATCGACCAGTTGCTGAAAATCGGCAAGCTCGCGCATTTCGCTGTCCGTGAGGACATCGTCTTCGATTCGCGCGACGATGCCATCGACGGTCTCCGCGCTTCCTCCGATGGTTGAATCGGGAGGAAGCGCCGAATAAAGCTGCGTCTGGCTTATCGCGGAACGGGCGCCCCAGCCACCGGCCCAAAACGCCAAAGCGAAAATAAGAATCGTTCGCCGCATTAGAAGACCGGCCCAATGTTGAAAAAGAATTGGAAACGCGGCAACCGGTACAATTGCGGAAGATTCGTGGTTGTGTTCGCGGCCTGATACTGCGGCGGGTTCAATTGATAACCCAGGTCAACGCGCACCGGACCGATCGGAGTCGGGTATCGGACGCCAAAGCCGATTGTGTGCGAGAAATAATTCAGGTCCGTCGGCGATGACGGCTTCCACGCGAGGGTGATATGGTTCAGGTCGCGATACACGTTGCCCCCATCATAGAACAGCGTACCGCCAAGTTTGTTGCCGACATAGGGAAGCGTCATGGGAAAGTGGATCTCCTGATTTAACGCCAACTCCGCGAGGCCGCCGATGGGAAAACCCGTGCAGGGATCGCGGGGTCCGGCCTGATTGAGGCCGAAGCCGCGTATGGACGTGCCGCCGCCCGCGAAGAACCGCTCCGGCAACGGAATAATTTCTTCCGTCGTAGAGGTGGCTGTCGTGTTGCACTCCAAGGGCGCTCCCTCGGTGGTATTCCCAAGCGGCTGTTCGACTCCGAATCGAACCGAGCGGGCGAAAACAAATGCGCGGCCGAAACTCGTGAAAGACGAGTTCTGGACAAAGCCCCGAAAGAAACTCGCGCTCGAGCCGAGTGCGGTGGAGGCTATGCTCACATCGGCGGTGTTGAAAGTTCCATGCTTTGCGTCGCCGGGATCGTCTCGACCGTCCCGCGCATAGGTTACCCCAAAACCGGAAACCAAGGTTGGTTGGCTGAGAAGCGGAATCTCCTCGGGAATCACTTTCAGCTGTGCGGCTAATACGCGGCGATAAAAATAGCGATACAGCAGCGAACTCGACGAGGAAATCTTATCGACCAATTGCAAGGACCCTTCGTAACGGGTAGACGTGAACGTGTCGACGTCCTGAGTCTTATCGGCAAAGCCCGTGAGCTGAAGACTCAGGCTTCGCTTCGTTAGAAATTTGTCCGCGCTGTAGCTGAGCGCCGCGCGGTATTGTAGCGTGCTGGCGCGCCCTTTGAACGAAAGCGTTTGCGCCCGGCCGAACATGTTCGCTCGCGCGATTTCAAAGATGCCCCGAGGGCTGGCGCCGATCGTTGTGCCGCTGGGATTCGTGCTGCTGCCGGCCAAGCGCTGGACCTCAAATCCCGCTCCATAGCCGATCGTGTAACGCTGTCCTTCCTGCGTTGCAACCACCATCACTTTATTGGGGTCCGCGCCCGTGGGATTCTGGGGAGCGATCTGCACGCGATTAAAGACAGCGAGATTATACAGGCGCCTTTCCGTCTCGATGACGTCCCCTTCCCGCAACGGCTGACCCGGCTTGATCTGCACCTCACGGGCGATAATGCCCGGACGAGTATATTGATAGCCGGTGAGAAGCACCTTTGATACTTCGATTCTGGTTCCTTCCTTGATGTGATACGCGAGCCGAACCTGATCGGCGCCGGGTCCCGGCATAACTTCTTCCTGAAAAGTCGCTTCGGGAAAACCTTCATTGTAGTAAAGAGCCAATACGTTATTGCGGTCACTCGCGACGCTCGACTCCGAATACGGCTGGCCGGGAGTGGAACCGGCGACGGCCATCAGAGTGGCGCTGTTGATGGCGAGATTGCCCGTCAACTGCAGGTCGGCGATCTTGGTCTGTACTCCTTCAGCGACGTGGAAAGTGACGAAAAGGTTGTTCTTCTTGCCTTTGTAATTGTCGTCCACCATCGTGGTCACCATCGCATCGCGAAATCCGTTCGCAACATAGATGGCTCGGATGGAGTCCGAATCGGCGCGCATCAATTGCTGGCTGAAGTGGCCGCGGTTTTCGAAAGAAGCGGTTTCCATTTCCAGGCGGCGCACCAGCAAAGCGCGGCCGAAATAATGATTCCCATCGAATGCTACGCCGGCGAGCCGGAAACGGTCTCCCCGGGATACCTGGTAGGTGATCTGGCGCTCACCGCGGTCGTCTTGCCGCGAGGCGACCTCCACGTCCGCATCGAAGTAGCCCTGGCGTTCGAAATAATCGCGGATGTTGCGGCGTCCCTCTTGCAGCAGGTCCTCGTCGACGGCGCCTTCGGCATAGATAGGCAATAGCTTGCGCTGTTCGCCCTTGCTTAGGTGCGCGCCGGCAACGTCAATGCGTACTCGCGACCCCGCGGTAACGGTGTAGAGCAAAGAGACGCGATTCGAAGTTGCATTGTACATCTCCAGCGTGATGACGGCGCTCGCGCCCAGATAGCCCTGATTTACCAGGAATTTTTTCAGACGTTGCGTATCGCGATTCAGCCGAGCCGTAGTGACCTGGTCCTTGCCTGAAATTTTCGATCGGTGAAGAAGCGCTGCGTCCGGGTACGGCGTCTCATTCTTCACGGTAATATCGCCGATGCGGGCCCGCACGCCTGGAACAACCGTGACGGTGACATCCATCTGCCGGGTTTCCTCGTGGGGGAGGAATGTCCATGTAACTTTCGCCTGATACAGACCTTCGCTGCGAAGTGTATCTTTCAGCCTTCCAATGGCTTCCTGGAAAGCGCTCTCGCGGAAAGGCTCGCCCAGAGCGAGCCGCATCGCCGCAAGTGCCGCCGGTTCGGTGGGCGGCTCTTTCAATCCCAGAATTCGAATTACGTTATTGTAGTAGTTGCCTTGAACGATAAAATCGACGCGTAATCCAGATGATTCAGGCGTGGTGGTGACGCGAATGTCCGAGTAATCGCCCGTGCTGTAAAGAACGCGCAGGCTTTGGCGTTCAATCGCAAAATCAAACGGCTTGCCCGTTTCGAGAGGAAGGACCGGAATTTTTCCAACCTCCTGGCCTTTCTCGTCAACGACGCGAACTTCCGACACGGTCCGGCCTTCGACGGATGTCTCCTGGGAACGCGCGGGCGCGGCCCCCCAAAAAATCGACGCGAGGCCGGTTAGGGCCCACACTGCCACGGCAACGGCGAGACGCGCCGGCCGCAACGTTGATTTCCTGGGAACTCTCATTCGCCAAAAGATGAGAGGAAAGGTTAGCACAGGCGCGTTGCCTGACATGCGCGAAAAGGCGCTATTATAAAGGCTTCGAAGTACAGCGAATGAATAGCGAATCCTACGAGAGATATTCCCGGCAGATTCTTTTCGCGGGTATCGGTGAAGCCGGTCAAGAAAACCTTCTGAACGCAAGGGCCGTGCTGGTCGGATGCGGCGCGCTCGGGACGGTAGCCGCAAACCTGCTGGTCCGCGCGGGCGTCGGCTCATTGAGGATTATCGACCGGGACTTCGTAGAGCCCTCGAATTTGCAGCGGCAGGCACTGTTCGACGAAGCGGATGCGCAGGCTTCGCTGCCCAAAGCAGTCGCGGCTGAGCGGCACTTGCGGGCGATCAATTCCGGGGTGACGGTCGAGGGGATGTTAACCGATCTCACGTCAGCTAACGCCGCGGAGCTTCTAACCGGAGTTCGAGTGATTGTCGACGGCACGGACAATTTCGAGACCCGGCTGCTTCTGAATGACGCGGCGATCTCCCTGAATATTCCATGGGTTTATGCTGCCGTGGTTGCTGGCTACGGCGTGACGATGACCATTCGTCCCGGCGAAACGCCATGCTTGGCCTGCTTGCTGGAAAGTGACGATCGGGCACCGCTTCTCGGCACGGAAGACACTTGCGATACGGTCGGGGTCCTGAACGCTGCCGTGGGCGTAGTCGCGTCGATCGAGGCATCGGAAGCCATCAAAATTTTGGCCGGAAAAGCCGAGGCTCTGCACGGACGGCTGATCTCGTGCGATGTATGGAGCGGCCGGTTTCAGTCGATCCGCGTGGCGCGGAACCCGGATTGCCGCGCCTGCGAGCGCCGCGACTTCACCTACCTCGAAGGAGAAGCGCAGCCACAGATCACGATGTGCGGGCGCGACTCGGTGCAGATTCACGAACGCGGGCGAAGCCTCAATCTGGACAAACTCGGGCGGCGTCTTGTGGAGAACGGGGCTGAAGTCCGACACAATGACTTCCTGCTGCGCTTTCGTGTACCACCCTACGAGATGACCGTTTTTGCCGATGGCCGCGCAATCGTGAAGGGAACCAAGGACCCCGCGATAGCGCGTTCCCTCTACGCGCGCTTTATCGGGGCGTAGCCCTGGTGTCGCGGAAGACGCTAGGAAGTATCCTTATAGCTATATATCTATGGGTACACACGGCGGTCCAGGCCGGCCATGCGTTAACCGGCGAAACGCTTCAGGGCGGACTGGCGCATAGCGGAGCGGTCCATGTTTTCGCGGCAGTTCATCAGCGTCAGCAGGGTACTCAAGATGCGAGCCTTGATTTCGTCGGACATGGTAAAGCCGCTGGTTGCCACGTGAACGAGAACCTCGCCGCGCGCCGCAATCTTCTTTATGAACTCGGAAAAGCGCTCATGACTCGCCTTCCCGAGGGCTGTTTCTCGGCGCATCGCGGCACATTCTTCTTCTATAAAGAGCGTGAAGTGCAAGATACACATGCGTTCCGTGGCGAGTTCCGACGGCACGGTTGTCTTACATCCCTTTGCGCTGCACGTTTCGGCCAACGAGAACACCCGTAGGAGCCATTGTGTTTTAACACCATACGCAAGCAATTTCCAGTTGGCGTATCCGCTTTGCGTCCTATCGGATAGCAGGAAAAACCTAGCGAAGGTGTGCCCTCTAGGCGCCCGGATTCCCATTGAAAAACGTGGCCGATGCTTTAAGGCGGGGATTGCGGATCGGATACTGCCGAAGCCATTCGGATGTCGCTGGTTATTGCGCGTCCACCGGGGCGTGACGATTAAGGCGTTGGAGCGGAGGCATGTTCGCCGATACGGAAGCGGGTCCAGGGACCGGCGTTCATATCGCGGAGCACGGGCGATTCCCAGGAGTATTCACTATGCTCATTCAAGAACTTCGCGGCGTCGAAATTTATCCCGCAGGGGTGACCGATGCGCGCCATGAAGATCATACCCCCGGCCATGGTGCTATCGATCGCTTTGCCCTGCACAGCCCCATAAGGCTCATAGGGTTTCAAGTCCGATCCTTCGGCCGTGGTATCGCCGTGGCCGCACAGCGTCCGAATGTCGGGGCCCTCTTTTTTCGTATAGGTATCGAAATGATCGGCAAGAAAAACCTCCGCGAGCGGAACGTCGATCTTTCCCTTGTTCTCATTAATCAATTGATCCCACCGGATGTGGCGAGCATTAGGAGAATAGGCGGCGTTATTCGAGTCGAAGGAGGTCTCGTCCCTGGTGACATCCGGATCGCTCGGGAAATTCGAGCCCGCGAAATAACCGTCCATGGTGCGCCAGAGTTTTGTGTGCTTCAAGCCCAACTCGAAGCGGGCGATTTCGCCGGTTTTGCGGTCACCAAGCAGCCAGTCGTTCGCGTACCCTCCATTGTTGCCGTCCTGCATGATCCTTACATAATCATCGATGGAACCGGCATATTGCATCGCTTTGCGCGCTCGGACAAACTCGGGCTTGCCGTTCGGGTCCCAGCCGTGGAAACGCGCAATCGTTGTCTCGGTCACCATGAGGCCGTCGGAATTGACACCAAAGTCGTCGTCGCTCGTGATGACGCCGGGAACCCCATCCATCAGAATGCGATATCCCCCGCGGGGTACCAGATCGAAGACAATTCGCCAGCGGGCACCCTCCACGTAAGTCGTCCAGTTATTGTGGGCCATCACAATCTGGTGGTCCTTTGTCCAACTGCCATTGGCCACAAAGGCGCTGCAATGTCCCGGCCCTGGCAGACCGGGAGGGAGAGCGGATCGCGTCTGCTGGTCTAACCAGGGAACGTAATAATCGGGAAGTTCCGCGAAAGCGTTCATCGCGACGATATCCCACAGATCCAGCTTCACATTATGGTCCTCGAGGCCGTCGGCGATGCCTTGAAGCTCCTGCTGATATTCCGGATCGATTTTGGGCCAGAGCATCTCTCGCGCGGCGCGGCGAAAAAAATCCCAATTGCGCTGCGTGGAGTGCGTCATTTCGAGACGAAGAGCACCGTACGCGTCAGCAATCTCGGGCGCGAGTAAATAACCGTGCTGGACGCCCATGTCGTGGGGCGCGCCCTCCAAATGGACGTAGATCCATCCGCCGCGCTCGAAGCGGTAGCCCTTCGCGAGAGTCTCGTCATAGGTACTGTTCTGGAAGTCGGCTTGCGGCGAAGCCGCCCGCGCTTCCGGTTCGCTGCTAACGGAGTGCGATGGAGCGAGAATCGCGAGAACAGTCGCGATCAAAAATGCAAATCGGGCGCGAGGCGAGTGCGAGCGCATTGAATAAGCATGGTAGGTTCCCCGCAAGTGCATGTCAATAAACGCCGATCATTTGCGGCGATTATTCGGACTTCGGGCAAACGACCGAAATCGTCGGTAACATTGTTTGCTATCAGCGCGGCAAATGCGCATGTGCGCATCTGGAACTTCCATTTTTTGACTACATGAAGACTATGGACTAGCCTACAGAGTGTTACCGATTGGCCCCCGACACCGGTACCGGGTATATTGAACGTGCCTACCTGGCAAGGACGGGGTCCATGAAAAGAGATCATCTGAAAAATAGTCACCTAATTAGAGCGGCAGTGCTATTCGTTTTTATTCTCTGCGCCTTCTCTGTTGCGAAGGCCGATACTATAATGCTCGCTAGCGTCGGGACTGCCACGGACGCTGGGCAAACCAATTTCGACGGCGCCACCGTCGCGATTGCGCCAAACAGCCTTTGGGCGGCTGCGCTGCCCGGGTCTTCCTGGGTGTCGTTTGGCTCCACGGGAAGTACGACTGCGGCCGGATTTTTTGTTGTACCGAACGGAACCATAGTTAATTTTTTTGACATTTTCAATCTGTCCGGGACGCCCACCGGGGGATCGATCAGCGTATTGGCCGATGATTCGGCTGCGGTCTATCTGAACGGAGTGTTGCTTCAGTCCGAAGCCTCCAGTACCGGAAACAAGTACGCGACGTGCTCTGACTTCGGTACAGGATGCTTGGTGGCCGCCACCATCAATTTACCCGCCTCGGACCTGAATATGGGCTCCAATACGCTGGAATTTGCGGTGGCTCAACGAAATGGCGGCTCCTTTGGTTTGGACTATGCTGGTTTCGTAACTGATCCTTCGACGACGGTTCCGGAGCCCGGCTTGGCTCTACTTATGATGTTTGGCCTTGTCTGTGTCGGCGGCGCGTCTTTTTTGCGCAAGACAGGCCAGCCGTCAGAGCACAAAGAACTGATGAGCCACGATAACGATATCCCCGCGACTTTTTTCACCACGTCGCGGATGAATACCGCGCCGTCGAACGAACTGGACGAATTTGAAATACGAAGGCGGGCTTTCTTTAGCTAAGGGTGTGATTTCCCTGCGGAATTCCCGGAACAGGGCGCCAGGGGCGCCTTGTTCCGGGAATCACTTTTTGCGCCTGTTTCGAGAAAATAGTAGTCTGAATCCTCCTCGCAAGTCTTCTGGACGGTACCGCTAAGCGTTCCCGATCAGCGATCGTCGACGCCAACTCACCGAGCGGCAGAATAAATGACACTGGCGGGGAGCTAGGCTCCGCCTTTGTTCTCGCAAGTGTCCCCTCCGTTCGCGGCAGATAGAGGCGTGGCTCGCCGCAACCTTGACCAAATGTGGGGTCTTGCCCTCACACCGCCAGCTGCACGCGGTTTCTGGGGCTTAACCGACAGGACACTCGTACCATTGCTGAAAGCCCCCCCGGACAGCATATTAGCTTGGGCGGCCTTCACGCCCACACTATGACGACCCATGTCGACGCCCGGCACGCCGCGGCTCGCGCCTTCGTGCGCAGCTTAAACATTCTGCTTAAATTCGCCCGGATGTATGACTTCGGCCATCCGCGCACATCCAAGCAATACGAAACAGCTTGGAACGAGCTGCGCGGCGCCCTGGGCTCCGATACCGAGTCCGGGTTGCTGTTGGCGGTCTCAGGCGATCAACTTCTGCTGGACGGCACGCCCATCGAGCAGTCCGCGGCTGAGAAAAATTTCGCGCGGACGCTTTCGAGTTCCGGCATCGCCAGCATTTATTTCGCTCCCAACATGACGCAGGCAAGTCTGGCAAAGTTCGTGAAAGCGTTTCCCATAAGTTCGGGGCCGAAACCCGTACAACTCGCCGAACAGCTCAAAATCGCGCTGAAGGACGATCCGAATATTCACGTCAATGAAGTGTGTTTCGTGCCCGCGGATTCGGCTGTGGCCAAGTCGACAGTGGCCGCGCAGCTTGCGGCTCGCACGCTCAGCATGAATTCCAAAGAAACCGACCAACTGCTCAACGACCCCGAAAAGCTGCTCCAATTGATCGTCGCCGCGGAAGGAACCAAGGCAGGCGGCCACGGCGGCGGGAGTGGGCCGGGCACAGGATCCGGCGAAGGAACGAGCACGGCTGTCGGCGAGGCGTATTCGGGCGGATCGGACAGCGGTTTCGCGGAAGGCGCCACAGGCACGAAGCCTGAAGGAAGGCCACCGAGCCGCTGGGGCGGCGCCACGGCGGGGATTCGCGGGAGTCGTTCGGCGCGCGGAGGCCCTGGTTCGATGGCCGTTGAAACTGGCTTGATGACACTGCGCGAAGACGAACTGCAGGGGATTCTGCAAGTTCTCGCGCAGATCGCGCGAACCACCGAGGGCAGCAAGGACAAATTAGATCCGAGCTCGTTTCAGACGCGGCTATCCACGTTGCCTCGCCGGGCGCGCTTTACGGTGAGCCAGGCATTGTCGGCGCTCGCCGCACAGGCACCCACCGAAACATCGGACAAGCCGGCGCTTCTGAAGCTTGCGGAACATATTGCGGTGCGCTTCGCGCTGGAAAGTTACGAGCGCGGCGACGTGAAGGTCAATGCCGTGCGGCAGATGCTTGACGAGATGAGCCAGGAACTCGGCGGTCTTCGTAAAATCCTGGGCGTCTACGAAGAGAAAATGATCAGCGCCGGCATTGAAATTCCCGCCCAGGCTGATTCGCTGGCGCGCGAGTTTTGGGCCCAGATACCGGATGACAAGAAAAAAGCGGTCGTGGAGTCAGACGATATCTGGTGTGTTCCCGGCGCGAAGCTGCGTGAATACGTCGAGGGCTTGATTTCCGCCGGGGACACCGAGACCGCCGAGAAGACGCTGAGAAACTACGCGAATTGCATCAGCAACGCGTCTCCCGAGATCCGGCGTCATGCGGCGACGGGCGTGGCGGAGCTTGCTTCGCTGTATGCAGCCGGCGACGAGAAATTTTTCATCGAAACCATCCGCCAGGTGGGCGTGCAGCTTTCCGAGGAAAAGGATGCCGAACTGCAGAGCCTGGTGGGAGCTGCTTTCGTGCGGTTGTCGCAGGAAGCGACGAACAAGCGGTCTTACCGGGCGATCCAGCGAGCGGTTGAGCTGGTCGATTATGTCGAATCGGAGCGGCCGGGCTCGGCGAAGACTTTGCGTCCCCGCATTGCGATTGAAAACCGCCTTCCCGATTTCATCGAGGATGCCGTGCGGACCGGAGAGGTGCCTTCCGGACTGCGAGACCTGCTCCGGCGGATGCCCGAGCCCGCCTCTGAACTAATCGCCGGCCGTTTCGGACGCGCCGGGTTCCGGGAAGACTGCGAAATCCTCGTGTCCATGATGCAAGTGCTCGGCTCCGAAGGGATCGAGCACTTGCGCGCTCGGCTTTGCCACGGCAATCCGACCGACGCCACCGATACGATCGGAATCCTCGCCCGCCTGGATTTCGAAGGCCTCAAGCTGCTGCTGCCGGACCGGATGAAGGAATGGAAGCCCGCCGCGCATGACCGGGTGGTGCGGCAAATCTCCGCCAGCGGAGCGCAAGATCGAGGCCTGTTGCTGCTGCAATTGTTCGATCATCTCGACGCGCTGATTCGTCCTCTCGCGGTCGATGAAATCGGGATGTGCGGCGAAGAATCGGCGGACATGCGTTTGATCCGCATCGCCGAAGGCGATATCCCCAGAGGGGGGACCGAGTACCTCCGCTTGAAAGCCATTGAGGCTCTCGGGCGACTGCGTACCCCCGGCGCTGAAGTGATTTTGCGACGGATCGCCGAGGCGCGCAAAACCTGGCGCTGGGCGAATCACTCCGAAATCCGGCTGGTTGCGGCGCAGGCCTTGGACAAGATCGATCCGGAATGGGTGCGCAATTTCATACCGCGCAGCGGATTGAGCACGGCGGAGTGGTCGATCGAAGCACTCGATATGGATCCGTACTCGTCGGCGATTCGCCAGCGCCGTTATCCGCGGCTGCGCCTCGAACATCCTGTGGCCGGCACGACGACCAACCTTCGAGAGAACTGCCGCGTCGAGATTCCGGAATTGACGCTGAGCGGCGGCGTGGCGATTTGCGAACAGAGTTTGTATCCGGGGAGTTTCGTCGATTTGCGGCTGATCGCGGGCCAGAAACCTGTGAAGGCGCAGACGATCGTGCGCGACGCAAATACGCAGGCCCGGGCTTTCGAGGTGGTCGATATGGACCTCGACGACAGAGCAAAGCTCCGGAAACTTCTCGTGCACCTTGGCAACACGCAGAATCGCTCGACGCCGCGCGAGCGCAGCCGCCGGGGGATCCGCACAATTATCTCCAGCGGCACCTAGTGGAACACACCCAAAAGTCGGCCATTATGGTTCTTCAGCCGACCAGCTTATCGACGAACCTCCGCGCTTTTCCGCCACGGAACGGTTTCGACTTACCGGTCGCCAGACCGATACCGGAAGCTTGATACGCCGGCCGCTGATCGCGGATGCAGTGCCTCACCAACCCTCGCGCGACATCTCGGTAAAACAAGCGTCGATACGATCCTTCCGCAATTTCCCCGGACAGGCCACGAAAGCGTTCCAGAATTGTTTTGCTCACCGCGGGAGGAGGAGCTTCTCCGAATCCCTGCTCATCCAACGAGAGCGGTCTCACTTCCATGCGAGCGAGCTCGCCCCGCGAAGTGAACCCGGCAACCACAATCAACCCTTCCGTCTCCGCGACCGACATTACGCGGCTTGAAACCAGATTCCCGAGACCGTAAAAGCAGAACGATTTGCGTTCGCGATATCCGTCGACGACACTTACGCCGCTGACGCGATGCGAATGCGAAGCCGCCACGACGTCAAAGCCCCACTTTGCAAGCGATTCCATTAAACGAACGTCCGAGGGGTCGGGACGGCTTGACCGCGCGCATCCGGTATGCAGCAAGGCAATGCAGAAATGCGCTTCGTGGCGCCGCATGCGTTCGAGCGCATATAAGCCTCGGTCTAAGTTAGCGCATTCTATACGAGCTGATCTGGCCCCGGCTGGATCGCCGGAAACCTTCGTGGCCGCCCAAAATCCAACACGGATTTGACCCGGACCTCGCCAGACTCTGACTTCCGGATGGCTTCCAAGCTTCCCTCCAGCGCCCAAGGGGATCATGCCGCGCTTTAGAATTGCCTTGCGAGTCCGTTCAAGACCGTGCGGACCGCAATCGTAGCTGTGGTTATTGGCAAGGCCTATGGTGTTTGAATGGATGGCGGAGAGATATTCGAGAGAGGCCGGGGGCGCCGCACGGTACGTGCCTTTCGGCAACGGAGGAGCTGTTAACGGGCATTCGAGATTGACGAATGTGGCGTTCACGTCCCGAAAGAAAGGAGCCAGACGACGCGCCTTCTCGCGCCAGGCGTCCTCGGAGGAGATCGCGTGGTGGAGCATGGGAGCATAATCGCCCGTGATGGCAATCCGGGCGGTGATTTCCGCCTCCGGCGCGGATTGCCACAGGACAAGATTTGCCGGATCACGCGACTCTCGCTCTGGCTCCATAGCTTTGCGCGGGAATTTCCCGCTTGTGCTGAATCAGGTCCCGTCGTAAGCACTACGGTAAAGATTGAAAAATGGCCCGAGTGGCGCGTCCGAGAGAGGGAGCGAGCATTCATAGACTCCGTTCGTGCGTTCTGTATTAGCGGCGGGAACGTACGCATCTCTGCCCATTGGCTCGATAATTAAAACTCGCCCAACGGACAAAAGGGGCGTGGCACTCTCGCACAATGGTGTCGCCCTCCGAATTCCCACGGCAGGCTTCGGGCGCCACCACTCGGTGGATTCACGGGCCAGGTGCCCGCGCGATGCTGTTCCCGTTTCAGCTCCTACAGCCTTCGGTAGAGCATTTCGGGAATCGGATATGTCCGCTTATTCAGGACCGCTCCGAGCATCGGAATCTTTTCGGCTTCCAAATTTTCTTTCGCAACACGAGCCGCGTGGCGACGCGTGGATCCGGAACTGACCACCAGCACTACGCCGTCCGTTAACTGCCCCAGCAGGACCGCGTCGGCGTAAGAACTTATGTGAGGCGTATCGATCAGCAGGTAATCAAACTCACTCCGCAATTCGGCAAAAAGGGAGCGCAGACGGGCGGTATCAAGCGTGCCGCGCGTCTCGTTTCGCGCGCATCCCGCCGTGATGAGCGAAAGTTTACTCACCCAGGTTCGGCGGGCAAATTCGCGGATGGGCCGGTAATCGTCCATGGCGTCCGACAATCCCGCTTCATTCTGGAGCAGGAAATATTCGTGGAGCCAAGGGTAGCGAAAATTTCCGTCCACGAGGCAAACTGTGCCGGGCACGCGTTCGGCGAGAGTCTCGCTCGCTCGTGCGCATACCCAACTGCAACCCGTGCCTTTATCCACACCGCAGAAAGCCACTGCCTGAGGCGCGTCAACGGAACCAGGGAGAATAAACAAACGCTGTACGAGCTTCAGGATTTCATCTTCAACAATGTTTTGGTAACCGCGCGGGAATCCGTTCCCATCCGCCTGAAGCAACGGTGAGGCGGGTGGACGAAGATCCGGGAGGGCGGGCCACGCCCTTTGGAGGACGCCAAATTTGTGCTTCATGGCTTCTCCTGGCGCGGAGCATCGGTTGCTGCGTCCGCTTCGGCGATTGTTGTACGGCGACTGGGACGCCGCAGATAAAGAGGCAGGCGGATTTTCGCATTCACCACGATATGGCTCGGGTCAGTTAGGTATGGATTCAACCGGCATATCTCGGCGAGCGTCTCCGGATCGAATCTGCCAAGATACTGCTGACTCAAATGGCGAAGCGTAGCGTGCGGCTCGACAACAACAGTCAAAAACTGATGGGCGTACGGCGCGGGTGAAGTCAAACCCGGCACAATTTCGTCTTTCCGCCGCGCCGCCACCTGCGCGACAATCGCGGGCAGGAGGCTCGCGGACGGGACAGTTGCAGTCGCAGAGTTATTCGTCATCGTCTCCGACGCTGGCGCAGACGAGGCGTTCGGCGCCGGAGCAACCGTTAAGCTGACGGTAGGCTGGCCGCCAGCGGGCGGGGAGTACGTTTCGGTCCTCCGATGGGCGCCGGAGACGACGACGAGGCACAACACCGCAAAAATGGACGCGACTGCGGAGAACGCCCAACGCGACACCTGACGCACCGGCTTAGCCTCAGCTTCGGGTTCCGGGTGGAAACCCAGCGGCGCGAAGATTCGATTGAGCGCGAAGGGCCGTGTTTCTTCGGAATTTCCCGCCTCCACTACAAGATCCGCAACGGCCTCGCGAACCTTGTCTGAATCGACTTGTTTCGCCCCCATCCGGTAGGCGATCCACATGGAATTGAAGCAGAGTGAATTTATATAGCGCGGTACGCCTCTGCTCTGGATTGCGATTAATAGTTGAGCATCGGGAGTGAACAGATACGATCCCGCATAGCCTGCGACCCGAAGCCGATGATCCATGTAAGCGCGGGTTTCTTCGGGCGTGAAACCCGTCAGACGAATACAGGAGGAAATTCCTTCTCGAGAAACAGCCATGGAAGGCGGCGCAAGGTATTCGGCCAATTGTGGCCGCCCCGCCATCACGATTTGGATAAGTTTCATCCACGGTTGATCGAAGCCGGTGAACAAGGGCGATTGAAAGCCGCGGGGGTGGAGCTCATGCGCATCATCAAGTGCCAGTATGAAGCGCTGTCCGGCTTGGGTTCGAGCGGCCAATGCCCGGTTGAGCCTTTCGTTCATTTCGTGAGAATCATTTCCGTCAGTCTGCAAACCAAGATCCGCCAGCAGGTAGCGAAGGAGATCGACGGAATTTCCAGCCGTCTGAAACAGGAACGCTGTTTTCGAGTCGTCGCGAAGGCCTTGGAGATAATGGAAGAGCAGACAGGTTTTCCCCATGCCTGGTTCGGCAGTAAGCATCAGCACGCCCCGGTCTGCCTGTGCTGCGGAGGCGAGCATGTTGAGGGCTGCCCGATGCTTTTGCCCAAGATAGAGGAATCGAGGGTCTGCCGTTACACCGAAGGGCTGTTCATTTAGTTCAAAGTGTTCAAGGAACATCGCTAAAGCCTCGGGTCGCTCACCGGAATCGAAGCGAGCACCTTGACGTCAAGAAAACCGCTGAGTTCTTCAGGAGTACGAAAACAAGGATCAATGCGATCGACGGCGTACGCCGCTCCGAGACTTACGATACCGGCCGTGAGTGAACCGCCTATGAGTATCCATTCGAAGGGCAGTTGTGGCTGGGCTAAAGTAGTTGCGATCTCGGAAAAGGAAAGGCTGACGTTTCCGCTGCCGACGGCGTCAGCGATTAACGCGCGCTCGGCCTCGTGTCGGTAGAGCAAATAATCGTCTTCCGCGATCTTGACCTTCCGCGCCAGATCGTTCCGTTGAGCGCTTGCCTGATCGAGCTTTCGCGAGATTTCCTGGTAGTGCCGGATGGCACCCGCGTTGAACTCGGCCTCGCCCTTGAAAGCCGCGTGGTCCGCATCGGTTTTTGCCAGCTCCGTGGCGATCCAGTCCTTTGCCGGATCACGGTCTGTCGTCGTTTCGGTTACCGGCGACTCCTGGGCCTGTGCGATCGCCACTCTCGTCTGCGCGATTTCTGTTTCGATTGCCTGTACGAGCGGGTATGCGGGAGCGTACTTCTGCAGCATTTCGCTGCGCTTCAATTGCAGAGAGAGAAGTGTGTCCTGCAGCCGAGAAAGCAACTCCGCGTTGTCGCTCTCTTTTGTGCGCGTGATGTGACGGTCCGGCAACGCGGCGGCTTCGTCTCTCAAAGTCTTCGCACGCTGCTCGGCTCCATAGGCCCTTGCCTGATTCTGTTGCAGAACTGTTTCTAATTGCCCGAGTTCTTGAAGTGCGGTCTCCTTCCGCGTGTCCAGCAAGGTAAAGGCGTGCGCGCGGTCGAAGTCCGTGAGTTGCTGCTCCGCATTCGCTAGAGCGTTGCGGTAGCGATCGGTCTGCCGGTCGAAGAAGCCGATTGAATTCGATTGCTGATGGAGCGCTGCGTGCTTTTCCTGAAGAAGCACGGCGACCGCGTGGAGCACACGGGTTGCCAACTCTCGGTCCGGCGATATGTAGGCTACGCGGATGAGAGTGGTTCCTTTCAGAGGTTCTACGTCAAGTCGCTCCTGCAGCAATTGGGTGGCGCGGGCAATGGCCGCTTCGCGTGGAGTCGACTTGCGCGCGAAAAGATGAGTCAGCAGGGCTGGTTCATCCGCAGCGGAATTTTCCTGATTCTCGAGACCGCACGCCTGGACGACGCTCGCGAGAAGTTCACGGCCTCGGAGCAACTCCACCTCGGAATTCACGTCTTCCGTGGTAACAGGCGCAAATCCAAAGCCCGGCGGCTGGGGTGAATCGGAAAGCAGAGCCGGATCGATCGGCTCGCGGCGCACGAGAATTTGCATTTCGGAAACGTACGAACGCCGCGAAAACAAAACGCACAGGACAGTAGCAAGCAGAATTCCAAAAAACAGCAAGAGTACTATCCGTTTCCGACGAAAAAGAAGCATTGCAATGTCCCGGATTGTCCGTGCGGGAACGGCAGCCTTGCGAATTGTACGGTTCGTCAAATCGGTCACTTTCCTGCTTTCTCGTTTCGATTTGCAAAAAACTTTCAGCCCTGGTTACGGCAGTAATTTCTTGATTTTTGAGATCCCGTTGGCAGGAACCACCAGCATGTCGCCCGTGCGCACCTCGGCGTCCTCATCGACGCCTCGTCCCTTCAGTATCCGTTTCAAATTGATTGCCTTCACTTCGTTCCACTCATCACCCATTCGCCGGAATAGCAGAACCTCGGAGGGCTTTGCCGAGTCGCGAAGGCCGCCGGCAATCGCGAGCGCGTCCGCCACCGATGTGTAGCCGCGCAATTCATATTTGCCCGGCTTGTTCAATTCGCCGCTGGCGATGAAATACGGCCTGTCGAACTCCTTCAACTGGATACTGACGATGGGGTCGTGCAGGATTTCGGCGTAGGCTGACTGAATCGCCTGGGACGCTTCGTTGATTGTCGACCCTTCCACCGAGACTTCCCCGACGCCCTCCAGGCTGACGAAACCATCAGGCTTCACGGCGGCGGTCTGATCGAATTCCGGAGTCAGCGGAAAGCGCAGCGAAATTACATCGCTTTCGCACAGCCGGTAAGGGGCATTGCGGCTCCAAAGCAGTACATCTTGTTGCGCTCCGGTGCTTGCGGCGCGGCAAAACAACAGGAAAAACAACGCAATTACGGGCATCGGATTTTTTGTAATTCCCGCCGCGCACAACGTCAGGCGGTCCACGCTTTTGCGCGGCTGCGCTTGACGAGTTTTGCCAATCAGCTCATTCAACGCGCGCATAGCGAACCCAGTGGTTTCGAACGGAAAAACCACGCTCTCGTCCTTCTGTTTCCTCCTCTACCCGCAGCACGCAGCCCTGCGCCTCGATTCGCACGTCGCGAGAATGCTCCGAAGCCACCGACAGATAGATGCTCATCTCGAGCGATGTTCCCCTGGGCGGGCACGCCGAGGAAACCACGAACGCGCCTTTAGGGCTGATGTCCCGCGTGTAACCTCTTCTTTCCTGGACGGCGCCCGTGCTGTCAACCCAGGTGAACACGACCGGCGCCCAAAGCTCGTAGCGAACGGCCGAGCGCGCATTCTTCTTGTCCCCTGAGCGCGAGTGAGAATCTTTCGGCAAATTTAGCGATTGCGTGGGCGGTATCAAATGTTTGTCCATGGTTGGTGTGGGCGTGTAAGGTATGCCGCTGTCTAAATCCGCACAAGTGGCGGAACGTCCTGAAACTGCGGTGTTTTTTATTTCCGGTCCGCAATTCGATTCAGGATGGGGCTTTCGCGGGGCGCTCCGTCCATACGAACGCCAAGGCCTTTCGTCTTGCAAATTAGGGGCTTACTGCTGATTAGCGGATAGGTATATTTGTCACCATCGGCAATGGACCGATCTACTCATTGGTGCGGAAGTCCTGGCGGCATGAGCGGCCATTCAGCTCTAACAATCCGGCATCAATTATTCCCGGGACAATCGAGGCCGATCAGGCTATCCCGCTGATTCTGAGACGGCTGCCGTGCGACAAGAAGCAACATTTCAAGCATTCGGATATTCTTGCCGTGCGCATTCCCTCGCTATGGCGGTGAAAACAAAGTGTAACGATTGTGATTATGGAGGCCTGAAACATTTTTTTGGGTGGCATTTTGATCACACTTGATCGTCGATTGGAAGACTTTCGCGGCCAGCGGTGGCGACCTCTCTTCGCCTTCAGGAGAATCGTGTATCCGGATTAATTTTGAGCTTGTAATCCGGTATCTGAAATGTTTAGGGTCTCTGACCCTTCCAGAACTCCATAGCTGCCCAAGGTGGTATATGCAAAAGGCGCAGCAGTCGCGGAGCTCTGTCGTCAAGATCGTCATCGCGGAAGCAAATCACATGAACTGCCAATTGGTCGAAAGCGCATTTCGGCCAAGACGCAGGCGAGTTTTTGTGGTTGCCTCCGCTGCCGATTCGAACCGAGCTTTGACCCTGCTAAAAGAAGCGGAGCCGGACGTTGCCATCATCAGCGCGCAATTGAGAGAAGGTCCTCTGGAGGGCTACCGCGTCCTTCGCGCATTGCGCTCCCTGCAAACGCGAACGCGCGCCATCATGCTGCTCGATTCGCGGGAACGCGAATTGGTCCTTGATGCGTTTCGTTGCGGAGCGCACGGAGTGATCTTTCGTGACGAGCCGTTGGACACCCTCAGCAAGTGTATTCACGCCGTCCACAACGGCCAGGTGTGGGCCAGCAGCCAGCACCTCGGTTACCTTCTAGACGCTTTGGGACGCACCTTGCCCGTGCACCTGCAGGATCCTCGGGGGAGGGGCTTACTCACCAAACGCGAGGAGGATGTGGTGCGGCTGCTTGCGGAAGGACTGACGAATCGCGATATCGCCGCGCAGCTCGGCCTCAGCGAGCACACGGTGCGCAACTACTTGTTCCGCGTGTTTGACAAGCTCGGCGTTTCGACCCGCGTGGAACTCGTTCTGTACTGCCTTCAAGAACGAACCGAACGGCGCACCGCGTGAATGATTCCGGCGCGGAAGGAAAGAAAGTGGTGCCGTGGGCGGGAGTCG